>Ga0172376_10002943_pt1 | contig 20540 bp, 13 predicted proteins | sample Lak35m_FD_121114 | JGI IMG/M metagenome (GOLD analysis project Ga0172376, IMG submission 121114) | Freshwater microbial communities from Kabuno Bay, South-Kivu, Congo - kab_092012_35m | ecosystem: Environmental > Aquatic > Freshwater > Lake | place: Democratic Republic of the Congo: South-Kivu... | reverse complement strand
CGCCTGCTGGCCGGCGAGCTCGACCTCGCGCTGCTCGGCAACCTGGACGACGCCGAGCGTGAGCGCGTGCGCGTGAAGCGCCTCGTGCGCCACCCGCTCGCGGCGGTGCTGCCGGCCGAGCATCCGCTCGCAGGCCGCAGGTCGCTCGCCCTGCGCGAACTCGCCGAGGAACCGTTCCTGTCGCTCTCCGAGAGCGCTTTCCCCGGCCGCCGCGCGGCTCTGTCGCGCTGGACGGCCGAGGCCGGCTTCGAGCCCGATCTCGCCGGCGAGCTCGAGTCGCTGCCGCTGCTGCTCGCCGCCGTCGCCGCGGGCGAGGGCGTGGCCCTCTTGCCGCAGCACGCCGCCAAGCTGCCCCACGCGGGCACCGAGTTCGTGCGCCTCACGCCGGCGCTCGAGACCGAGCTCTTCGCGGTGACGCGGCGCGGCGAGGCCCCGCCCGAGCTCGCGGCCCTCGAGGAGGAGCTCGTGCGTCACGCGGCGGCCCTGACGGGGGACGCGCGCGGGAAGGCGCGGCGATGAGCCGGCCGGCCGCGCTCGCGCTGCTCGTGGTGGCCCCGCTCGCGGTCGCGGCGGCGTTGCGCTTCGGTCCGGATCCCGTCGCGCTCGCCGATGCGCGCCCGCTGCTCGCGCGCGCGGGCGAGTACGTCGGCTCGGACGCGTGCCGCGCCTGCCACCCGGATCAGCACGCGAGCTGGGAGCGCACGTTCCACCGCACGATGACCCAGCGCGCCGAGCCCGGAGCCGTGCGCGGCGCCTTCGACGGCGTCGAGCGCAGCTTCTTCGGCGCGGCCGCGACGCCCTTCGAGCGCGACGGGCGCTTCTGGATGCGCATGCCCGATGGCGCGGGCGGCACGCGCGAGGCCGAGGTCGCGCTGAGCGTCGGCTCGCGCCGCTACCAGCAGTACTTCGAGCTCGCCGGCGCGCACGTGGGCGATACGTACCGGCGTCTGCCGCTCCTCTGGCACCTCGAGGAGCAGCGCTGGCTGCACTTGAACGGCGTGTTCCTCGCGCCCGACTCGGACGACTGGAGTACGCACGCGAGCACGTGGAACGCGAACTGCATCTTCTGCCACAACACCGGCCCCGCGCCGCGCCTCGTCGAACCGCGCACGACGCCCGCGGCCGCGCAGCGGGCCGATTCGCGCGTGGCCGAGCTCGGCATCGCCTGCGAGGCCTGCCACGGCCCCGGGCGCGCGCACGTCGAGCGTCTGAGCGCGCCGCGCGCGCGCCTCGCGCCGCCCGACGAGCTCGCGATCATGAATCCCGCGCAGCTCGATCAGCGTGAGTCGCTGGCGGTGTGCGGGCAGTGCCACTCGCAGCGCCTGCCGGCCGAGCCCGAGGCCCTGTGGACCTTCCTCGAGACGGGCCCGACTTTCCGCCCGGGCGATGCGCTCGAGGCGCACGTGACACCGGTCACGTGCGAGACCGTATCGCCCGATCCGCGCCGGGAGGAGCTCTTCGCCGCGCGCTTCTGGCGCGACGGCACGGCGCGCCTGACGGCCTACGAGTACCTCGGCGTCACGCAGTCGCCGTGCTTCGCTGGCGGCGAAATGACCTGCGGCTCGTGCCACACGATGCACGGCGGCGACGTGCACGGAATGATCGAGCCCGAGAAGCGCGGCGATGGCGCCTGCACGCAGTGCCACGCCGGGCTCGACACGCGCGCGCACCACGGCCACGAGCCCTCCGGCGCGGGCGGGCGCTGCCTCGCCTGCCACATGCCGCGCATCGTCTACGGCATCCTCGACGTGCACCGCAGCCACCGCATCGAGTCGCCCGACGTGCGCCGCGACGTCGAGGCCGGACGCCCGAACGCCTGCACGCACTGCCACGCTGGCGAGAGCGCCGCGTGGGCCGCCGCGGGCCTGGCGCGGATCACGGGGCGCGCGAGCGAGGCGCCGCGCAGCCGGCCCGACGGCGGGCCGCTCGAGCTCCCCGAGGTGCTCGTCAGCCTGCACGCGGGCGATGCGGTGCAGCGCGCGGTCGCGGCGCGCGCCCTGGGCGAGCTCCCCGACGCGCGCGCCGCGGCCTTCGTCGTGCCGCACCTCGTGGTGGCGCTCGGCGACGGTTATCCGAGCGTGCGCACGCTGGCGCGCCGGGCGCTCGTCGCGCTGGAGCGGGAACTCGGGCTAGGGTTGGCGAGCGAGCTCGCGGCCTTCGATCCGCTCGCACCGCTCGAGGTGCGCGGAGTCGCCGTGCGCGACCTCTTGACGCGAACCGCCGCAGCCACGCGCGCGGCCGGGCTTCCGCCCCCGCCGGCCGGTACGCTGGTCGGCCCCGACCACGCGCTCGACCTCGCGCGCGTGCGGGCCCTGCTCGAGCTGCAGTCCGACCACGTGATCGCGATCGGCGAATGAAGAACCCCGACGTCGTGCGCGCCCTGCGCGCGGGCTGGTGCCTGCTCGCCGTCTCGTTGCCGCTCGGAGTCACGCTCGAGGCCCTGCACGGCCTCAAGCTGCGCGTGTACCTCGAGAGCGAGCTGCGGCGCGAGCTGTGGCGCCTCGCCCACGCCCACGGGACGCTGCTCGGGATCCTCTTGCTCGTGTTCGCGGCCCTGGCCGAGCGTCACGTGGCCGCGACGCGCCGCGCGGCGGTCGCGCGCGACCTCGTGCGCGGCTCGATCCTGCTGCCGCTCGGCTTCTTCCTGGGCGGCGTGCTGAACGGCGAGGGCGACCCGTCGGCGGGGATCGTGCTCGTGCCCCTCGGGGCGATCTTCCTCCTGGCGGCCCTGGTGCGGGCCGTGCCGCGCGCGGCGGACGAGAGCCCAGCTTGATTCGGCGCTTCTGGCCCACGCCTGACAGAGCGACGGCCTCCCAGAGTCCTTGAGTTCGTCGGACTTCGCGGTGGGCAACTCGGGCCCGGCCGCTGGCACGGCCTGGCTCCGCTGCCCTGGGACCGCCGTGTGCGAGGCACCCGGCCCGCAGTCTCGTTTTCGAGAATCCGTGACCCGCCTCACCCGGGCCTTCGGGTTCCTGCTCCGACGCTCGATAGGAAAGGAGTTCCCACTTCGGTACTCCTTCCCTTCGAGGCCGCGATGCTCCCCTTGCTCCTCTGGATCGGCGCGCTCGCCGGATCGACGCAGCTCGACCACTCGGGCCGTCGCTGGCTGGCCGAGGACTTCGAGCTCTCGGTCTGGGACGTGCAGCGCGGCCTGCCGCAGCGCTCGGCGCGCTCGATCACGCAGACGCCGGACGGCGTGATCTGGATCGGCACGTTCGACGGACTCGCACGCCTCTCGAGTCGTGGAGTCACGGTCGTGCGCGGGCCCGTGCCGGGCGCCGACACGGACAACGCCTTCGTCTCGCTGCTCACCGACCGCGCGGGGCGACTGTGGGCCGGCACGGCCAACGACATCCTGTGCCTCGAGCAGGAGACGTGGCGCGCTTACGGCGCCGAGGACGGCTGCGCGCAGGGCGTCGTCTACGACCTGGCCGAGGATGCCGAGGGACGCATCGTCGCCTCGACCGCCGTCGGACTCTTGCGCCTGGACGACGGACGCTTCGAGCCCCTTCCCCTGCCGCCCGAGTTCGCGGCGAACCCCGAGCATCCGCGCATCGAGCTCGACCGCACGGGACGACTCTGGGTCCAGGGTCGCCGCGCGCTCGCCTATCTGGAGCATGACCGCTGGACCGTCGTCGCGAGTCACGGCGCTCCGGATGCGTACCTCGCTCTCGCCCCGGCGCGCTCCGGCGGCGTCTGGGTGCGGATCGACCGCACGCTCGTGCGTCACGACGGACGCGGAGCGCAGGAAGTCCACGAGCTACCGCCCGACCTCGAACCCGGCGACGCCTCGCTGTGCGAGGATCCCAGCGGAAACCTGTGGGTCGGCACCTTCGAGAGCGGACTGGCGCGGCGCAGCCGCAGCGGACACTGGTCCGTCGCCCGCGAGGAGCAAGGCCTGCCCAACGCGCTCGTGCCCACGCTGTTCCTCGACGGGGACGGCAACCTGTGGGCGGGCACCTCCGGCGCAGGTGCCGTGCGCATCAGCGACCCGCGCTTCCGGCGCCTCCACGACGCCTCGCAGTACGTCGACGACAACGTCGTGACCGCGCTGTGCCGGGCCACCGACGGAGTCCTGTACTTCGCGACGCACTCGGGCGGCCTGCACCGCATCGAGGGACAGCTCCCGCGCGAGATCGCGGCCGGTTCCGGCAAGGAAGTGATCACGGCCCTCACGGCTGCGCCGGACGGTGGACTGTGGATCGGGACCGACTCGAACGGACTCTGGCGCTTCGAGCACGGCGTGGCACGCAGCCAGCGCGCGGTGCCCAGGGACTTCGGCCCGATCACGGCCCTGCAAGGCGACGCCGAGGGGCGTCTGTGGCTGGCCGGCACGGACAGGCTCGGCCTGCTCGACGGGGATACGCTCGTGCTGCAGGAGCTGCCGGAGACCCGCATCTTCGGACTCGCGCGCGCCGCCAGCGGGGACGTCTGGGCGGCCACCTCGCGCGGAGCGCTGTGCAGCACGGCGGAGGGACGCTTCGAGCTACGCGCGGAGATCGCCGGCGAGCGCAGCGTGCACTCCGTGCTCGCCGACGATGCGCGCCGGCTGTGGTTCACGCTGGATGGCCCCGAGCTGCTGCGCCTCGAGAACGGCGTGCGCCACAGCTTCGGCCCGACAGCCGACTTCGCCCTTGAGGAAGGACGCCTGCTGTTCAGCGATGCGATCGGCATCTGGCTGGTCGGCCGCGATCGCCTGCTGCGCTTCCCGCACGCGCCTGAATGCCATGTGCCGCTCGCCTTCGACCGCAGCGACGGGCTCGTGCTCGGACTCGACCGCACGAACGGCCTGCTCGACGAGAGCGGGCGCGCCTGGCTCGGCACGTCCCAGGGACTCCTTTCCTTCGAGCCGCACGACGTGCATGCGCAGGAGCGCACGGCGCGGATCCGCCTGCACTCGGTGGTGCTCGACGGGCAAGAACTGCACCCCGCGGGGTCCGCGCTGGTGCTGCCCGCCGATCAGCGCGACTTCGCCCTGCGCCTCGAGGCCTCGCTCGCGCCGCTCCACTGCGAGACCCACTTCCAGTACCGCGTCCTGCCCGAGGAAGCGTGGCAGGACTGCGGCGATCGCCTGGCGTTCTCGAAGCTCCGTGCGGGCACCTTCGCACTCGAAGCCCGCGCCGCCTTCGGCTCGGGTCGCTGGAGCGAGCCGCTCCAGGTGACGCTCACGCTGACGCCTCGGCCCTGGGAGCGCACGCCGGTCCGGCTCGCCCTCGCCGCCGGTCTCGCCGCGCTGTCCACGTTCGTCGCCCTGTGGCTCCACCGCTGGCGTCTGCGCCATCTCGCGCGGCGCGCGCGCGAGGCGACCCTGCTCGCGCAGGAGCGGGCCCGCGCGGCGGAGACCCTGCGCCTCGTGATGGAGTCGGTGCCGGCCCAGCTCGTCTCGATCGGCCCCGAGCGCGACCTGCGCTGGTCGAACGCCCGCTTCCGCCAGGCCTGGCCGCAGCTCGGCGCGACGGCGCGGGTGAGTTCCTGGATCGAGTCGGCGGGCTCCGCCGGACACGAGCTCGAAGGCCTGCTCGAGCGCGCCCTGCGCGGCGAGAACACGCAGGGTTCCGTGACTCTCGCGCTCGAGCAACACCTCGACGTCGCCTTCGTGCCCCAGCGGGATCCCGATGGAACCCTGCTGGGCGCGCTCGGCCTGCTGATCGACACGACCGAGCGCCGCGTGCTCGAGACGCGCCTGCACCAGGCCCAGCGGCTCGAGGCCCTCGGCACCTTCGCGGGCGGCATCGCCCACGACTTCAACAACCTCCTGGCCGTGATCCTCGGTCGCACCGAGCTCGCACTGCTCGAGCTCGCCGATCCGCGCGCCACGAAGGAGCACCTCGACGAGGTGCTGCTGTCGGGAATGCGCGCGCGCGACCTCGTGGCGCGCATCCTGACCTTCGGACGACGGGGCACCGGCTCCGGCGAGCCGTGCGATGTCGCGCTCGCCACGGCCGAGACCGTGCGGCGCATGCGCGGCTCGCTGCCCGAGCGGATCCGGCTGCAGGTCGAGCTCGAGCCCGAGACCTGGGCCGGCCTGGACGAGATCCAGGTGCAGCAGCTCGTCTCGAATCTGGCTTCCAACGCCGTGCTCGCCATGGACAGCCGCGGCGGAACCCTCGAGGTGCGCGTCGCGCGCCGCCCGGACGGCGACGTGGAGCTGCGGGTCCGCGACGAGGGCTGCGGAATGCCCCCCGAGGTGCTCACGCGCGCCTTCGAGCCGTTCTTCAGCACGCGCGCGATCGGCTCGGGCACCGGCCTCGGCCTCTCCGTCGTGCATGGCATCGTGCGCGAGTGCGGCGGATCGATCGAGGTCGAGTCGCACCCCGGTCAGGGCACGACCTTCCGCGTGCGCCTGCCGGCCGTCACGCACACGGTGCGCGAAGCACAGCGCACCTTGACCCCCGCCACGACGCCGCGCGAACCGGCCCTGACGGCCTGACGCTCGCTCCGCACGCGGAATCCGCACTTCCCGGCGACGCGGCCCGCGTCCGCGGCATCCTGCTGACGTGACCGAAGGGCCCACGCCTACGCCTGCTCCGCTCGACCCCGCGACGCTCCTCGCGCACGGGGCCTGGATGCGCCGCCTCGGCGCGGCCCTGGCCGGTGGCGAGGGCGAGGACCTCGTGCAGGAAACCTGGCTCGTCGCCCTCGCGGGGCCGCAGCGCGCGATCGCTCATCCGCGTCGCTGGCTGGCCACCGTGATGCGCAACCTGGCGCGCGCACGGGCGCGCGGCGACGACCGCCGGCAGCGGCGCGAGGAGCAGCGCGAGCCACGCGAGGCCGAGCCCTCGACCCACGAGCTCGCCGCGCGGGCCGAGCTCGAGCAGCTCGCCGTGCAGGCCGTGCTCGCGCTCGACGAACCGTGGCGCGAGGTGCTGCTCCTGCGTTACGTGCAGGAGCTCGAGCCGGCCGAGATCGCCCGCCGCCTCGGGCTTCCCGGCTCGACCGTGCGCAGTCGCCTCGCCCACGGACTCGAGCTCGTGCGCGCGCGCCTCGACCGCCGGCACGGCGGCGAGCGCAGCGCATGGAGCGTCGTGCTGCTCGCCGGCACGCGCACGCTGCAGCCCACGACGACCCTGGTGGCCGCCGGCGCGGCCGGAGGCTTGCTCATGAACCTGAAGTGGACCGTCGCTGTCGCCAGCGTGGCGTTGCTGGCCGTGTTCGTCGTCATGCAGCGCCAGGAGGAAGGCCGGAACGGGCGCGTTCCGCCGGAGAGCGCCGCGCCGTCAGCGCTCTTGCCCGCCCCGACGCTCGAGGACGACCCCGTCGCGCCGCCCGCCGCCGCGCGCGTGCCGGCCCAGGATCCGGCGCGCGAGCAGGCCGCGCTCTCCGCGTCGGACACCCTCGCCACGCTCGAGGTACTCCTGCGCTGGAGCGACGGAGTCACGCCGGCGACCGACCTTCCGCTCGTGCTCGAGCGCTGGTACGCGGCCGGAGCGCCGCTCGAGCGCAGCGCGCGCAGCGATGCCGAGGGCCGTGCGAGCTTCGACGGCCTCGCGCCCGGAACGTACCTCGTGTCGGGCCGCAGCTCGGTACAGGAGTTCGTCGAGCTCGAGGCCGGACGCACGCAACGCCTCGAGCTCGTCTTCCGCCCCGGTGTCGACGTGAACGTGCTCGTGCTCGATGACGCGGGGACGCCGGTGCCCGGCGCCAGCGTGTGGCTGTCGAGCTACGGCAACTCCTCGGACGGCGTCGAGGTCGGGCGCAGCGACGCGCGCGGACGGCTGTGGCTGGGCGAGGTCGAGGATGGGCAGAGCGTCGCGGCCTGGGCCCGCGGGCATGCGCCCTCGGCACAGGCCACCGTGCACGGTGCTGCGCACAGCGAGCTCGAGCTCGTGCTGCGCCTGCGCCCGGGCCCGCGCGGACTGCGCGGGCGCGTGCGCGATGGAGCGGGGCTCGGCCTGGCCGCGGCCCGGGTCGAGGTCGGAGCGGCTTACCCCGGCGTGCTGGAGTTCGACGACGGCAGCCAGCACACCGGCCCACCGCCGCGGCGTGTGTGCACGGAGGCGGACGGGCGCTTCGCCCTCGACGGACTCGAGCCGGGTCCGCTCGAGGTGCGCGCGTACGCCGCAGGCCATGCACCGGGCCGGGTCGTGGCCCAGGACGCGGACGTCGAGCTCGTGCTGGCGCCGGAGGCGCGCGTCGCGGGCCACGTGCGGCGCGCGGACGGGCGGGCCGCCGCGGGCGTCGAGGTCATCGGCTCGAACGGAGAGCTGGGCGAGGTCACGACCCGCACCGCGAGCGACGGCTCGTTCACTCTCGGCGGATTGCGGGCGGGTGCGCGCGAGCTGCGTGCGGTCGACGCGCAGCTCGGCACCGTGCGCGCGACGCTCGCGCTGGTGAGTGGCACCGAAACGCCCTGGGAACCGGTGCTCGCGAGCGGCCCGAGCCTGGCGGGACACGTGCGCGACGAGCACGGCAACGCGCTGGTGGGCTGGCAGGTCGCGGCGGTGAAGCTCGAGCACGTCGGGCTGTGGCTGCGCGACGCGCACACGGATGCGGCCGGCGCGTTCGAGCTCGTGAACTGCCCCGCGGGAGCCTTCCTGCTGGCCGTGCGCTCGCCCGACGATCCCTGGGGCGAGCCGGCGCTGCTGACCGGCGAGTTCCAGCCCGGAGCGCGCGGTCTCGAGCTGGTCGTGCCCGACGCCGCGCTGCCGACCGCGCGCGTGACGGGACGCGTGCTCGATTCGGCGGGGAACGTGCCGGCCGGCGCCTCGGTCGTGCTGGCGCCCGGACCGCGCACGGGAGGCGTACCGGTTCCGCTCGCGGCGGACGGGCGCTTCCGCCTGGGCCCGACGCGCCCCGGCCCGGGTGTGCTGACGATCTGGACGCGCGACCACGCGCCGCTCGAGACCGCGGAGTTCACGCTGCGGGCCGGGCAAGAGCTCGACCTCGGCACGTTCCTGCTCGAGCCGCCGGGATACCTCGAGGTGCTGGCGCGTGGCGTCGACGGCCCCCTGCCGCCGGCCGCGATCGCCGGACTCACGCTCCTGCAGGCGGAGCGCTGGGCCGGCAGCGTGCAGTTCCAGGACGAGCTCGGGCGCTCGGGTCCGATCGCGCCGGGCGAGTATGTCGTCAGCGGGCACGAGGACGACTGGTACGCCGCGGATGCGCACGTGACGATCGAGGCGGGCAAGACGCACCGGCTCGAGCTCGTCTTCCGGCCAGCGGGGCGACAGGAACTCGAGTTCATCGTGCCCGAGGGCGACCTCGCGCGGCGCTTCGAGCTCGTCGTGCGCGACGCGAGCGGGCGGGTGACGAACCACCACTGGACCGGCTACCGACCCGCGGATCGCTACCCGGCCTGGGCCACCGGATTGCCGCCCGGTGACTACACCTTCGAGGCCTGGACCGACACCGGCCGGCGTGCCGCGGGCGGTTTCACGCTCGTCGCGGGCAGCGCACCCGGCGCGCCGCTCGTGCTCGAGCTGCGCTGAATCAAGACAAGGCGGCCTCCCGGCGTTAGAACGGACGCCCCCAGGAGGACTCCGCATGCTGCTCGCGCTCGCTCGTTCCATCGTTCTCGCCCTGTTCGTGCTCCTTTCCGCTTGCCAGGCAGCGGGTTCGGCTCGGGAGGCCGCGCCGCCGGCTTCCGAGGCCTGGCTCGGTGAGCCTGCGGCAAGCGAGTACGCGTCCCCGAGCAACAACTGGAAAGAGAGTGGTGCCATGCCGAAGCGCGGCCCCGCCCTCGTCGAGGCGACGATGCCGCCCGACGCCGCGCCGGCGCGGCTCGTGATCTACTCGGCCGAGCTGAGACTCGTGGTGGTCTCCGTGCTCGAGGCGAGCGAATCGATCTTGATGGTCGCCAAGGAGGCCGGCGGCTGGCTGCAGGCCAGCGACGCGAGCTCGATCACCGTGCGCGTCCCGGCCGAGACCTTCGAGCGCGTGCTGGCGCGCTACGCGCTGCTCGGCGAGGTCGTCGGGCGCGACGTGCGCGCGGCCGACGTGACCGAGGAGATGCTCGACCTCGACATCCGCCTCGACAACCTGTCGAAGGCGCGCGCGCGGCTGCTCGAGCACCTCGCGAAGTCGGACAAGCTCGAGGACACGCTCAAGATCGAGGCCGAGCTGACGCGCGTGACCGGCGAGCTCGAGCGCCTCGAGGGCCGGAAGCGCTTCCTGGCCACGCAGATCGCGATGAGCACGATCCGGGTCGAGCTGAACTCGCGCCACGGCGGCAACGAGGAGCCGGGGCTCGTCGTGCCCTTCGAGTGGCTCGCGCGCCTCGGCGACGGCCTCGTGGCCGGCACGGTCGAGGGCCGTCCGCGCAAGCCCTCGCTGCTCGCCAGCGGGCCGGACTTCGAGCCGCCGGCGGGCTTCCTGCGCTACTACTCGAACAAGGAGCTGGTCGAGGCGATGGACGCCGGCGACCTGCGCATCAAGGTCCAGCGCCACACGAACTTCGACGAGGGCGAGCTCGCCTTCTGGAAGTCGCTCGCGCGCCGCGCGCTGGTCGAGACGCGCGCGCTGGCGGTCAGCGAGGAGCGCGAGCTCGGCCCCGAGCAGGCCCTCCTGCGCGGCACGCGCGAGGTGGGCGGCAAGAAGCAGGGCTACGTGCTCGTGCTCCTGCGCAAGAAGCGCCACGTCTACACGTTCGAGGCCTGGGGCCCGGCCGAGCGCTTCGACGCGGCCTTCGCCGAGCTCGAGAAGAGCGGACGCTCGCTCTCCGACTGAGGACCGCGCGCCTGCGCCCTGGTGCGTAGGCGCGCAGGGGCGAAGAGACCAGGGCCGGCATGCGCCGGAGCCCGTAGGCTCGCCCGGCGATGGAGCCGAGGGTCGCCGGGCGCGGTCGGATCGGCGCGAGCCTCGCGCTGGGGGCGCTCGTCACGAGCTGCGCCGCCGACGGCGCCGCGCGCGAAGGCCCGCCGCCGACGCCACTGCACGGCACGCTCTCGACGCGCTACGTCGGACGCTTCACGGCCGACGATCAGGACCACGACCTGCGCGCCTGGCTCGCGCTCGACCTCGCCGATCCGCGCCGCTCGCCGGTCAGCGGACACCTCTCCGCGCGCGGGGACCTCGACCTCGACGGACTCGACGAGGGGCCGGCCTTCGATGGCCTCGACGAGAGCTACGACCAGGCGCTGGTCGGGCACGTGCACGAGGCCTATGCCGACCTCGCCCTCGGTCCGAGCGTCGAGACGGCCCGCGGCACGCTGCGCGTCGGGCGCCAGAACGACCCGGAATTGCCGGAGTTCCTGCGCCTCGACGGCGTCGCCTACCGCAGCACGCCGCGCGGGCCGCGCGCGCTCGCCGGCGGCGTATACGGCGGCCTGCCGGCGCGCCTGTACGACGAGCACGAGTCCGGCGAGGCGGCCTACGGCACGTTCGTCGAGGCCGCACCGTGGCGCGGCGCGCGCGGGCGGCTCGACTGGCTGCACCTCGAGGACGAGGTCCTGCTCGGGCCGCACGCGGACGACCTGCTCGGCCTCTCGCTGTGGCAGGCCCTGCGCGGACGCGGCTGGTTGCAGGGACGCCTGACGAGCCTCGAGGGCGACGGGCGCGACCTCGATCTCCTGCTGCAGCTCGCGCCGCCCGAGGAAGCGACGCAGCTGCGCCTGCGCTACCACGAGCTCCTGACGACGCAGACCGTGCAGGCCCTCGAGTTCGATCCGTTCTCCGAGGAGCTGGTCGAGTTCGCGCCCTACCGCGAGCTCGGGCTAGACCTCGCGCGCGAGCTCGGCGCGCACGTGGTCCTCGAGGTCGGCCTCGCCGCGCGCGAGCTGCGCGATGCGGCCGACGAGGGCGACTTCAACCGCGACTGGCAGCGCGGGAACGTCACCACCACCCTGCGCGCCGAGCGCGACGCGCCGCTCGCGCTGACGCTCGGCGCCGAGCGCTGGCACGCCGACGGGCAAGACAGCGACGCGCTCGAGGCGGGCCTCGCCTACGACGACGGCGGCGCCTGGCGCTTCGCGCTCGGCACGGCCTACGCGCTGTACGACTATCGCTGGCTCGAGCTCGAGGAGCGCGAGGACGTGCGCTCGCTCTACCTCGATGTCTCGCGCGAGCTCGGCCGGCACGTGGTGCTCGAGCTCGCCTACGCGCTCGACGACGACGAGCTCGAGACCTGGCACGAACTCACGGGGGGAGTCCGATGGCGCTTCTGACGCACCGCACGCGCCCGCTGGCGCTCCTCATCGGAATCCTCGGCGTGCTGGCGGGTTGCGCGCTGGTCGAGCGCCTCGTGCCCTCCGGCGCGCCCGACTCCTTCCCCCACCGCCTGCACGTCGAGGCCGCGCGGCTCGCGTGCGCGGAGTGCCACGGGGCGCCGGACGGGGGCCTCGAGCCCGTGCTGCCCGGCCCCGAGGTGTGCGCGCGCTGCCACGCCGCGAGCGACGCGGGGCTCGCGCCCGAGCGGCGCATCTCCGCGCGCTTCGACGGCCCGCTCTACCGCGCCACGCGCGCGGGCGCGCTGGCCGACGAGCAGCTCTTCGCGCACGCCCCGCACCAGGCCTCCGGCCTCGACTGCGCCGCCTGCCACGCCGAGGTCGCGCGCGACGAGGGCCACCTCGGCGCGCGCGCGAGCGAGCTCGCGCCGAGCATGGACGCCTGCCTCGCTTGCCACGCCGAGCGCGGCGGGCCGGGCGAGGCCGAGTGCGCCGCCTGCCACCGCACGATCCGCGCCGAGGAGCCGCCGCCGAGCCACGCCTCGAGCTGGCTCACGCACCACGGCGCCGCCGCCCTGGCGCGCACGGGCGAGCGCAGTGCGACGTGCGCGCTGTGCCACGCGCGCAATTCCTGCGACGACTGCCACCGCAGCGCTCCGCCGGCGAGCCACGACCCGTTCTGGCGCCGCCGCGGACACGGCCTCGAGGCCGCGCTCGCACGCGATTCCTGCGCGACGTGCCACGAGCCCGACTCCTGCGCGCGCTGCCACGAGGCCACACGTCCGCGCTCGCACACGGCGGGCTTCGGCGCGCCGCGCGACCGCCACTGCCTCACCTGCCACGAACCGCTGCGCTCGAGCTCGTGCGGCGTCTGCCACTCGGCGACCCCGAGCCACGAGCTCGCGACGCCGATGCCCGAGTGGCACACGCCCGCGATGAACTGCCGCCAGTGCCACGGCAACGGCCAGCCGCTGCCGCACGTCGACAACGGCTCGCGCTGCACGGCCTGTCACCACTGAAGCCACGCGCGTCCCGCGCCTTTCCCGTGCACGGGAAGCGGAGGGTGGCCTTGGTAGGCACTCGACCGGGCCCATCACCGTAGGGCGGTACGGCCGCGGACACCCGACCCTGGAGAAATCAAGTCAGACCGCGATGGCCTCTTCCATCGCCGACCCCGGAGGTCTCCGTCATGAACGCGTCACGCTTCCGCACCACACGCCCCGCATGGTTCCTCCCCGCGCTCGCGAGCGCCTTCCTCCTCCCCGCGTGCAGCGGAGACGACGGAGACACCGGTCCGGCCGGACCGCCGAACGACACCGACACGGAGACCGAGCTCGAGCAAGGCGACGACACGCCCGGGCTCGAGGCCACGGTGGTCGCGCTCAGCGGCGGCAGCGGCGCGGGCGGACGCTTTCTGCCGGGCGACGAGCTCTCCGTGAACTTCACGCTGAGGAAGCTCGACGGCACGGACTGGGACCTCGACGAGCTCGCGACCGGACGCGCGCTCGTCTCCGGCCCGAGCTTCAACTATCAGCGCGTGATCGCCGAACAGAACGACGTCATCGCGAATGCCGTGCAGGAGGACGACGGCTCGTACACCTACACCTTGCCCGTGGCGCTACCGGCCACGTACCTCGCGCCGCTCAACGACACGGCCTCCTTCGGCGCCGACGACGGCGAGCTGACCGGCCAGGCACTGCTCGACGGCACCTACACGCTGGCCCTGACCTTCGCCTGGGACTTCACCGTCGACGACGCGGCGAAGCGCGAGTCCGAGAACGTGCTGTTCGACTTCGTGGTCGGCAACTCGGGCTCGGTCGAGCACCGCGAGGTGGTCAAGATCGACAGCTGCAACCGCTGCCACGAAGAGCTGCGCTTCCACGGCGGTCGGCGCGAGGAGGTCACGCTGTGTGTCCTGTGCCACACCTCCGGCGCCGAGGACAGCAACAATGCGGGCCTCGCGGGCGGCACGCCGGGCGTCGCGATCGACTTCAAGGTGATGATCCACAAGATCCACGCGGGCGAGCACCTGCCCTCGGTGCTCGGCGTCGCCACGAATCTCGACGGCACGCGGAACTACGCTGCGACACCGCAGCCCTATCAGGTCGCAGGCGGCAGCTCGATCCACGAGTACTCGCACGTGGCCTTCCCGGCCTGGCCGCAGGGCCTGATCCCGACGCCGCGCGACCAGGGATACACCGCGCTCACGACCGAGCGGGCCCTCGAGGACGCGATCCGCACCGGCCCGTCGAACTGCGTCGTGTGCCACGGCGACCCCGACTTCGACGGCCCGCTGACGGCGCCTTCCCAGGGCGACGTGATCTACTCGCAGCCGACGCGCCAGGCCTGCGGCTCGTGCCACGACGACGTGCACTGGGGCCAGCCCTACACCGCCAACGGCCAGACGATGCCGGCCCAGGCCAACAACTCGAACTGCGTGTTGTGCCACGAGGACGTCGGCAACCCCCTGGCGGTCTTCGACGCGCACCTGCACCCGCTGCAGGATCCGAGCTTCGACACGGGCACGAACGTGGTGTTCGACTCCCTGGTCGAGAGCGGCACGAACGACGCGGACGGGACCTTCGACGTGGGCGAGAAGCTCGCCATCACGTTCTCGATCCAGGACGACGAGGGCACCGAACTCACACCGGCCTCCGTCTCCGCGCCGACCGTGCTCGTGGCCGGCCCGACGGACAACTACAACATCCTGCTCAACGCCACGATCCCGAGCGCGGCGCTCACGGGTCCCCAACCCTTCACGGTCAACGTGCCGATGGCGGTGCTGCTCGATCGACTCGGCACCTCGACGGCCGCGCTCGACACGCTGGCGAGCACCTTCGCGCCGCACTGGAACGTGAGCGGCGGCACGACCACGGTCTACGCGCGCACGGCGACGGCCGGCGGCGACAGCACCCTGGCGGAAGCCACCACGCTGCAGCAGAACTACGTCGACGTGCTCGATGCGACCGGCTTCGCGCGCGACGACTACGTCGTGGTCGACGACGGCGACGCGAGCGAGGAGTACCTGCGCGTGCAGTTCGTGGACGGCGACCGCCTGTGGTTCTCGTCGCCTTACACGACGAGCTACAAGGCGGCGCTGGCGAGCGCCCACCCGCTCGGCGCGGCCGTGCGCGAGGTCACGCTGACCACCAAGACGGCCGGCGTCGACTACACGCTCGACGCGGCGGCCGGCGAGGTCACCGAGCTGCTCGAGTTCGGTGACGGCGCGGTCGTGGTGGCGAGCTACACGACCGACTTCGTCGTGCCGGCCGTGTACCCGTGCGCGCTGAACGGCTCGCCCGATCTCGGCGAGGAGACCGGCGAGTGGTCCGGCAAGTCGCTCGTCGACGGGACGTACTCGCTCAGCCTGTGGACCTCACGCACGCTGACCCTGAACCTCTACGGCGAGTCGAACAGCTACCGCTCGACGGCCGACGCGGCCCAGGTCGACTTCCTCGTCGGCGGCGCGGACACGCTCGAACCCTACGAGGTGATCGCCAGCGGCACGTCGTGCTTCAACTGCCACCAGGAGCTCGCCTTCCACGGCTTCGGACGGCGCGGCTTCGAGTCCTGCATCCTGTGCCACGGCACGGCCGGGGCCGAAGACCGTCCGCCCTACGTGGCCGGCAACGCGCCGGACACGACCGGCACGACGGTCCAGTTCCGCACGATGCTGCACAAGATCCACATGGGTGAGGAGCTCGCCAACGCGGCGAGCTACCAGGTGATCGGCTTCGGCTCGACCGCCTACCCCAACAACTACGGCGTGACCTCCTTCGAGGAGGTGCTCTTCCCGGCCCTGCCGGGCGGCGTCGCCAACTGCTCGAAGTGCCACGGCAACGAGGCCTGGCACGAGCCGGCCCCGCGCAACCACCCGAGCGAGCAAGGCACGGCGGTCAAGCGCTGGGCGATGGTGTGCAACGCCTGCCACGACTCGACCGACGCGACCGCGCACATCGCGGTGCAGACCGATGCCTCCGGCAACGAGTCCTGCGGCGTGTGCCACGGCGAAGGCAAGGAGTGGAGCGTCGAACGTGTCCACAAGCCCTACTAGTGGTCGCTGGACGGGGCCCGCGCGTGGCGCGGGCCTCGCCCTGCTTCTGATGGGCGCGCTCGCCGTCGTCGCGCGGGTGCGCGCGACGGACTACGACGCGCGCACGCCGTCCGTGCGCGCGCGCGCCGAGTCCCCGCCGCCCGCGCGCGCCCCGTCCACGAACCCCGTCGCGCGCGTTCCGCTCGCTGCGCGGCCCTCCGAATCCGCGCACGAGCGGGTCGAGCCCCCCGCGGGTGCGCGCGCCGCGCGCGACGCAGAGCGGGCCGAGCTTGCCACGCTCGCGCGGGATCCGGCCGCCCTCGAGGCGCGCGCGGCCGAGCTCCTCTCGGGCGCGGAGCCCGAGGCCGAGGCGCTCCTCTTGCTCGCATACCTGCGCGCCGAGCGCTGGCCGACCTCGGTCTTCTGGCACGAGACGGCCGTGCGTACCGGGCGCTCCGCCTCCGATGCGGCCGGCGTGGGCCTCGCCGAGGTGGCCCTCGGCGCGCTCGGCACAGACGCGCCGGACGATCCGGCCGCGGGCGCCGCCCTCGAGCGCCTCGCCTTCGCCACGCCCGAGCTCGCCCTCGGCCTGCGCCGACGCGCGGCGAGCTTCTTCGCGGCGACGACCGATGCAGCGGGACTGCTGCGCCTCGAGTTTGCGCTCGCGCGCGAAGACGACGCCGTCCTCGGCGAAGGCTGCCTGGTGGCCGTGGCCGCGCGAGCGAGCGAACCGGCGCGCACGCGCCTGCTCGCCGCGCACGGGCGCGACGACGCTGTGCCGCTCCCCGCCGACGAGTAGCTACTGGTCGAAGGGCGGCAGCGTCTCGATGCGCGCGTAGGCGCCGTACTCGCCCAGCAGGCGCAGGATCGTGGCGCGCACGAGGAGTTCCTCGCGCGCGAGCTGCGCGTGGCGCAGCGTGCCCTTCATCAGGAGCTCGGGCTCGGCCGCACAGCGGTCGACCCAGCCCTGCAGGTAGTCGCGCCAGCCGGCCTCGTCGGGCAGCTGCTTCGCCAGCGAGGCCGGATCCGAGGTCACGTTCTCCCACAGGGCGTGGAAGTTGTCGAGGTTGTTGCCGTAGCTGTCGCGCAGCTCGGCCGTGCCGCACAGGTACACGCGCGCCAGGTTCGTGCGCAGCCCGCGGTGGCGCAGCAGGCGCTTGAAGATCGCGCCGGTCTTCGCATACAGCTCCTCGTGCTGGTGCGCCGGCACGGGCGAGCGGTAGAGGTCCCACTCGCCCACGAGGTCGTGCAGGACGCCGAGCGTGTCGACGTCGGGCATCTCGATCGTCTGCAGCGAAGCGTAGGCGTCGTACAGCGTGACGCCCGGGTACACGCCGCCCCAGCGGTCGGTGTAGGCGTGCGCGAAGGCCGTGAACTCCTTCTGCAGCGTGCCGTCGTCGAGCGCGAGCTCGACCAGCGCCTCGGCCAGATCCCAGTCGGGCGACATGCCGAGCAGCGCGTTCTCGAACCTGCGCCGCGGATCGTCCTGGTGCGGCAGACGCACGAGCGTGCGCTGCGCGTAATCGACCATCCAGCCGCTGTCGAGCCGGCGCGTGCCGGGCGCGGAGAGCAGCAGGTTGCGCACCGCGACCGCGTCGGCCGAGTCGGCCTTCAGCGGTCGACGCGGGATCGGCTGACCCGGCGAGTGCACCTTCGGGTCGTAGATCGGCGCCGGCGCGAGCGCGGGCCAGCTCTCGACCGGACGCGTCTCGGCGTCGAGCACGTAGCGGATCAAGGTGTGCTGGTAGGTGCGCAGGTTCTCGCACTCGGCCTCGAACCACATCAAGAGGTCGCGCTGCTCCTTCTCGCTCAGGGCCTCGAAGGCGCGTCGCGCGCGCGCGTCAGCCTCAGCCCCGCTGAGCTCGCGCGGAACGACGAGCTCGAGCGTGTCGGTGTACTGGCGCTCGAAGTCGGCCCCGCGCAGCTCGCGCGCGGTGGCGGCGGCCTCGCTCTCCTGGGCCGGTGCCTGGGCCGGCTCCTGGGCGGGTGCCTGGACTGCGGCGACAGCCGGCGCGGAGGGCGCTGCCGGTGCCGCCCGGTAGGCCTCGTGCTCCGAGGGCGGTCCGTCGTGCGCAACACAGGCGGTGGCGAGGAGGAGGATCGGCGCGAGCGTGAGGGGGCGCATGGGCCGGAGCATGACACGCCGCCGGGGGGCGGCTCCAGCCGGCGTCCCGGTGCGGCCGGCCGCCAGCCGAAGAACCTTCGGCCGGCCCGGGCGGGGCTCGCGCCTGGCCCGCAGCTCCTTCGGCGGCGCCGCACTCCCTGCGGCCGGATTGCATGCAGACAGCCCGATCCTCGTCACCACGGCCCTCCGGACGACTATCCTTCCGCGAAGCCCCCCCCAGCGCCGAATCAAGATGAACCTCGACTCCATCGACCAGCGCATCCTGAACCTGCTCCAGGACAACGGCCGCATCTCCAACGCGGAGGTCGCGCGCGCGCTCGACATGGCGCCCTCGGCCGTTTTCGAGCGCATCAAGAAGCTCGAGACGCGCGGCTACATCGCCGGCTACGAGGCGCGCCTCGCGCCGAAGAAGCTCGAGTTCGGCCTGCTGGCCTTCGTGTTCGTGCGCGCCGAGGAGGTCGAGGTCACGGTCGGGGCGAAGCTGGCCGAGCTCGCCGCGGTCCAGGAGGTGCACCAGGTCGTCGGCGAGGACTGCTACCTCGTCAAGCTGCGCGCGCGCGACACCGACGACCTCGCGCGCGTCCTGAACCGCGAGATCAAGCGCATCCCCGGCATCGTCAGCACGCGCACGACGATCGTGCTCGGGACGCTGAAGGAGTCCGCGCGCCTGCCCTTGACCCGTCCGCAGGCCGAGGTCGTCGTCCGGTGACACTCGCCGAGCGACTGTCGCTGCTCCTGCTCGGGGGAATCTGGGGCTCCTCGTTCCTGTTCATGAGGGTGGCCGAGCCCGAGCTCGGCGCCGTGGTCCTGATCGCGGCGCGCGTCTCGCTCGCAGCCGTGATCTTGACCGCCTGGCTGGCCGCGCGCGGCGGGCTCGGCGCCCTGCGCGGTCGAGCCGGTGCCTTCCTCACGCTCGGCGCGCTCAACTCGGCCGTGCCCTTCACGCTCTACGCCTGGTCGACCGGCGCGCTCGGGGCCGGCCTGCCGTCCGTGCTGAACGCCACGGTGCCGATGTTCGGCGCGCTGGTCGCGTTCCTGTGGCTGCGCGAGCGCCTCGGCCTCGTGCGCGGCGTGGGCCTGGCGCTCGGCTTCGCCGGCGTGCTCGTCCTGACCGGACCGAAGCTCGCCGCCGGCGCCGGCGAGTCGAGCGCACTCGGGGTCGCCGCCGGTCTCTTCGCGGCCCTGCTCTATGCCATCGCGGCCCACTACTCGAAACGGCGCTTCGCGGGCGTCCCGCCGCTCGCCGTGGCCGCCGGCGGCATGCTCGGCGCGAGCGCCCTGCTCCTGCCCGTGGCCCTGTTCCTGCTGCCCGCGAGCCTGCCCTCGCCGCGCGCGCTCGGCGCCACCCTGGCGCTCGGGGTCGTGTGTACGAGCCTCGCCTACGCGCTCTTCTTCCGCCTGCTCGAGACCCTCGGCGCGACGCGCACGATCACGGTCACCTACCTGATCCCCGCCTTCGGCCTGCTGTGGAGTTACCTCTTCCTCGGCGAGCCGCTCGGCCCGCGCATGCTGGTCGGCAGCGCCATCGTCCTGTGCGGCACGGCGATCGTCCTGCGCGCCGGCGCGCCGCGTCCCACCGTCCCCGCTCCCACAACCGCCCCATGCCCGAGCTCCCCTCCTCGCACTGCCCCGTGAGCGCCGTCCCCGCCGCCGCGAGCGACCTCGCGCTGCGCCATTTCGAGGCGCTGCTCGCGCTCGAGACCGATTGCTGGGACGTGCACGCAGGCCTCGCGCGCACGCCGCGGAGCTTCGTGCTGCTCGACGTGCGCAGCCCCGAGGCCTTCGCCCGCGGCCACGTGCCCGGCGCCACGAACCTCCCCCACGCGCGCATCGTCGAGCGCAACCTCGCGCAGTACCCGAGCGAGACCCTGTTCGTCGTCTACTGCGCCGGCCCGCACTGCAACGGCGCCGACCGCGCCGCGATCCGTCTCGCGCGCCTCGGACGCCCCGTGAAGAAGATGATCGGCGGCGTCACCGGCTGGCTCGACGAAGGCTTCACGCTGGACTCGGGCGCGAGCTGAGCTCCGATCTCAGCGGTTACCCCTTCAGGCCCGCCACGGTCACGAGGCAAGCGTCGCCGGTCTGCGGCTCGAGGCGCACGGCGCCCGGCAGGAAGTGGTTCAGGAGCTCGGCGTTCGTGGTCGTGTGCGGCGTCGGTGCGAGCGTGCGGAAGCGGCCGCCGGCGAGCAGCGCGAGCGGCAGGAGCAGCTGGTCGGCGAGGTGCTCGCCGACCGGCGCCTCGGCCGCGAGGTAGCGGCGCGCGGCCGCAGCCGCGTGGTGT
>Ga0172376_10002942_pt1 | contig 20542 bp, 31 predicted proteins | sample Lak35m_FD_121114 | JGI IMG/M metagenome (GOLD analysis project Ga0172376, IMG submission 121114) | Freshwater microbial communities from Kabuno Bay, South-Kivu, Congo - kab_092012_35m | ecosystem: Environmental > Aquatic > Freshwater > Lake | place: Democratic Republic of the Congo: South-Kivu... | reverse complement strand
TTCATTATCATGATAATCATTTAATGGTATAGTTGGGTGAATGACTTCTGTGCAGAGATTACTCATTGTTACTTTATCTAACCATGCCCCATGGTCATTTGCGTGACCAACATTAAGAATATAAATCCTGCCAGTTTCTACTCTCTCTTTAATTATTAATGAAAATAATTTACGAGCAGAAATTTTCTTTTTAATTTTTAGTTTTTTATTTTCGCACTCTTTATATATTTTATCAAAGTTTTTTGTACCCCAAGCTTCATATAACTCTGGAACTTCAGATGTATTAAAGAGAGTAATTTCTTCATCTTTTAAAACTCTATCGTAGAAAAGCTTGCTCATACCTACTGTATAATCAAGTTTACGAACTCTATTATCATCTGTTCCAGCGTTATTTTTTAATACTATAATATCTTCGATCTCATAATGCCACCATTGAATATTACAAGTAGCACTACCACCTCGTAATCCATTTTGTTGCCATGCCTTTACGCTACTCTCGTAGATCTTAAGGAATGGAATTAAACCAGTATGAACCACTTCACCATTTTTAATAGGTGAACCAATAGCTCTAATTTTGGAAACATCTATACCAATTCCACATCTACTTGCTGTAGCCATGCTAACAGCAGTTGCACTAGCAGTAATACTTTCGCGAGAATCATCTACTCCAATTAAACAACAACTTGCATAATTTTTACTTGGAGTTCTTACTCCTGCCATTACAGGCGTTGGTAAATTAATTTTATGTTTACTGATAGCATCATAAAATTTGCGAACATAATTTAATCTTGTTTCTTTTGAGTAATTTATAAAAGCATAAGCAGCAATTAACACATAAGCAAACTGTGGAGTTTCATAAATTTTACCAGATACTCTATCTTTAATTAGATACTTATCACATAATTGTTTAATACCAGCATATGTAAAATTATAATCTCTATCATGATCAATAAATTCTCCCATCTTATTTAATTCATCTTCATCATATTTTTCTAAAATTATGGGATCATATATTTTATATTTCAAACCTTGATTAATAAATTCTAATAGTCTTGGTGCATGCTTTCCTTTCCATACATCTTTTCTTAATTGATAATTTAAAAGTCTACCTGCAGCAAATTGATAATTATATTTTTCTACAGATATTAAATTTGCAGCAGATTCTATTAAAAGTTTATGAATTTCTTTAGTGCTAACTCCATCAGCGATATTTATCTTTGCATTGATTTCAATATCCGTCAAACTTACATTATTTAAATCTTTTATTGCCCAATTTATTACTCTATGAATTTTTTCTATATTAAATTTTTCTAATGTTCCATTTCTTTTTTTAACTTTTATGTTCATAAAGCTCAACGAGTGTGAACCTTATATTACAGTGTTTTTGCCCTAATAAAAAGAAAAAAACAAGAAGTTATAAACAATTTTATTCAGAGTGACTTTTTGGGTGTATCTTTCCCTTGCGTTTTTTTGACCAATCTTTAAAATGTTTTTCTTTAACAGGGTCTTTGCCGTAAATTTTTTTCCTTTTTTCAGAAAGCTCTTTGCTTCTATCCCAAAGATCACCCATGCTACCTTTCTTATTTTTTGTAAATTCTGAGAATTCTTTAGAAGAACAATCTGCTTTTAATGTTCCTTGAGTGTTTATTTCTGGAACAGAAAAAACTCTTTTCCATTCAATACCATTTTGATCAATATATACATGGTGATCATGAACAGATTGAATTACATCTATTGTCTCTTCTGTTTCTGGATGAATATATGTATATAATGGCATTAACTTAAATAAGATAGTATATTATTATATAAGTTTTCAGATGAAAATTCTTGCTGAAGTTTTAGGCCATTATTATTAATCTTATCTTTTTCTACTCTTTGTATTGCTAATTCGCAAGCAGATATAAAATCGTCACCATTAAAATCATATATGTTGCCTTGATTGTATGGTTGATTTTTATGGAAAAATATTCCATCATACGCTTCAATTTTAGAATTAGGATCAACAAGAACACTATTTTCATTACTAGCCCAAGACTTGTATCCATGAGCATTCATTATTACAGCGTGTTTTCCCATAGCAACAGAATGAAACTCTGGAAGTCCCCAACCCTCTCCCCCGCTCATGCCTATAATAATATTTGCGCTATTTAAAAAGTCATTGTATATTTGATTTTGCCCCATAAAAGGAAGAAAATTAATATTAAAAAAAGATTTTCCTTGAAGAGCTTGAGATATAATATTATTTTGATCTTCTGGTTTCATGAATGGATTAAAGATAGAGCATTGAAGAGCATATTTTTTATTATTGCCAAATTTATTAGCCCATAATTGAATTAATTTTAAATGATGCTTTCTTTTTTCTAGCTTGCCAACAAGATTAAATACTACCCTATCATCTGTAAAATAAGTTTTATCAATTTTATTAAAGTTATACTTATCAAAAGCTAGAGGTATATACTCTACGTTTTTGCACCCCAAGTTTTTATAAATATCTACAGTTTCTTTTGAAGAAAATAAAACTTTATAGTTATTTTTTACAGTATTTATTTCTATTTTAGTTGGCTGATCTAGCTCATAAAAACTTAAAAGAATTTGGTCATTAGAGTAGCTCTCAAATGAACCATTTAAATGCCATAACTTAAATATCTTATTTTTTCTAGAGTGATTCGCCAGAGATTGATTGATTGATTTTTGAAACCAATCAGCAAACTCCTGAGTTATATTTGTTTGGGTAGATAGATCTGGATTACCAATTGGGACCAGATTTACTTCTTTTTTATCAGCAAATAATTCTCTACAAATTAAAGTTGAAATTTGTCCAAAACTTACGGTGTTTATGGGCAAATTGAAACTTAGACTCATAGAATGTCTTCGTCATTAACTTCTGTTTTTACTGCGGACTTAGCCGTTTGCTTGGGGCTGTCTGTTTTAGCAGAGCTTTTCACTTCAGCTTTAGCTTGAGAATCAATTTCTAGTGGTTTAGAAACATAGATTCTATAATCTGGAGCTTTTTCATTACTCTTTTTGCTGTTCGCGAAAACAACGACCTTGATTTCTTTTTCTAGACCAAGATCATCTACCTTTACATATCCAGATAAAAATGACATGCCGCTTTTGCTTTTCTTTTTCCAAAGAGCGCCAAGCTCATCTTTTCTATTGTTGGTTTGTTGTGTGTTATTCATATTTTATATATTATCTCCTATATTAGATTTTGTCAAAACAATTTTTGCTTTCTATTTTAGATTTAAGCAACTTTAATGTTTTATTATGTATATTTATAGCTGTTTGGGTGCTGATTTTAAGCTTTTTAGCTATTTTATTCCAAGCAGTTTTTTTATTGGGATTATCTAAATACCTCATTTTGAATATCCTTTTTACTCTTTTATCTGAGCAAGAATCAATAATATTAAATATATATTCATTTATATTTTTATATTCCTTATTCTCTGGCGTATTTTTCTCTATCAGATAATTTAACTTATCAGATTCTAAAGTTAAATAATGGCTATTCTCGTTCATGCAATTTAAACATTGATATCTTATTTGGTTATATAGCCAAGTCGAAAATTTGGATCTCTTACAAGGATCAAAACTCATAGCAGATTTATAAACAATATAATCTTTTTGATCTATTATATCTTGAACATGAATTCCAGAAGCCATCATAGGAGGAGAATATTTTTTGTAAAGACTACTACATAAAGCTGAATGACGATCTATAAGAGTTTTAAGAGCATCTTCATCATTTTTTTCTTGGATATTTTTTACCAAGATATTATCTTCTAAATTAATATTCATATTTTTTTATTTTCTATGTATTTTTCGCATATGTTTCTTAAATGTTTTTGCATCAATTCATAAAGGAAGTTTACATCTTGACAAGTCTCCCAACATATAGAATAATCAGCAACAGCTTTTAATTTATTATCATTAGATTTTTCCTCTATATTAGCTGGTTGCACAAGCGCACCATCATCTAATTTTCTAGATATATGAATTAAAATACCATTATGATTTTTAAGCCAAGAATATTCATCGTCTTTGTATTCTATATATCTAATATCTGTAATAATAGGAATAATATTTTCTTTTTTTAACTCTTTGAGTTTAGAATCAACAAGAGAAGTCCAGTATTTTCCTTCCGTTTGAATCCTTCTGCATTTTCCATAAGATACCATTAGTGGTCTTATCAACTCTTTATCTGATCCATCGCACTTATTTAAATTTATTTTGAATTTTTTTTCTACAAAGTCGCCAAGTTCATTTTTTAATTCATCAGCTAAAGCAATTCTTTGAGACTCTATGCCCTTTTCTTTTAAATATTTTTTCAATATAAAATAAAAAGTATCTTTACCAGATCTTGCTACCCCAGTTAGCCCTATAACATTATTCTCCATAAGTTACATCTCCTTCTCCATTATATCTAGGAAGAGGCGCTTTGTATTTAATTTCATATGTTATTTTTGTATTTAAAGAAGTCCTCGTTATGTTAGTTTTGTTAAAAATTTGTTTTGATTCAAATGGCTTAGTAAAAATCGTGCCCCTAGATTCATTGGCGGATGAATTTTTTGTTTTATAAGTTTCGTATACTTTATCGTTAATTATAATATATTTAGGAAATGGCTTGGAGAATATTGTGCCGCGAGACTCATTTGTATCAAAAGATCTGGTTTTATAAGTTTCATAAACCTCTATCCCTCTATGGGTTTTAATATAATTATATTCTTGAAATGGTTTTGGGAATATTGTGCCACGAGATTCATCGTCAGACAAAGATCTAGTTTTGTAAGTATCGTATACTTTGCCGCTCTGGGCAAAGCAATTACAAGATATAAATGTTATTAATAATAAATATTTCATACTTTAATTAATTCTATATTGTAGAATTTAAATATGTCTTTTGCTTTTTGATCTTTTTCATATTCTTCATTATATACTACAATTTTAATACCATAGCAAGCTATATTTGTAGCGCAATGAGAGCAAGGCAACAAAGTTGTAGCAATTAAATATGGGTTATCTTGTTTTTTTATGAGAGACAGGGCGTTTGCTTCTGCGTGAATAACGTAATCTCTTCTGTGTTCTCTATTTTTCCAAAAGTTTATATCAACATTTAATTTTGGGGTTAATCCATTATATCCCACAGATAGAACTCTCCCTTCTTTATCTAAGATGCATGCACCAACTTTTTTATGCATATCTTCTGATCTTGTTGCCCATATCTTAGCGGTCTCTGACGCGGCTTGAATAAAAGATATTCTATTATTCATTTTTTAATATGCCAATATATTGCAATTCCAAGTCCTACTAAAATTTGGAGAAAGGTTTGATCCATAAGGAGATATTATACTAGTTTATTATTTTAGTCAAGATTACTCTTGATTTCTTTTAAAATTTATATTAGTATATAAAATATGCAGAAACAAGAATTTAAAGAAGCCTTAAGTTATGATGATATTTCGCTTTTGCCTAATTTTTCAGATATAAATTCAAGAAAAGAAATAAATACAGAAACCAAAATATCTAAAAACAATATTATTGATATTCCAATTATATTATCTCCGATGGACACTGTATCATCTGTTAAATCTTGCATTAAAATGAATAAATTAGGAGCAGCTGGAGTTATGCATAGATTTATGAGTATAGAAGATCAAACATCAAAAACTAAAAAAATTAAAGATGAGAGTGGTTTTTGTATTACAGCTATAGGATTAAAGGATTGTGAAGAGAGAATACTCGCCACAAGCAAATACACAAGTATATACTTTCTTGATACAGCTAATGGTTTAACAAAAAATGTTGAAGATTTTTTAAGGTGGTATAAAACTTCGGGCTTTGTTCAAGATATTATCGTGGGAAATACGTTAACAAAACAGAGCGTTTATAGATTAGCGAATCTGAAAGCCGACGGATTTAGACATCTTATTGGCCCAGGAAGCATGTGTTTAACCCAAGTAAAAACTGGCATAGGGTGTCCAAGCGTTACTGGTAATTATTACGCTTGGAAAGCTGTTAGAAATTGGGAATTAGCTCAAGTAGATTTATTTAGTTCAAGTGAGCCAGACCCATCTAATAGACCAAGCATTTTAACTGACGGAGGGATTAGATATCCTAAAGATCTTGCGAAAGCTATAGCAAGTGGTTGTGATGCGGTTATATGCGGAAGAATTTTCGCTGGACTATTAGATATAATTGATGAAGAAGATATTGTTGAAAAAGACGGAAAAATATTTGCTAAATATAGAGGTATGGCAAGTAAAGATGTTGTAGAAGATTACGAATTATATGATGGTTCAAAGAAAAATCTTTTCGTAGAAGGAGACAATACTCTAATACCTATTATAGAAAATAGAACTATAGAAGATGTGGTGTATGATTTTGTTAATGGTTTAAGAAGTTCTATGAGTTATCTTGGCTTTAGAAATCTTAAAGATATGAGAGGAGGCTTATGGACTAATAAAATCCAAGCCGTAAGAAATAGCCCCAATAGTATGTACGAAGGATTTGCTCACGGAAAGACTTGATTAATAGATAATTTTGCATTATAATATAACATGGACAAAGAAAGCATAGATAAATTAACATCTTTAGAATACGCTAGAGCCACTGAATTTAGCCCTATAGTAAGGATATATCCAAAAATACCAAGAAACACAACTTGTCCGCACACAGGCAAAAAGTTTAAACACTGCTGCGGTCAAATGGGGCAAGATTTCTGCGATAAAGCTAGAGATGCCCTTAAGGAGCATTTAATGAAATTAGTAAATGAAAAACAAGAAGAACAAAAAAATAATACAGAAACAGAAGAAACTAAAACATAAGTATTACGCTGTTTTTAGTAAAAATGATAATTTTCTTCATGGAGTTTTTCCGCCTTCAGAAGATGGCCTTTCTAAGGCTAAAGCTCATATTCTCAAAATAGATCCAAGCAACAAGCACTATAAAATTAAGAAATATTAGGATCTGCAAGATCTGGATTATGTTTTGATTTAGTGCCTCTTTTAAAGTCTCTATATATAACTTTTAATTTTTCTATAGGTTTTTCTATTATTTTTTCTATTTTTTGTTCTTGAATTATTTGTTTCTCTTCAGTTTTTCCTTGTTTTTTAGTTAAAGAATTATAAGCAATGACAAGACAGACCGCGAGAGGATCAAAAACAATAACAATTAAAATTATAAATATTCTAACTGCAGTTTCTATATTCACTCCAAAAGCTTCTGCTACAAATTTAAATGTTCCAATTTCGCCTTTTGTATTGTCACTTTCTAGTTTGATTATCTCTTGAGATATATCTGAATTTTGTTTTTCTTGATTTTGAAGATCAGAGCTAACAGTAGATATTTGGGAGAATAAGGAATTAATATTCTGCTGAGAAGTTTCTACTATTTTATTCTTACTATCTAGTAATTTTTGATCTGTAACTTTCTCCGTTTTACCAGAAGAAAATAACCCACCACTAGTTGTTTTTGTAGTAGTTACATCTTGTTTAACAGCAGAGTCAAGAGAAGATTGATATGTTTTTTGTAATTCTATAAGATCTTTTAATTTATTTTTATTAAAATCTATTTGAGAGGTTACAAATGTTTGTTGATTTTTAAGATTATTTATTTTATTTAAATTAAGACTATATTGAGAAAAGTTTCTTTGAAATGCGTCAGAAAGAAATCCAAATATTCCAAGACTAGTGATAGCCATTAATAATATAACTGCGGCCAACATATAATTTTTAAGAATTTTATTTATATCTTTCCAATATCTATAAAGATAGCTTGCTGATATTAACTTAGCTAATTCAAGAGTTCCAGCCATAAGAGCTACGCTCCAAAAACTAGCAGCAAAAAGAAGAGCTATTCCTTTTACAGAAAAGAAAGCCGCACAGCCAGCAAGAGCAAAAGCAGAGAATCCTAGTATATATTTAAACATATATAATTTACACTTGTATTATATTTATATTTTGAATATAATCTTATCTGTTGATGATAAACTCTGTAGATATTATTTTTGGCCTTGCGTGGGGCGACGAGGGGAAAGGTAAAATAAGTAATGCTATTAGCAAAAATTATGATATAGTTTGTAGATGGAATGGGGGCCCTAATGCTGGACACACAGTATATATTAATAATAAAAAATATAAAACGCACATTGTTCCATGTGGGATATTTCAAAATAAACCAAGTATTATTGGTCCAAATTGTGTTTTAAATTTAGATAAATTTTATAATGAAATAGACTATTTAGAGAATGAGGGCTTTGATACATCCCTAGTAAGGGTTAGTCCTAAAGCTCACATTATTACAGATGATCATATAAAATATGATTTGCAAATATTAAAACAAAAACTTGGAACTACTGGGCAAGGAATTGCGCCAGCTTATAGCGATAAAATGTTAAGGATTGGCAAACTAGCAAAAGATTATATTGATAAAAAATATCTTTGGGACGGCGAACTTTATGGAAATATTCTTTGCGAAGGCGCTCAAAGCTTTTGGTTAGATATTAATTATGGCGACTATCCTTATGTTACGAGTAGTGAAACTCTACCATATTCGGCGTGCTCATTAGGGTTCTCCCCCAAAAAAATCAAAGAAATTATAGGGGTTGCAAAAATTTATGATACAAAAAGCGGGGTTGATCCGCTGTTTCCAGAAACTCTTTGGCAAGATGATGGATTAAATATGTTAATAGAAGCTGGTCAAGAATTTGGCTCAACAACTGGCAGAAAAAGAATTGTTAATTGGCTAAATCTAAATAAACTTATAGACGCAATTAAAATATCTGGCGCTACAAAATTAATTATAAATAAATGTGATATATTAGACCAAATACATACTTATAAATTATTTCAAAATAATAATCTTTATAAATTTAACTCATTACAATCCATGCAATCTTTTATTAAAAGTCAGTTAAATCATATGCTAAATGACCCAATAGAAATAATATTTTCTGGAAATAAAGAAAGTATATAAATATCATATATTATGAGACTATTTTTAGTTTATTTATTTTATTATATTGGAGATATTATTAGCAGAACTACAATGCGGTGGTTTAATGGTTTTGGATATAAAGTATATTCAAAATTAATGCTTTGGAGTTCAGATTTAGATACAGAAGATAGACTCTGGAAACCAGTTAAAAAGAAAAGAAAATGATAACGTTAAAAGATATATCAAATCTAAAACTTAGTAAAAAACAAAGAAAAAAACTTTTGGCAAAGGGTAAACTTCGAGATCCTTTTGAAATATGGGTAGATCATCATAATCATAAATTAGAGATTATTAGAACTTGTAGTAGTTTATTGGGAGCGACAGTTTCTTCTTTAGTTTTATTAAAAGTATTTGGAATACTATGAATTGGGTAAAAGTTTTAAATTTTATAGATGGCGTATTTGAGCAAGAACCAATCAAACCAGAATATGGTAAATTATATAAAATAAAAGATGAACCATTACCATTTAGATATGTCTACGTTAGAGGAGATAATTTAAATAAAATCTACAGATTTAAACATCATCAACTAAAAGAATATACATTTTTTAATTTTAATAAAATTGAAAGAGAAGCAAACCCAGAAGAAATAAGAGTATATAACTTAATAAAGGATCACGTAAATGAACTCTCAAGAAAAGAAAATAACTCTTACTATAATTAATGGAGCAATTGGTGGTAAGAATGGTAATACTGGATCTCTTATTAAAAAGATAAGAAAAAAAATTAACAAAATTGATCCAAGTATAAAGATAAAAATTCTTCACCTTCATAAAGATTTCTTTTGGCCAAAAGTTAGACATGTTATTAAGGAAAGCGATGCTCTAATTTTTTGCACAGGAACATATTGGGATAGCTGGGGTTCAAATATGCAACAGCTTTTTGAAAAGATGACAGAGATAGAAGGTAAGAAACATTTATTAGGCAAACCAGCGGGAGTAATTGTTACAATGCATTCAGTAGGTGGCAAAGAAGTAGCGTCCAGAATGCAAGGAGTTCTTTGCTCTATGGGCTGTGTACTTCCACCATTTTCTGCTTTTGCTTATAGCTATGCAGATCATGTTGCTCATCAATCAAGATATCTTGGTAAAAAATTATTAGATGATGTTTGGCATATTGAAGATTTACAAGCTTTTCTTTCTAATATTATCAAGTATGCTAAAGATGAAAAAGATTGGCAAGTATGGGACTACCTTGATACAGAAGCATATAATCCTACATCCGTTTGGTTAAAATGAATTTATTCTCAAAATAGCTCAACGGTAGCGCGCCGCTGTTAACGAGGATGTTCTAGGTTCAAATCCTACTCGTTCCGATTAATAGTGTAATATATTTTATGAATAACGAAGGCGAAGCTCTTGCTATATGCTCTGAGTTTGCTGAAGAATATGGAGTAGATATAGAAGACGGAAGAACTCTAGTAATTTATATGAAAACCGAATATATTAACGAATTAAAAAATATGCTTGAAAATAAAAATTATAAATTAAAATCTTTTCAAGTATATGGCGATGAGGCTCTGGTAAATTTTATACCTAAGAAATAGATAATTATATAAGAGTAGAGATAATTTAAAATGTTATTATAAATTAAAAATATAATAAAACTTGATAATATTTATATATATAATATAATTATTATATGAGATATAAAATTTAATATAAAATAATTTATAATATGAAGAAATTCAATCTTACTATAGGCACAATGTTCAAGAATGAAGCGGAATCCCTAGAAGAATGGTTGCTACACTATCTACATCGAGGAGTTGACCATTTTTATATGATAAATGATAAAAGTAACGATGAATTCATGGATATAGTAACCATGTATGATAAATATATAACCTTATTTGACTCTGTTGAGAATAAATTAGAAGACAAGGGAACTCAAACCTATAATATTAATAATTTTTTTTTAAATTCCCAAGTACTTGAATCAAAATGGATCTTGACCTGTGATTTAGACGAATATATTTGGAGCCCATTAACCTTAAGTATATCCGATATAGCTAATCAACTTGAAAACAAAAAGACCTACGCCTTTGGAATTCGTATGGTTTTTTTTGGAAGTAATGGTCATATTAAACAACCCTCATGCGTAGTAAATTCTTTTACAAAAAGACAAAAAATACCATTTATTAGAGAAATACATGGAGAGAAACGCTTGATCATGAACGATATTAAAACAATTTCATTGGCAGAAAATGTTAAATCTTTAGATTTACATATAGTACAGTATAAAGATCCAGAAACATTAACAGCCATTCAAAAGCTAGACGCCCCTATAAATGAAACACCTTTAAGACTAAATCATTACAGACTTCAATCAAAAGATAGGTGGATGAAAAGACTGCGGGAAACTTCAGATGCAGAAGGTCATAATCCTTGGGCAACTCGAGCTAAACATAATCCCCTTCTTGATTCAGATAGTGGTATAAGATGTTTTAAGCATGGTCTAACGAGTATATCTCCAAACATGCCATTAGATTTAAAATATTCTGGATCTAAGAATAATTATAGAACTGAAAAAATATTTGAAATATCTAATGAATGTCAAAATGAAATAGAAGATTTAGATTTAATTAGACAAAATATTAAATTTAATATAAATTATACTAAATAAATATATTTTTTGCCTAGTAACTCAACGGTAGAGTGTTTCCCTGTTAAGGAAGTGGTTCTAGGTTCAAATCCTAGCTAGGCAGATGGAACGATGGCTGAGTGGTCTAAAGCAGAAGTTTACTAAACTTCCGATGGTTTATATCATCCGTAGGTTCGAATCCTACTCGTTCCGATTATCTTGATATTGTTACTAACAGAAAAATAGCAAATATAACAGGTGTAATTTATTATATGAATAACGAAAGCGAAGCTCTTGCTATATGCTCTGAGTTTGCTGAAGAATATGGAGTAGATATAGAAGACGGAAGAACTTTAGTAATTTATATGAAAAGTGAATATATTAATGAATTAAAAAATATGCTTGAAAGAAAACAATATAAATTAAAATCATTTAAAGTATATGGAAATGAGGCTCTGGTAAATTTTATACCTAAGAAATAGATTCATGAATAATGAATTAATGAGTAGATATAAAAAATTTTTCGATAAAATTTCTGGATGGTTTCTATTTGAATTTATTTACACTTTAGAAGAATTAAATGATATTCATAAAAAATTTAATATAAAAGGAAATATACTTGAGATAGGCGTTTATCAAGGGAAAACATTTATTCCATTATCTTTTTTATTAGGAGAAGAAGAACAAATAGTAGGAATAGATTGTTTTGAAGATCAAGAATGTAATAGTAGTAGAAGTGGATTGATATGCGCAAAATCTAATACTGTTACAAATTTACAAAAAATATATTTTTGGAAATATGCCGATTTTCTTTCAAAATTCAGATTAATTAAATCAGATTCTACTTTGTTAAAACCAAATATGTACTTAAATTTTATAACTAACAAATTATCCTATAGAATAATTTGTATTGATGGTGGCCATGATGAAAAAACTGTTGAGATTGATTTAAATAATGCAGCAGAGCTTATTTGCAAAGATGGATTCATAATAATTGATGACTATAAAAATTATTATAAAGAATTTGAAGATTCCCCAATACATGGCATAGGAGTAACCCAAGCTGTAGATAAATTTTTACTAAAAAATAAAAATTTTAAAATTTATAAATTTATACATAATAAGCTTATTATATATAAAGAATATTAATATATGAGAGATAAAATTTTGATTATCCTTAATACGCCTTATCATTCTGAAGTCGCTCTTTCTTTATATGGGTCATTAAAATTATTAAATTTTGATCCATATATTTATCCAATATATTCCGAAAAAGACTATGGTTTAATAGATTTATGTATTAAATATAAAATTAATTATATTAAAGATTATAGTGCAGATTTAAAATTTAACTTTAAAAAGGCTTTTCTTATTACTAGTATTAATGCAGAATTAGACGTTCCGAATGAAAACTTATTGAGTGAACCAGCGAATTATAGACATATTATTGTACAGGATTTTAAACAAAATATGATTCTTTTTATTCACAGATCTTCTGGAAATATGAAATTTATATCATATGCTAAAAAACTTTTGTTCAGAAACCCTAAATTTGTGGGTTTATCTCCCTTTTCTCAGCAGATAGGTTTAAATTATATATTATTATCAGAAAATCCAGTTGCGGATTTTTTTCCTGTTAAATACAATTTAACAGATAATTCAAAAATTAGATTTACAGTTATCGGAAGATTTCAATGGGGATACAGAGATTTTAGTTTATTAAATAGATTTTTATCTCAAAATGCATTTTTAACAAAAGATTATGAAATTATAATGCTTGGAGAATGCGCCGATAAACTAGATGATTATATTAATACTAGTAGTAAAATTATTTATAAACCTAATTTGAATGAAATTAATTTTTATGAAGAGATATATAAATCTGATTTTATTTTGAATTTACTATCTTCAATGCATACTCGTGGATATTTCACCGATTGTACAAGTTCAAATTATAATCATATATTTTCTTTTAGAAAACCATCAATAAATTGTAAATTTTCTAATTTGGTATATCCATTTCCATCTTTTTCATATTATTCAGAAGGAGAATTTACTACAACTCTTTCAAAAGCTATAAATATAAATCCAGATGAGTATCAAAAAATGGTTGAAAATTTTGATGTAGTTAAAAATAATATCAGATTACATAATAAATATGTAATTGAAGATTTAATTTATAAATAAAATGATATCTTGCGTTACAACAGTAATGAACAGAGAAAAGCATTTAGAAAAAATGCTGCCTTCTTGGAATAAAATAGATAAAATAAAAGACTTTATAATAGTAGATTGGAGTTCGAGTAATCCAATTATAGAGAATAAGATCGTTCAGGAGGAAATAAAAAAATCTAATAAATTAAAAATAATCAGAGTAGAAAATGAAAAATATTTTAACAGATGCTTAGCTTGGAATTTAGGATATAAATATACTAATTCAAATCTTAAAATTTTATTGAAATTAGATATAGATTATGTAAACACAAATGAAAATTGGATAGATTCTTTGCGCCTACAAGAAGATGATAGTCTAGATAATTATTTTATAACAGGATCATATAAATTTTATGAAAATTCTTTAGGATTTTTGGTTGTAAATAAAAGAGATTTTAAAGATGGATACAATGAAAATCTATTGCCAATTTGGGGATACGAAGATCAAGATTTAATCAAAAGACTAGAAAAATCTCAACCAAAATATACAAGATCTAGTGCAAATGAATGGTCTGGAGTTAAACATATTATATTTTTTAATATAAAAAATCACATATACCACATAAATCATTCAGATGAATCTAGAGCAATTAATCAAAAAAATTATAAAGATATGTTTAATTGTGAAAATAATTTTTCTACAGAGAAACTATTTGCCGCCTCAAGATTAAATGCTAAAATTGCAGTAGAAAAAAAAGTTTGGAATCCAAGAGAACATAAAATTATTGAAGATTTGGGTAATTATATTCGAGTAGAGATGATTTAAGAAAATGCAAAATTTGCTAACTAAAAAATACCAAATATACAGTGTAATTTATTTTGAGATGAAGCCATTAGTTGATTTTATTTTTAAAATATAATGAAATATTTATTTTATACAATATCAGACTTAGATCCTATAAGTTTAGCTTGTACAGATATTTTATACAAAAGTTTAAAAAATAAGATTACAAATTTAAATTTTCAAATAGTTGTTCCTAAAAAATACTTAAATAAAAATATAAATAATAATTTAATTAATTATGTTCAAAGCGAATACCTTAGCACATCTAGATATGACAAAGAAATATTTGAACAAGATTATGATTATTTTATTTATTTAGATAGTGATATTTATTTTAATATTAATGAAGATTTATTTTTCTATGAAGTAGATAATAATGATACACTCATATGTTCAGAAAATCAATCTATAAAATCATCTTCTTGGTATCATATGCAAATGGATAATACTTTTATAAAAAATAATATAAATCGATCAGCTATAAATTCTGGATTTTTTTGTTTTAAAAAAAATATAGCAATCAAATGCAGTGATTATATTTTTAATTATTTTAAAGATATATATAACTTACCAGAACATAAAAAACAAGATCCAAAATTTCGAAGAGAAATATTAATGACTACTAGCGATATTAAAATTCTAGACCTTAATAAATATCAAAAATTAAAAAATAAAATTATAGAATTTATGTCTGAGCAATCATTATTTAATAAATTCTTAATTGAAAATATCGATAAATATAAAGTTAAAGATTTTTCTGATAGGATTCATATGAATACATTCTGGTTAAATAAAGGGAAAAATTTTGATTTTTTGATTGAAGATAATAAGATTTATCATTTTTGCGGATATCTCGGTTTAGATATGCATAGGAAATTAGACCTTATGAAAAAATTTATGAAAAGTAATTTAATATGATTTCATGTATAACATCGGTAATGAATAGGGAAGAAAATTTAGCAAAAATGCTTCCTTCTTGGACAAAGGTAGATAAAATTAAAGACTTTGTTATTGTAGATTGGAGTTCTAAAGAACCAGTAATTAATAATTCTATAATTAAAGAACAAATGGCAAAATATAAAAATATAAAGATTATAAGAGTTGAGGGTCAGACTTACTATCATAGATGTCAAGCATTTAATTTAGCTAATTCTTATACAGATAAAAATAATAAAATTTTATTAAAACTTGATGTAGATTACGTAAATATAGATAGCTCTTGGCTAGAATTTCAATCAATCTATAATGGAGAGTTATTAAATTATTTTATTTGTGGAGATGTAATTTTTAATATAGAATCCGAAGGATTCTTATTTGTGAATAAAAGAGATTTTAATGAAGTTAATGGTTATAATGAAAATTTATTACCAATGTATGCCTATGAAGATCACGATATCAAAAAGAGACTTTCCAAGTTAACAGGATTAAGAAGAAAACTCGCATGGAAACACGAAATGAAAGAAATAGAACTTTTAAAAATATCATTTTTTGATTTTAATAAATATATATATCACATACCTCACTCAAACGCTATGAGAATAGAAAATAGCATCAAACTTGAAAATGAAATATATACTCAAAATTTTTTAAATCAAGATCATGTTTGCAATTATAAACCCATGCAAAAACAATGTGAATTAAATAGAGAGATATCAATAAAGAATCCAACTTGGGAACAGAAAAAGTATAAAGTAATAGAGGATTTTGGCAACTATATTCGAGTAGAAATGATTTAAATAAATTTGACTTTTATATATTAAATATATATTATAACTATATGAATAAAATTAAAACATTAATATTAATCGCACTATTTTCTGCCTCTTTAGGCTTATCTGATACTGGAACTCAAAGTGAATCCTCTCCAGTCGCAGATGGTTTTCTTTCTGCTGGGGATCTTGTAATTGTTCGCCCAATCTCAACCGCAGTAACAATCGGTGCATTTGGAATTTTTGCAGTAGTAGCACCATTTACTGAAATGGCTGGATGCACAGAAGAAACTTATGAAGGTCTTGTAGAAAAGCCTGGAAAATTTTCTTTTGATAGAGACTTGGGTGATTTTAAAAAGTAATATTTGCTAACTAAAAAATCCCAAATATATCATATTTGCTAATGGGATTTTTCCAAATAAGGCCATATTTGCTAATGAAAAAACGCCAAATATGAACGAAAAAATGCCAAATATAGGAGCTGGAAAAGGAGATAAACCAAGAAATTGTTTTTCTGACAGGTTTAAGGAAAACTTTGATAGTATAAATTGGTCAGGCGAAAAAGACAACTCGTTGATTAAAAAAGAATTAAAAAAACAAAACGGCTCATCCACATACATTTACAAATAATTTACCAATCTATTTTAGGTTTCTCTGGTTTTACATTTATAACAAAAAAAGTTTTAAATACTCTTATATAAATCGTAGTTTCTTTTTTATCTTGTTTAAAATAAGATATATGCAGATTACCAGTATTTAGAGCGTAGCAGAAAACAAAAAGAATAGTAGCTATAATTAATCCTTTTACTGCTTTCACAGAATAAATTACACTTGACTATTTTTGTATATTATTTTAATATGGTAGTATGAGTAGAAAAGGAGTTTGTTGCATTGTATTATCTCTAGCAGAAAAAGAAGAACCTATTAAGTTCAATACGATGACTTATGCTCGTTTCTCTGCGATGGATAGAAAAGAAGCACTTGCTACTCTTTCTTCACGCATACTCAATAATATGCTTACTACATATCATTATATCAAGTATTGTGCTGAACATAATCATACATACAGAATTTCATCAGATTTATTTCCTCTTATTACTTATGACAAAGCAGATGTTAAACTCGAATATTTACCAGATTATACCCGAATACTAGCATCATTTGATAGTATCAAGAAACTAATACAATCTACTAATGTTCGAGTTTCTTGTCATCCTAGTGAGTTTAATGTTCTTGCTAGTGATAATGACAACGCAGTAGATAAAACAATTAAAGAATTAAATCACTATGGTTGGTTTATGACGCAGATTGGTTGTCCTCTTAACTATGACGCACCAATGAATATGCACATACATAATGCAAAAGGAAATTTAAATGATGTCGTTAAAAAGTTTATGAGCAACTTTGATAAACTATCAAACGATGTAAAGCCTAGATTAGTTATTGAGAACGATGATAAAGATACTTGCTGGTCAGTTAAGAAACTTATGAAGTATTTTCATTCTGTATCTAATATTCCTATTACCTTTGACTATCTTCATCACAAATGTCATCCAGATAATCTATCAGAAGAACAAGCGTTTCATCTTGCACGAATTACTTGGGGAAATCATATTCCTTTATTCCACTATTCAGAAAGTATTGTTGGACATAAGAATCCCCGCAAACACGCTGATTACGCTACTCGCTTACCCGATACATACGGACACAATGTAGATATAGATTTTGAATTAAAGATGAAAGAACAATCTTTTGCCAATCTATGAACTCAAAAGATAAAATTAAACTATTATTTGATAAGCCCGAAGATGTTTTTAAGATGTTTCATATTGATGAAGAAACAGGATATATTTACAAAAAAGATTTTTGGGATAGAGGTATTAAAAAAAGAGTGGGTAGGCTAACGCCAGATAAAGAGTATTTTAGAATAAATGTAAATTGTCCACACTTAACTCATATTTTTAAAAGAGGTTATATAGATGTTACTGCTCATAGACTAATACATTACGCCTTTACTGGAGAATTGCCAGAAAAAGTAGATCATATAGATAAAGATATAAAATATCCAGATGCCCCCTCTAATTTAAGAAAATCAGACTCTTTTAATAATAGATTAAACACAAATAAAATTAAAAGAAAAATAATTTCAGAAGAAGAACGAATAGATAATAGACCATCGGCTTTTAGAGAAAGAAGATTGAAAGAATTTAGAGGAATATATTATGCTTATAAATACTATTGGAGTATTTATAATGGAGAAATAATAAATGAAAATGGATTTATTTCTCCCCTAATTGCTGTTTCTTTTAGAAATAATTATTTAAAAGAAATATATATAGGAAAATATGGCTCTCTAAAAGGTTTTCCAGAAAATGCCTTGGATGAGCTAGACGAAAATGAATTATTTTTAGAACAAATGCTTCAAGAATCAATAGAAAAAACTTCCGAATATAAACAAAGGCAAGAAGAAATTAAAATAGAGATGAAAAAAAGATCAAGGGAAACCTTAAAAAGAAAAGCTCAAATTCCTTTAATTAAAATCGAAGATGACCCTTTTGAATGTATTGGAAAATATGATTAATCATAACGATCTTTTAAATATAGTGCAAAAATTACCAGAAGATTATAAACCTTTTGGCGAGGTAGAAAGATGGTCAAATCCAGAATTAAATTATCCAGATTGTTCTATGAGATGCAAATATTACTTACAATTAAAAGGAGAATTAGGAAACGATTGGGGAGTATGCTCTAATAAGAATAGTCACAGATATGGATTATTAACATTTGAGCATCAAGGATGCCAAAAATTTGAGTTTGACAAAGATATTAATATATAATAATATAGTATATGGGCTTATTTAATTATGTTAAAGTAGAACAAGAGCTTCCTCTTGACGCTACTCTACAAACGCTTAATCGTAACTGGCGTGATGAAGAATATCAGACTAAAGAGCTAGAAGAAAGTGCTTTAGTTAGCTATATTCTTCGTGATAATAAATTATTTGAAGAAAGAGTAGAAGGTCATTACGAAGAAATTACAGCCGAAGAAAAGGCTAAAAATAAAGGAAACAGATTTGCTTTAATTTTAGATAGACGATTTGTTCAAGACAAAAAAGAACAAGTTTGGAGAGAAGATTATACTGGAACTTTTATTTTTGGGTGTGTTGTTTATGGAGATACTATTGATGGAACTGACTTTTATCCAGATTGGAGATGCGTTGTAGTTAATGGAGTTGTTAAAGAATTAACTATTATTAAAGGCTATTCTAAATATTCTTCTAAAGATAGAATCGAACAGCAAATGATATGGGATAAAGAAACAGAAACCCACAAAAATAAAATGAAATGTCCAGTTTATAAATTCTATTATAATTATTATGTTCAGCCTCTTGATAGGTTTGGATGGTATGCTAGTAGAAAACTTTATTTTGTAACAAAATTCATCGAGTGGATTAGATTTCCTGTAATTAGAAAAGTCATAACATTCTTAACTCCTAGATGAAAAAAAATAATTGTATATTAACCAAACTTTTCCCCACTTTGAAAGATTTAAAAAAAGTTTTTCATATAGAGTTAGATAAACAAATTATTACAAGGATTTCTACTGGAAATATATTGAAGCAGAGTTTAAACACAAATAAGTATTTAGAAATAACTTTTTATTCGAAGAAAACAAAAAAGCACCATCATATAAAAATTCATCGTTTATTTTTTTATTGGCATTATGGCTATCTGCCAAAAGTTATAGACCATATAGATAGAGATAGATTAAATAATAATATTAAAAATTTAAGAGAATCTACCATATCAAAAAATTCTAGAAATGTAAAAAAGATTAATAAAAAGACATCTTCAAAATATAAAGGAGTAAGTTGGTCTAAGAAAAATAAAATATGGAGAGTAAATGTTTGTTTAAATTATAAAAATATATATGCTGGAGATTTTCATTGTGAAGATGAAGCGGGGCAAGCGTATAATAATAAAATAAGAAAATTGGGTTTAGAAGAAACATCAGTTTTAAACGATACTCCTCAAGAAAGAGCAAGAAAAATAAATCTATTCAATGAAGAAAAAGAACCCACATATTCTTGAAATAAAAGAAGAAAATGGCTATTTATATGTTGAGTTGCCTAATTCTCTTTTAAAAAAGGTTGGCTGGAAAACTGGTGATACGATTGATTGGCACGATAACAAAGATGGCACTTGGAGTTTATTGAAAGTCGCAACTCCTTCTAAATCAAAAAAAAACAAAATTTGA
>Ga0172376_10002941_pt1 | contig 20549 bp, 20 predicted proteins | sample Lak35m_FD_121114 | JGI IMG/M metagenome (GOLD analysis project Ga0172376, IMG submission 121114) | Freshwater microbial communities from Kabuno Bay, South-Kivu, Congo - kab_092012_35m | ecosystem: Environmental > Aquatic > Freshwater > Lake | place: Democratic Republic of the Congo: South-Kivu... | reverse complement strand
AATAATAACAGAATTTTGTTTTGAGTAATATTCTTCAATTGCAAGATTTACTCCAAAATCAATCACACCAAGAACCGAAGTTTTTGTTTTTTGGGCAAAATTAGTTTTTGGATAAACTGCTGTAAGTGTATTGCAGGCAATCAAAATGCGGTCAGGATTATATTTTGATTCCATTGCTTCTAATGCTGAATCAAAAATCTCCGCCTTCATAAAATCTTCTTTCATGGAATTATAACCAAAGCCGTTATCAGGAAGTGCATTAAAGAATATCAATTCAAGTTCAGGAAATTCCTTTCTCAAATACGCAAGTTTTTCAATGGAGGCACAAACTGAAACTCCCCCCAATCCAGAATCAGTTATTACAATTTTCATGCTCTGCTTGTTAGTAATTCTAAAAACAAAAAATCATTTTTTTCTAGGAATAATATAGTTATTTTTATGTAAAGCTAGACTTGAAAAATGGACAAGAAATTGATTCGCCACGCAATGAAATATTTTTTCGTCATTTTGGTTTTTTATTCTTGCTCAACAAGCAATTGGAATAGTACTGAATATTTCATCGACGGGAAATACGACCCAGTCATGGTCATGGGTAATCCATCAGAAGAATTGAACAGAGCTGCCAGATCAATTAAGCTCATAAACTCTATTGCATTCTATAAAAAATATTCATTCCCACCAGCTTCAAATTACCATCTTCGGGATATTAATAAAAAAATTCTTGAAAAATTCGATACAGAAATCTCCACATTCAACAAAGACGCTTCGGGAACAGCTATTATTCTTTCAGAAAACAACGATTCAATTATACTTCTTACTTGTGCGCATATCTTAACTTTTCCAGATACTTTAATTTCGTATTTCAGCTACAAAAATGGAATCAAAAGCGAATATGTTGAAAGTATTTCTTTTAAAGTTGGTCAATCAAATTATGCCGCTTTCACAGAATCAGGAGAAGTTGACATACTTTTAATCAGTGATGAAATTGATTCTGCAATTTTGATCGGCAAAATAAAATCCTCATCACAAAACGAGTTATCAGTATTCCCATTTAAGTTCGGAAATTCAAGTCAAATTGACTGGGGTAATTTTGTGTATGTTTTGGGATATCCGTTGCATAATAAAACAATTACTTCGGGAATTATAAGTAAGCCGGGAAAAATAAATCAGAAATTTTTTGTTCTTGATGCTGCGGTAAATCGTGGTTCAAGCGGGAGTGTTGTTCTTGCTATTCGGGATGGTGTTCCAAACTTTGAATTAGTTGGAATGATCTCGTGGGTTCCATCTGAAAAATTTATCTATATTCGTCCCGCACAGTTAAATGATAATCAGCAGTATCAAACAGACACAAAATATTCAGGAGAGTTTTTCATCAGCGAAACGGAAACAATCCGATATGGGATTACAAAGGCGGTTATGGTTGATGAAATAAAAAAATTTCTTGCTGAAAATTCTGAGCTATTAACCCGAAAAGGATTTGATATAAAAAACATAATCGAAACCAATTAAACCGCAAACATGTCAATTCTTTTTCCATCGGTGGTTAAATAATGCTTCATCAGATGCGCAGTCAGGCATGAATGAACAGGAACAATTCCTATTAATGAGCCGATTTCAAATTCTTCAAAATATTTTTTATTAACTTTTACAACGCCATGTTCCTGCGATATTGATTTAACAGAACAATCAGACAGTAATTTTCCCCAACCTGCTTTTTTTATTTCCACAACTCCACCAAATATTTTTTCGTTATTGCCAATTATGAAATCTTTTGACAGATGAACTGCTCCGGCATAAACTATAAGTTCATTCCGTTCTTTATGTTTCGCAACAATTGGTGCCGCCAGAACACACCCAATTTTATTGGCAGGGCACACTCCAAGTTTATATTGCATATAATCATAAAAAACAAAATTGCCGGGTCTTATTTCATCAATTCCATCAAACTTTTTTACAACTGAACAAGAAGGAGTATCGCCGTATGAAATTATCAAATCTTTACTGACAGAATTCCGAATCTGATTCATTTTTTCAACCGAAGAATAGTAGATATCAAGAATTTCACTTTTTCTTTTAGCAGAATAAGTATGCCCTGAATGTGTCAGCAATCCTTCGAAAATCATTTTGTTGGATTTGGATATTTCTTGAGTAATCCTGTCAATTTGTATTTTGTCATTGATTTTTAGGCCTGTTCTGTTTGCTCCGACATCAAGTTTCAGATATAAATAAACTTTGTGCTTCAGGTGTTTCGAGAGAAATCTTACTGAATCCATTGATTCCACAAGCAAATTCAGTTTTATTTTTTGTGCAAGGTCATTTATTAACTTAATTTCACGAAGATTAACGGGGAAAGCTACTGTTATATCTTTCCAATTATCTTGCGAAAAATATTCAGCCATTCTTAGTGATGATACAGTAATTTTTTCAACTCCCGCTTTTCGAAACCACTGTCCGATTTCGATTGATTGATGAGTCTTGAAATGAGGCCGAAATATAATTTTGCTTTTGTCAGCCTTGAATTTCATTTCCAAAATATTTGTCTGAGCAATTTTTGCGTTGAGCAGCAGTTCTGGTTGAATTATTTTTTTTAATGTATTCATCTTTTTATTGCATCGATTAAAAAATCTCTGAAATCACGTGATACCAAATAATGATTTTTGATAGTTTCTAATAGCTTTGGCGATAATATTTTCATGGCTTCAAGTTTTGAAGTACAATAAAACTGCTTATTCATTATCAGAGGTTGTGTAAGTGCAAGTTCTCTAAACTCTTTTTGAATAACTTTATTTTTATCACCAACAACCTTTCCAAATTTTCGTTTGAATTGTTTTTCATTAATAATCTGATTAAACTCAACAAGATTGTTCTTTATGCTTTTCCGTACTTTGTATAGTTGCTTTGAATCCAAAAAGTAAGCGCCCATAAAAACAGAGATGCAATCATTATTGAATTCAAGATAGAAACCAGGCACAGTATAATCTTTCTTTCCACCCGATGAAATAATTGCTGAAGCCGTTGTTTTATAGGGTGATTTATCAGAACTAAAACGCACATCTCGATAAATTCTAAAAATAGCATCATTTGCCAATGGAAGGATTGTTTCATCCATTTCATAAAGATGATTCAGTAATTCTTGTATGAAAATCTCGAAAGGCATTTTAACGGAATACAAATATCTTTCCTTGTTCAGCTGAAACCAATCTCTATTATTGTTTTTTTTCAAGTCTGCAAAAAAATCAATGAAATCTTTGCTAAAATACGACATGACTTTCCCTTTGTTCATTTATTATACTTTCAAAATTAAAGCCTTTATTTCAATCAGCGAAAACTATTTTGTCCTGAGGTTCAGATTAAATTTATTTTCTGTTGACAGATATTATTCTATTTTTGCTTTGTATTTATTAATTTTTCTGCGGACTTCTAATGACTGAAAAACTCAAAAAAGAGCAATCTATTCATGAATTAAATTTAATTGAGCGAGACTTTAAAACCCTTTTGGAAACAGAAGATGAATATCAAATTAAAGAAATATATAATCGATTTGAAAAAATCTTTGCCCATACAAACGCCGTCAAACTATTAGTCGAGCCCAACTTTGGTAAAATAGTGGACGCTAATGCCAAAGCATGTGAATTTTATGGTCATTCTTATCATGAACTTCTTCAAAAGAAAATTACCGAAATTAATAAACTTACCGAGTCAGAAGTTTTGGAAGAATATAAACTGCAACAGCAAGAGAACAGGGATTATTTTATAAATAAGCAATTGACTAAAAGCAATATAATTGTGCCTGTCGAAGTCAGATCAATTTTAATAAATTATAAATCACAGGATTTGTTCTTCTTTTTAATACATGAAATCAAAAAAAATAGCAGTGATTCCATTGAGGTCAAACTTGATAATCATGAAAAAGCAAGTGTCAGAAAATCAGATTCCGGAAAATTAATGTTTGCTGAAGACCTTGATATTATTGAGAAATATGCTTCTGAGCTGATTTGGCTAACTAAAAAATTATCGGAGTCAGAACAAAAACTTCGCGAACTCAACCTTAGCAAGGATAGATTTTTTTCAATCATATCGCATGATTTAAAAAATAGTTTTACTGCTATATTGGGATTAAGCCGATTATTGAGTTCGGATAATTACAGTGCTAATACTGAAAGCGTGAAAGAAACTTCTGCTTTGATTTATCAAAGTTCACAAAAACTTTATACGTTACTTGAGAACCTGCTTGAATGGGCAAAACTTCAGCGTGATGAAATAAAGTTTGGACCGGCAAGTTTTAATATTTTTGAAGCGGCTGAAGATATCGTTGGATTATTCAATTTAAAACTCAAGCAGAAAAATATTCATCTGCAAAACGATATTGATCATGACTTGATAATAACTGCTGATCAAAATATGATCAAAACAGTTTTGAGAAATTTAATTTCCAACGCAATAAATTTCACAAATAATGGTGGCTCAATAATTTTATCATCTGTCATCAAAGACTCATCTGCTGAAATATCTGTAACTGATACTGGGATTGGAATCAAGTCGGAAAACATTGACAAACTTTTTCGAATTGATCAAAAATTCATCAACGATAACACAGAAGGTGAGCGTGGAACGGGTCTTGGATTAATTTTATGTAAAGAGTTTGTTGAAAAAAACAAAGGTCAGATCCACATTGAGAGTGAATTCGGCAAAGGGTCTTCAATAACTTTTTCATTACCACATGCGTCAAAACCCTAAGTTATTTTAAACAAATTGGAAAAATTATGAATGCATTAGAAATTAAAAATTTAACAAAATCTTTCGGCTCGCTTAAAGCTGTTGACAATGCTTCGTTTACTGTCCCCGAAGGTTCTGTATTTGGTTTGATTGGAAGAAACGGAGCCGGAAAAACAACTACAATTAGAATGATGATGAACATAATTCTTCCTGATTCCGGCGAAGTGATTTTCCGTGGAGCAAAAGTCGGACAGGAATTCCGCAATAGAGTTGGTTATCTGCCTGAAGAACGCGGTTTGTATAAAAGAATGAAAGTCATTGATACAATTTTATACTTTGCTGAACTTAAAGGTAAATCCGGCAGAGAAATGATGCGGAAGGCAAATGAATATTTAAAAAGATTTGAACTTCTCGATCGCAAAAATTCTAAGATCGAAGATTTGTCAAAAGGCAATCAACAAAAAATTCAGTTTATATCTACAATTCTTCATGACCCCGAATTTATTATTCTTGATGAACCATTCTCGGGCATGGATCCAATTAATACCAACTTATTGAAGGAAGTTATTTTGGAAGAGAAGCAGAAAGGAAAAGTAATTATTTTCTCAACTCATTTAATGGAATTTGCCGAGAAAATGTGCGATCATATAACAATGATTGATCATGGAAAAATAATTTTAAATGGTTCACTTAATGAAATCAAAAAGAAGCATGCACAAAAGAATATCACGCTTAATTATCAAGGAGATATTTCTTTTCTAAAATCAAATCCGATGGTTGAAAAAATATCTGACTTCGGAAATTCTACCGGCATCAGAATTAAAGATGAAAAATATTCGCAGGATATAATTCGAGAGTTAGTAAAGAATGATGTCATAATTAAAAAATTTGATTCAAATGATATTTCATTGCTAGAAATATTTATAGAACTTGCCGGCAAAGATGAGGATGCTTTAGCGAAGGAGGCTACCAATGTTTAATTACAGAACTTTAGCTGTTATAAAAAGAGAACTTCGCGAAAAATTAATGTCGAAGAGTTTTATTTTTATGACTATTCTTCTTCCTGTTTTTATGTTTGGAATTATTGGCATTCAAACTTTGCTTGTCACTTACGAAGGTGATTCAGGTTCAAAAATTGAAATAGTTGCGGGTTCTGATGAAATTTTAACCGGAGTTAAGGAATACATCGATATGGAAGATTTTGTTAAAAACAAAACCTACCAAGTAAATTATACTCTGGATGAAAACATTGAAGATTTTGTAAATAGCAAAAGAACTACATTGGTTAACGAAGAATTAGATGGAATTATTTTTATCCCTTCAACTGCAGTGAAAGATAAAAAAATTCAGTACTACACAAAAAGTCCGAACAACAGAACCATTCCAGATAAAATGTCGATTCCTATTAATAAATTTTTGATTGATAAATATTTCGGCGCAAAAAACTTAACAAAGGAAGAGCTTGATTTTGCACGCTTGTCAGTTGATGTTTCTGGGTTCAAAGTCTCCGAGAAAGCCGAATTTGAAGAGCAGGGTTTTGGAAATGTAATACTTGCCTATGTTTTTATGTTTTTACTCTACATAAGTTTGTTAATGATGGGCTCGATGACAATGCAATCTGTACAGGAAGAAAAGAACAGTAAAATTGTCGAAGTCATTTTATCATCTGTTAGCAGCAAAGAATTATTATCCGGTAAAATTATCGGAGCTGCTGTAACCGGCGCAATACAAATGGCAATTTGGCTGCTGCCCGTATTGACAATAATATCGACTACTTGGTTTGTGCTTCCGCCTGAAGCAACTTTTGATATTACTTATTTCCACTTGATTTATTTTCTAGTGAATTTCTTTTTAGGACTGTTGATTTTTCTTGGACTTTTTGCAACTGTTGGCTCCATATTCGAATCTGCACAGGAAGCTCAATCTGGAATGTGGCCTGTAATGCTTTTAATAATGATACCATTTTTTATTGCTCTTTCTATGATGAGAAACCCAAATAATGAAATTGCAGAGATTGCTTCATTCCTGCCATTTTCAACTGTTATGGTTATGCCGGGCAAATTCGTTTTGACTGATGTTCCGGTTTGGCAACTATTGGCTTCAACATTAATTAATATAGCAACAATTCTTTTTATCTTCCCTGTTGCAGGCAAAATATTCAGAGTTGGAATTTTGCGTTCCGGCAAAAAACCTTCTCTTACAGATGTTATAAAATGGATAAAATATAAATATTGAGCAAATATGACAATTAAAGAAACACATAAAGCTATTATTGACAAATTTAAAGAATTTGAAGCATGGGAAGATAGATATTCATTCATCATTAAACTAGGAAAAGAATTATCTTCCCTCCAGGAAGAATTTAAAACGCAAACAAATAAAATTGAAGGCTGCCAGTCGCAGGTTTGGATGAACGCCAAAATTGAAAATGGCAAAATGTTTATCAATGCGGACAGCGATGCAATTATTGTGAAAGGTTTAATAGCAATATTAATTTGGGCTTACTCAGGATTTGCCCCATCAGATGTGTTGTCAGCTCCGCCTGATTTTTTAAAAGAGATAGGAATTGACAATCATCTATCTGTAACTCGTAAAAATGGACTTGGAGCAATGTTGAAGCAAATACAACTTTATGCTCTTGCATTTCAAAAGCTGTCAAAGTTATAAGCTAAAAATTTATTTTGTTTTCTAATTAAGGAATTGTATGAAATCAAGAAATATATTTATAATCCTATTACTCATTTCGGGATCAATATTTGCTCAAGGCAATCAGAATTTATGTTCAAAAGCAAAGATAGATTTTTATGGCAGAAAGTTATTAAATAAATCTGCACAGCTAAATTACCCCGGCGATAATAATTATGATGTTAAATATTATAAGTTGAATATCGCTGTTTCATATGCATCGCAGATGGTTTCCGGAACAGTTACTATGCAGGCAACAAGTCTTGTCGATGGATTAAAAACAATTTTTATGGATTTGGTAAGCAGCATGTCTGTCAGCAATATTTCAATGAATGGTAAGCCTGTTAATTTTACTCGTTCAGGCAATAAAATCAATATTACATTGGATAATTATTATAAGCTAAATGAAATATTTTCCATTGACATAACCTACAGCGGCAAGCCCGCCAGCGAAGGATTCGGAAGTTTTGAATTCACAAATTATAATGGTCATCCTGTTATGTGGTCATTGAGTGAACCTTACGGAGCAAAAGATTGGTGGCCATGCAAAGATGACCCTTCGGATAAAGCAGATTCGGCGGATATCTGGCTTACTTCTCTAAATACAATGACACCAGTATCAAATGGCAGATTGATAGAAATTGTGGATAATCATGATGACACTCATACATACAAATGGAAATCAGTTTATCCAATTGCAAACTATTTAATTTCATTAGCAATTACTGATTATGTTGTCCATAAAAATTATTTCATTTATAATAACACTGACACAATGGAAGTTGTTCATTACAATTATTATGACAGGCTGACTCCAACGCGAATAAGTATTCTTGATAAAACTGTTGATATGTTAAATGTGTTTTCTGATAAGTTTGGATTATATCCTTTTGTTAATGAGAAATACGGTCATGCAGAATTTGGTTGGTCGGGAGGAATGGAACACCAAACCTGCACTTCAATTGGTGCATATCTTCAGGATGTGGTTTCACATGAATTGGCTCATCAATGGTTTGGCGATAAAATCACATGCAAAGATTGGCATCATATCTGGCTGAACGAAGGATTTGCAACCTACAGCGAATCAATTTATAAAGAAGAAAAATTCGGTTTAGCCGCTTATAAAAGTTCAATTCAAAATGAAATGATAGAAGCATTTAAGGCTCTTGGATCTATTTACGTTCAGGATATTAGCAGTGTAAATGAAATATTTGACAGTCAAAGAAGCTATTCAAAAGGTGCAGTTGTGCTTCACATGCTTAGAGGAATTGTTGGGACTAATGCTTTTTTTCAGATCCTTAAAACCTACCTTGATGACCCTCAGCTTGCTTATGGTGTTGCAACCACTGAAGATTTCCAGAGTGTTGCCGAAAATATTTATGGACAAAGTCTTGATTATTTTTTTAAACAATGGATTTACGGTGAAAATTATCCCAAATATACAGTTGATTGGAGCTCTGAAATCATTGGTGGAAATAAATTCAATGTCAGGATTTCAATAAATCAAACGGCGAATAAAAAGCCATCATATTTTACAATGCCAATTCAGATTAGAGTGAAAACAGATATTAAGGATACAACATTTACTTTGTTTAATGATCAACTTAATCAAGTGTTTAATATTGAAGTTACTGGTAATCCAATATTATTATATTTTGATCCGAAGAACTGGATATTAAAGAAAGTAAACTCAATCACATCTGTGGATGATAAGACAAATATTGATTTTTCATTTTCTCTTGAACAGAATTATCCCAATCCGTTTAATCCGGTGACCACAATTAAATATTCAATTCCAAAATTAAAAGCATCCACCTTATCGAATCAAAACGTTGTTTTATCGGTCTTTGATGTGCTTGGGAAAGATGTTGCGTTATTGGTTAATGAACATAAAACAGCAGGAAATTATAAAGTTAATTTTGACGCTTCCTCTTTAGCTAATGGAATCTATTTTTATCAACTCCGTTTTGGAAATTTTACACAAACGAAAAAAATGATTTTAATGAAGTAAGGCTTATTGTAATTGGAAATAATATTATGAATTTATTGCGAAGGTATAGTTGAATATTTTTGAACAGCAGAGCAGAATTTTAATTACTTGTCCGCTTCGTGTAGTTCCTTATTTAAAGATTGAGATTGAATCTTTGGGATATACTGTAGTGGCTGAGACACTTACTCACGTTGAGATATTTGGTTCGATGAATGATGCGATGATAATGAATTTATTGCTCAGAACTGCTCATAGAATTTTGTTCTTCGTTCAAAAGTTCATTGCAAAAAATCCCGATGAACTTTATTCCAATTTTCGTAAAATTCATTGGGAAGATTATATCTCACCCGATAGTTACATCAGCATTTCATCGGCTGTTGAACATCCGAGTATAAATGATTCAAGATATCCAAACCAAAAGTGCAAAGATGCAATTGTTGACAGAATGAGAAGCGTTTTCGGAAGACGACCGGATTCTGGTTCGAAGCGGGAAGGTGCATTAATTTATTTCTACTGGAAAGAAAATGTTTGTCAGCTTTTTTTTGATACTTCTGGAGTAAGTCTATCAAAACGCAACTACAGAAAATTACCTTTCCTTGCTCCAATGCAGGAAACATTAGCAGCTGCTACTTTATTGGCTACAAACTGGAAAGGAATTGGAAACCTAATTAATCCAATGTGTGGAAGCGGGACCATAGCAATTGAAGCAGCTTTAATCGCTCTAAATATGTGCCCGGGAAGTTTGAGAAATAATTTCTCTTTTATGCATTTAATAGGCTTCGACAAATCTAATTGGGATGTAATTAAGAAAAAGTTTTGCAATCAAAAAAAGAATTTTACTGCCAGAATAATTGCAACCGATATTAGCAGCCAGGCCTTATTCGCTGCTAAACAGAATGCAAAAAATGCTGGAGTCGATGATATTATTGAATTTCACCAATGCGATTTTCGTGATACCATAATTCCTGATGGTGGAGGTGTTGTCTTTCTCAATCCCGAATATGGCGAAAGGCTAGGTGATGAAAACAAATTAGCATCTATTTACAGTGGTATTGGAGATTTTTTCAAAAACAAATGTCAGGGCTACACAGGTTATGTTTTCACTGGAAATTTTAATCTTGCAAAAAAAATTGGTTTGCGAACAAAACAAAGAATTCCTTTTTTTAATGGCTCAATTGATTGCCGATTGCTTGAATATGAACTTTACACTGGTTCTAAAAAAAATAAATTTATATAACAATAAACTAAATATATATTTCACCAATCATAAACAACTTTGCCTTTCCCGATATCAAAACTCTGTCTTCTAAATTTTCCAACCATAATTTTCCACCACGTTTTGAAACCTGCTCAGCAATCAGAATATTTTTATTAAGCTTTTCTGACCAATAAGGAACAAGCATAGTATGAGCAGAACCTGTAACAGGGTCTTCATCAATTCCTTCATTCGGAACAAATACCCGTGATACAAAATCAACACGTTCGCTCTTTGCAGTGATAATGACTCCGTGTTTATTGAGTTTTTTAAGATCATCAATTTGGGGCTGGTAATTTTTTATAAAATACTCAGAGTCAAATACAACAAAATCAAAATTGCCTGCAAGATACTCAATTGGTTTTCGGGTAAAACATGAAATAACAGAATCCGTCATATTTTTTGAAATTGGTTTAACAGAAGGAAAATCAAGCGTAATCAGATCTCCATCTTTAATAACTTTTAGCTGACCGCTTTTTGAATTAAATAATATTTCGTTAGATTCTTTATTAATGAAATTAAAAATCATATAGCCCGCCGCAAGCGTTGCATGTCCGCATAAATCAACTTCTGTTGAAGGAGTAAACCATCTGATGAAATAAAAATCATTTTTCTTTATAAAAAATGCCGTCTCGGATAAATTATTCTCTTCTGCGATTTTTTGCATTAGACTCTCATCAATCCAATCATCGAGAGGGACAATCGCCGCCGGATTACCACAAAACAATTCATCTGCAAAAGCATCAATCTGATAAATTTTTAATTTCACAATTTTTCTCCAAAGTACATTTTAATATGATTAAAAGGCACAAGCGCTGCAATTATACCAGGCACATAAAGCTGAGTTCTGTTCATTACACCGTTGGTTAAAAATCCGATTGCGCCGGAATTTTGCTTAGTGTTTTTCAATTGTATTATTTCATCCATAACTTCGCCAAGTTCTTCACCATTCAATAGGCGGGAATAAACTTCTTCAGGCAATTCAAAATGTGGAGATGTTCCAAAACTCAAGCGCCCATTCTTATCCATAATACACATACATCCAAATGCAAACCATTTATTCATATGTCTTATTATACCACCTTCAATTCCCACGAAATATTCAGCATTAAGATTTTTTTCTGAGTTTACTTTCTGCAATTCTTTTACCCTATTTTCTGCTCCGGTGAAAGTATCATAATTAATAGGTTGAGGATACACATTTGAATTTACGCAAAAACCAATTACTTCAATATCACTGTGATATTTTGAAAATGCTTCCGTGGTTGCCTGAATTTTTACCGGATTTGTTGAACCGACCAATATTTTCATAATACTCATTCTAATATAATTTGTACAAATCTACTCAAAAAAAAGCCGCCATAAAAAACTTTTTGATTTTTGCTTTTCCCGTTGATTTTTATTTCTGACATAAGCAGCAAAAGTTGACTGTTCTGCTAAGCCGATTGGGCCTTCATATATGCCACCATATTCAAAACCATCATACACGCGAACTGCAAGGACATTTTCACCATTAAAATTTATAAGTGAATTATCAACCAAAAAATAACTTCTCAGCTTCTGCCATTCACCATTTCTGTTAAATTGATTAAGATTTCTAAAATCCCCGGTAGAACCAATTAGTTTTCCATTCAAATAAACCTCATCTATATCATCAATTTTACCAAGCAACAAAACCATTTTTTTTTCTTTAAATCTCTCCGGCACTTTGAAAGCTTTTCGATACCAGGCAAACCCATCATAAGTTAAATAACCTTGTTTTTCCCATGGACTTGGAACGAATACACTATTCCACTTTGAATCGTTATATCTAGGATTTTTATACTCGCTTTTATCCTGAGGATTAAATTTCCATTCTCCGGAAAGATTAAGTTCGAGTATCAAATCATTTGTAATCTCATAAATAGCAATATCACCCTCAATAATACCGCCACTTAATTCTGCGTCATAAACTCTTACTGCTATTGTATTTTGTTGATTTACATTAAACAAACTTTGGGGAATAGTGAATTCAATCCATTGATCGTAAGCCGTTTTATAATTCGTGGGAAATGCACCGATTATCCCAATTGATTTTCCATTTAAAAAAATCTGACTGACATCATCAATTCTTCCAAGCCTTAACATTAGGTTACTGCTCTGAATATTTGGTTTTATAGAAAAAGTTTTTCTATACCAGGCAAATCCATCATAACCATTATATCCCTGATCTTCCCATGCGGATGGAACTTTCACCAAATCCCAATCATCTGTTTTGATGTACTGCTTACTCCAAGCAAAATCATCGCCAATCGTAAATGACCACTTGCCTTTTAAATCAACAAGCTTATGAAGTTCTTGTGCATTCACATTTAACGAAATCGAAACAACAAGTATTTGAACTAACGTTTTCATTTAATTAATTTTTTATACAAAGATATTGTACAATTTTATTGAATGTGTCATTTCCCTATAAAAGATTGTAACAAATTGTAAACAACTAATCATTTGCCAGTACTCTTTCATCACTCTGAAAAAGTTTCATTACTTCGAAACATGTTTTTCTTACTTTTTGGTTACCATCGCTAAGTGAAGCCTTATAAACTGCTTCAATTCCACTCTTATCACCTATCTGATACAAAGCAAGCGCTATTAATACTTTCATTTTAGGATCGTCGTTATTCTCAAATTCATCAACCAGAGTCTGAACCGTCTCGACGACCTGATATTTAGCTGCAAAATAAATACAACTTTTTTTAAGTCCCGCGTTATCTGATTTCACTCCTATAATTAAATTATTAATTTGGTTCGAAGTGAAATTTGATTTCATATACAGTGCATTTGCAAAGGATGAAGAGAGTAGCATAAAAACTGATAGCAAAAATAATTTTTTCATTTTAACCTCCTGAAGTTTTTTTAATCTTCAGGAATTAAGACTTTCAGAATGATGAAGAAGTTGTCACACGAAAACAAGAAATTGTAACAAATTGTAACAAATTACTTTCTCTTGACAACAGCTTTGTGATACAATTCGATATACTTTTTAGCCGAATTTTGCCATGAAAAATTTTTTGACATTCCGTTTTTAATAATTTGATTCCATGTTTTTTTATTTTCAAAATATTTTAACGCACGATCAACAGCATTTGTCAAGCCAAATCCATCATAGTTTTCAAACGAAAAACCATTGCCGGTTTCCAATCCAAAACTTTTCATTTCATCCCAATCCTGAACAGTATCAGCAAGGCCGCCTGTTTTCCTTACTATCGGCACGGTCCCATATTTTAATGAGTAAATCTGATTCAAACCACAAGGTTCATAATGAGATGGCATAAGGAACATATCTGCACCTGCCTCAATTTGATGTGCTAATTCATTGTTATATCCAATATAGCATGCTGCTTTTTCCGGATGATAATATGCAAAGGATTGAAACATTTCTTCGTAATATTTTTCGCCGGCACCAAGAATAATCCATTGACAATTAAGTTTACTTAAGTAATCAAGCGATAAAGAAATTAAATCAAACCCTTTTTGAATAGCAAGACGTGAAATAATTCCAATCAGAGGAACATCTTTATTAAACCTCATTCCGAATTGATTTAACAAAAATTTTTTATTTTCAACCTTCTTCTCAATATTCTCAAAAGAGTAATTTTGCTTTATCAAATTATCAGAAGCAGGGTTCCAAATATCATAATCAACCCCGTTCAAAATTCCATAAAAATCATGACTTCGATATTGAAGAATATAATCAAGTCCGGCGCTGTAATCTTTTGTCATTAACTCACTAGCGTAAGTTTCACTTACAGTATTAATTACATCAGCAAATGAAATTCCTGCTTTCATAAAATTAACATTTCCAGCGTGTTCAACTTCGCCAAAATTATAAAAATACTCTGCTTTGATTTCAGCTTTAGCTAGTGTGTCATCGTCAAAGATACCCTGATAACCAATGTTATGTATTGTAAAAATCGTTGCAGTATTATTGAATAATTTATCCCAACTATAGTTATCCTTAATAAATAATGGAACTAATCCCGTCTGCCAATCATTGCAGTGTATAATATCAGGTTTCCATTTTAGCCTTTGAATTAATTCAATAACTGCTTTTGAAAACAAAATAAATCTATCTGCCTCATCAGCATCATTTGTATAAAACAACTCCCGATGGAAAAAATTCGGATAATCAATAAAATAAATCTGAACGTTAGAATTATGCAAATTGCCTTTATGCACATAAACATTATGCACAATTTCTTTAATCCTAATCGGCATCGTTCCAATTAAATCCTGATATTTAAGATTATATTTTTTCTCATCTACTGTAAAATATTTTGGGGAAAATATAATTACTTCATTTCCAAGTTTTGCAAGTTCGGCAGGCAAAGCACTCGACACATCAGCCAATCCGCCCGTTTTTGAAAAAGGATACACTTCGCTTGCAACATAAGCTATTTTCATACTACCCCTTTTTTGATTCTATTAAGGCAATCTCATCATCTGTTAAGTAAATATTTATTGCTTTTATAATTTCTTCAACCTGATTTGAATTACGCGCACCGACAATTGCTGCCGTGATAGCAGGATGTTTTAATGCCCATGCAATTGCAACTTCTCCGGCGCTTGCTTGATATCTAAGACCTATTTCACTTAGCATTTTTACCAGCCGCAAATTAACAGAAAGGTTTGGTTCGAAGAATTCAGAATTCCTTTTTCGCCAATCATCTTCTGGTAAATTCCGAATTCTCTCTTTAGTCATCTTACCTGTTAATAAACCAGACATCATTGGTGAATATGCAATTACACCGATATTTTTTTCTATGCAGTATGGAAGAACTTCTTTTTCTATACCACGCTTTATAATATTATAAATTGGCTGAAGTGAAGTGACGGGCGAAATGTTTTCAGCCAGTTTAATTTGACTGACATTAAAATTTGAAACGCCAATCCACCTTACCTTGCCTTCTTCTTTTAATTTTGTCATCATCTCCCAGGCAAACAGAATTTCAGAATCATCATCCGAAGGCCAATGAATCTGATACAAATCAATTACATCGACATTTAATCTGCGAAGACTATTTTCACATTCTCGTCGGATTGATTCTGGTTTGATAACCCTGCTGATATTTTTATTTTCATCCCAAACCAAACCACATTTCGTAAATATGTAAGGATGACTGTTTTTGTTTTGTGACAAGAAATGTGCAACAATTTTCTCTGAATGTCCCAAACCATAAATCGCGGCAGTATCAATCCAATTTATTCCCGACTCAATCGCTTTTTGCAGAGCTTCCAAAGATTTTTTATCATCCTGCGCTCCCCAACCGTAGTCCCAACCGTTGCCCCCAATTGCCCATGCACCAAATCCAATGGCTGTTATTTCAAGGTCCGAATTCCCTAATATTTTTTTTCTCATAAATTTTTCCTGTTTGACCTCGTAAAAATATTAAATTTCTTTTCCTGTTCCTCTTATTTGCCTGATTAAATTATTAAATTAACTTCAAGATTTTTTAATCATCATCAAAGAGGAAAATATGATCAGCAAAGCAAAAGTTCATCCGGACGGATTGGAATTATCAAGATTATGTTTGGGTTTCTGGAGGCTTCGACAATGGAATTTATCTTCAGTTGATTTAAAGAATTTAATTTTTAAATCGCTTGATCTGGGAATCACTTCCTTTGACCACGCTGATATTTACGGCAGTTTTACATGTGAAGAAATTTTTGGTGATGTTTTAAAGTCAAACACAGCTATCCGGAAAGATATTCAGTTAATCACAAAATGTGATATTGTTTTCCCTTCAGATCAAAGATCACAATATAAGTTTCATTATTATGATTCAAGCAAGGAACATATAATTGAATCCGTAGAAAGATCATTAAAAAATTTTGGAACAGACTATATTGATTTGTTATTGATACATAGGCCGGATCCATTTATGGATGCTGATGATACCGCCGAGGGTTTAATGAAGGTTGTAGAGGATGGAAAAGTTTTAAATATCGGCGTTTCTAATTTTTTACAATTTCAGTTTGACTTAATACAATCACGACTAAAAATTGAATTGGTTACTAATCAAATTGAATTTTCTTTGATGAATGTTGCACCTCTTTACGATGGCACTCTTCATAAATGTCAGCAATTAAGAATATCTCCGATGATATGGTCACCGCTTGCAGGTGGAAGAATATTTAATGAGAATTCAGAACAGGCAAATAGAATTAAAAACGTTTTGAATGAATTAGCCCCCAAATATCAAACATCGGTTGAAAATATTGCTCTTGCATGGATTCTTAATCATCCTTCAAATGCAATCATTGTTCTTGGCACCGGTAAATCAGAAAGACTTTCAGAATACTCAAAATCAGTAGACATCAAACTTTCGCGCGAAGATTGGTTTCGTATTCTTGCTTCTGCCGAAGGGCATGAAGTACCTTAATAATTTGTGAATATATCATGGAAGCAATAATAAACAAATTCGAAAAACACATTTTTTGTTTTCGTGACACTACTCTTCCGTATCGATTTTTCAAACCTGAATACTACATTGATGGGAAAAAATATCCCTTGGTTATTACTCTTCATGGCGCTGGTGAAAGAGGAAACGACAACGAAAAACAAATACTTTATCATAGTTTAGCTACAACCTGGGCAAAAGATGAAAATCAAATTAAGCATCCGTGCTTTGTCCTTTCGCCTCAGTGCCCCGAAAATAAACGTTGGGTTGAAGTTGATTGGAAGAATAAAATTGTAAATCAAGATTCATTCTCATTTAGTGATGTATTAATCACATTAATGGAGTTGTTAAATATTATCAAAAAAGATTTTCCAATCGATTCAGAAAGAATTTATCTGGTTGGACTTTCGATGGGAGGATTTGGAACATGGGAACTATTGACAAGATATCCAAATGTTTTTGCAGCTGCAATACCGATGAGTAGTGGTGGCGATCCCACAAAAGCAAAAAAAATCAGAAATATTCCTATTTGGGTTTTCCATGGCGAAAAGGACTCTGTTGTTCCGGTTGAAGCTTCAAGAAATATGGTAAATGAATTAAATAGAGTCAACGCAATTATTATTTATTCGGAAATTCCAGGAAAAGATCATGCCATTTGGAAGCAAATATTTGATAATTCACTTCTTGCAGATTGGCTGTTCGCTCAAAGATTGAGATAGAATATTTTATAATTAGCAATCTCTACAAAAATTTCTTTTTTCAATAAACAATAATTTTTATAAGTTGGATTTGTAAAAATGCAATAAATATTTAGGAGAAATTATGTCTGTTGTAATTACTGAAGAATGTATTTCATGTAACGCTTGTGAAGCTGAATGCCCAAACACAGCAATTTATTCTGCTGGAGCCCCTTGGTTCTTAGGTGGAGTAGAACATGAAGCTCTTTCAAATGATTATACTTATGTCGTTGCTGAAAAATGTACTGAGTGCGTTGGATTTTATGACGAGCCACAGTGTATTGCTGCTTGTCCTACTGAAGCAATCATCAAAGATCCAAACAATGTTGAAACTCATGAACAGCTTGAAGCAAAGAAAATCAAACTTGATGAAACAGGAAGAGATTAATTAATTACCCGCTACCGAGCGGGTTTTTTATTATCACCAATACAACTCTCAATTCATTGCATAATATTTTATTTCGTAGTTTTGCAAAAACAAAATATTTTTATCGATGAATGCTATTAATATTTTATTTGCCATTACACTTTTATATTCGTTAACTGCAAATTTTTCTGCCGCAAAAAAAGGCTTTAAAGAAAAATTGACAAAAGCAGTTTATAAACCCAAAACTTATTTGCAAAAATTGCCGCCTAATATTTCTGCACTTGTTCTCCTATTGCAAATTATTGGGATTTTCAACATTGGCGTTCTTAATAGTTTTCTTGTTGAAGATTATTTAGAATATAGAATTGCTGCTTTAATATTTTATGCTGCTTTTTCTTATCTGCAAATAAAATCTTTTCGTAATCTCGGCAAGTATTATTCACAGGATATCGTAATTATACAGCAACATGAATTGGTTACAACAGGTTTGCATAGAAAAATAAGACATCCGCAGTATTTATTTCAGTTGTTAAGCGATTTGTTTGCAGGCATTACGCTAGCAAGTTTTCTTGTTTTACCAGTTGTTATTTTTTTAGAAATTCCTTTATTTATTCTTCGAGCAAAAAGAGAAGATGAAATGATGATGAATCACTTTAAAGATTCTTTTGCCGAATACAAAAGCAAATCTGGATTCTTTTTGCCAATTGGGAGGAAATAATGAAAATTTTGTTGAAGATTTTTTTGTTTTTTTGTTTGATAACTTCCACCCATTCGCAAAATATTATTGTTCATTATAATAAAAATACTTTCTACGTTCCAACCGTGATGAGAAACGAACTGGAATATTTTTCACTCAAACAATTTCTGCAACTTTTTCACGCGAAATCTTCTTTTAATGTTAAATCCGAAAAGAATGAAGCATATCTTGGTCAAAAAAAATTAGTTGTGACGGGCAAAAATAGTTTTGTGGAAATTATGGATTTATCTAATCATCGCAGTGAAATAATTCAAATCCCAATTTCAAGTTTGTTGCTAAACAATGAAATATTCCTTCCTGCAATTTATTCAACCAATTTTCTTTCTAAATTTTTAAACGCAGAAATCAAATATGAGGATAATGAATTTTTTATAGAAAGTATTATAGAAGAAAAAAATCTTGCTTTACCAAATTTGGTATTACCTGAGGTCATTCCCCAAAAGCCAGCTTATGATATTGAAAAAATAGAAATTGATGAAAAAGCAAATGGTACTTTGATTAGATTGAAAGCCAACAGAAAAAACATTCCTTTCAAATCGTCTATTCAGAAAAATAAATTGTTTGTTTTTTTTAATGATATTTCTTTTTCTCCTGATATTACGCAACAAGTCGCAACAAATGATTTTATAAAAAAAATTGAATTAAAAAATTTAGGAAAGAGTATTCAACTCGAATTCACCCTTGAAACTTCTGTACCAATTTCAGATTCATTGCTCGAATCAGTGAATGATTTTGAAAGCAATGACATTTTGATTTCAATATTTAATAAGCAGTTAGATCAAACAAACTATGATCCCAAAATTAAAGAATGGAAATTTGATACTATCGTAATTGATGCCGGACATGGGGGCAAAGATGCGGGCGCCATTGGAATTACAGGTGTTAAAGAAAAAGATATTAACTTATCTATTGCATTAAAACTTGGCAAATTGATTAAAAATAATCTTCCTGATATAAAAGTTGTTTATACGCGTCAGACTGATAATTTTGTAGAATTATATAAGCGAGGTAAAATTGCCAACGAAAACAATGGTAAACTTTTTATTTCAATTCATTGTAATTCTCAAAGCAAAAAGCAAAGCTCATCAAGAGGATTCGAAGTTTATCTGTTGCGCCCGGGCAAAACAAAACAGGCAATCGAGATTGCGCAATTTGAAAATAGTGTAATAAAATATGAAGATGATCCCACACGATATAAGGAATTAACAGACGAAAATTTTATACTTGTGAGTATGGCTCATTCTTCATATATGAGATATTCAGAAAGATTCAGTGAAATTTTACACAAAAATTGGAATAAAAATATTTCTATTCCAACGCGTGGAGTTAAGCAAGCTGGGTTTTATGTGCTTGTCGGAGCCTCAATGCCAAGCGTATTAATAGAAACCGGATTCTTATCAAATCCTCAAGATGAGTCTATCTTGAAAAGTGCTAAAGGGCAGCAAAATATTGTTAACTCTATTTTTCTTGCAATAAAATATTTTAAGCAATATTACGATCAAGAGTTAGAAAAATAGTATTTAAAGATTCGTATATTTGAATAGTTAATTTTTTTCTGAAAGGATTTTTATGACAAATGCTCAAAAATGGGTTTTGATTGTT
>Ga0172376_10002940_pt1 | contig 20552 bp, 18 predicted proteins | sample Lak35m_FD_121114 | JGI IMG/M metagenome (GOLD analysis project Ga0172376, IMG submission 121114) | Freshwater microbial communities from Kabuno Bay, South-Kivu, Congo - kab_092012_35m | ecosystem: Environmental > Aquatic > Freshwater > Lake | place: Democratic Republic of the Congo: South-Kivu... | reverse complement strand
TAGGCGCTGTAAGCCTGCGAGACGACGGAGCGTAGTCTCCATCCCGTCAATCGAACCATCGAGAAACACCACGTTCCCCTTACCTTCGCGGACCGTGTCGCGTAGAGCCTCCGTCCACATCGCAAAAAGCACCAGAGACTCGTTGGAGCCGGCGGACGAGACCGTCTTGGCGGCATCGGCGAGACCTTGGGCCACTTCGGAGCGGAACATGCGAACACCCTCACCGCGACGCTGTGCGGCGAGTGCCTCGGCCTCGGCGGCGATCTTGATGGCGGCACCTTCGGCTTCGGCCTCCTTGGTGCGCTTGATGTAGAGGGCCTGACCCTCAAACTCGGCGGCGCGCTGCAAGTTCTGGCTGGCGACCACCTGGGCCATCGACGTGGTGATCAACTCGTCAAACGTGATATCGTTGAGTTGCAAGTCGATGAGATGGTACCCCCACTCGGCGAGCGTCTCGTCGAGATGGCTCTTCGCCTCGGCCACGATCTCGGCGCGAAGGCCGAGGATCTCGGCTTGTTTCTTGGTGGCGACAAAACCACGGGTGATCGCCTCCACGGTGCGCACGAGGGCCACCATCAGAGAGTCGGAGTCTATGAACTTGAACGCCACGCTCTTGATCGTCTCTTCACGATCGTTTTGCACCGCGAAAAGCAACATCGCCTTGAAATACACGTTCGCCTGATCTTGGGTTATGGCTTGAAAAGAGAGCTCCATCGAGCGGTTCTGCACCGAGATGCGCGACTGGATTTTCTGGACGAGCGGGATGCGGTACGAAAGGCCGGGGTGTGAGACGCGGGTGTAGCGACCGAACGTCGTGATAACGGCCACGGTGCCTTGGCGGACGACGAAGAAACCAGCGAGCAGAGAAATGCCGGCAATCACGCTGGCAGTGATGAGGAGGAACATGGATGAGTAGATCATGCCTTGAAATTGTCCATCTAGGGGGGTCGGTGTCATATAGGGGCACGAAGTCCGCCACGGAGGTGATCTCGTGCAAACCCCGCAAAACCGGCACCATCTGCCACATGGGCGAGTCCTTCGCAGATGGAGAACCGAGGGTAGAACTTGGTGAGGTACCGTACGGTAGGGGCCGGCGAGGAGCGGCTCCAAGCCCATGAATCCCTTCCACTGCGTAGAACTAGGTGAGGTACCGTACGGTAGGAGCCAGCGGGTCGAATGGCTCAAGGCACACCTTGAACGTCTCGACCCACTCTCCTTGGGTGGGGGGCGCGTCGCAGAAACGTACCGGGTGATGGGGTTTCTTGGAGAGCACCTCGATCGGCTCAACTCGGACCTGGGCGGCATGGCGGCGGGCGGCATGGTGGCGCTGCACGGCACGGACGTCCTGAACGACGCATACCAAGCGTACCGCCGGGCGTGCGAACGATTCGTCGCAGTGCTTCGCACGGAGACATACATCGAGGAAATCGAGACCGTTCTTGAACATGCGGCCCGGGCGGGCGGTATCGACACCACGAGGCGAGAGGCGGTACTGTGGCACCTCGACGGATGCCACCGGCGGGGAAGCCATGCGGTGGAGCTTGCAACGTACCTCACCGCACGACAACTGGGCACCTGTCATGACCATTACGCGATGCACCGCGTGTACGTCCCACCCTCCTTCGTCCGGGCTGAACTCTTGGTGCGCACCCCCGAATGGGTCGCGCAGTACGCCCGGTGGTGCGACCCGGCGGCGGCGAGCGATTGTTCGAGCGGTTACGTCCTCACCGAACCGGAGTGCGACTATGTACGCGGCCTGTGGGACGGTGAAAAAACCCACCTCGAACGCGTCGTCAACGCCGCAAAACGTCTCGCGAGCGCTGGAGGCATGCGGATCGCTCAGTAACCGAGCACATCCAGAGCCGTCGTACCGAAGGGCAAAGACAACAGGGGTCCTTCCAGGTGAAACCCGGTGCGAGCCGGATCAACCGCGGCGGCGTCGATCACCAGGAAACACTGTCCGTTCGCCGAAGCGAACTGTACAACCTTGTCCAAACGGAACGCTTGCACCACGTCAAGACCCTCGTCGTTCCTGCCGTAACGATGCTCGACGACCACAACGACCGGGGGCGCGACGAGGAGGGCGGTCACTGAGTAGTTGGTGGCGGAGCGCAGATCGCTGAACCCGACCCGGGCGACGCGAACCGGGTAGGTGCCGGCATGAGCAAACGCCAACGAGAGCAATCGTTGGGCGGTGTGGGGCTCAACATTCGGATCAACAACCGGATTCGCTCTGGGGTTCGGTGGAGACACGGGAGGGGCCGGAAACCCGTCAAACCCCGGGCCGGGGTGCGGTAGCGTGGACATACAAGAGGTTCGGCCCGCGGACGGTCGACACGCACCTGACAGAGAATGCTGGTCCGCGCACTGGGGTGCGGACCGACAAGACGACGCCCCCGTCTCGATACGAACCGAGACGGGGGTGCCATATGGGGTGGGATGTACTCAGCCGTACAGACGGAGCGCGGTGGTTGCGAGTTGCGCAAAACCGAGGTTCCAGCTGGGCAGCAGCGAGACGAATGTTGACCACGCTTCAGCGTCATCGGCGAGCAGTTCGCACGCTTGGATGGCGTCGGGGATTGATGCGGAGTCGCCGGTCGACCACGTCTCGAGTAGAGCACATGCGGGATGGGCCCAGGCCGCCGAAGACGTACGCGTTTGCGCATACTGCAGCGGCTTGGTGAGTCCAGCGAGCGGTGCGAAGCCGAAACGGCCGAGCAAACGAGCGATCACATGCGGTTCTGGTTCGACCGGTGCACTACGCGCAAGGATGCACGTCGCGTCCAGTACCGTCATCTCCGGGCGCGCGAGGGCGACCAGATCGGCGGCTGGGTGGGCGAACGTGAGCAACTCTGCTACGGTGCAATCGGCCCACGAGAGACCGGGATGCTTGCGCAGTGGGTGGCTTTTGGCGAACTTGAAGCCGCCACGCGAACAGGCGTGCGCCGCGGCGATCTCCTCAAGAGAGGAGGCCGGGGAGCAGATGATCGCGCGGTGAAACGCTCCGGTGAAACGGGCCGGATCTTCTGCGATCCAGTGATTCACCAAAACGGCCTCAGCGGCGCGTACCACGGTATGCCCGAGGGACGGGCCGACGTTCACCATCGACTCAAACACGGCAGGTGTGCCGTACTCAAGACGCAAATTTGGCGGCGTGGACTCGTTCAGCAGGGCGGCAAAGCGCACCTGCCCATCATCGAAGTCGAGCGCCTTGCGGAGCGACTCGGCGGTGGCGACCGGATTGCGGGCAGCGGCGGCGGCGCGGGCGGTAGAGCCAGCGGAGATGAAGAAGTCGACCAGGTCGGCGTCGTCAATCTTGCTGATCAGGCGCCAACACGTGCTGGGGGACGCAGCCAATTTGTCGGAACGAATGTCGTCGAGACAACGGCTCGCGACAGACGGATCGAGATGTGGAGAGACCGATAGTGCCTCCACGTGGTGTACATCCTTGGAACGTGCGAACGCCAGCTGCCCTTGAAGCGGGAGCGGGGCGAACGCAGCGAATGCCTTGGGCATCGATGCCTCCTTTGTGGGGCGGTTTTGGGGCGCGGGATGCGCCCATGGATGCTACACACCCTCGGCGCGAAGATGCCAGGGCGAACTGGGTAAGGATGTAGGTACAGGCGCCGGTGAGGCGCATGCGTCAACCGTGGGCCGGGATGAGACTCGCGGCGAGCGGGGTTGGGCGGACATCGAACTCGAGACGCACGGAAACAAAACGGGCCGCGTCACCTTGAATACTGGCGCGGCCATGTCCGACGGGAACGAACTCGGCCTCGAGGCCGAGGGCAGCGATAGCAGCACACACATTTTTGGCACGGCGCATAGTTTACACACGAAGCGGGCCGGGAAGAGAACACGGGAGGCGTCTAACAACCCCCGGGTCGCGACTTTCCTATCCTGTACGCCTATCCTGTACGGGAGGGGGCCGCCAATTACAACACCCCCCCCCCCCGCCCGGGGAGACCCAGACGAGGGGTGTTGCAAGACGCCGAGGCGGTCAGGAAGGCAGCTGGGCGGAGGAGGGTTCGTCCTCGAACTCGGCAGCGGCCGGAGTTACCTTCAGTTCGCAAGCGTCGGTAGTGCAGTAACGCTCACCAGCCGCGTCGAGCGATGCGGAGAACCCGTCATAGATCGGGGCGAAATCCACGCGCTTGAGACGACCGACGTAAGCGTCGTACTCCTCCTTCGCGATCGAGGTGTACGGCATCTGCGGATAGACGGTGTTGGAGGACGGCAGGAACGAGACGGTCTTGAGCTGGCCTTCGTACATGTGGAGCACCGTGCCCACGTGGCGACCCTCGACGGCCTGATCGAAGCTCACCGTCACCGAGACGGCGTTATCCGACCAGTGGCGCTGGGCCAGGGCGGCGAGGTGCACTTTCTCGAAAATCGTCACATCCTTCTCGGAGCGCTTCTGCGTGGTTTTCACCGGGAAGTACACGACCTTCGTGTTCGCCGAGACGACGTCGTCCTCGACGAGGTACCCGGCCTCGACGAAAGCGGGCACCATCGGATCTTCGGCCGAGAAACGGATCGCACGCAGGTACGTGTTGCCACCCGGCGCCCAGTGGACACCAGGAGTCGAGCCTGCGAGAATCGAAACCGAGCCGGACGGCTTCACCGTCGTCGTCTTGATCGATTCGCGGATGCAGAGCCACTCGGAGTACACCTTGTCCCAACGACGCACCGTGTGGTACCCCTCGTCCATCCATGAGCGGAGTTCGGTGATGCCCCGGTTGTCGGCGAACTCGGCGATACCGGAGATGGAGGTACCGATGCGGCGGTTCCGCTGCATGATCGAGTTCGTCTTCGCCCAGTGGGTCGGCACCAAAGTTACCGTCTTGGCGTAGAGGTAGGCAAACTTCAAGGTGCGCAGGAAATCCTCACGAGACTCATGGCGGTTCAAGAAACACTCCACGAGCGTGCAGAGTTCGTACGATTCGAGCCCCTGTTCGGCGCACGGGTTGAAACCGGCCAGACGATAGTCGCGATTGTCCGGAACGTCGGCGAGGCGTCCGTACTGCCGGGCGACGTCGAGCCAGATGAGACCCGGCTCGCCGTTGAGCGCGATGTTGGGGACGACATGGTCATACCCCATGCCAACTTTAGCGATGATCGAGTTGTTCGACATCCAACCCCAACCCGGGTTGTCGGCGTCGTACGAGTTCCGCTCCGGGAACCAGGTGGCATCCTTCAAGTGGACGAACGCCTCGTCATCGGAGTTGCCGAGCGCGATGAGCGCGGATCGGCGCACGTTGCCCGCGACGACACAGACCCCGATGAGGTTCGCGATGTCGACGATCGTCTCGGTATCCACGGTACGACCCGTCTTCTTGTCCAAAATGGCACGCAGCATGCGGTGCAGGCGAATCAACGGCTCCGGCCCTGAAGCAGTGCCACCAAAACCCTTGATCGGAGTGCCGAGGGGACGGATCTGGGAGTAGTCGAACTCCCAAATGGGCTGCTTGGCCAGGAAGTAGGAGTCCAGGAGGCGCTCCACGGACTCGACCCAACCTTCGCGCGAATCTTCAATCACGTGAGGCAGACCGAGCTGATCTTGCGGCTTGTGGATGCGGACTTTGCGCGTCGACATCAACGTATCAAACCCGACGCCGATACCGAGCATCGAGGCCTCCATGAGGAACGTGAACGGCTCGGAGGGGGAGATATCGAAATCTCCGGTGGAGACGAACGAACAGTTGTTCAGTGCCGCCGAGTTCCGGTTGTTCATCACGTAAGGGGTGCCCATCATCCACAATCCGCGGCCCGGCGGAAGCCATTTGAAAGTAAACATGCGCTCGAATGCCTCCTTCGCCGAAGCGAGGGCCTGGTCCTCGCTCCACGGCAACCGGTTGGAGAGCGCGTGATCCTTCTGCAGCGAGTACATCCCGTTGATGACGCGCTCGCACACCTCAGCCCACGTCTCCTTGCTACCATCCTCCTTCAGGCGGGAGTAGGTGCGGATGAAGGTGATCTCGCCGAGGGCATTACCGCCGGCGTCCTTGAAACCGAAATCCGCCGAACGGTTCTTGAACGTCTCGACGAACCCGACCGGGATCCTGAACGAGAAGCGAACGATGCGGCCCGAAGCCGCAGACTCGTCGGTCCCGAAGAGGGTGGGCGTGGAGGTTGTGGTGCTGTTGGTCATAGTGTTTCTGCTCCTATACAGTAAGACGGGGTGAACCTTGGTCTTGCGAACCTGGGACCACCCGCACAGCGATACCGTTACGGATGGGGAGTAGGACGCAAGCGAGATAGATTGTGACGGTGGACGCGTACAATGCACACATAAACCCCACGTCAGAGGGTTTCTTTCAAAATCTTTCGGCGACACTCACCAAAAAATTGGAAACAACACAAGAATACCGCAAACGGGCGGGCACGAACCGGTCAGGCGCGGCGGCGGCGCAGCAATCCGCGTAGCGGCGTGAACACGCGCGAAGCGACGGGGACCAACCCGCCCAACTTGACGCGAGACGCCCGCCTGGATCTTGCGGTCGATTTTGACCTCGAGGGGACGGACGGTGCCACGACCGGCTCGGGGCGACGAGGCGATGCATTGGCGGATACGGGGGCGGACGTGTCATGACGAAGGGGTACGAGTTCGGCAAGTTCCTCCGCAGAGAGGCGACCGGTCGACTCGAGCCGGGAGGCGATCAGCTCGAGTTCGGCTGCGTACGCGTCCAAGATCGCGGTCGCGGCTGCGTGCGCGTCGGCGAGCAGCCGCTCGGCTTCGCTGCGCGTGTACTCATCGGGGCCGGCGAACTGGTTGGGGGTACGGGCAATGAGCGAAGAACCAAACCCGTAGCGGGCCACCATCTTCATCGCGAGGTCGGTCGCAGACTGTAGATCGCCTTGGGCCCCTTGTGTACATGAGCCACCCATCAGCATCTCCTCAGCGCAACGGCCGCCGAGGGCGACGACGAGCTGGGCGAAGGCGGACTCCTTCGAGACGAAGAGCCGGTCATCGGACTCGAACCACGTCACCCCCGCGGCCGGGCCGCGGGGCGTGATCGACACGGCGACTGGGTTGGCGGCCGATGGCTGCACGAGACCGCAGAGCGCGTGCCCTGCCTCGTGCCAGGCGGTGATCTTCTTGTCCTTGGCGGAGAGCACCACAGAGTGGCGCGGGCGCCCGAGCGCGACGAGCTCCACTGCGGCGTCGAACGCATCTTGATCGAGGTCGTCGCGGCCGCGGCGCACCGACTCGAGCGCGGCTTCATTGCATACACGGGATAGATCGGCGCCGGAGAAGCCAGACGTACGGCGGGCGACCGCGGCGAGATCGACACCAGCGGCGAGCGGTTTACCGGCGGCGTGCACGCCCAGAATCTTGGTGCGGCCGTCAACCGAGGGGAGCGGCACCTCAATTCGGCGCTCCAGACGCCCCGGACGGGTGAGGGCGGGGTCGAGCACGTCAGGGCGGTTCGTTGCGGCAATCGTGATGACGTTCGAACGGGAGAACCCGTCGAGTTCGGTGAGCAACGCGATGAGCGTGTTCTCGTGCTCGATTGGACCGCCGGGGGTCCCGTTCTCCCGATCGTTCATCGAGCGGGCGCGGGCAATCGCGTCGATCTCGTCAATGAAGACGATCGCGGCGGACTCACCGCGAGCGCGCTCGTAGAGTTCGCGGACACGCTTGGCGCCCACACCGACGTACATTTCCACGAAATCCGTGGCGGAGGCGGCGAAGAACGGCACATGCGCCTCGGCGGCGACGGCGCGGGCGAGCAGCGTCTTGCCGGTACCGGGAGGACCGACCAGCACCGCACCCTTGGGGACGCTTGCGCCAAGACGTTCGAATTTGGTGGGGTTCTTCAAGAACTCGACGATCTCGGAGAGATCCTCCACCGCCTCGTCGGCGCCGGCCACGGTGGCGAAACCGGCGGCACCCACATCGGAGACGAGCGCAGCGCGGGTACGACGATCGTTGCGGCGGCCCAACCAGATCAACAGGAGGACCACGGACGCGGCGATCGCCCAGTTCCGGTTGACGTCAGCGAGGGCGAAGAACGTGGGCACCGAAACTACGGTGTGGGAGGCGCACCAGGCCGCACTCAAGGCTCGAACCGGTGCGGCGCAGCACGGGAAACATGGGAGAGCGCACCGGTACCTGCGGCGGGGAGTGCCACAGGGACGGATCAGGTCATGATGCAGATACCATGCATTACGTCTCATTCCTGGCCGTCGAGGCCGAACATCCGCAAGCCGCCCTCCAAGCAGCCGAATCATTCCTCACCGAGCACGAAGGCCACGCGTACGACTGGTACGTCGTGGGTGGACGTTGGAAGGGTGCGTGCAACGGGGACGACTTCATCTGCGCCGGGGACGGACGCAGCGCGTTTGACGACGTCGTCGTGCGGGCAGTCGAGGCTCGCGACCGACACTTCAACGACGTACGACAGCACCTCTTCGGCCCCGACGCGCGAGTCGCACCCGAGCCAACGGAACGCAGCGAAACCGCCGACGCGCACGAGGCGTACCTCGAGCGTGTGTGGGAATCGTTCCGTGATACCTCCGAGGAACTTCGCAGGTTGGCGAGCTGCACCAGCGTACCTGACGCACACGGGTACTCGCTCATCGGGTACTACCTACGGCAGTTTGCCGAAACGCTGGGCGGCGAATACGGCTGCAACTCGTACTTTTACGACACCGTCGCGCGCACCAACACCACCAGCGCGCTATACGAGAGGGTCTCGGCGAAACCTGAGCACCAGTGGATCGTCGTGGTAGACTTACACAACTGAACGACCGTGAGCCAGGCCGGTACCAAAAGCGAGGAACTCACACCACGCTGATACGGCATTTGCCGCGGCGACGGAGCGACTCCACCCAAGGCTTGAGCGAAGCAAGCCGGTCAGGGGGAAGCAAAAGCCGCAACTCCCACTCATCCTCGGCGACCTTCTTCGGGCCGAGCACCTTGCAACCGAGCGAGGGAACGGCCGGAGCGGTACGCCGGTTGAACCGACATTCCACCATCCGCACGAACGGAGGCAACTGCATCTCCTTGGCCAGACCCCACACCCGCTTGGCATGGCGACGGATGTCGCGCTTCACCAAGAGATCGATCACGACCTCTGGCGGGTTGTCGTTCGCGCACGCCACCACCGTCCCACCGGGACCGGCGAGACGGGCGGCAGCGAGCAGGGCGGCCGCCGCAGTGGAGCCCGGCTCCAGGTCAGGTGCGGAGGCGAGCGAATCCACGTCGAGGAGCACCACCGTCGACCCCGGGCGGGGTTTCGCGGCGAGCAACTCGGGGAACGTGAGCACTGCCGCATTCGGGAAGAGCTGCGCCACGCGATCGGGCCCGAGCCCGGCGCGCACCACCTCACCCCCGCAGCGAAGACACGAACCAACACCGGACTCGTACGCCATGGAACACGCGCGGCAGCGGTGACGGGTAGAGGCACTCGGTGCAAGTACGTACGCACCAGTGCGGGCGCGCAACGCGGACGCGACCGCCGAAGCGGCGAGCGGGGGCGAGCTGCGAACCACCGGGTCAAGTTCGTTCTTGGCGACGAGACGAACTTCTGGCCAGTGCGAAGGGAGACCTACCTGGACGAGTTTGGAACGCGAAGCGAGCGCGGCGAGGGAAGGATTCGAGGCGACAAGAACGAGGTCGACATCGGAGGCGGCCGTGCGGCGAATCGCGACGTCGCGGGCGTTCGTATACGGCTGGGCGGACTCTTTGAACCCGGGATGATCCTCGTCAAAGACGACGATCCCGGCAAGATCGTGCGCCGGCCAGAGGGCGGCGGCGCGGGTCGAGATAGCGACAGGGAGCGAGCCTTCCAAGAAACCTCGCCAAGGGGAGAGTTCGTCTTTCTTGGGTATCTCGTCCATGCGGGCGGCACCGCACTCGAACTCGGCAAGCAAGCGCGACACGTCGCGCTTCGTTGGGGCCAACACCAACACCTGACCGTTCGCCGAGAGCCGCAACGCCTCAAGCGCGGCGAGGCGAACCGGGTCAATACCTGGTGCATGGGCGAGAATCGTACGTTTCGGGTGCACATCAGCGAGGGCATAGTCGGCACGGGAGGCACCTTTGCGTAGTACCGGTGCGGAGGCGACGAGGGCGGGGTTGCCCCGCTTGGTCCGCGGGGCGAGGCGCGGGGCAATCGACTCGAACATACAGAACTGCTCGGTGGCGAGGGAAGCGGCTAGTGCTATCTCCACCTCCCCGGTTCGAGGACCGAAGCATTCAAGCACCTCACGGGTGGCAAGTTTCGCGTCGCCCGGACCGACCACCATCCCATACCGCTCTTGCTTCCCGAACGGGACTCGGACGGCATCACCGATGCGAAGCTCCATGTTCGCAGGCACCTTGTACGAGAGCGAACCGACGAAGCCGGACTCGTCGCAGAGCACCTCGACGACAGGAGCATCCACCTTCGGCCGGTGCAACCTTCTGGCAAGGACGGGGCCGCCGGAGAGATCCATACACACCCACAGTACCACACCGGGCCGGGGCGACAAAGCCCGCGAGGTGCCCACCCAAAGATCAAAGTAGCGGCGACGTGCGCACGCGCGGGGCGAGGGGATCTTAGGGTCCCTTTGCCGTCAATCTTCCTTGGTCTGGGAAGCTTCCTTGGTCTGGGAAGTAGTATGCCGGGTATTGCCAAGGTTGAAATTTGTCATGAACTCCTGCACCCCGGTCTTGCAACCCTCGCGATACGCCGCTTCGACCAGCGCGCAAACGTCAGGGAAGTCGTCGAGCGACCCGTTATCCTCCACCCAGACGTTAGGAAATGCGTGGCCTACACCGGAGACACAGACCGAGCGATACCCGCCGTTCACCTGTTCACAGACCGTCAAACCTTCCATGAACAGTGGAGGCGGGAAGGCGGTGACGAGTGCTTCCTCCCCGGGGAGACCGTTGCGGGCGCGCCAAATCACCGACTCCCCTACACCTCGGTAGCAATTGGATTGATACTCAGATGTGGCGAGAGCGCACGCGGCGATCGAGCGCGCGGAAGCCTCGGCGATGGACATCTGTTTGGGGTAGAGCAACCAGAACACGCGCCAACACTCCTCCAAAGCGGCGGAGGAGAACTTCGTGCACAACGTGTCCACGACATCTGGGTCGACCGGGGGGAGCTTCACGTTCACCCCCTCATTTTGGCTTGCCTCACCATCGGCGTAGGACATGATGACCGCCTGCACACAGCCCCGGCGGGCGTACTCGGCGGCGCGGGCGCAGTACTCCTCGGCCTCAAACACCGAGTCGTTCGCCCGGATCACGATTCCGTGCCCGAGACCGTGCGCGCATGCCTCGGTGTGGCCCGTGGACGGGAGATTTGCGCAAATATCGTCGATGTGCTCGAAAAACTCCTCCTCGGTGGCGGTCAGGGCGAACTGCGTGATCGTACCGTGGGTGAAGGACCAGAAACAGAGCCCGTCATCGGAGGATACCATCTCATAGATGCGGTCCAAATCATACAAGCGTTCGGCGAACGTGTGGTTCGCCTGGTGGCAGGCACGGCTAAAATCGCTGTCCTGCTGCGCGAGCTGGCGGACCGCGACGGCTATCTCGGAGTACTCGTAGGACCTCAAATCGGGAATCTTCTTCAAAAAGCACGGGATTTTTGGTGAGCGTGGCGTGCTGGCATCCAGTTCATCGTCGCAGTCGGCCCACACCTCGACAAACGTGGCGGGAAGATCGGCGGCGGCAGGCCCTTTGGGGGTGGGGGAGGTTGCATCCGGCGCAAACCCGACATACAGCGCGACAGCCAACATGGGCAGCACCAGTGCGGGGAGCAGGAATTTACGCACAGAGAACACCGTGCATGACAATGCCCATTTTATCACGACACCCACCCCCGCCAGGGCACCCTTGCCTCGAATGCGGTGCGCGGGTGGGGACCGTGGATCAAATAGCGTTGCGGTGGTGCGCGACAGGACCCATCGGTAGGTGCCATCTTGGCAGCATCCAAAGCGGGTTTTGGGGTGAGAGCGCCATCCCCGGTGGGTGGAGAATATAGAGAAGTCGAGCACAGAGAACCTACAGTCAACAGAGCCGGGAACGACCACCTGAGTATTCTGGGAACCCCCACCGCAAACACCAGCCGGAACGGCGCGAGCGTGGAAGACCAGCGATTGCCCGGCGGACAGGTGCCACCACTGTATCAACCACCCAACGAAAGGACAAACCATGCTCTACGCATTGGACATCGAAACGACCGGGCTCAGCCCTCTCGAATCGAAAATGGTCTCCGTCGCCGTCGCGGCCGCAGGGGAATCGATGGTCTTCGTATCGGAGAACGAGCAGAGCTTGTTCACCGACCTGACCGCCTGGTTCACCAACCCGAAACGCACCCGCGGCGTCATCGTCACGTGGAACGGATCTGGTTTTGACTGGCCGTACATGCTGACTCGGGCGAAGGCGCTCGGTGCCACCGAGTTCCTCGACGCACTCGTCATCAAGCCCAGCGCCGAACGCACACCGGTGTACAAGCCAATCGACGGACACGAAGGCGGATACGCCGTCGGTTTCGCCGGTTATGACCACGCCGACATCATGCGACCATGGAAACCATGGTCCAAGGAACGCGGCATCTCGAACTCACTCAAAGCGGTGGCAAAAGCCAACGCGATCGAAGTGATCGAGGTCGACCGGACCAAGATCGAGTCGCTCAGCAGGGCCGAACTCGTGGCGTACAACATCTCCGATGTTGCCGCCACGTTGACCCTCGCCGAACGACTCGGAACCAACATCGATCCCTGGCTCGACTCCACGCTCACCTGAGCGCGGAAGACGACAGACTTCATGAATGAACACCCGCCGATCGGCGGGTGTTCGTCAGTTACCGGGAGGAGTTGCCGGGGTGCGTCCCTTGGTGAAGACGATCGGCAGCGGCGGGCGGTATCGCAGAGACGGAGGCGGGATCGAGTAAACGGACCCGCCGGTCGAGCGTACGTACGAGCAACCATGGTGGGGCGACGAGTACCACCGTACCGGGGCCGAAGATCGAATGATGGCACGACGCACCAGCCACCCAGCGATGCGGGCGAGGGATGGACGTATCCTCGAAGAGGGAGGACGGGTACACCAGCGAAAAATTCGAGACGGAGAGCGCGAGCAACCGCCAAGAAGACCCATTCGAAGCGGCGAGAGCGGCGAGCGACGGGTACAACAGACCTCGCAGATCATCGATCCCACAGACCGGCACCGATAGTGTCTTGGATTTGGAAACATCAGAGAAACCAGGGGACCTAAGCCGCACGGTACCGGTGGAGGCGGCGTCGGCGACGAGAGCGAGGCGGGCGTCGAGTTCGACGAGCATACGTTCAAACTCGCCGAGCAGGGCCGGGAACGAGGAGACATCCTCGTGGAAGGTAGAAACCACCGAAACCGATTTAGGGGAGGGCGGGAAAATGAAACGCTGCGGTTCTTCCAGGTCAAGCAACTGTCCCAAGGTTGCAGCGAGCGAAGACGGCAGACGACCGGGGGGAAGTGCGGCGAGATCAGCAACGGAAGCGCAACCGAGTGCGTCGAGGGTCGCGACGGCGGCGGGGCCGACACCGGGGAGCGCGTCGAGGCGGTGGGCGGCGAGAAACTCGGGCGCCTCGGCATGTGAAACCCAACGAGTCTTCCCCGGCTTGGCCGCAGATGCGGCCAGTTTGGCGACCGTCCGCGAAGGCCCGGCGCCGACCGAGACGGAGAGACCGGTGCGCGAGATAACAGCGGCGCGCAAAGCGGCAAGCCAGTGGGGGACATCAGAGACGGCGGTAGGCACCGGAAAGAACGCCTCGTCGAGCGAAGACGGATTGATGATGTCGACATGGGAGGCGAGTTCGGCGAAGACCTCAAGGGAGAGTTCTTGGTACCATGAGAAATCCGGTTCAACCACCACGAGATCGCGGACCGCGGCGCGGGCGCGGGCGAGCGGCTCGCCCGAACGTACCCCAAAAACCCGGGCCTCGTAGGAGGCGGTGGACACCACCGCGCGGGGATGATCATGCGCCACCACCAGCGGTCGGTGCGCGAGATCAGGACGGCGCAGCACCTCGGCGGCGAAGAACGCATCGATATCGAGCAGCCCCACCCGATCGGCGTACATGACACGTGGAGGGGAGGAGACAGTCTCCTGGGGAGGAACACCATGTAGAGATACAACCACGAGCATACACCGTCTCGCATGCGGAGCACGGGGCAAGCGGGGCGCCGGAAGAGGCGACACTGGGACATGCGACTGAGGACCACGGCGGCGGCATTACGCGAGGCATGCGCGACCGCGGAAACGGCGGCGAGGCCGGCGGGAAACATCGAGATCGCGGCTGGCGACGAAGGAATACACGTCACCGGGGGAGACGGGGAGATCGGGATCCGGCGCAAACTTGCCGGGAGCGTGGAAACAGCAGGCAGCGTCGTGTGCCACGCGAAGGCGCTGATCTCGTACGCCGGAGCAGTCGCAGAAGACACGGTCCTGGACGTAGTGAAAGAGGGCGCCATGCTGCGAGTCACCGGAGGCGGTCGAGTATACAAATTCTCCGTCATAGAACAAAACTACCTGCCAGTCGAAGAACCCGGGGAAGGTGCGCACATCGTGTCGGCGGGCGGTCTCGTCGAGGCACTGGCCGCGGTGCGGCACGCCATCGATCCGCGCAACTCACTCGTCAAATGCTCGGCGAACGAGGGTGTGCTTTGCATGTACAGCACCGACATGTACCGCGGGGCATCGGCGAGCGTCGACGTCGACGGGGAAGGGTCGTGGGCGGTACTTTTCCCATCTGGCGGATTGCACGCGGCATTGCGACTGGGACCGCACAGCATGCACATCGACCCACGCGGCCGAATCGCGGCATTCTATGGGGAATCATTCCTGGTGTCGGTCCGGCTCGCCGCGGCTGAATTTCCCGCCATCGAGGGCGTTCTTGCACAACGAGGCGAGACCAAATGGGTACTGCATACGACCGAGACGCTGCGGGCGTTGAAGCGTCTCGCCGCGGTGGCTGGCGGGGAGGCGCTGCGTTGCGAGATCGCCGAAGAGGAACTTTGCATCCAAGCGAGTAGTGGCGAAGGTACGGGTGTGGAGTACGTCGGGGTGGACGGAGAAGCGCGGGGAGCATTCGGAGCGAACGCACAGCTCTTGATCGACGCGCTCGAGTCGGTTGGAGGGGAAGAAGCCATTTTGCAGTACCAAGACCCCCGAAAAGCCCTGCATGTGAGCGGGCGGCGAGGTGGGTGCGACGTCGTATGCGTCGTCATGCCGGTCGTACGCTGAACCTGCAAACAGCGGCGCACGGAGAAGTCGTGTACCTCAGGTAGGGGGCACAGTAGTGCACAGTAACGACAACACGAGGCAGTTGGTCCAACATGGACCAGCTGCCTCGTGTCAATTCGTTGAACGCGTTCGTTGTCCGTTCCTCACTTATGTAAGGAACCTGAGCCCGTCTTTAGCGGGGCGGCGCGCGAGATGATGCGCACAAAGAGCTCGGTAGCGGATTCCTCCACTGCTTCGCCTTTTGCGAGACGGACCTTGCGATCCGCTTTGTACACAACCAGCGCTTGCACAGCGCCGACCACGGTGATCAACACCGCGGCGGTCATCGCAAACCAGAACAAACTATGGCCGAGAGATCGAGACACTTCCCAATTCTCACGACCCGGAGCTTGCTCAAACCACCAGCGCAACCTGGAGAGATGCACCCAACCGAAAAGATGTCCGAGCAATCCGAGCGCAGTGAGCGCCGCGGACCGAACCCAGAGACCGAACATCGAAACAGCCGCACCCAAGAGAGGGGCGAGCAGTACGACCGGTAGGCGCATCACTTCGGAGACTTGCGGATTTTGGATACCACCTTGCACCGCAGATACGGTACGTGAGGCCTCCACCATCGTCCCAAGCCCGACATTGATGCCGGGTTTTACTTCCAGTGAGGCACCACCGAACCACTCCGAGACGTACTCGAAGCGATACCATGGCAACAACGCAGAAGCGACGAGCATAACGGCGAGCGCCGCGAGGACCATCATGAAAAGACGAAGCCGGCGCACCTTGGCGTCGGCGAGGGCAACGAGCACGTCAGGGGCCAAAACGGCCATGCGTGCCTCCTTTCGAGGAATTGTCGTGTGTGTATGGTTGATTGTTGCATGACAAATGCTACCGAGCGGGGCGAACCCCACGGGAGGCGCACCTGTCTACTGGGGGACACCATGAGCGGGGGCGGGGAGTGGGCAAACCCTATGGCGGACCCCCCGAAAAGAACGGATCAACCAGCCAATCGACACACCGACAGGTCCGACGGTAGAACCGACGATCGGTCCGACGATCGGTTAGACCGGTTCGGCGGGAAGCGGAGTCTCGGCACCGGGGAGAAAATCGGCGGCGAGACAGGTCTCGGTGGATGTCGACTCAGTGAGCTCGGCGCCAGCAGCCATCGAAGATACGACTGACACGAAACATGTACCCTCCGCGCCGGTGGCGGCGACGACGAGCGTATCCTCGGCGGAGACGGCGAGGGAAACGATATCGCTCCCTGTGGAAACTGCGGCGGTCACCGTCACATCCCTACCGACGCCGAACAACTGGTCCGGATCGGGAGTGAAACGACCGTGGGCGGCGGCGAAACTTTGCTGGGCGGCGAGCACCCGGGCTGCGGCGAGCTGGGCCGGACGGGAACGCGACTCAACCGAACCGGAGGATACGGCCGAGTACGAGATGAGCCCGATCAGGGCGACGACGGTGAGCATGATTGCCACCTCTATTAACGTGAATGCCCGGTACCTCACCACGGCACACCACCGGAGGAGACGAAGGCGGTGCTGGCATTGCACGCAACCACCCCCTCCTCGAAGAACCATTTCTCATCAGCCACAGCGGAGGCGGATTCAAAGCTCTTGATCAGAAAACAGCGACCCGACGGGGAGAGGGTTACGGCGAGGACATAATCCTCGCCGTCGGCGGAGCCAGTCTCAAAGGAGATGACCTCGTGGGAGGTGGACGACGTGGAGGCGTCGACAAACGAGTACGAACCCAAGATCTCCTGGGCGGTGCTCGGATCGGACTTGAACGACCCGAGTGTGTCGTGGCGGAGCCCCTGGGCGGCGACAAAATTCGTCAACGACTCCTGGGCCAGCGCGTCGCGACCGGAAGCGATCACCGAATCATACGCCACTTTCCCCACCAAGGCCATGATAGACAAGATGACAAGTACGACCACTGACTCAACCAGCGTAAAGGCCTTGGGGCGGGCGGGATGGTCCACCACCGAGACGGTGAGGACGGGTGAGGGGGCTGCAAGCAGGGATTGTGGACCAGGGACGGTCGGGGCAGACCATAAGGGGAATGGAACCGCGCGACGCGAAAGCGAAACTCCTCCCGACACCGTTTTACACCTCGTTCATCGGGCAGGCCCGAGTGGGAGACCTACACGACCAAGACCCGGCAAAACGAGCCGGCGCTTGGGCCACATGGGCGGTGGAGCAGACGACGGAAGTGATCGGGTTCTCGGACCGCTCCTACGCGGCGCTCTTACTACCAGGAAAGTTCTACGATCCCAAAGGCACCGGACCACAGGTGCGCCCACATCTTGAGATACCGAGCCGCGTACTCACACAAGCGCAGTCGGATTTTCCCCACCGTCTGGCACAAATGGGGAACGGTCTACTGTTCCCCTGGTGGGTGATGAGCGAAGTCACCGCCACGCGGCGAGCGTTGTTCAACGTCGCCAGCGGAGAGGCCGGAAGCGCATTCAAGGCGCTCAACGAACACCATGAATCGATTCGGGCAGCAGTGGCAAGTTTGAACCAAGTCGCGGCGCCGGGTTGGGAGCAATTCCAAACCCTGCTCGTATCCAGCCCGGACGGTCTCAGTGGGGACGCCACCGGCGATTTTAGCGCCGAGGAAGTTGCGCAGTTCTTCCCAGGCGGAAAAATACTGCACTTGAGCGTCCAGTACGACGTGAAACTTCGAGAGAAAAACGGATCATGGGCGAGCCGACGCGTGGGTGTGTGGCAAATATCCGGTGTGGCACCGAACGGAGACCGATTCTCCTTCGGTGTCCTCACCCCGAGACTCACCGCGAACTCCTTGTTCAGCGACGACCTGTTCGACATCCGCCGTGAGGCAGCCGGGGCGCTCCTGGTGCGCGGATTGCTTCTGAAACGACTCATCGATCGGCACCTTGGTGGGAGTCGCGTCTCGGTGGGTAGGGCGATCCGCCCGGAGGCGAAACCGACCTCCTTCCTGCGCTCGATACCGGCAAAAGCGGGGGCAAAACTCCCAGAAGCAAGCCTCGAGGCGGCAATACATTTCATCCAGACCTACCCCGATCCGGACGCGGCGTTCGATGCCATCGACGAGTGGGCACGGCGCAGCGGTGCGGTGGTTACCGTCTTGCGAGACGGGTTCGCCGCGGCGCACCGACGAGCACAGCGCTTCTTGCGGCGGGCCGAGGAGATCGAACGCGACGACGTCGACGTCTTGTTGCCTCTGGCATGGGACGACAAGAACCGGGTGGTCCGCCTCACGTTCGTGCGCGGCGAAGAGTAGCAACCAGTTATTTGATACGGTCATCAACCCCGGTCAGTCCCGCCCGGGACAGTGGGAGGAGGGGCGAATAGTATGATCCTGGCGGCGTCGACACCCGACACGACCGCGCTCGAATATTGCTCAGCGAAACCCATCCGTTGTGCATCGACGAGGCAGCTGGGCACGGTCCGCCGTCTTGCATCTCGGAGAGGATGAAATTCGTCGAGGTCTTGAGTGCCCTCAGGTACGAACACGTCACCATCGTATCCATGCCCAACGCCGGGGAAACCAGAGCCAGAAAAAAGTCGAAACCTTCCGGAAGGAAGCGACGGACAAACAAGGACGGGGCGAGTTTTACCCATATGCTCCCCGAGCGACTCTCGCCGAGCCGCGCGAGTGATTACCAGCAGTGCCCGAAACTTTTCTACTACAAGACCATCCTGGGTCTCCCCACCCCCGCAACCGTCGCCACATGCAAAGGTACGTTGGCGCACTATGCTTTCGAGAAAATATTCGACCACCCGCGCGAAGAGCGGACGGCGGAGAACGCCGTGCCGTACGTTCGCGCCCACTGGGCGGAACTCTCGGCGGTGGCCGAGTATGCACCCATCATAGCCGAAGGAGCGACGACGGTCGAACGCATGCTCGAAGATGCCGAGGCCCTCGTTCGGCGCTGGTTCGACGTGGAACGGCCCTGGAATTTCGACCCAGCCGAACGCGAGCTGTACGTACGCGCGCAGGCGGCGGGGATTGAAGTACACGGTTATATCGACCGACTAGACAAAATCACCCGACCGGACGGTACGTGCACATGGGTCGTGTCTGACTACAAGACAGGCAAGCCACCAATGCACCTCCCCGGGCGCGGCGAGAACGGGGACGGTCCCTTCTACGCGCAAGGCAGCGAACCGGGGAAGGACCGCATGGTATCGGGTCCGTACGTCGCCAAGGCCTTCTTCGGCTTGAACGTGTACGCAATGCTGGTGAAAAAAATGCTCGGCATCAGCGTCGAGAAGATCCGTCTCATATACGTCCAGAACGGGAGCCGGGAAGACGTCATATACCAGCCCGTAGATGAGGCCCGGTTGAAGCACACAGAGCAGACCATCAAACGGATATGGAACAACATCGTCCAAGACGCGAAACGTGGTACGTTTGAAACGAAGCGCGGCCCGCTGTGCACTTGGTGCCACTTCAAACCTGAATGCCCGGCATGGGCGACAGAGATGGGAAACATCCCGATCTTGAACCGTGAGGGCGAACCATACCCGCGCTGAACCCACGCTTGGTGAATGTCCCGTTCGGCTCGCGTTGCATAAACCTGACGCAGCATATACGTAGTTCAGCGTATATGTAAATGTCGGATACAGGGCCGTTTCCGGTGTAGACCGATGGGACCAGCCCCGGACAGAGCGGGTGCGCGCGACAGTCGCCGCGACGATGGATACAGGTATGTCCACCATCGTCCCCACCCCCGAAACAATCGCGGCGAAGATAGCGGCGCTCGGCGTCGAACCCGAACATCACGAAGCAGCCGCACTGCACCTCGCCAGCCCCGTCGGATGCGTCGTGGGGGTGCACGTGCGAATCGAGGACAACTCGTACCAGTGGCGAGGGCGGAGCGTTGCTCGGGCGGGGGGTGCGGATCTTATGCGAACCTGCGCCGAGGCGAGTACCTTGACGCTTGCGGGATGGCAGAGCGGGGACAGGGCACTGGATTTTGAGGGTAACTGCCTCAAGGCGGTGCGCAGCGGGGCGTACATGCTCATCGGTGGCAGCTTCCTGTACGGCGGTCCTGAGATCTTGTGCAACGTCGAGGCCGACACGGCAATCGAAGTTGCGGCGCAGTGGCTCGAGTTGCAAAACCCTCCCCAGAGCGGCGTCCTGGAAGTGAACGGCGTGCAGTACTTGACCCACGGCGACACACGGGCAGTGTTCATCCACCGGGTCGACAGTAGTTCGGGCGACTTGCCGAACCGAACCACGTTCGACATCGACACGGTTGGGGCGGTAATCCAAGAGCGGCTCGGGTTTACCGATCTCGAGGCGGCGAGCATCGGCTCGAGATGTGCGGGT
>Ga0172376_10002935_pt1 | contig 20567 bp, 11 predicted proteins | sample Lak35m_FD_121114 | JGI IMG/M metagenome (GOLD analysis project Ga0172376, IMG submission 121114) | Freshwater microbial communities from Kabuno Bay, South-Kivu, Congo - kab_092012_35m | ecosystem: Environmental > Aquatic > Freshwater > Lake | place: Democratic Republic of the Congo: South-Kivu... | reverse complement strand
CTTCCCCATCGTCACCGCCTTCGAGCGGATGTCGCCGAGCCGCTCATAGACCGGCAGTTGTTCCTCGCGGCGGATGCGGAGCGCCTCGTCCAGCTCGCCCTTCTGGTACTGCAGCACGTCCGCGATCTTCCCCATCGTCACCGCCTTCGCGCGGATGTCGCCGAGCCGCTCATAGACCGGCAGTTCTTCCTCGCGGCGGATGCGGAGCGCCTCGTCCAGCTCGCCCCGAGCCTGCAGCACGTCCGCGATCCGGCCCATCGTTTCCGCTCGTTGGAAGTCTGCTCCCAGACGCTCAAACACCGGCAGAAGTTCGTACCGCAGCCGATCGAGCGCCAATTGAGTCTGGCCGCGCACCACCATGACGTCCGTCTCCAGCATCCGTGCAATCGCACGGTCTCGCTCGGTTTCCGGACTGGCATCGACGCTGGCCAGAAAACTCTGCAATCGGTCGAGCGCTTCGTCGTAACGCGATGTGCTGATGTCATCACATGCGGCTCGCAACGGTTCCGGCCAGTCTTCCGGCGCAAACCCGACCGAGTCCGTTGAACGGGCAGCGGGGGACAGATCAATGGTGCGAGTCACAGTCGAACCGGAATCGGACTCCGGGCGTGGAGCTTCAATCCAGAGGGCCACAAAGTCGGCGAAGTCGGGAGCGACTTTGTACCAGCGATGCCGCGATGCCGGATGAATCAGCAGCAACCACCAGCAGGGATAATCGCGGACGAAGAGATCGCGCTGCACGTTGAGCTGCTGGAGCAGATCCGAGCGGCCTGTCGTCCCGGAATACATCAGGTCTTCAATTCCGCGCAGCACCAGCACCGCTTGATGATCAGCCACAGCAGAGGGCGGAACGGCCCGCGTCAGTGCCTGCCAGACGGTTGTGCGGAGTCGGCCCTGTTCATCGGGTTCGCCCAGCAGCGTCGGCAGATGAATGTCGTGTTCGGTTGCTCCGGCAGCGGCGAAGTGCGGGCGCAGCCACTCCAGCAGTTCATCTCCATCGCGCGGCGTCGGCGTTTCGATGACCGCCATTTTGAAACCATGTCCGATCGTGCGTTCGAACAGGTTCCGCAGACGCAGACGTTCGTTGTCTCTGAGAAACGACGGCCCCCCCGACCAGTCGGTCAGGGGCAGTGGCTTCGACAGGGACAAATCGCGGGGCGGATTCACTGCGGCGCTTTCTTCGAGCTGCGTTTGCTGGCCGGCTTCCTGCCTGCGGCTTTCTTCTTGAACGGATCCTTCAACAATCCATTGCCTTCCAGCAGTTCCGCAACCAGCGGATGGACGTCGTACCAGATTTCTCCATTGTACTGAAAAGCCAATCGGTGAAAGACGACCTCCAGCGCGTCAGGATCGTTATCGACATCTTTAGTTTCCGCGATCCGGACCAGCACATCCCACCAGCCGTTGATATTGATCCGGTTCCGGAATGTGTTGCGACGGCGATCCAGCGCGGAATTGACATCGGAAAGAGTGATCGTCTCGCCAGTCGCGTCGAGCGTCGCGTCCTGAGTCAGTTCCAGCAGTTCTCGAATCGCCCCTCCGGACGCCGCGATCAGCCGGTCCCGCGCGGCTGCGTCGGGCAGCAATCGGTCGATGTCGATGCGCTGGCCGAGAACCTTCAGCATCCAGTCGCGACCGTCCCCGGAAAACTCGCTGTATCCCTGAGACTTGTCCCGCAGCTTGATCGTCGGCAGCGTCTCACAGCGGAAGACGGTGTCCAACATCTGCGATTCCGGCTTGAGCAGCAGGATGATCGGCGGCGTGATGATCAGGTGAGTGTGCAGCGTCCGGATCTGATCCTGCGACGCGACCAGCAGCTTGTCGATGACTTCCGGGTCGTAGCGATCCATGTTGTCGATGACGAGCAACAACCGTTTGCCCTGGTCTTCCAGAATTGTTGCGGCGGCGTCGAGCAGGTTGTTGACGAGCGTAATCAGCGTGCCCGGAAACTTCTTCAACGTCGATTTCACGCTCGACCGATGACTGCTCTCAACCTTCAACCCTGCAGTGACAGACGCCACCAGCTTGGCGAAGAACGGAATCCCGCCTTCGGCTTTGGCTTCCGTGTGTACGCCAGCGAGGAACGACTTCCCTTCTTCGGTGGCGAAGACGACTTCGGCAAACCAGCTTTCGACCTTCTGCAACTCGCGGGCTGGCAACGAAGTGCCTCGATCTCGCATCTGTTCTTCGACAACGCGGGCAATCACCAGCAGCAGTTCTTCCATCGAGAACTCAAGCGGATCGAGTTCGACGTTAGCCTCAAAGTAGATCGTGAAATATCGATCGCTGACGTCGTGCTGCAGGTGCAGCAGTTCGGTGCTCTTCCCGGCTCCGCGATGACTGGCAAATACCGCGTGCAGCCAGCGATCCGAGGGTTGGCGGTTGAGCAGAGTCCGCAACCGGGCGACTGCTCCGGCCCCGCGCACCCGTGCGAAATCAACGTACCGCGGGTCACCACTTTGCAGGGGAACTTCAAAATCCAGAGCGGGTGTCGCTGCATCCAGCGTACGAGCGAGAGGCATTCTAAAGAACTCCGATCAAGGTCTCGAAACTCTCCTGTTGCGTCAGTATCAGTCTAAACCAGGGTTGCCGGAAATGCAGAACGCCGTAATTTCTCAGGACACTGCGAGACACGAACACGGCATTTCACGTTGGATAAACTCATTGAGAGATTGCAATTCCAACCATCGAAAAATGTCTCACTTCGCGTCCAGCCAGTTGGGGCCGGTGGCGAGATCGACGGTCAGGGGGACGGAGAGCTGCATCGCGGATTCCATGCCGGTCTGCACGAGGTGTTTCAACGAGTCGATGGACTCGGCGGGGGCTTCCAGAACCAGTTCGTCGTGGATCTGCAGGAGCAGGCGGCCGGGGTGGTTTTCAGACGTCAGTTGCTGGTGGATGTTGATCATCGCGCGCTTGATGAGATCCGCGGCGGACCCCTGGATGACGGTGTTGACGGCCGTGCGTTCGGGCATGTTGAGCTGCCCCTTACGTTGCGGCCGAATACCTGAGATGGCTCGGCGGCGGCCGAGGATCGTGCGCGCGAAACCGGTCTTCAGGCATTCTTCCAGAGTGGCTTCCATGAACCGCGCGACGCCGGCATACCGCACGAAGTAGCTGTCGATGAACGCCGTCGCTTCTTCGCGCGTGATGCCCAGCGCGGCGGACAGGCCGAAGGCGCTCTGGCCGTAGATGACTCCGAAGTTGACCGCCTTGGCGATGCGCCGCATGCCGGCATCGACTTGATCGGGAGCGACTCCGAAAACTTCGGCCGCCACCGCGCGATGGATATCGACGCCGGTGGCAAACGCCTCGCACAGCGCTTCATCGCCGCTGAAGTGGGCCAGCATCCGCAGTTCGATCTGCGAGTAATCCGCGCAGACCAGTTGCCAGCCCGGTTCGCCCGCGATGAATGCGCGGCGGATGCGTTCGCCTTCGGGCGTGCGGATGGGAATGTTCTGCAGATTGGGATGCGAGGAACTCAGCCGGCCCGTGGCCGCGACCGCCTGATTGAACGACGCGTGAATGCGGCCGGTGGCGGGATTGATCAGCGCGGGCAGGGCTTCGAGATACGTGCCTTTGAGCTTCACCAGCGAACGATGCTCGATGATCTTCGCCGGCAGCGGATGGACCAGCGCGAGTTCTTCCAGGACTTCCTGGTCGGTGCTGGCTCCGGTCTTCGTCTTCTTGAGCACCGGCAGTCCGAGCTTGTCGAAGAGGATCTCTCGGAGCTGCTTCGGGGAGTCGATGTTGAATTCCTCACCGGCTTCGCGATGGATGTCCTCCATCAGCGTTTCGATGCGCGCGGTGACTTCGGCGTTCTGGCGGTGCAGTTCGTCGGCATCGACCTTGATGCCGGTCAGTTCCATCGCGGCGAGGACGGGGATCAGCGGACGCTCCAGTTCCTCATACAACGGCCAGAGATTCTGTTCTTCGAGTTCCTGCCGCATGCGCTGATGCACTCGCCGCATGACGCAGGCCTCTTCCGCGCTGTGCCGGGCGAGGTCTTCGAGCTTGAACGGCGCGGCGCTGGAGCCGCTTTCGTTTCCGGCGGAAAGCGGCCGCAGCGGACAACCGAGATAACGCTCGGCCAGCGCCGACAGGCTGTGACTCCGCGACCCCGCTTCCAGCAGATAGGAACCGATCAGCGAATCCAGACCGGGTTCGGCGCGCAGCCCGGCGTGAGCCAGCACGGTCAGCGTTGCTTTGACATCGTGTCCGGCAATGCGCAGCTTCTGCTGAGCCAGCAGTGGCGCGATCCTCTTCCAGACCGTTTCAATCGGCAGACATTGTGGCGCGATCCGGCGGTCCAGCGGAATGAATGCGGCGGAGCGATCATCGCGCGCGATGGTGAGCGCCAGCGGCTCCGCACCGACCGAACGCAGGCTGCTGGTTTCCAGTTGCAGAACGCCTTCGCAGCCGGGATGCACCGAGTCGATCAGCGCATCGAGAGCGGCTTCGGTGGTGATGATCTCCGCTGCCGGATCGTCCGCTTCAAACAGTGTCTTCACGGTGATCGGGGCGGCGGGATCGGCGAGTTGCTGGACTTCATCAATGAGGCGTCGGAAGCCGCACTCTTTGAAGATCTGAATGAGGCGCGGGACATCGAAGCGGCCCGGCCGCGCGGTTTCGAAGTCGAAGTGGAAATCGAGATGCGTGTTGAGTTCCACCAGATGCCGGCTGATGCGCGCGAGGTGCGCGTACTGTTTGAGGTTGTCGCGCAGCTTCTGTCCGGGCGCTTCGTCGGCGCGGGCCAGCACATCTTCCAGCGTGCCGAACTGATGCAGCAGCGCACTGGCTTTCTTCGGGCCGATCAGCGGGACGCCGGGCACGTTGTCGACGGCATCGCCGACCAGCGACTGAAAGTCCACGACTTGATCCGGCCGGATGCCCCAGTCCTCCATGAGGCCGGTTTCGTCGAGCCACGTGTCCTTGCGGACGTTGTAGAGGCGGATCAACGGACTGAGGAGCTGCCGGGCATCCTTGTCGCTGGTGATGATGCCGGTCGCAATTCCGGCCGCTTCAGCGCGGCGGGCCAGCGTGGCCAGCACGTCGTCCGCTTCCCAGCCATCGACGGAGATGCCGGGAATGCCGAAGGCTTCGATGACCTCTTTGATGACGACAATCTGCGGCCGCAGGTCGGGCGGCATCTCTTCGCGTTGCGCTTTGTATTCGGGATAGATGTCCTCGCGCACGCCGCGGCCGGGCGAATCCAGCGCACAGACCAGATAATCCGGACGCTTCGTGCGCAGGATGTTGAGCAGATCCCGTGAGAACCCGAAGACCGCGTTGGTCGGCTGACCGGACACGCCCGTCATGGGCGGGATGGCGTGAAAGACCTGAAAGACGAGCGAGAAAACATCAACGACAAAAAGAGTTTCACTCATCGCTCGTCCTGAACCGGGCCGAATGGAAGGCGTCCCGCGAGCGGCGTTTGAGAGCGGCGGGATGAAACGGGATTCTGGCGGGTGAGGCGGTGAGGTTCGACCGATTGATCGGAAGTTTGCGAGCATTCCGCCAATCCGGCTCATCCGATGCGACCGGTCCGGGCTGACTCTGAAGAGCAAGCTGTCAGGATCGAATTTTCCCGGCCAGACGATTCAGGTTGCGCAGACTCCCGGCCACGAACTTCTTTCTTGACTCAACATCCCTCATCCATAGACTTGCCCTCGCGTTTGCAGGGCACAATCCTCAGTGGCATTCTCAGGACGGCGAAACGCGTCGGTCTGATGCGTTGATTTCACTCCGGCCGATGTGTCCGGAGTTCTGTCTCTGTCTGTTTCCGAGTGCCTGTCTGCGTCGCAAAGGGTTCGGCATATGGCTGCTTCCAACAAGGCGATCGGTTATCAGATCGCTCTCGCCATTCTCTCGGTCCTGACCCTGGTCGGCTGGGTCATGTGGTATGTGACCTTCCGCGACATGGCGGACAATCAGGGCAAAGTGCAGCAGGCGACGACCGAGAAAGCCGCCGACCGCAAGGCGATCGGCGATCAGGACGATCAGATTCAGGCTTTGAAGCAGATCGCGGGCTATAGCGCTCCGGAAGTGGGTGAGGCCGGCCAGCCGAACTCCGTGATGGGCATGATGACCGCCGATCTGACGAAGGCGACTCAGGAACACGGGCTGCCGACCCAGACACTGGCCGCCGCCGTGCAGTTCCTCAGCCAGAAAGTGAAAGATTCATCGGCCGAACTGGTAACGGTCAAACAGGAACTCACCACCAAGAACACCGACTACGCGGCACTGGAATCGCGCTACAAGACCATGGCCGACCAGCACGATCAGGCTCGTCAGAAAGCCGAAGACGACACCCGGCAGATCGCGAAGAGCAAGGATGAGGAAAGCCGCGCGAAGCAGCAGCAGATCGACGATCTCCGCCGCGCCAACAACGATCTGCAGACGGAATTCGATGCCGCGAAAGCCGCCTGGGAAACCGAAGAGAAGAAGTACGAGTCCGAACTGCGGGATCTGGTGGCTCAGGTCGAGATCATCCGCGAAAAGCTGAAGCAAGCGACTCGCTCCAGCTTTGAGGTTCCCGACGGTCTGGTTCGCTGGGTGGATAACAACGCCAAGCTGGTCTGGATCAACATCGGTTCGGATGACGGTTTGAAAGTTCGCACCACGTTCTCCGTGTACCGCAAGGCTCATCACGGAGTGGCTCGCCGGGCCGAGGATATCAAGGGACAGATTGAGGTCACCCGGATCATTGATGGCCGCACGGCCGAGGCCAAGATTGTTGACAACGACATCTTCGATCCGATCGCCAAGAGCGATCCCATCTACACGCCGCTGTGGAGTCGTGGCCGGGCTGAGAAGTTTGCGGTGGTCGGTGTGGTCGATCTCGATTCGGACACCATTCCGGACCGTGACCAGTTCCACGAGCTGATTGCCGACGCGGGAGCCAGTCTCACGCATGAGGTGCTCGATGATGCCAGACGCGTTCGCTACATCCGTTATCCCGATGAGTGGGTCGACTGGAACGAAGGCGACGCGATGATCGACTCGGACACCAAATACCTGATCATCGCCGATATCCCCGATCCGTCGCTGGCGGCGGAGGACAATGAAAAAGAGCGGCGGACGAATATCGCCCGGAATCTGGAAGGCATGCGGAATGAAGCCCGCCGCCTGGGCGTTGAGGAAATCCGTCTGACGGACTTCCTGGCCTACATGGGCTACAAGCCGCAGCGCCGGCTCTACATTCCAGGAGTGGGCGACCGTCCGTTCAACCTGCGGAGCGGTGCCGCCAGCGTCACCACGAATGAAGCGATCATCGATCGGTCGGCGGCGGGTGCGGTCTCCGGCGTTTACAGCCGCAGCAAACGCCTGAAGCCGGGTGCGTCCGCGGGTTCGGTGTCGGACCTGTATCGCGGCGGATCAAAGTAAGTTCGACTTCCACTCAACAGCACATCCAGCGAACGCCACCGGTCTTCCCGGTGGCGTTCGTCGTTCTGCGACACCAGAACCGGAGCATGGCCGGTGCCTGTCGGCTCCGCAGTCATGCTCCGGGGCGCAGCGATTCAAAGATCCGGCCGCCGCTGGCGAAGCCGATGTCGCTCCGTTCGGCCAGACGCAGCAACTGGTTGTACTTGGCCAGTCGTTCGCTGCGGGCGACCGATCCCACCTTCAACTGTCCGGCGCCGGTGGCGACCACCAGATCGGCAATCGTGGCGTCCTCGGTTTCGCCGCTGCGCGCGGAGATGACCGGGCGGTATCCGTGATCGAGCGCCAGACGCAGAGTCTGCAGTGTCTCCGTCAGCGTTCCAATCTGGTTCAGCTTGATGAGCACGCTGTTCGCGACGCGCTGATCAATCCCCTGTCGCAACCGGTCTCGGCTGGTGACGAACAGATCGTCGCCAATGAGCTGCACTCGCGCGCTCAGCCGCTCGGTGAGCAGCCTCCAGCCGGACCAGTCATCTTCGGCCAGTCCGTCTTCAATGCTGATGATCGGATACCGCGCGACCCAGTCGGCCAGGACTGCGATCATTTCATCGGCCGACAGTCGAGCCTCTTCAGCGCCGGTTCGCAGTCGGTACCGCCCGGCCTCGAAGAAGTGCGTGCTGGCGACGTCCAGTCCGATCGCGACATCGTGTCCCGGCTGAAGACCGGCGGCTTCAATCGCCCGGACCACGAACTCCAGAGCCTGCTCGTTCGCGTTGAGCTTCGGGCCATAACCACCTTCGTCACCGACCAGAACGCCTTCATGTCCCGCCTGCGAAAGCAGTGTTCCCAGCCGCCGGTAGACCTGCACGATCCAGTCGAAGGCCGTTCGATAATCCGGCGCGCCGACGGGCAGAATCAGAAAGTCCTGCAGGTCGAGATTGCCTCCGGCATGCAGCCCGCCGGAAATCATGTTGACCATGGGCAACGGCAGCAGCATCGCATGGCCGAGCATCCGCGCGGCCGCTGGCGGTTCGTCCTTCAACATCGACGGATGCCGCTGCCAGACATCGTGAAACTGATCGACCACGGCAATCCGTCGCGCCTCGGCCGCGGCATAAGCGGTAGCCAGCGATGCGCCCAGAACGGCATTGGCTCCCAGACGGGACTTCGTCGGAGTGCCATCCAGTTCGAGAAGCCGCTGGTCGATGCGGTCCTGATCGCAGGCGTCCATGCCCGTCAGCGCGCGAGCGATGAGCGTGTTGACGTTTTCCACCGCGCGGTGGACTCCGAGTCCATCCAGTCGCTGAGTGTCGCCGTCGCGCAGTTCCAGAGCTTCGAACTGCCCCGTGCTGGCTCCGCTGGGCACAATGGCTCGCCCGGCCCGACTGCCGGCGCATGCGATTTCCACCTCCACCGTCGGTCGTCCGCGGCTGTCAAAGACTTCCCGCGCATGAACTGTTTCGATCGTGGTGACCGACATTCTTTTCTCCCTGGTGGTTGAACGGCGCCCTGAAGGTTGATCGGTGCTGCTGGTTGAACGGGACCGAGGCGAAGCCGAGTCCCCGACGACGCTCTGTGGTCCGGTTCTTCCGTGGCGATCACTTCCGGGTCCGGAAGTTCGTTCCGTAGATTTCCCGATAAAGAGCGGCGTGAGCATCAATCATCTGTGAAATCGAAAAGTCGCGCTGCATCCGGACGCGGGCGGCCAGCGAGAGTCGTTCGGTGAGATCCGGATCGGAGAGCAGACGGTGAGTGGCCCGCGCGAATTCCGCCTTGCCACCAACCGGCACGATCAGACCGGTTTCGTCCGGCGTGACCAGTTCGCGGTTGGGGGCGATATCGCTGACGACGACCGGCACTCCGGCCGCCATCGCTTCCATCAGACTGTTGGACTGACCTTCAAAGTCACTGGCCAGCCAGAACACGTTCAGATGCGGGATGAGCGTTGCCGCATCCAGCCGGTGTCCCGCGAAGCGGATCAGCTCATCCACCCGGATCTCCCGCGCGAACTGTTCCAGCTCGGATCGCTGCGGGCCATCGCCAATGATCAGCAGGCAAACCGGATGATCCAGATGCCGGAGCAGTTCCATGGCCCAGATCAGATCGGCCAGTCGCTTCTGAGGTGCCAGTCGGCCGACGTAACCGATCAGCCGCGTCCCTTTCGCGATACCGAATTCCTCGCGAATGGAATCCGCCGTGCGAGTCCGGGCTGCGGACTGCTCCACTCCGTTGTGAATGACGCGGACTCTGTCCGCCGGATAACCCAGCCCGCGATAGAACTCCGCGACACAGTCCGCGTTGGCGATCAGGTGATCGGTTCGAGCCATCAGTCGCCGGTCGAGCCACAACTGCCAGCGCGATTTCCAGACATCGACGCAGCGTTCCGAGACGATCACTTTCGGTCGGTCCGTTCCGGTTCCCACGGCCAGTCGTCCGTACGCATTCGCCGCGAACAGCCACGTGTGAACGATATCGGGACGCCGCTCGCGCAGATGTCTGCGGAGCCTGCGCAGAGCCAGCGGATCGAAACGCCAGCGCTTTTTCAGAATGGTCAACGGCAGACCAGTCTGGCGGATGCTCTCAGCGTATGGCCCGCCGCGCGTCAGCGCGACGACCTCGACCTGGAATTCATCCCTGGGCAGTCCAGTCGCCAGCAGGGTGAACTGCTTCTCGGCTCCGGACCGGTCCAGCGTGGGAATGACAAGCTGCAGTCTGATCACGAATCACTCCGCCTTCCGTGGCTCAATTCCGGTCCGTCACCGCCGCATCGCGATCAGGTTTCGCGACTTCGTTCATCCGGTTCAGCAACTCCCGCACGCGATCGGGTTCCCGGTCCGCGAGGTTCTTTGTTTCGCCGGGATCGCTCGACAGTTGAAACAGCTCAATCCGCGGCGAACTCTTTCCGCCATGCTCGATCAGTTTCCAGTCGCCAGCGCGCAGCGAACGCGCCCGCCAGCCTGGAGCGACGGTGTAGAGCGCTCGTTCCGGCAGCGCGGCATGGTCCGTCAACAGCGCCGCGAGGTTGATGCCATCCCATCGCAGGTTCTGTTCCGGCTGATAACCGGACAGCGCGCAGAACGTCGGCATCCAGTCGATGATCTGCACCGGCTGATCGACTCGTCCGGGTTTCGCGCGAGCCGGCCAGGAAACGATGGTCGGCACCCGCGTTCCTCCTTCGTAGAGGTCGCCTTTCTGACCGCGCCACGGTCTGTTGTTCCCGGTCAGTTTGCCGTTCGGGCAGTTGTCGTCGGGGTACTTGAGATCGTTGTTCTCGACCGTGCTGCCGCCGTTATCGCTGGTGAAGACCAGCAGCGTGTTGCGGCGCCGGTTTTTCATTTCGAGTGCCGCGATGATGCGTCCGACGGCGTCGTCCAGATGCATGATGCTGGCCGCGTAATGACGCGGGACATCTCCCTGAATGGATTCCGGCACACGCCGCACCCATTCTTCCGGCTCCTTGACCGGCAGATGCACGGCGGTGAAAGGCACATACAGGAAGAACGGTTTTTCGCCGCGCGATTCGATCCACTGCACCGCTTCAGCGGCGATCAGGTCCGTGACGTGACCGGGTTCTACGAGCAGTTTTTCGTTGCGATGCCAGGTCTCTGTAAACGGCCCCTGCTTGTAGCGGTGATTCCACGGGCTGACTCCACCGGCCAGCGATCCATACGAATGATCGAAGCCGTAATGATTCGGTCCCTGATCCGGCCGGGATCCCAGATGCCACTTGCCGGTCAGGCTGGTGTCGTATCCGGCGTTCTTCAAAGCCCGCGGCAGAGTGACCGTGTCCCGCGGCAGAGCACGTTCGTTCTGCGGATTCGTGACGTTGAAGCGGCTCCAGCAGCGGCCGGTCAGCAGCCCGGCCCGGGTCGGACTGCACACCGGCGCGACGTAATGCTGACTCAACTCCAGGCCTTCGCGCGCCAGCCGGTCCAGATGCGGTGTGGGAGCGTTGCCGTTGTGAAAGGCCACATCCGCCCAGCCCAGATCGTCCGCCATGATGAAGACGATGTCCGGCTTCGGCTCCGCGCCGCGCGCAGGAAAAGCCAGAGCCAGCAGGATCATCAGCAGAGCGGCTGTGTTTCTCGTCAGGCGATTTTCAGGAGAATCAGGCATTGGCGAGCCTCCAGTGGATCCTGGTTCTGGTCATGGTATTAAGGATCGTGAGCCGTTTCCGCCGGCGGGCGATGAGCCGGGTTCTGTGCGAGTTCTTGAATTCACCACGGAGACACAGAGGACACGGAGAAGAATGAAGCAGATGGCAGGCCGGTAGAATCTGCCAGCCGGTCAGTTCCTGCGATGGCGGATTGTTCCAGTTCAAGGCATGCGTTCCGTTCTTCTGTGTTTCTCTCTGTGTTCTCCGTGCCTCTGTGGTGAATCCTGAATTCATTCCAGCGCGGCCTGTCCGATGCAGAGTGCGTTCCTCATCAATGGCTCCGGGGCAAGTGGCATCACGCGATCCTGGAAAGTAAGCCCGGACCGGAACTGGAGGATAGCGCGGCAGCCTCGAAATGTCGTGGATGCAGCGGCAACTACGACGCGAAAGCGGTCAGGGGCGGCGCGCCAGATGCCGCTGAACCTGTTCGAGATTCTCCCGCGCGGCGGTCAGTTGCGGGTTCAATCGCAGAGCCTCTTCGTAGCTGGAGACCGCTTCCTGCAACCGGCCGGCGCGGGCCAGAGCGTTGGCCAGATTGTTGTGAACTCCCGCCCGGTTCGGAGCGACCTGCGCGGCCGTCTGAAGATGCTCAATCGCACCGTCGAAGTCGTTCCTTTGCGTGAGGCTGGCGGCCAGAGCGAGATGCGCGTCGCAATGTTCCGGATCAATCGCCAGCACGCGGTTCCAGCACTGAAGAGCCTCGTTGGGCCGCCGTTCGAGCAGGTGCTGCACGCCGCGCTGAAACCAGACGTCCGGATTCTGCGGCGCCACGGCCACGGCTTCATCGAGCAACCGGGTTGCTCCCGTCATATCGTTCCGGTCGCGACAGAGCAGAACCGCGTTGAGTCGCGCGGACACATGCCTCGGATTCAGCCGCAGAACCTCCGCGAAGCAGTGTTCCGCCATCTCTGTCCGATGGAGAATCCGGCAGCAGTTGCCGAGATTGCTCAAGGCCTCCACAAACCCTGGCCGCAGCAGCGCCGCCCGGGTGAAGGCCTGCGCCGCTCCGGCATAGTCGCGCTTCAGCGTCAGCGCGTATCCGAGGTTGTACCAGGCGTACTGGTCGAACTGCAGAACCGACTTCTGCGCGATCGCCTGGCGATGCAGGAGAATGGCTTCATCGACATACCCTTCTGCAGCCAGTGCCGCTCCCAGATTGGTCATCGCCCGCGGATTGTGCGGCGCGACCCGTAGAGTCGCAGCCCACAGGGCTTTCTCACTGCGGTAATCCAGGTTCCGTCGCATCGTTGAAGTGCCGAGCAGAACCGCGATCAGCACGACGATGACCGCCGGCGCATGCTTCCATAGACGATGCGTTGCAAGCAGAGAGAACCGTCGCTCCAGTCGTTCGCGCAGTCGTTGACCCGCCAGAACGGCGACGACAACCAGCGCGGCCAGCGGCAGGTACAGCCGATGCTCAACCGCCAGATCCAGTCGCGGAATCAAGCTGGAGCGCGGCGCCAGATTCACGAAGAACCAGGCGGCCACAAAGCCGGCCCGGGGAAATTTCAGCAGCGTGGCCAGCCAGACCAGCACGGCCGCGGACACGACTGCGAACGGCAGCCAGGTGTTCCGCAGCGATTCCACCGGCGGCCAGGCGTAGTCCAGACACTGTCCCGTCGGCAGAACGCTCAGCCGCAGGTAATGCAGGATCACCGCCGGCTGTGAAATCAGATAAGTCCAGCGCGTGACGCCGACCCGAGGGGCAGGAGTCGCATCGTCTTTCACGTCCAGTTGCTGTCGGAGATCAGAGAGCTGGAGGAGCGATTCCTGATGATTCTGCCCGGCGGGCATGGCAGCCGTCTGCAGCTGCGGGTCGACGAAGTGGATCACAAAGGCCACCAGCGGGCCGAGGAACATCAGCGACAGAACGGCCATTCCGGCGTAATACGCGGCTCGACGGCGCAGCAGTTCCCGCCAGCTCAGGCTCAGGAACGCGCGGTCGTACCACAACAGCAGGAGCGGCGCCGTGCAGATCGCCTCCTTGGTCCGCAGACCCAGCGCCAGAAAGAACAGCGACAGCAGATACCAGCCGGCTCCGCGCGGACTGGTCGCTCCGCGCAGCAGCGCATACAGCGATCCCAGGAACAGACAGCCCATCAGCGACTCCATCCGCTGCGTCACGAACGTGACAGACTCCGTCTGCAGCGGATGCAGCAGCCACACCAGCGCCACGGTCAGAGCGAGCGCATCCGAGTGGCGATCGAACCGCGCGCGAAGCGGCTCCAGCCGAAGCGTCCGCCGAACGATCCCCGCCAGAGCCAGGGACGCGAGGACATGAATCGCGATGTTCGTGGCGCGATAAACGCGGACATCCAGCCCGGCCATGCGTCGCGTCACGGCGAAGGTCCACAACGCGAATCCGCGCGGATGCGTCGGAATGTCGCTCAGCGACCACTCATCGAGATTCTGATGAGGGTTTGCCACGATGACTTCCTGGTCATCGAAGACAAACGGAAATCCGACCGCATGACCGTAGCTGAACGCGACGGACAGCAGCAGTATCAGCGGCATGATCCAGACCGGCCATGTGCGCGGTTTCGTCGGACGGTCGGTGGCGACGGAGCCGGTATCGGCGGGCGGATTCTGAGGCACCACGAAATTCATCACGCTGTTCCGACCGGAGTCCAGACGGAGAGACCGGGTTGCGGCTCGCACGGGGCAATCGAAGACGAAATGCCAATCGCTGCGATTTCAGATTTCATCAGGCCGGTGTTAAGAACACATGCAGGTCCGGCGCGGGATGCGAATGGCGCTGCAAAGCAGATGGCGTCGCGCTGAGCAGTTCATGCCGCGGATGAACGCTGATCGGCACCGATGTTTCGCAGCCAGGCCGCGTTCATCAGCAGGCATCTGTGGCTGCCACTTTATTCCTCACGCGGTCAGGAATGAGGTTTTTGATTGTTTGACCCGCAGCCGAAGGCGTCGAATGGCTGTCGAACGCCGAAAACACCTGCGCCTTCGGCTGCGGGTCAAACGAAGGCATCAGAGGTCACGAACATCTCACTGCGAGCCGCACGAAGTAGAACCGTGGCCGCGCATTCAAACCGGCTCATGATGCGGGTCCGGCCAGAGGCAGAAAGACCGTGAACGTGCTGCCGCGACCAACCTGGCTTTCCACGGTCACTCGTCCGCCCAGCACCTGCGTCAGGTGCTTGACGATGGACAGTCCCAGTCCGGTTCCGCCGGCGTCGCGCGATCGCGCTTCATCAACGCGGTAAAAACGCTCGAAGATGCGCGACAGATGATCCTTTGGAATCCCGACTCCCGTGTCGATCACGTCGATGCGGACCTGCGTGCCGGCGGTGCCCCAGCGAACGGTGATGCGCCCGCCGGCGGGCGTGTACTTAATAGCGTTGCCGATCAGGTTTTCGAGGATCGTGCGCAGGCCGCGCGCATCGGCCAGCGCGTGCAGATCCCGCGGGCCGGGTTCAAAGGTCAGCGTCAGTTCGTGCGAGCCGGCGATCGGCTGCTGGTTTTCGAGCACTTCCTGAATGGCCTCATGCACGTTGAGCCGCATGATGTTGAAGGACTCGCGTCCCGATTCGATCCGGGCCAGTTGCAGGAGATCCTGGATCAGCGAGTTGAGCCGTTCGGATTGCTCGGCGATGCGCATCAGAAAGCGGCGGCAGGTCTCTTCGTCTTCCATCGCGCCGTTGAGCAGCGAATCCACGTAAGCCTGAATGCCGGCCAGCGGCGTCTTGAGTTCGTGCGAGGCGCTGGAGACGAAATCGCGGCGCATGGTTTCGAGCCGGCGCAGTTCGGTGATGTCGTGAATGACCAGCACGGCACCGCTGGGAGGATCGCCCGGCAGACGCGATGTCAGGACCGAGACCGTCCGGCGCACGCGGCTGAGTTCCAGTTCGCAGCGGGCCCGCTCCTGTTCGGACAGTGCCTGTCGCAACGCCTGATCGATGGACTGATGCCGGACAACTTCCAGCAGTTGCCGGCCGATCATCCGCTGCGAATAACCCAGCAGCATGGCGGCGGCGGTGTTCGCGTAAACGATGCGATGCACGCTGTCGACGACGACCACGCCTTCGATCATGGAGCTCAGCACGGTTTCCAGAAACCGCGCGTTCTCTTCCATCTCGGCCGTGCGCGCCCGCTGCTTCTGGAATTCCAGATTCAACGCTTCCACCGCTTCATTGAAGGCGTCGGCCAGTTCCTCGAACTGGCCCTGCGTCGAAATCTGCGGCGCGTATTGACTGGAAACATCCGGCAGACGACGGAGGGCATCGGTCAGGTTGGAGAGCGGCTGACGGATACGGCGCGCCAGTTGCGCCGCCAGAATTGACACCAGCAGGCAGATCAACGCCGTCAGAACCCAGAAGAGAGCCGAGTGCAGGAGCGATCCCGGAGCGGAAACCGGGATCGGCTTCTGACTGGAAGCGGATTCGGCGGGACTGCCGGCCAGCGCATAGGTCGGGAGACCCAGCCTTAGAATCCGGTTCGAGCCGGTGCCGGTCATCCGGATCGCGGCCCACGACATGCTGAATCCGGCCGATTCGGTTGTGAATGTGCCGTCTCCGAAGCGGCGCGCCAGGTAGAGATCCATCGCGGAACTCAGGTCACCGGCGGACTCTTCGGGATGGCTGTCGGCCAGAACGCGACTGTCTTCGGTGGCCTCCAGCAGCATGACCCGCGTGCCCGTGAGTTCCGCCAGTCTCCCGGCCTCATCGGCCAGTTTTCCGGCACTATCCGGTTGTCCGGCATCGCGCAGGCCGGATCCGGCCGCGGTTTCCGCGAGCGCTTTCAGGTGCTGTTCGGCGGCCTGACGAAGCAGTGTGGTCTGCACGATCGACTGCCGCAGAGAAACGGCCACAGCCAGCAGCAGCGGTCCGGTCAGACCGATCGCCAGGAGGGACAGCAGCAGGCTGCGTCGGTTACGTCGCACGAAAAGGAACTCCGGAGGTTTCTCAACGGATTGATAGACACTTCACAAAAGCATCACACGGCGGGCTTAGATTCCATTCGGTCAGAGACGGACAGCCTTGATTCAGAGGTCCCCCTGTCTGCCGCCCGCAAGTTATCCCGCATCGGCTGACCACCGGTGTTTGCGGGTCGGCAGACTCGGGGAATCAGGCAGGGCGACGAAGCATAGTGGCTGCGAAAGCGGGATCGAACGGCGGAGACGACGGGACTCCGCATTCATCGAGTCTTCACACAAGCCACACGTTTGCTTGAAACGGGAGCCGTAGTGTTCCCGCCGTTCCGGGAATATCCCGACTGCGGCGGGGCGTCCGTGAAGGTGATCGGGCATGGTCGGCAGGAGGCCGGTTGTGTCGAAGGATTGTTCGAGATCCGGACGGGACGAACGCTGCGGCGATGAAGTCTGGTTGGAGAAATGGTGACGGGGCAGTTGTTCTGTCTCGTACGTGTTTACCTCGGAAATGAGAGAGTTGCGTTATGAAAAAGATGAACGGCAAGTCGGCTGGTCGGGGTGGTTTCACTCTGATCGAGCTGCTGGTGGTGATCAGCATCATCGCCATTCTGGTGGCGCTGCTGCTGCCCGCGATTCAGTCGGCTCGCGAAGCCGCCCGCAAGACGCAGTGCAAGAGCAACCTGCGTCAGTTCGGCATCGCTTTCCACGTTCACGCCGAGAAGGATCCGCAGGGTCGCCTCAGCACCGGTCAGTGGGACTTCTACCGTGACGGTGCGCTGGACAGGTGGGGCTGGGTCGCTGACGTGGCCCGCATCAAGTCCGGCCAGCCCGGTAAGATGATGTGCCCGACCAACCCCATTCGCGGCTCCGAAAAGCTGAACGAAGCGATTGTCGCGACCGAAACTCTGATCAGCGGCAAAGGCGGAAACTGTCTGCCGGACGAGCGCTGGAACAACAGTATTTTCAATACCGGTGGTGCGGTGGCTGGATCAGTGGCGCTGACCAAGACTCTGGTTAACGACCTGGGTCTGAACACCAACTACTCCTGCTCGTGGCACATGTCCCGCGGCGGTGTGAAGGTTGTGAGCTCCGGCACTTCTCCGGCCATTACTCAGGCCAGAGGCGGTGCGGCAACTGGAACGACTGTGAACACCGTTATCGGTGGCTCGGCGTGGGCCGGTACCGGCTTCAAAGAGACGTTCAACACGCTCGGTCCCCTGAAGCTGCGCGACATCGAGGCCGCTTCAGTTCCCTCGTCCAACATTCCGATGCTGGGCGATACGGGGCCGGGCGATATCAACGAAGCTGTTCTGTCGGCCGAAATCAACGATGAACTGCTCGCTGGCACCCGCCTGGGCGAAGCGGCCAACGACGGACCGGCGTTCTGGAATGCCACGAAGATGACTCTGGTTGCCACTCAGCGTAATCTGACGGACTTCATCCCCACCTCATTCCCGACGGTTGGCACTGCGGTGACGACCGATACCTGGGGTCAGACCGGTGCGAACCTGATTCTTCAGGATACCCGCGACTGGTTCGCCATTCATGGCGACAGTGCGAACTTGCTGATGGCCGACGGCAGCGTGAAAGAGATTCGCGACACCAACGGCGACGGATACTTCAATCCTGGTTTCCCGATCACGTCCGGTGCCTCGGCTGTGAACGACGGTTACACGGACAACATCTGTGAAATCAACGTGTTTGACGTCTTCACCGCCACCGTTCTGAACGGTGATACCCTCGTCAAGGGTCAGTACGAGAACTAAGTCGTTCTCGGACCGACTGTTGATGAATTGATTCCCGGCCCGGATGCCGCCAGCAGGTGGTGTCCGGGCTTTTCCCGTTCCGGCAGGTTGACCCGGTCGGAGTGGTAGAGGAAGTACAATGTCTGATTCCGGCGCTCGCACCTGCCCACACTGCGGCGCGGCCATGCGTCCGGCCATGATGAGATGTCCGGAATGCCGCAAACGTCCGGACGAAGCCGTCGCAGGTTCCGTTCCCGTCGCATCTGTGTCCGGGCGGACTGAGGCGACGACGACTCCGCGCACCAGCGGCACTCCGGCTTCTGTTCCTGTTGCGCGAAACGCGCCGCCTGTCCGTCCGTCAGCGGCCTCAGGAAATATTTCTCCGGGAAATGTTTCGACGGGGACGGGACCGCGCGTTGTCCGAAACGGTTCTTCGGTTCCTGCTCCGTCTCGTTCATCCTCGCCCTCCCGCTCCATTCCGCCGTCCACTCCTCAGACGCCGCCGTCCGCTCCGGTGACGCCGGCGCAGACCGTGGCCCGCAGCACAAAGCCTGCTTCAATACCGGCAACCGTCACGGGAACGGCGACGATCGAAGGCGACAGCGCAGGCGGAAACACTTCGACTGCGGATTCGGACGCCGCCTCTGTGGACACGGTGATTGTGGCCTGCGAGTGCGGCGCGCGAATCCGCGTGCCAGCCGCCTGGGCCGGACGCAAACGTCCCTGCCGGAAGTGCTCGAAGCTGATCGTCATCCCCGGAGCTGAAGAGCCGGAGAGCGAGAGCGAGGAAGATCTGGAGGATCAGTTCAAAATCAGGGAACTGGTCTATGGCGCCGCCGATGCGATTGCGAAGGAACTGCCTGCGAATCCACTGGGAAAGTCGCTGTCAACGCGCGCGCTGAAGAAACTGGAGGCTCAACTGGAGATCACCGATCCGCTCAGCCGGCAGGAAGCGCAGTTGCGCCGCACGGCTGTGACGGATCTGGGTAAATCCCGCGATGTGCGGGTCTTCGATCTGATCAGCGCCTGTGAGACGGACAGCTGGGAGATCGTCCGCCAGGGACTGGCCGCCGCGCTGGGAGAACTGGGCGATCCGCGCGGTCTGCCGATGGCCGTCCGCATGCTGTGCGACCGCGATCCGGGTGTGGTTCGCGAGGCGTTGAAATCCATCCGGACGTTCGCCGACCCCCGCACCGTGAAGCCGATTCTGTTTCTGGGACTGGAAAGTCCGGTCATCAAACTGCAGGCGCTGGATGCGGTGGCACATATCGGAGCGCCGGCCGTGCCGGTCCTGCTGGACATCATGCAGCAGCAGGATCGCGGGATGGTCTTCGATGCCATCATGGCTCTGGGACGGATCGGCGATGAACGCGCCGTGCCGGTGCTGCTGGCGGCACTCGATCACACCTCCGGCCCCGTGCGGGCTTACGCGGTGGAAGCGCTGGGAATGATCGGAAACGCGTCCGCTCTCAACGGACTGCTCAAGCTGCTGAGCGATCGCGATGAGATCGTGCGGTTGAACACGGTCATTGCGCTGGCCCGTATTCCCGATCCGCGTTCGGTGCGGCCGTTGATTCAGTTGCTGGCTGAGGACGATCCGGATTTGCGCAAGCGGGCCGTGATAGCGCTGGGAACCATCGGCGATCCGCGAGCGGTGCCGGTGATCGCCCGGCTGGTTCCGGAAGCGGATGCCGGTCTGCAGGAAGTGATCGCCGAAGCATTGACTCTGATTGGCGATCCGGCCGCAGCCGAAGCGCTGCGGTTGATGCTGCAGTCCGAAGAACCTGGAGTGCAGATCAAGGCTCTGGGCGGAATTCGCCGCTGCGGAGTGGCCGATGTTCTGCCGCAGGTCATGGCGCTGATCAATGCCGTCAACCCGCAGGTCCGGCGGCGCGTGGCGGAAGTGCTGGGAGAGCTGGGCACGGAAGAAGCAGTCAAGCCGCTGGCCGGAATGCTGCGCAGCGATCCGTCCTTTGAAGTGCGTTCGGCGGCGGCCAAAGCGCTGGGCAGGCTGGGATACAAGTCCGGCCTGCCGCACCTGGAGCAGGCGTTGCGGGACGAATCCGCGATTCGCTGTTCGGCAGTCATGGCCATCGCCGGAATTCCAGGCCCGATCAGCGTGGCGGCCCTGCTGGCCATGCTCAAAGACCCGGCTCCGGAAGTGCGCTACCACGCGGTGACCGGGCTGGCTCGACTGGAAGCGAAACAGGCTCTGCCGACCATTCACGCGATGGCCGACGACCCGGACAGCATGGTCCGGACAGGAGTGGAGAAGGCGCTGGAGAAACTGGGGGGCGGACCCGTGAAAGTTCGCTCCAAACGGAATTTCTCGAAGATGATCTCCCGACTGGTGCCGGATTCAGTGGCGTCGTTCCTGCCACGGAACCCGGTCGTACTG
>Ga0172376_10002932_pt1 | contig 20575 bp, 17 predicted proteins | sample Lak35m_FD_121114 | JGI IMG/M metagenome (GOLD analysis project Ga0172376, IMG submission 121114) | Freshwater microbial communities from Kabuno Bay, South-Kivu, Congo - kab_092012_35m | ecosystem: Environmental > Aquatic > Freshwater > Lake | place: Democratic Republic of the Congo: South-Kivu... | reverse complement strand
GGTTCTGGTCGGTGCAAACTCGCCAAGCTTATGTCCGACCATATCTTCGGTGACATAAACCGTGAGATGCACCCGGCCGTTATGAACCAGGAAAGTGTGACCTATAAATTCGGGCGCAATGGTAGAGCGGCGTGCCCACGTCTTAATAGGGGTTCTCACTGCTGACAATTCCGCTACTTTCTTAAGCAGCTTCATATCAACATACGGGCCTTTTTTGAGCGAACGTCCCATGGTCAGCCGTCTGCGTAACGAGGTGTGATCTGAGGAAACAATAAAAGCAATGCGGAGCTAAAAGCTGCTACGTGATGAGCTGCCCATTTCGGCGAGATTTTCGACGGCGAATGATAGCCTTACTGGACGCCTTTCGCCGCTTACGGGTTGATCCAGCCTTTGCGAGCTTACCTGTTGGACTACACGGATGCCTGCCACCCGAAGTTCTACCTTCACCACCACCCATTGGGTGTGCGATCGGATTCATCGCCACGCCGCGAACATAAGGACGACGCCCCTTCCATCTTGACCGGCCAGCCTTACCAAGAGAGATATTCTGATGGTCAGAGTTAGAGACAGCCCCAATCACAGCTCGACACTCGGATGGAACTCGTCTAACCTCGCCCGATGGAAGGGTAATCTGCGCCCACTGACCATCGCGGGCATTCAGCACAGCCACAGTGCCGGCACTACGGCAAAGTTTGGCGCCACCTCCAGGTTGCATTTCAATATTGTGTATCGACGAACCCAGAGGGATGGCCCTCAGAGGCATCGCATTGCCAATTTCCGGCTCGACGTCCACCGTACCACTGAATATCTTCTGACCTGGCTTAAGGCCAGCTGGAGCCACAATGTAAGTCTTCAGACCGTTCACATAATGAATCAAGGCGACACGGGCCGTACGGCACGGGTCATACTCGACCCGATTAACAACACCAGCCACACCATCAGACGCGCGGAAGAAGTCAATAAGCCTGGCCATTCGTTTGTGACCGCCGCCGCGATGCCTCGCAGTGATTTTACCCTGATTGTTCCGGCCACCATTTTTCTTGTATCGAACAAGCAGGGACTTCTCAGGTGAATTTCCCTTACGAGTCAAATCATCAAAAGTACTGACAGACCCTTGTCTGCGACCAGCACTTGTTGGCTTATAGGCTCGAATCGCCATTTAGATCTCAACTTTCGCTAATACAAAGCAATGCGATCGGATGAATCGACTTTGACAATCGCTTTCTTGACTTCAGGAGTCTCAATCTGGCGACCCTTGAACCTCTTCACGCGGCCAGCACGATGCATTGTATTGACAGAGACCACCTTCACACCAAAGTGATCCTGAACAGCCTTCTTTATTTGAATCTTGTCAGCAAGGACATTGACGTTGAATGTGTATGTATTGCGGTGTTCAGCAAGAAATGCTGACTTCTCAGTCAAACAAACACCACTTAGAACCCTATGGACCGGAACTGCGGTCATTTCGTCACCCCGATAAACTTGACTAACTCGCCGTCGTCACGCGACTGACGTGATACTGCAGCGCTTCCACTGCAATCAGAACATGCCGATGACGCACAATCATATCGGCGTTGACATCTTTTGAAACGATGACAGAGACACCCGGAATATTGCGAGCACACTTGATCAAGCTGACGTCAATATCAGAAGTCACAATCAGACACGTCTGACCACCACACCCCGATGCATTGAGCAGCGTCGCCAAGTGGCGAGTTTTGACTGCAGGAAGAACGATCTGATCGAAAACACGAACTTCACCAGATTCAATCTTCAACCGCAGGGCCATTCGAGTGGCCGAGCGAACCGCCTTGCGAGGCAGAGAGTATGACCAGTCCTTCGGACGCTTTGCGAAGCAATGTCCACCACCCACCCGAACCGGAGTGCGGCGATTACCCGCACGAGCACGGCCGGTTCCCTTCTGCCGATAAAGCTTCTTTGAACTGCCAGCAACTTCCGCGCGACTCTTGGTTCGCACCGTACCGACACGCCTGTTTGCGTGGTACATAACACAAACATCATGAAGCAACTGCCGTGTAATCTTTGGAGCCAGAAGCTCAAGTTGAACCTCATGCTCGCCAGCCGGCTGCATGCCTTCGTCCAGTTTTGTAATCATCGCCATGATGCAAAGCTTTCGCATTTTCTGCGTCGCGCCGATTTGCGGTAGCAATCGAACGAAACTCTATGCCTCAATTGCAGTGCGAACCGTCACTACAGCACCACCCGGACCAGGCACGCCACCCTCAACCGAAAGCAGACCAGATTCGCGGTCATACTGAACCACCCTCAAATTCCGAACGGTGATTCTTGCGTTACCGTAGCGACCAGCCATCTTAGCACCCTTGAAGACGCGAGACGGGTAAGTACTCTGACCCGTCGAACCAGCGTGCCGATGAACCTTCTTCACACCATGAGTAGCTCGCTGACCGTGAAAATTATGCCGACGCATAACTCCAGAAGTACCGCGACCCTTCGAAACCCCGATCACATCAACGACACTGCCGACTTTGATGAACTCATCACTGAGCTGAACCACCCCGGAATCAACCGGCACTCGCGACTCTCGAACAGCAAGCACTTCACCCTCTCGCCTGAGAACCACCTGAACTGCCGAGTAGCCATCAACAGCTTGAGTACGCACCAGCCCCGACTCGCAAGGCCCAACCCTCAAGACCGTCACTGGCCTCACAACCCCGGACTCATCATAGACCTGAGTCATTCCCACTTTTGTAGCGAGCAGAAGCGTATTCATTACAAGTACTTTCAACCTATCGTGCCGCCGCCTTGATCTTCACATCCACACCCGCCGGCAACGACAGCTTGTTAAGCGCATCAATCGTCTTACCAGTGGGCTGCACAATCTCAATCAGCCTCTTGTGCGTTCTTATTTCAAATTGCTCACGAGACTTCTTATCGATGTGCGGACTTCGCAACACCGTATATCTTTCAATTCGAGTCGGAAGCGGCACAGGCCCACGCACTTCAGCACCAGTCCGCTTGGCAGTGTTCACGATATCCAGAGCCGACTGGTCCAGAACGGCGTGATCATATGCCTCCATCCGTATTCTAATTCTTTCCTGACTCATGACTTGGAACTTTCGTACCTGATGTCGCTTCAGCCCCGGTTCGAGCGGGAAGGGGAAGATGTTAGAAGGCCCGCCTCAAGGTGTCAATCAACAGGAAGCCGTTTGAATCAGTCGTTTGAGGCGACTTCGACGACGATCTTCAAGTCCTTGCCGTTCACGAGAAGTTGTATTGCTTCGGCAAAATGGGAGAGACCAGGAATTCTGGTTGTCAGGATCCGGGAGAGCAGACAGGGATACATCGCCTCAGCGAGCGCCATGTCCGTGATCCCTATTTCGAAATGACGGTTATTGCCGTTCACGGTGCCGAGCAGAAGCTTGTTCCCGAGAACCCATTGCAGGTTGATCTGATCCGCCGGTATTGATGCCGTGTGCGTTCCCCCAGTCACACTGGTCCAGATCAGAACGCCGTTTCTGCCAAGGAATTGCATCGCTTTAAAGGCTGTCTGACTGCTGCCGGTCGCTTCGAAGATGACGTCGGGCTGATTCTTCTGACTCAGCGAGATGGATGTTAACGAAGTTTCGGCGGTGCTCACATATTGAGCACCAGTTGCCGTGACGATCTCCGCCTTGATGTTGCCAGGGGCCGGCTGTCTGGCAAATGTGATCACATCAAGGCCCCGGAGGCGCAGCATGATTGTTGCCAGCAGTCCGATCTGTCCCGCTCCCAGCACCCAGGCCGTTTGAGGTCGCCAGACCTGCAGGCGCTGCTGGGCCAGCCACGCCTGTTCCAGGCCTTTGGCGACCACACTGGCAGGTTCCGCGAGCACGCCGATGTGTTTCATCGAGTCAGGAATGCGGACGATGAATTCTTCGTGATCGACGAAGTATTCCGTGAGGAATCCATGCAGAAGGTTGATGCCGCGTTCGTAATAGACCTCGTCATTTGTGATGTCATTGCGGCCAATCTGATCGTAGATTGAACTTCCCGGGCGGCGGACCGTGCAGGAAACATGGTCGCCGGGTTTGACTTTCCGGACGGCCGGGCCAACCTCGATGACACGGCCGAATACTTCGTGGCCGAGAACAAGGTAGTCGAACCCTGCTGGCGGGTTTCCGTACAAGCCATCATTGATTTCGCGGTCTGTCGCATCGACTCCGACCTGGAGAACCTGGACTTTGACGCCAAGTCCATTTGGAATGCTGGCCAGCTCCGGCATGGGTATGTCGGCGAGATGAACGCTGTTTGGAGTCCCAGGGCGTACGGCGATCGCTTTCATGGCATTCCTGAAGCCTGTGATGCTGAGTCCGGCTCATCCGGATCGGGTTATTCCCACTCGATCGTAGCTGGCGGCTTCGAGCTGATGTCGTAGACCACGCGGTTGACGCCACGAACGCTGTTCGTAATTCGCGTCGAGACTCGCTGCAGTACTTCGTGAGGCATCCGAAACCAGTCGGCCGTCATAAAATCGTCGGTCGTTACGGCCCGCAGCGCAATTGTGCTCTCGTAAGTCCGGGCATCGCCCATGACTCCCACAGACTGAACCGGGAGGAGCACTGCAAAGGCTTGATTGACCTGCCGATACAGACCAGCCAGCCGGAGTTCCTCGATGAAAATCGCGTCCGCCTCCCGGAGAATCTGCAAACCGGCGGGAGTAATTTCGCCCAGGCAGCGAACTGCCAGGCCGGGACCGGGAAACGGGTGCCGCCAGACAAGCTGCTCGGGAAGCCCCAGCGCAAGCCCCATCCGTCGGACTTCATCTTTGAACAGTTCGCGAAGCGGCTCGATCAACTTGAAACCGAGTTCATCCGGCAGGCCACCCACATTGTGATGAGTTTTAATAGTGGCGGCCGGACCATCAGGATTCGCCCCCGATTCGATCACGTCCGGGTAGAGCGTTCCCTGAGCCAGGAAGTCTGCTCCAGCGATGGACTTCGCTTCGTCCTTGAAGACGTCGATGAAGAGTTTCCCGATGATTTTCCGCTTCTTCTGAGGATCTGAAACACCGGCCAGTTCCCTCAGGAAGCGTTCGCTCGCATCAACGACATGCAGATCCGTGGCAAAATGGTGGCCGAACTGCTCGCGCACTTCTTCCGCTTCGCCTTTGCGAAGCATTCCATTGTCCACGAAAATACAGGACAACTGCACCCCAATAGCCTTGAAGAGCAGAGCCGCGACAACTGAGGAATCGACGCCACCGGAGAGCGCGCAGATCACTCGGCGGTCTCCAACCCGCTCGCGGATGTCGGCCACTTCCCGCTCAATGATCTGCTCAATCCGCCAGGTTCCGGCGCAACCGCAGATGTGGCGAACGAAGTTGGCGAGGATCAGCCCGCCCTGCTCAGTGTGCGTGACTTCCGGATGAAACTGCAAACCATACAGGGGTTTGCTGCGATGCTTGACAGCGGCGTGCGGACAGGTGCTGGTGCGGCCGATCGAGTCGAAGTGCTCGCTCAGATTCCGGACCTGATCGCCGTGGCTCATCCAGACCCGGGACTCGAGATGCAGGCCCGAGAACAACTCACTGGCGGTCTCAAGCTGACAAACTGCCAGTCCGAATTCCCGAGATGATCCAGGTTGCACCTGACTGCCCTGCGACTGACAGGCCAGTTGCATCCCGTAGCAGATGCCCAGAACCGGGATGCCAAGGTCGAAAATCGCCGGATCAACCGTTGGAGCGCCTTCTTCGTAAACACTCGCTGGCCCACCAGATAAGATCAGCCCTCTGGGATTCAGTTCGCGAATTCGCTCCGCCGTCAGATCATGTCGGACCAGCTGGCAGAAGACATTCTGTTCGCGCACCCGGCGGGCGATCAGTTGTGCCGTCTGTGATCCGAAGTCGAGAACCAGAATCCGGTCCTCGCCTGAAGCGGCTATTTCACCGCGATAAGACGAGCGGGTTGAACTGGGCTGAGCAGACATGATTCACGCACGGTTGAAATGCAAAAACCCCCGGACGGCTGTCCGGAGGTGAGTCAGGGATGCTATCGCGACGCGGTCTGGAATCCAACCATCAGCGATGGCAGGTCAGCGACGTTTCAATCCCGCAGCATCTTTGAGCATCGGCCGGAGTTCCTCAACGAAGTCCTTCACGTCTGTGAATTCACGATAGACGGACGCGAAACGGACGAAAGCCACCTGGTCGATTTCCCGGAGCATGTTGAAGACTTTTTCGCCGATGTAGCGGGCTGGCACTTCCCGCTCGAAGTTGTCGTAGATGTCTGCTTCGACAGCCTTGATAATCTCTTCAATCTGGTCTTCGCTGACCGGACGTTTATAGCAGGCTTTCTCCAGGCCGGACCGGATTTTCTCGCGGTCGAAAGGCACGCGCGAGCCATCCTTCTTGATGACTTTGACCTGGACCTGCTCAATGGTTTCTCTGGTCGTGAAGCGGCGGCAGCACTTCAGGCACTCCCGACGACGACGGATCTCGAACGGCTCGCTGGCTCGCGAGTCGATGACTTTGGTTTCGTCGTGCTGGCAGAACGGACAGATCATGATTTTTCTGCAGACACTTTCGGGATCTCGCGGCGCGAAACGCTTGTCGCGTCGGGATGTTCGCGGAGCGTCCTCGCCCTGGTCGCTACTTCCAGTGCCGGAGAATAGCGTTGTTCCACACGCATTCTCCAATCAGTCGCGGAGCTTCTCCCAGCAGTCAGTTCAGCCCTGACGACCATTTTCACGCTGAGGGTTTCTGGTGAACACCAGCCTGTAACGTGCCGCCGGCTCGATCAAACCGGAGACTACGAGACTCAACGGCGACTGTGAGGTGCCGGCTTTTCTTAGCTCCACCTCATGAACCGGCCCCGGATTCCATTTGCGGATCAGCTCGAATTCCCCGTCAGAAGCAGACTCCAGTCGCAGTTCATCCGGCCGGATGCATTCCGGCCATTCCTTCCATTCCGGAAGTCGATTCGCCGGACTGATCCAGTTGGCCGGCCCCAGCATCCACGCCAGTTCGCGGTCAGGAGGCTGGAAGTAGAGATGATCCACCGGGCCTTCGAAGACCAGTTTCCCGTTCCGCAGGCAGAGGACGCGGTCCGCGAACTGCAGCACCAGTTGTGGATCGTGAGCGGAGAAGATCACCGAGCCATTCCGACTCCGTACCCGTTCGTGGAGCGTGCGGAAATCGTCGCGACAATGAACAGGATCGACATGGACCAGTGGCTCATCCAGCAGCAGCACTTGAGCTTCCGAAGCCAGTGCCCGCGCCAGGGCCAGACGAGAACGTTCGCCCTGTGACAATCGCCCCGGTCGGCTGGCAGCCAGTTCCTGAAGCCGGAAGAGTGACAGCCATTCCTGAGGCGACGGAGACGGGTTCTCTGAAGCGGATGGCCGGACACGTTGAATGTGTTCCAGCACCGTGAGATGCGGCCACAAACCGTGATCCTGAGGACTCCAGAACAATGACAGACGGCTGTGACCAGACGCCTGACAGACAGTTATTCTGCCAGAATCCGCGCGTTCAAAGCCGGCCAGCAGGCTCAGCAGGGATGACTTCCCTGACCCCGAGCATCCCAGAACCGCCGTGAAGCCGGGGTGAACAGAAAACGACAGAGAATCCAGCCGGGGCCGTTCCAGTCCGGAAAGACAGACCTGGTCCAGACGCCAGAGCCAGAGTGGCGATGTGGATTGGGGATCGGCAACGGGAGCGGAAATCCCGGAAGGATCATTCTCACCTGGAGTCGAGGCGGTCACGGACATGTCGATACTTTTTTCTGGCCGGGACATTTCCGCCGCAGACGCAGGACCGTTCCGTCGGCCGGATTGACGTCCAGCCTGTTCCCGACGCCGACAGAATAACGCCAGCCCCATCAGCGCCTGCGGTCCGGCGAGCAGCATCATCCCCGCAATGAGCAGGGGGATCAGGATGCTGAGGATTGCCATGACCGACAGCGGTCCGCTGCGGCCATAGTGCATCAGGTTGTAAAGACGGACCGGCAGCGGCACGACCGACATCGTTTGCGGAAACAGCTTCAGCCCGGGAGGCCACAGAACCGAAGCGACGGTCAGGTTCATCAATCCCTGAAAAAACAACGCTGCGAACAGCCAGGCTTCGTGACGAACCGTCAGCTCCCAGAACAGCCGTTGTGAAGCCGGACCGCGTTCCGGCAATCGGTTCAGCAGCAGAGCCAGGTGAATGGATTCGCGATCTGTTGTGGATTGCGAAAGCAGCCGCAGCAGAAACGCTCGCGGGGCCAGGAACAGGACCAGCGCGAACGCCACCGGAATCACGCTGGATCGCAGTCCCGTCAACCATTCGGTCTGTACGACCAGCAGAATCGCCAGGCTGACCGCGAGAGCTCCGGATAAACCCGGCAGCAGCAGACACCAGCTCAAACGCCACAAACGCGTGACGGCTGCAAGTCCCAGCGCCAGCACGGTACAGCATCCCGTCAGCAGCAATGCCGTCGTCAGATCCAGCAGGCATGATTTCACCAGAGTGGTGTTGCTGATCAACGAGGGCAGACTGGTCAGGCCATCGGCCGACACGCGCAGGACCGGCCATCCCCAGAGCAGTCCGATGGACAGGATCATCACCGGCAGAGCAAGCCGGTTCGTCCGATTCGATTGAGCATCGTGCATGCGCCAGCGCGGGGCGGAGCCGACTCCTGCTCCGGCCCGTTCCAGCATCACGACCAGCGGAATCAGCAGCAGCAACTGCATGCTCACTGGCAGCAGGAGTCGCTGCAGAGTGCCGGTCGGCTGCAGACCTTGCGCCTGTGCGTCAAAGAGCTGAACGGTCCAGCTTTCGATGCTCAGTAACGATGCCAGTTCAAACTCCTGAAAGGCCAGCAGAAACACAATCCCCAGGATCGGAAGCGCGACGCGTTCCGGTCCGCGCAGCAGGCGTTGAAGCCAGTAGCCGCCCTTTATCAGGGCAGCGAGAAAGAACGTGGCTTCTCCAGACTGCGGAGGAGCGGCCGGAAAGAGCGACAGGCAGTGCAGGGCTTCTGCCGAAAGCGGCGCGGGCGGCGCGCAGAGTCGAACCAGAACTCCGGCCGGTGCGAACTTCAGAACGATCAGCAGCAGGTAGAACCATTCAGAACCAATCGGAGAAGGCAATCCCGGAACCGGAAAGCTGGACCAGGCGTATCCGGCCAGCAGGTCCGGGGCGAGCAGAGGGCTGAGAGCCAGCACGACTGCCAGACCTCGGCGCTGATTGCTTCGCATCCCGATCCACCGGGCCAGCCATCCGGACAAAGGAATTGCCAGGACCGCCACCAGCAGCGATCGCAACGCGGCGGCACCGCAGGCGGCAGAAAAGCTCACTCGGAATACTCCGCTGTCAACCATTTCAGACAGGCCGAGTACGAACCCGGCAGTTGCCGCATGTCGATGGAATCCTGAGCGGCATCGGTCAGTGACCGGACTTCATCGGGCAGGCTGTTGCGATCGACTTCGCCGAGCGGAATCTGTCGCGCCCGGGACCGGGCCAGGCGCAGTTCTGTTTCGGCGCTGAGCAGATAGTCGACCAGTCGCCGGGCCGCGTCTCTGTGGCGCGTGCCGGAAATAATGGCCGCGGAGTTCGGAATGGCGATGGTCTGACCGGAATCGGTCCGGGCGGGCAGCATCGCGACGGGATGTCCGTCGTCCACAGCGAGAAAAAAGTCGTCAGTGTCGGTCCAGCCGCAGTCACAGGCTCCGCTGGCCACCAGGTTCTTCACCACCGCGTTGCCGTTGACTTCCCGCAGACCGCGCTGCCGCACGTCATGATGCCACTGCTTCAACGACTCTTCGCCCTGTTCGAGCCAGAGCGCCGCGTAATGTGTCAGCGTGGTTCCATAGAGCGGTCTGGCCATCGCAGCCCGCGACAGGTCGTTTTCCGCCAGCCTCTTCCGGACGGCCTCATCAGTTGCCGGCATGTGGTCGAGGTTCACGATCCACACCCGCATTCGCGCGCCGAAGCCCGTCCAGAGTCCGTCCGGATCCTTGAACTGTTCCGGGATTCGCTGCCAGCCGCTGCCCTTCCAGGTTTCCAGCACGCCGGCTTCGGCCAGCCGCATCGTGCCGAGCACTTCATTGTTCCAGAAGACATCGCACTGCGGATGTTCCCGTTCGGCCAGAATCAGGCTGGTCAGGCTGAGTGATTTGGTCGCTTCCGAATCGAAGCGGATGACAACCGGGATGCCGGTGCTTCGCTCAAAATCCCGCAGGACTTCTTCCGAGTAAACCGAGTCGTGGGAGCAGTAAACGACCAGCGATTCCCGATCCGATCGACCGAACAACGCCATCAGAGCGAGGATCGCGATGGCCAGCGCTGAGGCCGCAACTGCCAGCACAGACCGGAACTGCTCCTGCATGCGTCGTACGTCCTTTGCTCGTCACAAGCCCCTGTGCTCGTCACAAGCCCCTGTGCTCGTCACAAGCCCCTGCGAATCGCCCGTCAGTCTTTCCCGGTCGCTTCGGCTTTCCCGGCGGCTTCGACGGGTGAATCGCCTGGCAGATTTTGTTCGAGCGTATCGAAGTAGCTTTTGATGCCGGACACATATCCCGGCGGAATCTGCTCCAGTTCGATCGCCTCCGACAAACCCTGGCGGACCTCGCTGGCCAGCCGCTGGAACTCCGCCTTCGCATCGCCGGATTCGCTCAGACCTTTCGTCTTCATCGAGAGCAGCACCTTGCCGGCCATCGTGGCGCTCTTTGATTTCTCCTTCTGGAAGTTGGTGGAGACGGATTCATCTTCCGGAGTTTTTCCGCCACGACCCATGCCTTCACCGCCGGTTCCGTCACCGTCTCCCTGACCAGCGCCTTCCCCTTCTCCCTGGCCTTCGCCCATTTCCGCCATCATCTCGGCATACAGCTCCGCGTAGTCTTCGAGGCTCTGACCGTCACTGCCTTCACCATCGAGCTGGCCGGCTTCATTGAGTTTCTTCGCGGCCTGAATGGCCTTCAGCGATTCTTCCAGAGCTTTCAGATCCCGCGCGGACTGGGCGATTTCCTGGAGTTCCATCTTCGCCAGATCGAGCGATTCCTGAGCGGCTTCCATCGCCTCACTGAGCAGCTTCGGATCAGTCTGGCCGGACTCCATCTGCTTCATCGCCCGCTGAAGCGCCGCCTGAAGCTGTCCGGACTTTACTTTTTCCCGCGCGAAGTCCTGCAGCTCTTTCATCTCGCGTTTGATTTCCTGCTGCAGTTCCTGCCGCTTTGCCGGATCAGTCTCCTTCTGCAGACGTTCCAGCTTGTCTTTGAGGTCTTCGACCTTCTTTTCGAGGGCCTCCGGTTTGCCGTTTTCCAGTTCTTCGCCCCACTTCCGCATCAGCTCCTGAGTGCGGCCGAAGTTCTGCGCGAGCGAATCCTTGTTGAGCAGTTCCTTCAACTCATCGCTGTTCCGCAGGCTCCGCCATTCCGCACCGATCTCCTTCTGCTGCTCCGCCAGCTTGCGGGCGTTGTCTTCCTTCTGATCCCGCTTCATCTGTTTGAGGGCCTCGACGAGCTGGTCAATCGTTTTCTGCACTTCCTCGGAGAGATCTTCATCCTTGTCTTTCTGGAGTTCGGCGCGGCGGGCGGCGGTGTCCTGCCGGGCCTCGGTCAGCTCCCTGCGAAGTGATTCCACCTGCTGCGCGGCTTCGACTTTTCCAAACGGATCCAGTTGCGGGACCAGTACGACTGCCACTGCCAGCACGGTCAGAGCGGCACAGACCGTTGCCGCGCGGCGCTCCCAGGAGAACGGCACGACCCGTTCCGGAACGATCTTCCGGGCGCGCTCTTCCGCATCAAGACTGACCAGCGGCTGGTATTCGCCCGGAGCGCGGTCGAGCAATGTGAGCGTCAGAAAGAGATCTTTCGTCCCTTCGGTCTGATCGATTCGCCGGGCCGCTTCCAGCATCGCCGGGCGGTGATGCAGCAACAGCGCCAGCAACAGTCCGGCCACCGGGATCGCTGCGACGGACGCCGGGTGAAACCAGTCCGGTATCAAACCGGTCAGCCGGCTGATCAGGAACAGCACGAAGTAGGCGGCAGCGGCTCCCGCAGAGATCAGGAAGACCATGCGCCCCAGCGAGATCAGCCTCAGCCGACCGGCGATCAGCGACAACAACCGGCGGGATTCCGGACATTCGCTCATGACATTCCTCCCGATGGCCACGTGGGACGCTCGGTTTCCGGAACGATCGGAGATGCGGCTCCGCACTGACCGGACAACCATCGCATCCTATCGAGCCTCAATGTCGGACAGCAATTCGCGACTGGATCAGGCTGCGGGATTCCCGCCGGCTGAGGATGGTCGCGATGCGTCTTCTCGTTGAGACAGCCGGCTGGTATCGTCCGCAGCCGGTCAGCCTGTTCTCCAACGGGCGGCGGTCATTTCTTCCTGGCACATCTTTGCGGCTTTCCCGGTGTTATCCCATGAGCGATTTTGAAGACAGCTTTGAGCTGCAATGGCACGGCAACACCGTCGTGATCACCCCCTCGAACAATATCGAGCACCTCAAGTGGGATCTGATCGAGCCGGCGGCCAGCATCGTGATGAGTCCTCTGCACGATGTCCCGGTGCCAATGGTGATCTTTGATCTGTCCAACGTCACGTACTTTGGTTCCGTGTTCCTTGCGCTGCTGCTGCGCTGTCACAAGCTGGTGAAAAGTCGCGGTGGAGAACTCGTCCTGTGCGGAGCCAGCCCCCTGGCCGCCGATCTGTTGCGGATCACGGCGCTGGACACGCTCTGGGCGATCTACCCGACGAAAGAAGAAGCGCTGGATGCGCTCAAGGGCTGAGGCATTCCGGCCACCATGAAACCGGTCGAAGGAACGCTGCCGGGGGAGGTCAACTGATGACTGAGCGCGATGAAGCCTTTCTGGACGAGGGTGCTTCGCTGGCGGAGGGCGCTTCCGTCGATTTCCCGGGACGCGGCCCGGCCACACGCGAATCGTTGATTGATGAGTTGCGCCGGACCATCGACAAGCTCGAACAGGACGGAGCGTCGATCGGCGATTTGAAAATTCTCAGCCGGTCGCTGAAGGAACTCCGGTACTCCTTCCGGATTTTCTCGGAGTTCCGCGACCGGCAGAAGGTGACGGTCTTCGGATCCGCACGGCTGAAACCCGGCGACGAGGCCTACGAACACGCGCGCGAGTTCGGACAGAAGATGGCCGAAGCCGGATGGATGGTCGTCACTGGAGCCGGCGGCGGAATCATGGAAGCCGCGCATGTCGGGTCCGGTCGCGATATGGCGATGGGGCTGAATATCCTGCTGCCGTTTGAGCAGCGAGCAAATCCGGTCATCGAAGGCGATCGCAAGTTGATCAGCCTGCGGTACTTCTTCACCCGCAAGCTGTTGTTCGTGAAGGAAGTACATGGCATCGTGCTGTTTGACGGCGGCTTCGGCACACTGGATGAAGGCTTTGAAACGCTCACGCTGGTGCAGACTGGAAAACGCGACCTGATGCCGATTGTCTGCGTGGATTCGCCGGGGGGAGACTACTGGAAGGAATGGCGCGACCTCGTTGAGCGACAACTGCTCAACAAAGGGCTGATTTCCCCCGAGGACATGTCGCTGTTCCGCGTGACGGACAGCGTCGATCTGGCCTGCCGCGAAGTGCTCGATTTCTACCGCGTCTATCACAGCATGCGCTACATCCGCGACTGGCTGGTGCTGCGACTGAACGCCGAGCCGTCCGATGAATACGTCGAACAGTTGAACGCCGAGTTCGGCGACCTGCTGACGAGCGGACGGATTGAGAAGGCCGACACGCATTCATTCGAGCAGGACGATCACTCGTCACGACATCTGCCCCGCCTGCGATTCAAATTCAACCGCCGGCACATCGGACGCCTGCGGCAACTCGTCGATCGACTGAACAGCGATCTGGCCGCAGGTGTTCCTGACTGCTCTGGTCCGACCGCCTGAAACCGCACAACCGGGCGCGCCGCAGAACACCGCCGCACAGTTCTGTCGGATCGGGAAATGGCCGGTTTATTCCGGTGTTCGCGGCGTAATGACAGACAGGCAAACTGGTTCTGATTTCATCCGACCTGGAAAGACGAATCGGCACGCGAATCGCAACTGTGATTCGTCGCTGACGACGTTTGACTGGTCGAGCCCGTGTGTTGCGGGCGAATGCGGTGGGGAGCTTCTCAGAGATCAGCTCGAATGTCCTCAGTTTCAGAGGCGGTCCGGTCGCAAGGCTGGACCGCCTCTGTTGTTTTTCACGCCAGAGTTTTCTGCTGGTTCATGGCTGTTTTTCCAGACGCGTCCCTGCTGAGATATCGCCGCTGCATGAAGTTCTCCTCATCCTGTGAGCCTCTGCCGTGCGGATCGCCGTCCTGGGAAACAGTGGAAGCTGGTATTTCGAGGATCTGGCTCGAGCTTCCGCGGAAGCGGGTCATGAATGTCTGCGCCTGGATTTCGAACTGCTCTCAGCGGGTTGCGGCCGGGAGTTGTCCGCTGTCTCCTCTCCAATGTGCCGGTTGACGGACTTTGACGCCGTCATCGTTCGCACCATGCCCCCTGGTTCGCTGGAGCAGGTCGTTTTCCGCATGGACGCGCTGGCGCGGCTGGAAGCGGCGGGAATTCCCGTCATCAATCCTCCGAAATCGCTCGAAGCGGCCGTCGACAAATATCTGACAACGATGCGCCTCGAAGCGGCCGGACTCCCCGTTCCGCGCACGATCATCTGTCAGGAATCCGAAACTGCGATGCAGGCCTTTGAAACGCTGGGGGGAGACGTCGTCATCAAACCGATCTTTGGAGCGGAAGGTCGGGGAATCTGCCGGGTCAGCGATCCCGACCTGGCGTTCCGGACATTCCGAACGCTCGAACGCACAGGAGCGGTCCTCTACTTGCAGGAATACATTCATCATCCGGGCTTCGATGTACGAATCCTGGTCCTGGATGGCCGAGTCATCGGCGGCATGAAGCGGATCAATTCGCAGGATTTCCGCACGAATGTGTCCCGTTCGGCCAGGGCTGAACCGCATTTTCCGGACGATCAGGAATGCGAGTTCGCTCTGCGGTCTGCCGCAAGCCTGGGAACCCGCATCGCCGGAATCGATCTGCTGACTGATGCCGCTGACCATCGCTACGTCATCGAAGTCAACGCCGTGCCAGGCTGGAAAGCCTTTGCCGCAACCAACCGCATTGACGTGGCCAGACTGCTCATCCAGAGCCTCGAGCGCATATGAACCCGCCGGATGTTCGTTGTGTCGGACACGGCATCAAGCTGACGACCGCTTGAAAGTCACCCCAGGCAGAACTAGATTTCTGCCGTATCCGAGGCAGACGAGGTCTGAACCGTGTTCCGAAGTCATCTTCTCAACCTGAGCCTTCTACTGATCCGCGCATGAGTGCGGGAGGTTCGGGTTGCAGTCGTTACGAACTGTGAAACAGAGACCCTGAGGCCTTCCCGGCCTCAGGGTTTTTTTGTTGTGCCGACGGTCAGTAACAATCGAAGCAGTACTTCGCGTGAGCATCCGGCAATCAGATCAACTCTGACTGCATTGAATGAGGAAGAAACAATGTCCGCCGATGTCATTACCATTTTCGACACCACCCTGCGGGATGGCGAGCAGTCTCCTGGTTGCAGCATGACGCGCGAAGAAAAGCTGGAGGTAGCGCGAGCGCTGGTGGAACTGGGTGTGGATGTCATCGAGGCCGGATTCCCGATCGCTTCTCCTGGCGACTTCGAGGCTGTTCGTGAAATTGCCCGGACTTTCGGTTCTCAGGCCACGATCTGCGGACTGGCCCGCTGCCGCGTGGAAGATATCACTCGCGCTTACGAAGCCCTGAAGGATGCCGAGAATGCACGCATGCACGTGTTTCTGGCCACCAGCGCCATTCATCGCGAACACAAATTGAAAATGTCCAAAGAGGACATTGTGAAGACCGCGGTGGAAATGGTGAAACGAGCGGTCGATCTGATTCCCAACGTCGAGTTTTCACCGGAAGACGCCGCGCGAACCGAGCTTGATTTTCTGTGTGAAGTGACGGAGAAGGCGATCGCCGCCGGAGCGACAACCATCAATATTCCAGACACCGTCGGATATTCTACTCCATCGCGTTTTTTTGATGTCATTTCCTGCCTGAAGAAGAATGTCAGTAATATCAACCAGGCGGTGATCAGCACTCACTGCCACAACGACCTGGGCCTGGCTGTGGCAAACAGCCTCGCCGCAATCGAGGCCGGCGCACGGCAGGTGGAATGCACCATCAACGGCCTGGGCGAACGCGCCGGTAACGCCGCTCTCGAAGAAATTGTCATGGCCTTGAAGGTGCGGCAGGACCACTATGGAGTTCAGACCCGCATCAACACTCCGAAGCTGTTTTCCACCAGCCGGCTGGTCTCCCGGATCACGGGCATGCTGGTCCAGCGCAACAAGGCCATTGTCGGCCAGAACGCCTTCGCTCACGAAGCCGGCATTCATCAGCACGGAGTTCTTCAGGAACGCAGCACCTATGAAATCATGCGTCCCGAAGATGTCGGTTACATCGGTCAGAATCTGGTGCTCGGAAAGCACAGCGGCCGGCATGCCTTCCGGGACCGCGTCAAGCATCTGGGGTATGAACTGACGGACGCGATGTTCCAGCAGGTCTTCGATGAATTCATCGCCCTCGCGGACAAGAAGAAGGAAGTTTACGACTCCGATATCGTGGCGCTGATTGATAATCACACGGGAGAGAACAGCGAACGCTGGCAGCTCGCACGGTTCCATTCGCTGGCTGGTACGGATGTCCTGCCGACGGCGACAGTGGAAATGAAGCGGTCCGGCGCGGAGGAAACCATCCGGGATGCCGCAACGGGCGATGGCCCGATTGATGCTGTCTTCAAAGCGCTGGAGCGGGTGGTCGGCATTGAAGCGAAACTCAGCGAGTACCAGGTGCGCAGCGTTTCCAGCGGCAAGGATGCTCAGGGGGAAGTGCGGGTCGTCATCGACGTGGACGGCAACACCTATCACGGCAATGGCGTCGGCACGGATATCGTGGCGGCCAGCGCTCAGGCTTATTTGAAGGCGCTGAACCGCGCGGCACTCGACCGGAAGCAATAAGATTCAGAAGGCGAACCACCCCGGACCGGACGAACCGGTTCAAGCGGGATGACCCGCATCAATTCCGGGCTTTCGCCCGGCCATCACATTCGTTCTGGACGGATCACTGTCATGAGGGAATTCGTCGGGGCCAAACTGCACGGCCTCCGCGTGACGGGCAAGAGCCTCGATTATGAGGGTTCGGCCACGCTGCCGGTGAGCCTGATGGAACTGGCAGGAATCAGTCCTTACGAGCGGGTTTACCTGGTCAATAAATCGACCGGCACACGCTGGGACACGTACGCTCTGCCGGGGCCGGAAGGCGAATTCCGACTGAACGGCGCGGCGGCTCGACTCGGCGAACTCGGCGATGAATGCCTGCTCTGGACGTTCCGTTACGAAGACCGCTTCAGCGGCGCGACCGTTGTCTTTCTGGACGAGCACAACAAGGTCATCCGCAGCCAGCGTTATCCGGCAGAAACGTGAACGCGCTGTTGTCTCCCTTTCATGCCGTATCGTTCCGGCCCGTTCCGGGTCGGTTGTCGGAGGCATCAGTGAGCGATAACTTGTCAGATGATGGCGTCCGAGCGGACTCCGAAAAGATCGTCTTCCCTGCGCAGAAATCCGGCCCCGTTCACGGGGCCGTTTGAACTTCCAGTCACCTTGCGGCTTCTCCTGAGGAATCGTCATGGCCAGTGTGGCAACGCTTGCGTCGAGTGCTCTGTCTGAATCCAACGGCATCTTCCGACTGGCTCCGACCTGGGTGCCGCGGTCATTCCTCCAGCCCGGCCGGCGTCTGAAGCTGCACCCGGCGGACTATTACGCTCTGGGCACGCATCGCGGCGGCATCGATGAACGCTGGTTCGGATCAACGACAGCCGCGGCCAACGAAGGCGCACCGCACGATGAAGGCTTGAGCTACTGCGTGGTCGGCGGCGAACGGTTCACTCTGCGGGATGCCATCGCGGAACTGGGAGCTGAAATTGTCGGCGATGAGATCTGGGCGAAGTACAAGCGCTGGCCCGTGTACTCGAAGTTTTTCGACAACATGGGACCGATCCCGCACCACATGCATCAGAATGCCGAACAGGCGAAGCTCGTCGGTCAGGAAGGGAAGCCTGAGTCTTACTACTTCCCCCCGCAGCTCAATCCCACCGGCAACAACTTCCCTTACACGTTCATGGGACTGGAACCCGGCACGACGAAGCAGGATGTCATTGACAGCCTCGCCCGCTGGAACGATGGCGATAACGGAATTCTCGACCTGTCCAAAGCCTATCGCCTGAAGCCCGGCACCGGCTGGCTGATTCCGCCCTGCGTTCTGCATGCTCCCGGCAGTCTGCTGACCTACGAGCCGCAGTGGGGTTCGGACGTGTTCGGTATGTACCAGTCCATGGTTGAAGGTCGCGCGGTGCCGCGGTCCCTGCTGACCAAGGATTTCCCGGTTGAGAAACACAACGATCTGCAGTATCTGGTCGATGCGCTGGACTGGGAGGGCAACGTCAACCCGAACTTCAAGGACAGCCATTACCTCGAACCGGTGGTCGCAACTCAGGGCGATGGCTGGGTGGATCGCTGGATTGTTTACGGCAAAGTGGCCGGCGAACAGCTCTTCACGGCCAAGGAGCTGACGGTCGAACCCGGCGCGAAATGCACCATCAAGGACGGCGGTGCCTACGGCTGGATCACGGTCCAGGGTGAAGGCCGGGTCGGCAACATGCGCCTGCAGACGCCGGCCATGATCCGCTTCGGTCAGATGACCGATGACGAGGTCTTCGTGACCGCGAAACGCGCGAAAGAAGGCGTCACGTTTGAAAACACCGGCAGCGAACCTCTGGTGGGACTTCGCTACTTCGGCCCGAACGCACAGCCGGACGCCCCGGCTGTAGGCGCTCATCGGAAAGCCTGAGCTTGAGGGGATCCATCTCATGTCCGTTGAATCACCGGCCGCAGTCTCCTCAGAACAGTTCCTGGCATTGCCGGAAGAGGCGGGACTCCTGCGCGAGTTGATCGATGGAGAGATCCGGGAACGGCCGATGACAACTCGAAATCCGGCTCATGCCATGACAGTGACGCGATTCAGCCAGACACTGGCCAACTGGCTGGACGACCGGGCGGATTGGGATGGTGTTGTGACAACGGGAGATGTTCGCTGTCGGTTGACTCGTGACCCGGACACGATTGTCGGTATCGACGTCGCACTCTTCACCGGACCGCATCTCATCGGTGATCTGCAGGGGCTGCCATTTCTGGATGGCCCCCCACTCATTGCCGTGGAGATCCTGTCACCAACAGATACACACGAGTCGGTCAGCGACAAGATCAGGCGGTATTTGAATGCCGGCACGACTCAGGTCTGGATCGCGGATCCGGATTTTCAGACCGTGGAAGTCTTCCGAACCAGCCGGAATCCGGAGTTATTCAACTCTGATCAAACATTGAGCGGTGAGCCGGAACTGCCTGGATTCTGTGTTGCTGTTTCGAGATTGTTCACCAGAAAACACCGTTCTGAAGCTTGAGAGCTGCCTGGATTGCATCCCCGTTCAAACTCCAGGAACTGTTTTATAGAACTCACAGGGAATCCCGCTCATGAGTCATTCGCTTCCGAAGCTTCATAACGCGATGTGGCCGGGCCTGGTCGGCAAGGGAGATGGAGAAGGCCAGGAGCCGCCGATCAGTCTCGATCGCATGCTGCAGTTGACGGCGGCGGCCGATGTCAACGGCCAGAAGTTCGAAGGCATCGACTACTTTCTCTTTCTGCCACACACCAACCCGGAAGCCAGTGAAGCCGAACTGTTGCAGATCGCGGACAAAATCGCCGGTTACGGTTTTGCCGTCGGTTCGCTGGTGGCTCCCGTCTGGCCGGGCACGGTCGGTGATTCGGCGATGGGCGATGACGCGGCCCGCGAAAAGTTCCTCTCAGCGGTGCGCATGGCCTGCCGGATTGCGAACATCTTCGAAAAGCACGGCGTGCGGAAGTACGGAGTGATCCGGATCGACTCGGCGGAATTCGGCGTCAACAAGTGGCGCGAAAGCCCGAAGGTTAACACGAGCCGAATTGCCGGCACCTTCCGCGAAGCGGCGAAGATCGCCGCCGGGCACGGTCAGCGACTTGCCGCCGAAGGCGAAATCTGCTGGGCCGGCATGCACTCGTGGAAGGACATGCTGGACCTGCTGGAAGAAGTCGGCATGCCTGAGTCGCTCGGCTTCCAGGCGGATATGGCTCACACTTATCTGTACCTGCTGGGTTACAACGCGCCGGAGCACACGCTGCTGAAACCGGGTTACAGCGAGGCCGAATTCTGGTCGGCCTATCAGCAGATGACCGATAGGCTGCGGCCATGGACCATCGACTTCCACGTCGCGCAGAACGACGGCACGGTGCATGGCGCGGGGGCGCACGACAAGACCGGTCGTCACTGCGCCGCCGACGATCCGAACGGCAAGCTCGATATCACCCGCTGCGCCGGCTACTGGCTGCAGGACGCCGCCAGTCGCGGCATTCAGCACATCTGCTGGGACGGCTGCATGTTCCCCAATGCCACTCTGGAAAATGCTCAGACCTGGAACACGATTCTGGATGCCATGATC
>Ga0172376_10002931_pt1 | contig 20575 bp, 19 predicted proteins | sample Lak35m_FD_121114 | JGI IMG/M metagenome (GOLD analysis project Ga0172376, IMG submission 121114) | Freshwater microbial communities from Kabuno Bay, South-Kivu, Congo - kab_092012_35m | ecosystem: Environmental > Aquatic > Freshwater > Lake | place: Democratic Republic of the Congo: South-Kivu... | reverse complement strand
CGCTTGCCGCCTGGCCCGCGCTGTGGGATAGGCTCGGGCGCCTCGTGGATGAGACAGAAAAGCTGAATATGGACCGCAAACAGGCGGTGCTGACAGGGCTTTCCTGGCTTTCAGCGTGAATTGAGCATTTTCAAGCCAAGTGGGATCACTTGGCGACTCGGAAAATGCGACCAAACTAGAGGCTAGTGTGTTGCCCGTGAACGGATGTGAACGGGCGGCGCACGAAGCCAAAGCAAGACCGAGACAGATGAAACAGACGCGCTACGTCACCACGCCGATCTATTACGTCAATGACAAGCCGCATGTCGGGCATGCCTATACCTCGGTCGCGGCGGATGTGCTGGCGCGTTGGTGGCGGCTTCAGGGCCATGAGGTGTTCTTCCTGACCGGCACGGATGAGCATGGCCAGAAGGTCGAAAAGGCCGCGCGCGATGCCGGGATGGACCCGCAAGCCTTCACCGATCAGGTCAGCCAGCATTTCCGCGACCTGACCAGCACGCTCGGCCTTTCCAATGATGATTTCATCCGCACGACGGAAGAGCGCCACAAGGCTGCCTGTTCGGCACTATGGGAAGAATTGGCGCGGCGCGATGAAATCTACCTTGGCCATTATGAGGGCTGGTATGCCGTGCGCGATGAGGCGTTTTACGGCCCGGATGAGCTGACCGAACGCGATGGCGTGAAATACGCCCCATCAGGCGCGCCGGTGGAATGGGTGCGGGAGCCATCCTATTTCTTCCGCCTGTCCAAATGGCTGCCGGAATTGCTGCGCCGCTTTGATCTGCCGGAAGGCCATGCCGAGCGGATTGATGTGCAGCCTGAAGCGCGGCGCAATGAAGTGCGCGCCTTTGTGCAGCAGGGGCTCAAGGATTTCGCGGATAAGCCCGAAAAGCTCGATCTTTCCATCTCGCGCACCAGCTTCACCTGGGGCGTGAAGGTGCCGGGCGATCCCGCGCATGTGATGTATGTCTGGCTGGATGCGCTGACCAATTACATCACGGCGGCGGGTTATCCCGACCCAAAGGCCGAGCGCTGGAAGTTCTGGCCCGCCACCGCGCATTTCGTCGGCAAGGATATTGTGCGGTTTCACACCATCTATTGGCCGGCCTTTCTGATGGCGGCGGGGATCGAACCTGCGAAGCGGGTCTTTGCCCATGGCTGGTGGACGATCGAGGGGCAGAAAATGTCCAAATCGCTCGGCAATGCCATTGATCCGGTGGCCTTGGTTGCCGATTACGGCCTGGACCCGCTGCGCTATTTCCTGCTGCGCGAAGTACCCTTTGGCTCGGATGGGGATTTTTCGCGCAAGGCCTTGGCCAATCGGCTGAATGGCGAATTGGCCGATGCTTTGGGCAACCTTGCCAATCGGACGCTTTCGCTCATTCAACGCAATTGTGAGGGCAAGCTGCCCGCACCTGCATCAGCGGTGGGCGATGATGTGGCGTTGCTGGAAGCGCTCGGCGCCATGCCCGGCCTGGTGGGCAAGCATGTGGAAGACCAAGCCTTTCACTTGGCACTTGAGGAAGTGTTTCGCGTGGTGCGCGCCGCCAATGGCTATATCACCGCGCAAGCGCCTTGGGCCTTGAAGAAGACGGATGTGGCCCGCATGGAAGCGGTTTTGCGCCATCTCCATTCCGTGCTGCGCGGCGCGGCCACAGCCCTTCAGCCCTTCATGCCCGGCACCATGGCGGCTTTGCTCGATCAACTCGGCGTGCCTGCCGATGCGCGGGATTTTGCCGCGCTCGCGACCCCCTTGCCCGGCGGCACCGCCCTGCCACCGCCAAGCCCGCTCTTTCGTAAGATCGAGATCGAGGCCGCCTGATGCTGGTCGATAGCCATTGCCACCTCGACTATTATGTCGAGGCGGAAATCGCCGATGTCATCGCCCGCGCCAAGGAAGCCGGCATTGGCCGCATGGTCACCATCGGCACGCGCTTTGCCCAGGCGGCACAGGTCAAGGCGCTCACTGAACGCTTTGACTGCGTTTTGGGCACCGTCGGCATCCACCCGCATAATGCCGGGGAAGGCCCGCTGCCTGGGCCTGAGGCACTCGCGGCCCTGGCCGACCACCCACGCATCATCGGCCTCGGTGAAAGCGGGCTTGATTACTTCTATGACAAGGCGCCGCGCGACGCGCAGGCAGAGAATTTCCGCAACCATATCCGCGCGGCGCAAATCACTGGCCTGCCGCTCGCGATCCATGCCCGTGAGGCGGATGAGGATATCGCCTCTATCCTGGCCGAGGAACGCGAGAGGGGCGGGGCCTTTCCCTTCCTGCTGCATTGCTTCAGCAGCGGCCGGGCTTTGGCCGAACGCGCCGTGGCGATGGGGGGGTATGTCTCCTTCTCCGGCATCCTGACCTTCCCCAAAAGCGAGGAATTGCGCGACATTGCCCGCGATATCCCGGCGGATCGGCTGCTGGTGGAAACCGATGCGCCCTACCTGGCGCCCGTGCCCTTCCGCGGCAAGCGCTGCGAACCCGCCATGGTGGCCCATACCGCCAAGGTGCTGGCCAGTGTGCGCGGGATGGAAATCGCGGCGCTTGAAGCGCTGACCACCCGCAATTTTGAGACTCTGTTCAAAAAGGCTGCTTGAGCCTTGGTCACGGTCACAATCCTTGGCTGTGGCGGCTCTGCGGGGGTGCCGCTGATTGGCGGCGCCAATGGCCGGGGCGATTGGGGCGCCTGCGACCCGAATGAGCCGCGGAATCGGCGGACACGCTCCTCGATCCTGATCGAAGGCGATGATGGGCAAAGGCTGCTCGTGGATGCCGGGCCAGATATGCGCGCCCAATTCCTCGCGGCCGGGATCGGCGCCGTCGAGGCGATCCTATTCACCCATCACCATGCCGATCACGTCATGGGCACGGATGAAACCCGCGTGCTGAACCGGATCACGGGCAAGCCCTTGCCCATATATGGCATGGCAAGAACGCTGGGTAACCTCAAGCAGCGCTTCGATTATGCCTTTCTGCCCGCGGTCGGCCCCTGGTTCTTTCGCCCGGCCCTGGAAGCGACCGAGGTCTCGCCCGGCGATACGGTGGCAATTGCCGGGCTGCCGATCACGCTGTTCAGCCAGGATCATGCGGTGATGGAAACCCTCGGGCTTCGAATCGGCGGCTTTGCCTATTCCACCGATCTGGTGCGGCTGCCGGCAGAAAGCTTCGCACTTCTTCACGGTCTGGATACCTGGGTTGTGGGATGCTTCCAGCGTGCGCCCCATAAGGTGCATGCGAACCTGGATCAGGTGCTTGAATGGGTGCGCATTTTGCAGCCGCGCCGGACGGTTTTAACCCATATGGGCAGCGATCTGGATTATGGCTGGCTTCGCCGCGCCCTGCCGCCGGGGATCGAGCCTGGGTATGATGGCATGGTGTTGCAACCGGGCGCTGCGCCAGGGCGTTGACCCGGGCGGGAAAATGGGCGCATGGGATTGGTGCTGTCCGACCGCCGCACCACATGCGGGGTCAGGCAAAAGTGACGAAGGGCGGCCCGCTTGCCGCGAAAGGATGAGCTTATGATCAGGGATCGTGACCCGGTTGATGTCTATAGTAACACCTTGGTGCCCATGGTGGTCGAACAGACCGCGCGCGGTGAGAGGGCTTTTGACATCTATTCCCGCCTGTTGAAGGAACGCATCATCTTCCTGACCGGGCCGGTTTTTGACCAGGTATCCTCCCTGATCTGCGCACAGCTGCTGTTTCTGGAAAGCGAAAACCCCAACAAGGATATCGCCTTCTACATCAATAGCCCGGGCGGCGTGGTTTCATCCGGCCTCGCGATGTATGACACCATGCAGTATATCCGCAGCCCCGTGAGCACGGTTTGCATCGGGCAGGCGGCCTCCATGGGGTCCCTGTTGTTGTGTGCCGGCGCCAAGGGCAAGCGTTATGCCCTGCCCAATAGCCGCGTGATGGTGCACCAGCCCTCTGGCGGGGCGCAGGGCCAGGCGACCGATATCGAAATCCAGGCGCGCGAAATTCTCAAGCTTCGTCAGAGGCTTAATGAGATTTATGTGCACCATACCGGCCAGGCGATTGACGCCATTGAACGCAAGCTGGAACGCGATAGCTACATGTCGGCGGAAGAGGCACGGGATTTTGGCCTGGTGGATCACGTGGTTGAAAAGCGCCCGATGCCGGCCGCGGATGCCGCGCCGGCATGATGGCTGGCGCCGCCGCCCGGCTCTGCTTTCCCCGGCAGCCTTCGGGGAGTATGATGTGTGAATCGCGGCCCGCAAATCGCGGCCGCATGGAGACGGTATGAGCAAGTCCGGCGATTCCAAGAATACCCTCTACTGCTCCTTCTGCGGGAAGTCGCAGCATGAGGTCCGCAAGCTGATCGCTGGGCCAACGGTCTTCATCTGCGATGAATGCGTGGAACTCTGCATGGATATCATCCGTGAAGAGCATAAGACGCATATGGTGAAGTCCCGCGATGGCGTGCCGACACCGAGGGAAATCTGCAAGGTTCTGGATGATTATGTGATTGGCCAGGAACACGCCAAGCGTGTGCTGTCGGTCGCGGTGCATAATCACTACAAGCGGCTGGGTCAGGGCGGTAAGGGTGCGGATGTTGAGATTGCCAAATCCAACATCATGCTGGTCGGGCCAACCGGTTCGGGCAAGACGCTGCTGGCGCAGACGCTGGCCCGCATTCTTGATGTGCCCTTCACCATGGCGGATGCCACCACGCTCACTGAAGCCGGCTATGTGGGTGAGGATGTGGAGAATATCATCCTCAAGCTGCTACAAGCCGCTGATTACAATGTGGAACGCGCGCAGCGCGGCATTGTCTATATTGATGAAGTGGACAAGATCAGCCGCAAATCGGACAATCCTTCCATCACGCGCGACGTGAGCGGCGAAGGGGTGCAGCAGGCGCTGCTCAAGATCATGGAAGGCACGGTGGCTTCCGTGCCGCCACAGGGCGGGCGCAAGCATCCGCAGCAGGAATTCCTGCAAGTGGATACATCGAACATCCTGTTCATTTGCGGTGGCGCCTTTGCCGGGCTTGAAAAGATCATCGGTGCGCGCGGCAAGGGTTCGGGCATTGGCTTCGGCGCCGAAGTGCGCGACCCGGATGAACGCCGGACCGGCGAAATCCTGCGTGAGGTGGAGCCCGAGGATTTGCTGAAATTCGGCCTGATCCCGGAATTCATCGGCCGCCTGCCCGTGGTGGCAACGCTGGAAGATCTGGACGAAAAGGCGTTGATCGAGATTCTGACCAAGCCCAAGAATGCGCTGGTCAAGCAATATGGCCGCCTGTTTGAAATGGAAGGTGCGAAGCTTTCTTTCACCGAGGATGCGCTGCGCGCTGTCGCCAAGCGGGCCATTCAACGCAAGACCGGCGCGCGCGGCCTGCGTTCGATCATGGAATCCATCCTGCTGAACACCATGTTCGAATTGCCGGGGCTTGAGACGGTGGAAGAAGTTGTGGTGAATGGCGAAGTGGCCGAAGGCCGCGCCCAGCCGCTGTTCATTTATGGCGAACGCGCCGCTGAGCAATCTTCAGCCTGAGGCGCCCCTGTCAAGGCCTTGTGGGGGCGTCGGCAAGGACCAAAATAATTCACCAGACGCCCCGCCTGAGCCGCCCTTGGGCAGGCCGGGTGCCGACTGTCCATAGCGAGGTCACATGACTGAAACATTGAGTGGCGATATCCTTCCTGTTCTGCCGTTGCGGGATATCGTTGTATTTCCGCATATGATCGTGCCGCTTTTCGTGGGCCGGGAGAAATCCGTGCGCGCCCTGGAAGCGGTCATGAAGGATGACAAGCAGATCCTGCTGGTCGCCCAGAAAAATGCCGGCCAGGATGATCCGGGTGCGGATGATCTGTTCCAGATCGGCACGATTTCAACGGTGCTGCAATTGTTGAAGCTGCCCGATGGCACGGTGAAGGTGCTGGTCGAAGGCGGGCGGCGTGCGCGCGTGGCGGGCTATAAGGAAACCTCGCCCTATTTCGAAGCCTTTGTCGAAAAGATCGAAGAAGCGCCGGTTGAAGGGCGTGAGACGGAAGCGCTGGCGCGCACCGTGGTCGCGCAGTTTGAACAATACATCAAGCTGAACAAGAAGATCGCGCCTGAGGTGCTGGTTTCGGTCAATCAGATCGAAGATGCATCGAAGCTGGCCGATACCATCGCCTCCCATCTCGGGCTCAAAATCCCGGAAAAGCAGGAATTGCTGGAACTGCCTTCCGTTGCGGCGCGGCTCGAGAAGGTTTTCGCCCATATGGAAGGCGAGATCGGCGTACTGCAGGTGGAAAAGCGCATCCGCAGCCGCGTGAAGCGGCAGATGGAAAAGACGCAGCGCGAATATTACCTGAACGAACAGTTGAAGGCGATCCAGAAAGAGCTTGGCGAAGGCGAAGACGGCAAGGACGAAATCGCCGAAATCGAAGCCAAGATCAAAGCGACCAAATTCTCCAAGGAAGCGCGCGAAAAGGCCCTCGCTGAGGTCAAGAAGCTCCGCAGCATGAGCCCGATGAGCGCGGAAGCGACGGTGGTGCGCAATTACCTGGATTGGATGCTGTCCATCCCCTGGAAGAAGCAAAGCCGGGTGCGCAAGGACATTGTGGCGGCGGAGAAGGTTCTCGATGCCGATCACTATGGGCTTGAGAAGGTCAAGGAACGCATCATCGAATATCTGGCGGTGCAGTCCCGTTCACCCAAGATTCGCGGCCCGATCCTGTGCCTGGTTGGCCCGCCTGGTGTCGGCAAGACCTCGCTCGGCAAATCCATCGCCAAGGCGACAGGGCGGAATTTCGTGCGCATGTCCTTGGGCGGCGTGCGGGATGAGGCGGAAGTGCGCGGCCATCGCCGGACCTATATCGGGTCCATGCCCGGCAAGGTCATTCAGGGGATGAAGAAGGCGAAAACCTCCAACCCGCTTTTCCTGCTGGATGAAATTGACAAGCTGGGCGCGGATTGGCGGGGTGACCCTTCCTCCGCCTTGCTGGAAGTGCTTGACCCTGAGCAGAACAGCACCTTCGCGGATCATTATCTGGAAGTGGATTATGATCTTTCGGATGTGATGTTCGTGACGACGGCGAATTCGCTCCGCATGCCGCAGCCCTTGCTGGATCGCATGGAGATCATTCGCATCCCCGGCTATACGGAAGATGAGAAGGTTGAAATCGCCAAGCGCCATTTGATCGCCAAGGTGAGTGAGGCGAATGGGCTGAAGGAAGGCGAGTGGACGCTGGCTGATGCCGCCATTCGTGACCTGATCCGCTACTACACGCGGGAAGCCGGTGTGCGTAACCTGGAACGCGAAATCGCGGGCCTGGCGCGCAAGGCAGTGAAGGAGATTGTCTCCAAAAAGGCAAAGAAGGTCGCGATCACGTCGAAGAACCTTGAGAAATTCGCCGGTGTCCGGAAGTTCCGCTACGGCGAGGCCGAGGCCGAGGATATGGTCGGCGTTGTCACTGGCTTGGCCTGGACGGAAGTAGGGGGCGAGATCCTCACCATCGAATCCGTACTGCTGCCGGGCAAGGGTAATGTGAAGCAGACCGGCAAGCTTGGCGATGTGATGCAGGAAAGTGTCTCCGCCGCCATGTCTTATGTGCGCAGCCGCTCAACCAGCTTCGGCATCAAGCCGACGCTGTTTGAAAAGCGCGATCTGCATGTGCATGTGCCGGAAGGCGCCACGCCGAAGGACGGGCCTTCTGCCGGGATTGCCATGGCGACCAGCATTGTCTCCGTGCTCACGGGCATTCCGGTCCGGCGCGACGTTGGCATGACCGGGGAGATTACGCTGCGCGGGCGGGTATTGCCGATTGGCGGGCTCAAGGAAAAGCTGCTGGCGGCGATGCGGGCCGGCATCAAGACCGTTTTCATTCCGAAGGAGAATGAAAAGGACCTGGCCGATATCCCGGAAAGCGTGAAGAAGGGCCTGGAGATCAACCCGGTATCCCATGTGGATGAGGTGATCATGCGCGCCCTGGCCCGCAAGCCAGAAGCAATCACCTGGGAAGAACCGGTGGAAGCGCCGCCGCAAAAGGCCGAATCGGCAGCCGGCGCCGCGCTGCCGCACTAACTGGGCGCGGTCGGCCCTTCGGCCATTTGCGGCGGGATGGGGTGACGTGTAGAGAAGCGCCGGCTTTTCGTGACACGTCTCCCTCTCCGGCTGATGGCTGATCGGTCGTTTCGCGCTCAAGTCGTTTCATCACCTGGAAAGGATGTATCCGTGAACAAACAGGAACTGGTCGCGGCTGTCGCCAAGGCGGCTGATATGACCAAGGAAAAGGCCGCAGAGGCCGTGGATGCGGTGTTCGATTCGATCACTGCGGGGCTCAAGCAGGATGGCGAAGTACGCCTGATGGGCTTTGGCACCTTTGCCGCCGCCAAGCGCGCCGCCAGCATCGGGCGCAATCCGCGCACGGGTGAGGAACTCAAGATCCCCGCCAGCACGGCGGTGCGCTTCAAGGTCGGCAAGGGCCTGAAGGATGCGGTAAACTGAGCCTGCGGGCTTGGTGCTTTGGCCGGGTCAACAAGGGCCCGGCCCCTATGCTAATTTTGTTTCAGGTGGGGCGCTTAGCTCAGCGGTAGAGCGCCTGTCTTACACACAGGATGTCGGCGGTTCGACCCCGTCAGCGCCCACCAGCCTTTCAAGCCTTGCCTTGACACCAACGGGGCAGGCGTCCTATCAGAATTTCACGCTTGGAATGCGGGTGTAGCTCAGTCGGTTAGAGCGTCGGCCTGTCACGCCGAAGGTCGCGGGTTCGAGCCCCGTCACTCGCGCCACGCCTCCTCAAAAACCTAACGCTGCAATCATTCTTCCGTAACCGGGATGCTCTATGTCAGCATCTCGAATTTACGGCTGAATGCCCTATGGCGCATTTCGAAAAGCGGGGGTAATCTCGCGTCGCTGCAATGCGGTAAAAACCGTGGGCAGGCCATAACGCGCCGCCAGGCCTTTGGGGGCGCCAGAGTTGAGGAAGCCATGACCCAGCCCTTGCTGGCCACGTATTTCCCTGTGCTCGTTTTCCTGGGCATAGCAGCGGGAATCGCGATTGCGATGGTTGCCGGCGCCATGCTGGCGGCGCGGCAGAAGCCCTATGCCGAAAAGCTTTCCACCTATGAATGCGGCTTTGCGCCCTTTGACGATACGCGGCGCCGATTCGATGTGCGCTTCTATCTGGTGGCGATCCTTTTCATCATTTTCGATCTGGAAGTGGCCTTCCTGTTTCCATGGGCGGTGTCGCTTGGCGGGATTGGTTGGCTCGGCTTCGGGTCCATGATGGCCTTTCTTTTCGTGCTGACGATCGGCTTCGTCTATGAATGGCGCAGAGGCGCGCTGGATTGGGAATGAGATGAGCGGCGCTTCCGAACTTTCCTGGAACAAACAGGCCCTGCCGCCCGGCGCCGCACAGGATGCGGTGGTGAAGGCGGTTGGCGATGAGATCACCGAAAAGGGTTTCGTTGTCGCCAATCTGGACAAGGTGGTGAATTGGGCGCGGACCGGCAGCCTTTGGCCGATGACTTTTGGCCTGGCTTGCTGCGCGGTGCCGATGATCCATGCCTATATGGCGCGCTATGATTTGGACCGCTTCGGCATCATTCCGCGCGGTTCGCCCCGGCAATCGGATGTGATGATCGTGGCCGGCACGCTGACCAACAAAATGGCGCCGGCGCTGCGCAAGGTTTACGACCAGATGTCGGAACCGCGCTGGGTGATTTCCATGGGTTCCTGCGCCAATGGCGGCGGGTATTACCATTACTCCTACAGCGTTGTGCGCGGCTGCGATCGTGTGGTGCCGGTGGATATCTATGTGCCCGGCTGCCCGCCCACGGCCGAGGCCTTGGTCTATGGCATTCTGCAATTGCAGAAGAAAATCCGCAGGACAGGGACCATCCTCCGTGGCTGAGCAATTGCCTGAAGCCGCGGAAGCGGTGGCGGAAAATCCGTTGAAGACCCTGGGCGCGGCGATTGCCGCCGCGGCGCCGCAAGGTGCTGTGACGGGCTTCACCCTGGCGCGGGGCGGGGCGGAGCTGACGGTAGAAGCCAATCGGGATCAGCTTCTGCCTTTGATGCTGATGCTGCGTGACGATCCGCGCTTTTCCTTCGAACAATGCATGGATATTTGCGGTGTGGATTGGCCCGAACGTGCTGAACGGTTTGAGGTTGTCTATAATCTGCTGAGCCTTGCGGAAAATCGCCGCATCCGTGTTTCGGTGACAACGGATGGCGTGGCGCCGGTGCCCTCCGTCGCTGAGATTTGGCCGAGTGCCACCTGGTATGAGCGTGAGACCTGGGACATGTATGGCGTGGTCTTTGCCGGCCAGCCCGATTTGCGTCGGCTGCTGACGGATTATGGGTTTGAAGGCCATCCGCTGCGGAAGGACTTCCCGCTCACGGGCCATGTGGAAGTGCGCTATGATTCGGAACAGCAGCGCGTGGTTTATCAACCCGTCACGCTGCAACAGGATTTCCGCAGCTTTGATTTCTTGAGCCCCTGGGAAGGCATGACCACGCTGCCCGGGGATGAGAAAGTGCATCTGAACCGTCTGGAGGGGCCGGCATGAGCCAGAGCCAGGCAATCGCCATTGCGGGCGAAGCGCCCGAGACGGTCCGCCACACCATTGAAGGTGACAGCCACACCATCAATTTCGGCCCGCAGCATCCCGCCGCGCATGGTGTGCTGCGCCTGATCCTGGAGATGAAGGGTGAGGTGGTGGAACGAGCCGATCCGCATATCGGCCTGCTGCATCGCGGCACCGAAAAGCTGATCGAACACAAGACCTATATCCAGGCGCTGCCGTATTTTGACCGCCTCGATTACGTGAGCCCGATGTGCATGGAGCATGCTTTTGCGCTCGGCACTGAGCGGCTTTTGGGGATCGAAGCGCCGGAGCGTGCGCAGTATATCCGCGTGCTGTTCAGCGAATTGACGCGCGTGCTGAACCATTTGCTGAACATCACGACCTATGCGCTGGATTGCGGCGCCATCACGCCCGCCCTTTGGGGTTTTGAACAGCGCGAGACCTTGCTTGAATTCTATGAGGCAGTCTCGGGCAGCCATTACCACGCGAATTACTTCCGCCCCGGTGGGGTTGCAAAGGATTTGCCGGCGGGGCTTGAGGAAAAAATTGCTGCCTGGGCCAAGAAATTTCCGGAATTCCTGAAGGATCTGGAAGGGCTGCTCACGGAAAACCGTATCTTCAAGCAGCGCACGGTTGATATCGGCATCATGAGTGCGGAACAGGCGATGGCCTGGGGCTTTAGCGGGCCTTGCCTGCGCGCTTCCGGCTGCGCTTGGGATTTGCGCAAGAGCCAGCCTTATGACGTGTATGACCGGATGGAATTTGAAGTGCCGGTTGGCACGCGCGGCGATTGCTATGATCGTTATCTGGTTCGCATGTTGGAAATGCGCGAAAGCCTGAAGATCATTGATCAATGCCTGAAACAGATGAAGCCGGGTCCGATCAAGCTGATGGATAACAAGATCGCGCCGCCGCAACGTGGTGAGATGAAGCGTTCCATGGAAGCGCTGATCCATCACTTCAAGCTTTATACGGAAGGCTATCACGTGCCGGCCGGTTCGACCTATTCCGTAGTGGAAGCGCCGAAGGGTGAGTTTGGCGTCTATCTGGTGGCGGATGGCACGAACAAACCTTATCGCTGCAAAATCCGCGCCCCTGGTTATGCGCATTTGCAGGCGATGGAAGTGCTCTCAAAAGGGCATATGCTGGCCGATGCGGTTTCCGTCATTGGTTCTCTTGATATCGTCTTTGGGGAAATTGACCGGTGAGCGCGCCTGCCCACAAGGAACCTGACAGCTTCGCTTTTGATGCCGAAAGTGAAGCGAAGATTGCGACCATTCTGAAGCGCTATCCGGAAGGCAAGCAGGCAAGTGCGGTGATCCCGCTGCTTTATGTCGCGCAACGCCAGATGGGGCGGTTGACCGAAAGCGCCTGGGTCCCGCGTGTGGCGATGGATATGATCGCGGAACGGCTTTCCATGCCGCCGATCCGTGTTTACGAAGTCGCGACCTTCTATTTCATGTTCAACATGAAGCCGATTGGGCGGCATCATTTGCAGCTTTGCGGCACCACGCCCTGCATGCTGCGCGGTTCGGATGATGTGCTGCGCGCCTGCAAGGATGTCGGCGGCTTGAAGGGTGTTGGCGATACCAGCGCGGATGGCGTCTTTACGCTGACGGAAGTGGAATGCCTCGGCGCCTGCGTGAATGCACCCATTCTGCAGATTGATGATGATTACTATGAAGATCTTGATTACGAGAGCACGGTGAAGCTGTTGGAAGCCTTCAAGCGTGGCGAGACGCCAAAGCCTGGCAGCGCCATTGGCCGGATGGCCAGCGCGCCGGCGGGTGAGCAAACGGTTTTGACCGGGCGGGGGGACGAATAGGATGGCCCTTTCAGACAAGGACCGGATTTTCCAGAACCTTTATGGCCGGCAGCCCTGGAATTTGGCGGCTGCACGCATGCGCGGCAATTGGGATGGCACGGCGGCGATTATTGCGCGCGGGCGCGATACCGTCATTGAAGAAGTGAAGAATTCCGGCCTGCGTGGACGTGGTGGTGCCGGTTTTCCGACCGGCATGAAATGGTCCTTCATGCCGAAGCAATCGGATGGGCGGCCTTCCTATCTGGTGGTGAATGCGGATGAATCGGAACCCGGCACTTGCAAGGACCGCGATATTATCCGCCACGATCCGCATACGCTGATTGAAGGCTGCCTGATTGCCGGTTTCGCCATGGGTGCCCATGCCGGCTACATCTATATTCGCGGCGAATACTACAATGAAAGCGTCGTGCTGGAAGCGGCGATCCAGGAAGCCTATGATGCCGGCCTGCTCGGGCGGAATGCCGCTGGGTCTGGTTGGGATTTCGATCTTTACGTGCATCGCGGCGCGGGCGCTTATATTTGCGGTGAGGAAACCGCGCTGATCGAAAGCCTGGAAGGCAAGAAAGGCATGCCGCGCCTGAAGCCGCCCTTCCCGGCGGCGGTTGGGCTTTATGGCTGCCCGACCACGGTGAATAATGTGGAGACCATCGCCGTGGTGCCGGAGATTTTGCGCCGCGGGCCGGAATGGTTTTCATCCTTCGGGCGACCCAAGAATTCAGGCACGAAGATCTTCTGCATCCAGGGCCATGTGAACAACCCCTGCAATGTGGAAGCGGAAATGAGCATCCCGATGCGGGAGCTGATTGAACGCTATGCCGGCGGTGTGCGCGGCGGTTGGGATAATCTACTGTGTGTCATTCCGGGTGGTTCTTCCACGCCGTTGTTGCCCAAGCACATTTGCGATGCTGTGCTGATGGATTTTGATGCGCTCCGCGAACATCGTTCGGGCCTTGGCACGGCGGGCGTGATTGTGATGGATAAATCCACCGATGTGATCAAGGCGATTGCGCGCCTCGCGGCCTTCTACAAGCATGAAAGCTGCGGCCAATGCACGCCTTGCCGCGAAGGCATGGGCTGGCAGAAGCGCATGATGGACCGCATGGTGGAAGGCAATGCGGAGATCGAGGAAATTGACGTGCTGGAAAACGTCACGCGCCGCATTGAAGGCCATACGATCTGCGCCTTGGCCGATGGTGGCGTCTGGCCCGTGCAGGGGCTGATCCGGCATTTCCGCCCGCTGATGGAAGAACGCATTCGTGATTACAAGCGGCGCCACGCGCTGCCTCAGGCGGCGGAGTAAGCGCCATGGCGAAGGTCACGGTTGACGGCATTGAAGTGGAAGTCCCGAACGGGTCTTCCGTGCTGCAGGCCTGCGAAGCGGCGGGCAAGGAAATCCCGCGCTTTTGCTATCATGAACGCCTCAGTGTCGCCGGCAATTGCCGCATGTGCCTGGTGGAAGTGGAAAAGGCGCCAAAGCCGGTCGCTTCCTGCGCCTATCCCGTCATGGATGGGATGAAGGTGTTCACCGATACGCCCGTGGTGCGCAATGCGCGGCGCGGCGTCATGGAATTTCTGCTGATCAATCACCCGCTGGATTGCCCGATCTGCGATCAGGGCGGTGAATGTGATTTGCAGGATCAGGCCTATGCCTATGGCCATGACAAGTCGCGTTACGGTGAAGCCAAGCGGGCGGTGAAGGATAAGAATATCGGCCCGCTCATCAAAACCGTGATGACGCGCTGCATTCAATGCACACGCTGCGTGCGTTTTGCGGCGGAAGTGGCCGGCACGCCGGAGCTTGGCGGGACCAATCGCGGCGAGAATATGGAAATCGGCACCTATGTGGAAAAGGCGCTGACCTCTGAGCTTTCCGGCAATTTGATTGATATCTGCCCTGTCGGTGCGCTGACCAGCCGACCTTATGCTTTCGTGTCTCGGCCTTGGGAATTGCGCAAGACGGATGGCATTGATGTGCTGGATGCCGTGGGGGCAAATATCCGTATTGATACCCGCGGCCCCGAAGTGTTGCGCATTCTGCCGCGCATCAATGAGGCGGTGAATGAGGAATGGATGGCCGATCGCGGTCGCTTTTCCTTCGATGGGCTGAAGCGCCGCCGGCTGGATCGGCCCTGGGTGCGCAAGGATGGCCGCATGGTCGCGGCAAGCTGGGCGGAAGCATTCGCTGCCATTGCTGCCAAGCTGGCGCAAACGCCGGCGGATCGGATTGGTGCGGTGGCGGGTGCGCTCGCTGATGCGGAAAGCGTGCTGGCGCTCAAGGATCTGATGGCGGCCTATGGCAGCGCCAATCTGGATTGCCGGGAAGATGGCGCGGCGATTGATGGCGCGCGTGCTGATTTCTACCGCTTCAACACGACGATTGCCGGCATTGAAGAAGCCGATGCGCTGCTGATCATTGGCGCTGACCCGCGCAAGGAAGCGCCGGTCTTGAATGCGCGCATTCGCAAGCGCTGGGCGCAGGGGCGTTTTCCGGTCGGCTTCATCGGGCCGGCGGGCATTGATCTGACCTATAGCGCGCAGCATTTGGGCGAAGGGCCGGCGGTGATCTCGGCGCTGCTGGCTGGTTCGCATCCTTTCGCCGCGACGCTGAAGGCAGCGCAAAAGCCCATGCTGATCCTTGGGCGTGGCGCCATTGCGCGCGCTGATGGTGGGGCGGTGCTGGCAGCCGCGTGGCGCTTGGCGGCCGAGGCCGGCATGCTGAAGCCTGATTGGCATGGCTTCAATCTGCTGCATCATTTCGGCGGTGAGGTCGGCGCCTTGGAACTCGGCTTCCTGCCGGGGCAGGGGGGCAAGGACCTTGCCGCGATGCTCGGCGGTGGCGCGGATGCGCTGTGGCTGCTCAATGCGGATGGCTTTGATCCGGCGCGCATCCCGGCCAGTAGCTTTGTGATCTATCAGGGCCATCATGGTGATGCCATGGCGGCGCGTGCCGACGTGTTGCTGCCAGGTGCGGCCTATACGGAAAAGGACGCGACCTGGGTGAATACCGAAGGCCGCGCTCAACGCAGCTATCGCGCCATTCACCCGCCAGGCGAAGCGCGAGAGGATTGGCGCATCATTCGCGCCTTCAGTGAAGGTGTGGGCAAGACGCTGCCTTACAATGATCTGGATGCGCTGCGGGAGCGGCTGGCGAGTGTCAGCACAGTCTTTGCGCGCATTGGCGAAGTGGCGGCTTCAGGCTGCGCCGATATGGCCGGCCCGCAAGCGCGTGCTGCGATGGAAGCGGCGCCCTTCCGCCTGCCGATTACGGAATATCACCGCGCCGATGTGATCAGCCGTGCATCGGATGTCATGGCGGAATGCGCCGCGGTCTATGGGCCGCAGCCGGCTTTGGCGGCGGAGTAGGGCGATGAGCGAATTTCTTGCCTCCCCCATTGGTGTCCTGGCGCTGACGCTTGCCAAGGCTTTGGCACTGCTGGTGCCGCTGCTGGTGATGGTTGCCTTCCTGACGCTCGCTGAACGCAAGGTGCTGGCGGCGATGCAAATGCGCCGCGGCCCGAATGTGGTTGGGCCTTTTGGTTTGCTGCAGCCCTTTGCCGATGCGCTCAAGATGCTGCTCAAGGAAACCATTGTGCCGACAGGGGCGAATAAGCTCCTGTTCCTGTTCGCGCCGATGCTGACCTTCATGCTGGCCATGCTCGCCTGGGCGGTGATCCCGGTGAATGATGGTTGGGCGATTGCCGATATCAATGTCGGCATTCTCTATCTTTTCGCCATTTCGTCTTTGGGTGTTTACGGCATCATCATCGCGGGCTGGGCTTCCAATTCAAAATACGCCTTCCTCGGCGCAATGCGCTCCGCAGCACAGATGGTGTCCTACGAAGTCAGCATGGGCTTTGTGATTGTGACCGTGCTGCTTTGCGTGGGCTCGCTCAATCTGAACGCCATTGTGAAGGCGCAGGAGAATCTCTGGTTCTTCATCCCGCTGTTTCCGATGTTCGTGATTTTTTTCATCTCAACGCTGGCCGAGACCAATCGCGCGCCGTTCGACTTGCCGGAAGGCGAAAGCGAATTGGTGGCCGGCTTCTTCGTTGAATATAGCAGCATGTCCTTCGCGCTATTCTTCCTTGGCGAATACGCGAATATGATCCTGATGGCGTCGCTGACGACCATTCTGTTCCTGGGGGGCTGGTATCCGCCGCTGGCGATTGAACCGCTCACCTGGATCCCGGGGCCGATTTGGTTCGTGCTGAAGGTCTGCTTCCTGCTGTTTGTCTTTATCTGGGTCCGCGCGACCTTCCCGCGCTACCGCTATGACCAGTTGATGCGGCTCGGCTGGAAGGTGTTTCTGCCCTTCAGCCTGATCTGGCTGGTGATTACCGCGGCGGTTCTGAAACTCACCGGCTGGCTGCCGGCTTGATGGGGCGCTGAACATGGCTTCTCTAGATCGCGTCGCACGCAGCCTGCTGCTCACCGAAATCGTCTCCGGCATGGCGCTCACCTTGAAGTATCTCTTCACGAAGAAGGTGACGCTGAACTACCCCTATGAACGCGGGCCGCTTGGGCCGCGTTTCAAGGGTGAACATGCGCTGCGCCGCTACCCGAATGGCGAAGAACGCTGCATCGCCTGCAAACTGTGTGAGGCCGTGTGCCCCGCCCAGGCCATCACCATTGAAGCGGAGCCACGCGAAGATGGCAGCCGCCGCACCACGCGCTACGACATTGACATGACCAAATGCATCTATTGCGGCTTGTGCGAAGAAGCCTGCCCGGTGGATGCCATTGTCGAAGGCCCGAATATGGAATTCGCGGTCGAGCGGCGGGAAGAACTCATCTACACCAAGGAAAAGCTGCTCGATAATGGCGATCGTTGGGAACCCATGCTGGCTGAGAGGCTACGCCTCGATGCGCCATATCGGTAAGCGAAGGGGCGTTTGATGATTGCCGCTCTTGCCTTTTACGCTTTCGCCGCGGTGCTGATCGGCTCCGCCGTCATGGTGGTGACCAGCCGGAACCCCGTGCATAGCGTGCTGTTCCTGATCCTGGCCTTCTTTAATGCGGCGGGGTTGTTCCTGCTGGCGGGGGCTGAATTCCTCGCGATGATCCTGGTCATTGTCTATGTCGGTGCGGTCGCGGTGCTGTTCCTATTCGTGGTGATGATGCTGGATATTGACTTTGCGCGTTTGCGTGAGGGTTTTCAGCGCTATGCCCCAATTGGCGCGCTGATCGGCCTGGTGTTGCTCGTGCAATTGGTCATGGTGATGATCGGTTGGCGCATGGCACCGGGGGCGATGGCGCTACGGCTTAATGAAACGCCGGCGGATATCGCGAATGCGGAAGCGCTCGGGCGCATTCTCTATACCGATTACATCTATCTGTTTCAGGGCTGCGGCCTGATCCTGCTGGTGGCGATGATTGGCGCCATTGTGCTGACGCTGCGCGACAAGCCGAATTCGAAGCGGCAGAATATCGCCGAGCAGATTGCGCGTGCGGGGTCTGTGACGAAGGTCGCGGTGCCGACCGGGGCAGGGTTGAAGCAGCTTGGCATTCGTCGCCCGCCTCTGCCCGAGGAAGTCGCACCCAAGCCCATTGAGCATCACCACGGCCATGGGGGGCATCACTGACATGACCATCGGCCTGTCCCATTTCCTGACCGTGGCGGCGATCCTGTTCGTCCTTGGCATTTTCGGGATTTTCCTGAACCGCAAGAATGTCATCGTCATTCTGATGTCGGTGGAATTGATCCTGCTATCGGTCAATCTGAACCTGGTGGCGTTTTCTGCCCATTTGAATGATCTGGCCGGCCAGGTCTTCGCCATGTTCATCCTGACCGTGGCGGCGGCTGAAGCCGCGATTGGCCTTGCCATTCTTGTCGTTTACTTCCGCAACCGCGGTTCGATCGAGGTCGAGGATATCTCGACCCTGAAGGGTTAGCGCGATGTTTGTCGGCGCCGTTTTCTTCCCGCTGCTGGGTGCGACCATTGCGGGCTTCTTTGGTCGCTGGATTGGCGACAAGGCTTCGCAATGGGTGACGGTTCTCTGCATGGCTTTGGCCGCCATTTGCGGGGTTGCGGCCTTCATCGAAGTTGCCTTGGGCCATGCGCCGCAAACCATTGTGCTGCTGCGCTTCCTGGATGTCGGGTCCTTCGGGCTTGATTGGGCGCTGCGCTACGACACGCTGAGTGTGGTCATGGTGGCGATGGTCACCTGCATTTCCACGCTGATCCATCTGTATAGCGTCGGCTATATGTCGCATGACCCGACCACGCCGCGCTTCTTCGCCTATCTGTCCTTGTTCACTTTTATGATGCTGATGCTGGTGACCGCGGATAATCTGGTGCAGTTGTTCTTCGGCTGGGAAGGCGTTGGTCTCGCTTCCTATCTGCTGATTGGCTACTGGTATGAAAAGGAAAGCGCCTGCGCGGCGGCGATGAAGGCCTTCATTGTCAATCGTGTCGGCGATCTGTTTTTCATGCTGGGGCTTTGCCTGACCTTCTGGGTTTTTGGGTCAATCGAATTCAGCGAAATTTTTGGCGCCATTGATCAGCACAAGGATGCGCGCTTCGCCGGCCTGCCGGCTTATGAGGTGATTTGCATTCTGCTCTTCCTTGGCGCTTGCGGTAAATCGGCACAGCTTGGCCTGCACACCTGGTTGCCGGATGCGATGGAAGGCCCGACGCCGGTTTCCGCCCTGATCCATGCCGCAACGATGGTGACGGCGGGCGTGTTCCTGGTCGCGCGCATGTCGCCAGTGTTTGAATATGCGCCAACCGCCCTTGCCATCGTGACGGTGGTGGGCGCTTCAACGGCGCTATTTGCCGCGACCATTGGCTGCGTGCAGAACGACATCAAGCGCATCATCGCCTATTCCACCTGTTCTCAGCTTGGCTACATGTTCTTCGCCGCTGGCGTTGGTGCCTATCAGGGCGCGGTGTTCCATCTGGTCACCCATGCCTTCTTCAAGGCGCTGCTGTTCCTCTCGGCGGGTTCGGTGATCCATGCCATGTCGGAAGAACAGGATATCCGCAAAATGGGTGGCATCTGGAAGAAGATTCCGGTGACCTATGCGGTGATGTGGATTGGCTCCCTCGCACTCGCGGGCGTGCCCTATTTCGCCGGCTATTATTCCAAGGATTTTGTGCTGGAAGCAGCCTATGCGGCGCATTCCGGGGTTGGGATCTATGCCTTTATCTGCGGCCTGCTCGCGGCCTTCCTGACCGCCTTCTATTCCTGGCGCCTGCTGATCCTGACCTTCCACGGCAAGCCGCGGGCGGATCATCACACCATGGAACATGTGCATGAAAGCCCGGCGGTGATGCTGGTGCCGCTGCTGTTGCTGGCGGTGGGCGCGGTATTTGCGGGTGCGGTCTTCGCGCCTTTCTTCATCGGCCATCATTGGGAAGAATTCTGGAACGGCGCCATCGTCAATGCAGCCCATAATCACATCATGCATCATGTGCATGAAGTCCCTGGCTGGGTGCCGCTGGCGCCCACCATTGTCGGACTTGGCGGCATCGCGCTTGCCTATGTGATGTATGTTTTTGTGCCGAGCCTGCCGGCGGCGCTCGCGAATGCGCTGCCTGGAGTGCATCGGTTCCTGCTCAACAAATGGTATTTTGATGAGCTTTATGACGCGATCTTTGTTCGCCCCGCGCGGGCCTTGGCGCGCGGCTTTTGGAAGATTGGTGATGTGCGCATCATTGACGGTGTGCCGAACGGGCTTGCCGCATCGGTCGCCGGTGCGGCGCGTCAGGCGGTTGCGCTGCAAACCGGGCGCGTTGCGAGTTACGCCTTCACCATGATTGTGGGGCTTGTTGTGCTTGTTTCTCTGCTGTTGTTCGGGGGCTGAAGATGATGGGTGTCGGTTTCCCCTTGCTCAGCCTGCTGACCTTCCTGCCACTTGCAGGGGTCGCGATTATCCTGGCCGTGCGTGGCGATCAACAAACCGTCGCGAGCAATGCACGCTGGACCGCGCTTTGGACCAGCCTGATTACCTTCATGCTCTCGCTCGTGCTGTGGTTCAGGTTCGATAAGAATGAGGCGGAATTCCAATTCGTCGAAAGGCTCGATTGGCTCGCAGATTTCGGCGTGACCTATCACATGGGCGTGGATGGCATTTCGGTGCTGTTTGTCCTGCTCTCCACGCTGCTGACCCCCATCTGCATCCTCTCTTCCTGGGAGGCTGTGCAAAGCCGCGTGCGCGAATACATGATCGCCTTCCTGATCCTTGAGACCATGATGGTCGGCATGTT
>Ga0172376_10002925_pt1 | contig 20592 bp, 13 predicted proteins | sample Lak35m_FD_121114 | JGI IMG/M metagenome (GOLD analysis project Ga0172376, IMG submission 121114) | Freshwater microbial communities from Kabuno Bay, South-Kivu, Congo - kab_092012_35m | ecosystem: Environmental > Aquatic > Freshwater > Lake | place: Democratic Republic of the Congo: South-Kivu... | reverse complement strand
GTATATTGGGGCAAGGGAGATGCATGGTCGCCAAGGTGTTATTTATTGTCTTAAGCAACTATAATATAACAAATTAGCGGGACTTGCCCTCCCTTTTTTTATTGCCCTCGTGAATAATTCAGGGTATCAGTTACCAGAGGTTTACAGTGATCGGCATTGTAAGCTATCTCTTTTTGTGCTTGATGTGGATATTTTGTAAATACGAAGTGTCTGTAGCCTGAACCGCAACTCTGCGTTTCTTCATGCATCGAAAATACCGTCCGACGATCCCCGACTTCAGATACCGAAAACAAGGAGCCGCACACTGAAAAAGGACCGGTAATCGCCCTGACTGTTGTTCTGGTCGGAGCGATTTTTCTGGCGATCATGATGGCCGTGCAGCCTCCCAAAAAAGCCGTGAAAGCGGAGAAAAAGGATGAGACTTCAGTATCCAACCAGCTTGCGATACCGGATATCATCAGGCAGGGCCCCGACAACAATAAACCGGTGACGCTGCCGGACACCTCGATCACCGCTTCGGTTCCTGATAACGTGCCGGAACTGGGCAAACCATTGCCCGGTGATCTCGGTCATGCGATGGTGAATAAGCAGAACGGCCGGTATCAGGGGAATGGTTCATCGCAGCAGTACAATCAACCCGATCCGGTCGAACAGGAACGATATGCCGCCGTGACTTCAAGTCCGTTCTTTGGCGGTGCGGCAAATGCTACGACCCCGGTCAGTTCAGGCAGCAGCTTCCCTGCTGGAAGTGCTGACGCTGCACAAGGCACTACCCCGGCAAGTACATACGGGCGTGACCAGAACAACCAGGCACGCAAGAACGAGTTTTTCGCAAACGGGGGAGGGGAAGAGAAGGAGTATGTTTCGAAACCCATGAAAAAAGCGGCAAGCCGGTACGAAGTGAAGGCAGGATCGGTGATTCCGGCCATTCTGGTTACCGGGATTGTCTCCGATCTGCCGGGGAATGTCATCGCCATGGTGAAAGAGAACGTGTACGATACCGTGAGCGGCGATTACCTGCTGATTCCGCAGGGAACAAGGGTGTTGGGGAGATACGACAGTATGGTGAGTTACGGTCAGAAACGGGTGCAGGTGAGCTGGACAAGGATGTTACGTCCGGATGGCTCGTCCATCGTGCTGGAGAACATGCCGGGTGTTGATCTGGCCGGCAACGCAGGATATAAAGGCAAGGTCGATAACCATTTCGACCGGCTGGTCGGTGGAGTGGTGCTCTCTTCGCTCCTCTCGATGGGAGCTACGGTATCGCAGGGAACCTATACCGATGAAGCAAGCATGAGCACACAGCAGCGCATGGCTGCCAATGTCGGAGAGGAGATCAGCAGCACAGGAAGCCAGATCACAAAAAAGAACCTGGATATTCAGCCGACCCTGAACATCAGGGCAGGCAATACCGTGAACATCCTCGTCAACAAGGATATGATTGTTGACCCATACGAAAACTGAAGATAACTCAGAATATGATCGATCTCGATATTCAGGTGCAGAGCGAACCGGTTACCCGGAGGTTACGGCTCAGGAAGGAGGTTTCGGAGGAGTTTGATCTCTATGTGAAGGCCGCACAGGAAAAGACGAAAGGCGCCGATGAATCTCTGGTACTTGAGGCGATTCTGAGGAATCATCTCAAGAGGGACAAGGGATTTCGGGTTTGGTTGCAGCAGCGTGAGCATCAGAGTCAGGCAAGTCCTTGAAGAAGTGGCCATTGCCTTGCCTCTAATAATCTAACCGGTAGCCTCCTGCAGCATGAAAATTGCTTATTCCGATACTTCACCCCTTCTGTAAACAGCTCTCTTTTCAGATTCCCTGCACAATCCTTTTGACCGATGCGTCAAGTGAGAACGAAGACGCGTTTTTTAGATGATATCGGCTTAAATCAGGTGAAAACGTTTAAAAAAGGTGCGATAGAATCGTATCTTTTACCTCGCGTAATCTTTTTTTGAACGGGTTCAGTTTTTCAATTACCCACTATTGAGGAGCTCGAGAAATGGTCGAGATTGAAGACCGTTGGTTATCGATCCATGAGATTTGCAGTCACCTTGGTGTCAGTAAGGACACCGTTTATAAGTGGATTGACAAACATGCCATGCCGGCCCACCGTATGGGTCGCCTCTGGAAATTCAGGAAGGATGATGTAGATAAATGGGTTAAAGCCGGTGGTGCGACTTCTCCATTAGAAAAATCTGATAATAAAAAGCAATGAACTCCCTATCATGGCTGAAGCGATTCAAGAGAAGCTAAGACAATCACTCCGTGCGGCAGAAGAGCTCTATCATCGCCTGGTGTTGCTGGTGGGAGAGAGTGGTTCCGGCAAGACTGACGTTCTTCGCGAATTTGCCGAAGAAATCGGAACAGAGGTCATCAATATCAATCTGTTGCTATCGGCGGAGTTACTTGGGTTGTCAGAGACGCAGCGGGGGCTTCATTTGCCGGAAATTCTGGATAAGATCGTGGATAAAAAGGAGACGACTGTGGTTCTTGATAATATCGAAATCCTTTTCGACCAGCGGTTGAAGCAAGATCCATTGAAACTGTTACAGCACATGTCGAGAAATCGCTCAGTAGTAGCAGCCTGGAATGGGAAAATTGAACAAGGCAGACTTATCTATGCCGAAACCGGTCATCCGGAATACCGGCAGTGCGATGGCAAAGAGCTGCTTTTTGTCGGGATGAATGGAACAGCAACTCTTGATAGTGCACATAAAAATGAGGCAGTATGAAATACGGAGAGCTTATACAGTTTGACCCTATCGAGTCAGTTGTTCAGTTGCGCAAAGCTGACAATACCAGTGCAGCCCGGCAACTTGTCAATACCTATGTCATTTCAGACGAGATGGCTGACCGCCTTATGCATCTTGTTTTTCCTCAGTTGCAATTCGATCATCCTGCCGATAACAAAGGGTTGCTGGTCGTGGGTAATTACGGCACCGGTAAATCGCACTTGATGTCGGTCATTTCAAGCATTGCGGCAGATGCATCCCTGCTACCAGGGCTAAGCCATCCGGTTGTTCGTGACAGTGCCAGTCAGATTGCCGGGCGGTTTCAGGTGATCCGCACCGAAATTGGTGCCACCACCATGTCACTGCGGGATATCCTTGTTTCCGAACTGGAAGAGCATCTTGATACATTCGGGGTTGAGTATGTTTTTCCCGATGCGAATACCATTACCAGTCATAAGCGAGCATTTGAAGACATGATGGAGAAGTTTGCCCAGGTTTATCCGGAGCAGGGGTTACTTCTTGTGGTCGATGAACTGTTGGACTACCTGCGTTCCCGCAACGATCATGAAATTATTCTGGATCTCAATTTTCTTCGAGAGATTGGCGAAGTATGTAAAGATTTGCGTTTCCGATTTTTGGCCGGCGTTCAGGAAGCTATTTTTGAAAGCCACCGTTTCGCTTTTGTTGCCGACAGCATCCGCAGGGTAAAAGACCGTTTTGAGCAGGTGCTCATCGCACGAAATGATGTCAAGTTTGTGGTGGCTGAGCGCCTGCTCAAGAAGAGCGTTGAGCAGCAGGCCCGCATTCGGGAATACCTTCTCCCATTTGCCCGGTTCTACAGCGGACTTAATGAACGCATGGATGAGTTTGTGCGTCTTTTTCCTGTGCACCCCGATTACATAGATACTTTTGAGCGGGTTACTGTCGTGGAAAAGCGTGAAGTCCTTAAAACCCTTTCATTCAGCATGAAAGGCCTGCTTGGCAAAGAGGTGCCGCCGTTGGAGCCGGGAGTAATTGCTTTCGACAGCTATTGGAGCACGCTTCGCCAGAATGCATCATTCCGCACGCTCCCGGAAATCAAGGCAGTCATTGAATGCAGTGAGGTACTTGAATCACGTATTGAAAATGCGATCACCCGCAAACAATACAAGCCGATGGCATTGCGGTTGATTCACGCTCTTTCGGTGCATCGTCTGACCACAGGGGATATCTATGCTCCGATGGGTGCAACCCCAGAGGAACTTCGTGACCGCCTGTTTCTCTTTGAACCATTGATTGCCGAAATGGGCAGCAATGAGCCTGACAAGGATCTGCAAACTCATGTGGAAACTGTTTTAAAAGAGATCATCAAAACGGTCAGCGGACAGTTCATCTCGTTCAATCCCGACAATCGCCAGTTCTATCTTGACCTTAAAAAAACCGACGACTTTGATGCCCTGATTGACAAAAGGACTGAAAGTCTGGATAACAGTCAGCTTGACCGCTTTTACTATGAAGCGCTGAAGAGGGTTATGGAGTGCCAGGATTCGACATACGTTTCTGGTTACAAAATCTGGCAGCATGACCTTACCTGGCAGGAGCGCAAGGCCGCCCGAACCGGTTACCTTTTTTTTGGAGCACCAAATGAGCGCTCGACGGCTGTTCCGCAACGGGATTTTTACCTCTACTTTATTCAGCCAAATGACCCGCCACGTTTCAGGGACGACAAGCAGAACGACGAAGTTTTCATCAGGCTCAAGGGAAGCGATGAAGAGTTTATGACTGCACTCAAGAGTTATGCAGCATCTCTTGATCTTGCTTCAACCTCCTCAGGTCAAGCCAAGTCCACTTATGAAACCAAAGCCAACTTTTTTCTTAAAAAACTGGTGCAATGGCTTCAGAAACAGAGCAGCGACGCCTTTGACGTAACCTGGCAGGGACGTACGAAATCCATGATGGAGTGGGCAAAGGGCAAGTCCATCCGTGACCTTACAGGAATTCTGCCCCATGAAACCATTAACTTTCGTGATCTGGTCAACACGATTGCTGGTATTTGCCTGGCTCCTCACTTTGCTGATCAGGCTCCCGACTATCCCTGTTTTTCAGTACTGATTACAACCAATAACCGGTCGCAGGCAGCACAGGATGCCTTGCGGGCCATTGCAGGGCAGAACCGCACCAAACAGGCTACCGCCGTCCTTGATGCATTGGAACTGCTTGATGGCGAAAGGATTGATCCTAACAAGTCACGCCATGCGAGGTTTATTCTTGAGCTGTTCAAGAACAAAGGCCATGGCCAGGTTCTGAACCACACAGAGCTTATTCAGGATGACCATGGCATTGAGTATATGAATCCTGGAGCATCCCGTCTTGAACCGGAATGGGCTGTTGTGATTATTGCTGCACTGGTCTATTCCGGAGACGCAGTACTCTCCATTCCCGGTAAAAAGTTCGATGCAACCATGCTTCAGCAGCTTGCGGCAACAGGTATGGATGAGCTTATTCGCTTCAAGCACCTGGAACAACCAAGGGAGTGGAATATTCAGGCACTGAAGGCGCTCTTTGAACTGCTCGGAATGACTCCAGGCATGGCTCAACTGGTCACTCAAAGCAAAGATGAGCCAGTTCAAGCTCTTCAACAAGCGGTTGAAACAACAGTCAAACGCCTTGTAATGGCCCGTCAGACGATTACTGCAGGGCTCTCTTTCTGGGGTTTTGATTGCATGACGATGTCAGGCATTACTGACCCTATTATAGTTCTTGACGAAGCAAAAAACTTCTTTGAGTCGCTTCAGGTTTATTCCACTCCGGGCAAGTTGAAAAATTTCCGGTACAGCGCGCAAGAGGTAACTGCTTATGAAAAAGCGATCAAACTTCTTGGCGATATTGATCTCTTGCGTGATTTTGTCATGACACTCAGCCCTGTCGCATCATGGCTCTCAAGCGCCGAATCAGTGCTTGCTGGAGATCATGACTGGGTGACACGCATGAAAAGCACACAGCGGGATCTTCTTGATTCACTCAGGCAGGCTGATGTTACTCTCCTTTCCTCTCAGGCTCAAGGCATCACAGCAAAGCTGATGCAGCTTAAAAAGGAGTACACTAACGCTTACATCGCTATGCACACCACAGCCCGTCTTGGTGTCAATGACGACAAGCGTAAAGCAGCCCTGCTTAATGACTCCCGCATTCAAACCCTGAACAAGCTTTCGGTTATTGATCTGATGCCACGTCAGCAGCTTGGCGACTTCCAGAACCGGCTTGCCGGACTCAAAAGCTGTTCTGCTTTGACCGAACAGAATCTTGATTCTACCCCTGTTTGCCCGCATTGTGGGTTTCGGCCACTTCTCAATGAATCCATCATGATCGGGGCTGCATCAATGATTGAAAGGATGGATGCCGAGCTTGACGCAATGGTGGCTGGCTGGACCGATACAATTCTTGGTAATCTTAAAGACCCGATTACCCAGGCTAACATGAATCTGCTCAGGAGTGAAGATCGCCACCCGCTTGAATCGTTTATCAAATCAGGTGAACTGCCGGAACCACTTGACAACAACTTTGTTCATGCCCTTAAAGAGGTACTGTCAGGACTGGTAAAAGTTACGGTTAAGGCCAAAGATCTCGAAAATGCACTTCAGGTTCATAGCGGAGCCGCAACTCCAGGGGAGATGAAGAGACGTTTTGAGGAGTACATTGATCAACTTACCAAAGGCAAAGACCCGGCCAAGGTGCGGATCGTCATGGAGAATTAATCTATGGATACTCTCGGATTACCTATTTCCATTAAATTGCTTCTGCATGGTCAAGCAGTTGAGTGGGAGAGGCTCGAATTCAAAAAAGGCTGGAATCCGCAGGCTGTGCTCCACACGATCTGCGCTTTTGCTAACGACTTTCACAATCTTGGTGGTGGCTACATCGTGGTCGGTATCGAAGAACAGAATGGTCGGCCACAACTGCCACCTGTCGGCTTAAACCCAAATCAGCTCGATGCTATTCAAAAAGAGATTCTGCGCCTAGGGCATAACGCTATTCAACCATCCTACCACCCGCGGAGTGTACCCATTACCTGGCAGGGTCAAACCATTCTGGTGATTTGGGCTCCCGCGGGCGAGACGCGCCCTTACCGGGCCAAGGTTAATCCTTCTGAAACTGGCAACGAATGGCGCGAATACATTCGCAAACAATCGAGCACCGTTGTTGCCAGAAATGACGACTTGAAAGAGCTGGTAAGCCTGACGGCAACTGTGCCATTCGATGACCGTTACAACCAGCAGGCCACGCTTGGCGATTTATCGTTGCGATTGATTGAAGAATTTCTGCACGAGGTGGGCAGTGAGCTTGCAGAGCAGGTCGCCCAACTGCCAATGGAAACCATCGGCAGGCAAATGAACATCGTGGGTGGCCCCAGTGAAGCACCATTCCCGAAAAACATCGGCCTGATGATGTTCAACGAACATCCGGAAAAATTCTTTCCTGTAACCCAGATCGACGTGGTCTATTTTCCCGATGGCCCGGGTGGTGATGTTTTTGAAGAAAAGGAATTTAAAGGCCCGTTGCACCGCATGATTCGGGATGCGCTTAGCCATATTCAACGCAACTACCTGAAACAGACAATCATCAAACACCCGCATCGCGCCGAAGCCGATCGTATCTGGAATTACCCTTATGCGGCGATCGAAGAAGCCTTGGTCAACGCGATTTATCACCGATCCTACGAAATACGTGAACCGGTCGAGGTTCGCATTACACCCGAAGAGCTGGTGATACTCAGCTTCCCGGGTCCAGACCGATCAATCACGATGGCCGATATCGCTGCAGGCAATGCGGTCAGCCGTCGTTACCGCAATAGACGTATTGGCGAATTCATGAAAGAGCTTGAGCTGACAGAGGGCCGTTCCACTGGCATCAGAAAAATCAAACGCGCGATTGCCCAAAACGGCTCGCCAGATCCTGTTTTCCAAACGGATGATGATCGAAACTATTTTTTAGTACGCTTTCCTGTTCACCTGGATGCAATTCGCTCAGCAAATGTCGAACAAGTAACCCATCAAGTAACCCATCAAGTAACCCATCAAGTAATGCAATTATTGAAAGCCTGTGATGGTGAAATGAGCAGGGCAGAATTGATGCATGCGGTGGGCATGAAAGACAGGGTCAGCTTCAGCAAAAACTACCTGGACTCAGCTATCGCAGACGATCTGATAGAGATGTCGCAACCAAACGCCCCCAAAAGTCCGACACAAAAATACAGACTGACAAAGAAAGGCAGAAATATCATGGAGTCCCAAAAGTGAAGCAGCAAAGCTTTTTTAAAACAAACATGGTTCCCTCCAAAGAGGGGTCAGGCAGGTTGTTTGATGAGGAACTGGTGTCGAATGCCACTTCTGTAACTTGTCTTGGCAAAAGCTTCCCTGATGATGAAGCCCGGCGGGCATATTTCACCGAACTGTTAGCAGAGAAGCTTCGCGATCCTGAATTCCGCAAAATCGAAGGTTTTCCAATCGGCGGCGATGAAGATATCCTGAAGCTGAGTGATCCGCCATATTACACAGCTTGTCCGAACGCATGGATTGCCGATTTTATTGCCGAATGGGAAGCACAAAAGCCTGAGAAGCCAGAGGGCTTTACCTATCACCGTGAACCCTTTGCTGCGGATGTGAGCGAAGGCAAGAACGACCCCATTTACAACGCGCACTCCTATCACACCAAGGTGCCGCACAAGGCTATCATGCGCTATATCCTTCACTACACCGAGCCGGGTGATATTGTGTTCGACGGCTTCTGCGGAACAGGGATGACCGGTGTGGCGGCCCAGCTTTGTGGTGATCGTAAGGTGGTAGAATCACTCGGATTTCTTGTTCAGCATGATGGTGTCATTTTACAGGAAGAAACCGATGAGAATGGCAATAAAACCTGGTCGCCATTCTCCCGCTTGGGAGCACGCCGTGCGGTACTCAACGACCTGTCGCCAGCCGCCACCTTCATTGCCTATAACTACAACACTCCGGTGGATGTAGCAGCTTTTGAAAAGGAGGCAAAGCGCATCCTGAAAGAGGTGGAAGATGAGTGCGGTTGGATGTATGAAACACTGCACACTGACGGGAAGACGAAGGGCAAGATCAACTATACCGTTTGGTCGGATGTGTTTGTCTGTCCGAATTGTTCAGGGGAGGTTGTTTTTTGGGACGTGGCGCTCGATAAAGAGGCTGGTAAAGTAAAAGATGAATTTCCCTGCCCGCATTGCTCGGCAAGTTTGACCAAGCGCAACATGGAGCGTGCATGGGTCACCAGGTTTGACCCGGCAATCAATGAAACATTGAGGCAAGCCAGACAGGTGCCCGTACTGATCAGTTACACTGTCGGCAAAAAACGGTATGAAAAAGCGCCTGATGCTTTTGATTTGGAGCTTATTGAGAGGATTGAGCGATGCGAGATTCCGCATTGGTTTCCGAGTGCCGAATTGCCAGATGGTTTTAACACTCGACAACCAAAAGCATCACACGGGATATCTCATGCCCATCATTTTTATACAAAGCGAAATCTTTGGATTTTAAGTGAAATAGAGCACAGAATCAAAGTTAACAAAACCAAATTTTTATTGACAGGAATTGCAAATCGTTCGACTCAAATGAACAGGATTCATTTGAAAAACTTCTTTTTTGGTGGCGGCGGCTGGAATGCAGGTTATTTAAAAGGAACGCTTTATATCTCCTCATTGCCGGTAGAAACAAGTATTTTTGAGCAGTGGTCAGATCGAATTAATTCAGTCAAAAACGCTTTCCAGTCTGGATCAATTCAGGCAAGTCAACTTTTATTTACACAATCGTCTACGAATATCGCAATAAATCCTGATAGTCAGGATTATGTGTTTATAGACCCTCCTTTTGGCTCAAATCTCAATTATTCTGAACTTAATTTTCTTTGGGAGTCATGGCTCAAAGTATTTTCAAACAATAAATTGGAAGCCATTGAAAACAGTGTTCAAGGTAAAGGCGCAACTGAATACCGCCAGCTTATGGCTGCCTGTTTCAAGGAGGCCTATCGAATTTTAAAACCAGGCCGATGGATGACTGTAGAGTTTTCTAACACTAAAGCGTCTGTTTGGAACAGCATTCAAACAGCATTGAACGAAGCAGGCTTTATTGTTGCTAATGTATCAGCCCTTGACAAAAAACAGGGGAGCTTCAAGGCTGTAAATACCCCAACAGCCGTCAAACAGGATCTGGTAATCTCCGCCTACAAACCCAACGGCGGTTTTGAAGAGCGTTTCCTCAAAGAAGCGCAAACCGAAGAAGGCATCTGGGATTTTGTTCGTACCCATTTACAATATCTGCCAGTTACCAAACGACAAGGCTCACTGATGCAAGTGATACCGGAGCGCGATCCCCGTATCCTGTTCGATCAGATGGTTGCCTACTATGTTCGTAAAGGCTATCCCGTGCCAATATCCAGTCAGGAGTTCCAGATTGGGCTCTCACAGCGTTTCAGCGAGCGGGATGGCATGTATTTCTTGCCAGACCAGGTGGCTGAATACGACAGAAAAAAAATGCACTCTGGTGGTATAGAGCAGGCCGTCATGTTTGTCAAAGATGAAGCAACAGCCATCCAGTGGCTCCGACAGCTCATCAAAGAGAAGCCTCAGACATTTCAGGATATCAACCCCCAATTCATGCAGCAGCTTGGTGGCTGGAGCAAAAATGAAGCCCAGCTCGATTTGCGCGAACTGCTGAACCAGAATTACCTCTGTTTCGACGGCAAAGAGCCTGTTCCGGAACAGATTCATGCCTATCTTTCATCAAATTGGAAAGAGCTTCGCAATCTGCCAAAGGATGACCCTTCGCTGCGGGCCAAAGCGCAAGACCGGTGGTATGTCCCCGACCCCAACAAGGCAGGTGACCTCGAAAAATTGCGCGAGAAAGCACTTCTTAAAGAGTTTAGTGAATACCAGCAGTTCCCCAAAAAGCTCAAGGTCTTCCGCCTCGAAGCCGTCCGCGCAGGGTTCAAAAAATCATGGCAAGAGCGCGACTATGCAACAATTATTGCTGTCGCCGAAAAAATTCCAAATAACGTTCTCGAAGAAGACCCAAAACTGCTCATGTGGTACGATCAGGCAATAACAAGAATAGGAGAATGAACCACAACTGGGTACAAAACATTCATTAAGGAGATGCAAATATGAATATCAACGCCAGTATCATTGACCAGCGGGTTACAGGTATAATTGAGGATCACCCTGAGTGGCTGCTGGCAGGTAATGACCTGAACAAGCAAAAGTCAGAGGCATTTGTGCTGTTATGTATTGCAACATGCCTTGACGTGCCAATGGATGAAGCGTCCGAGTTGATTACTGAAGGCGGCAATGACGCAGGTGTTGATGGTCTCCATGTAGGTGAGGTGGAAGATGGAGAGTTTTTAGTCACGATATTTCAGGGAAAATACAAGGTAAAAGACCTGAGTGGGGAAGCAAATTTCCCTGAAAATGGCGTTCAGAAAGCTGTTGATACCATTCAAGTGCTTTTTGATCCTTATCGTAAAGTATCTTTAAACGAAAAGATAGCGCCAAAGATTGAGGAAATCCGTTCTCTTATTCGTGACGCATATATCCCCAATGTCCGTGTTATTTTGTGCAACAACGGTGCCCAGTGGACAGCTCAGGCTGACAATTGGATAAATGAGGCGAAAAAGGATTATGGAGACAAAGTTGATTTTGTTCATTTCAATCATGACTCCATTGTCAACATACTTCAAAGAAGCAAAAAAGTTGATACCACATTGACGCTGAGTGGCCAGGCGATTGTCGAAGATATGAACTACATGAGAGTTTTGGTCGGACGTGTTTCTGTTCAGGAAATCCACAGGCTTTTCAACGATCATGGTGACAAGCTTTTGGAACGGAACATACGCCGTTACCTTGGCCTTCACACCAATCGTGTTAATACAGCTATTCATAAAACACTCTGTGACCCACAAAGGTCAGATAAATTTTATTTTTATAACAATGGTATTACCGTGGTCTGTGAAAAGTTTGACTATAACGCGTTTCAAAAAACGGACTATAAGGTACAGTTGAAAAATATGCAGGTGATCAATGGCGGTCAGACTTGTAAAACGATTCAGGAGACTTTGAATAGTGTTTCGACCAACATGATCGGTGAGTCTGCCTATGTCATGATTCGTGTATATCAGCTTGCGGAGACACATAAAGATTTCGTACAAGATATCACGTACGCTACAAACAGTCAAAATCCTGTTGATTTACGAGACTTGCGTTCGAATGACGACATTCAAAAACAACTTGAGATCGGAATTTCAGATCTTGGTTATACCTACAAACGTCAGCGTGAAGAGGGTGGTGGTGGTTCAAATGTTGTTACGAGTTCCATTGTTGCGGAATCGGTTCTTGCGATATGGCGGCAAAGACCGCACCAGGCAAAATTTCGGCGCAAAGAGCACTTTGGGAAACTCTATGAGGATATTTTCAAGGATTTGAACGCATCACAAGCGCTTCTTGCTGTTCTGATGTTTCGTGCAGTTGAAAACGAAAGGAAGCGTCCTACATCTTTGACTCCACCAGATTTTTTGCCTTATGCTTCACACTACATTTCGATGTTGATCGGTCGAAAACTGCTACATGACATGGGCGTTTCACTTTCAGAGGTTTCTCATCGAAACTTCAATGAAATCCTAAAGAAGTTTGAAGATAATGAAGCTGCTTATCGTGCCAATGCAGTGGGAGATGTGAGGGATGCATTGAAAGCCTGTTATGGATTAAGGGAAGTCTCATTACAACAACTTTCCGCAACGTTCAGGCGAGGTGATCTTCTTGAAATGCTTGGAGCTGTTGGATTGAGTGAAGCGTAAAACATTAGATACACCAATTGATGCAGGATTGCTTGAAATGACAAATCCGGGAAAACCCAATGCAAGCAATCAGAAATATGTCATTTCTCAGCATGGTTTTAGACTGTTGAAAGTATGGGAGGAGTCGAGTGACTAAGTTTGCTGCAGTTTATAATCAACTTAGTCACTGTACTCTGATTAAGTCGATGGGAATTGTTTGATATGGACAAAACCTGGCAATACAGCACCATCCACCACTCACCATGCAAGGTCATAGAAGAGCAAACCTTGTGGGGTCAAACGGTTTGCCGGGTGTGGTTGCCGAATCAGGATGCGGTTGTGCGTGTTCCCCGTTCTGCGTTTCAGCCGCTGAACGTTTTCCTGCGGCCTGAGATTGAGGCTCATCGCATTGGATATATTGCAGCGGCAGCAAAGGTGGCGGAGGTTCTGGAAGGAGGACGTAGTGCTTCTGATGGCCATGTTCTGCTGGCTCCGATGGAGTCAAACGTGATTCCGCTCCCGCATCAAATTCATGCCTTGTCAAGAGCGGTTTCCGGTGACCGGGTTCGATATTTGCTGGCTGATGAAGTTGGCCTTGGCAAAACCATTGAAGCCGGCCTTATCATGCGGGAGCTTAAGCTTCGCGGATTGGTGCGTCGTACACTGGTGGTTGCTCCCAAAGGTTTGGCGACTCAGTGGGTCGCGGAAATGCATACGCACTTCAACGAACAGTTTCGGCTGGTGCTTGGTGATGATATCAGTACACTTCAGCGTTTGCATCCGGGATCGGAAAGTGGCAATTCACCGTGGTCAATGTTCAATCAGGTTATTGTTTCTCTGGATTCGGTAAAACCAATGGAGAAACGGCGGGGATGGTCGGCTGAACGAGTTGGAGCGTATAACCGCAGCCGCTATGAAGAGCTGATAAATGCTGGATGGGATCTGGTCATTGTCGATGAAGCTCACCGTTTGGGCGGCAGTACTGATCAGGTTGCACGTCACAGGCTTGGTCAAGGGCTGGCAGAGGCAGCGCCTTATGTACTGTTGCTTTCGGCTACTCCTCATCAGGGGAAGAGTGATGCTTTTCACCGGTTAATGAGGGTACTCGATAAGGAGGCCTTTCCCGATTTGGAGAGTGTGTCGCGTGAACGGGTGATGCCCTATGTGATCCGTACTGAGAAACGAAATGCTGTAGATGCCGACAATAAACCGCTTTTCAAGCCTCGCCGGACGCAGTTGATCGCGGTATCATGGGAGCCACGGCATCATCTGCAGCAAAGCCTCTATGAAGCGGTGACCGAGTATGTTCGTGAAGGGTATAATCAGGCAATCCGCGACAAGAAACGGCATATCGGCTTTCTCATGATTCTCATGCAGAGGCTGGTGGTTTCAAGTACCCGCGCTATCCGCTTTACTCTGGAACGCCGTCTGGAAATATTGAAAGATGGTGAACGGCAAACCAGCTTGCGTCTTGATGAGAACAGTATTGGAAGTGATGAGTTCTATGATATGGATGCGGAGGAACTGCTCGATGAGCTTTTGACCTCGAAGGTATCGGCCTTGCAGAACGAAGCTCTCTTTGTTGAAACGCTGCTTGAAGCTGCCCGCAAATGTGAAGAGGCAACGCCCGATGCCAAAGCGGAAGCCTTGATTGAGTGGATATACCAGCTTCAGTCGGATGAGAACGACTCTGAGTTGAAGGTGCTGCTTTTTACGGAATTTGTGCAGACTCAGGAGATGCTGAAGCAATTTCTGGGAGATCGAGGGATTACGGTTGTAACGCTCAATGGTTCCATGAGCATGGATGAGCGGAAACGTTCACAGGATGCTTTTTGTCATCGTTCGAGGGTACTTGTTTCTACCGATGCCGGTGGCGAGGGATTGAATCTTCAGTTTTGTCATGTCGTCATCAATTACGATATGCCCTGGAACCCGATGCGGGTAGAACAGCGGATCGGACGTGTTGATCGCATTGGGCAGACGAAGGTTGTCAGGGCGATTAACTTTTTGCTTGAAGAGTCAGTGGAATATCGGGTACTTGAAGTGCTTGAAAAAAAGCTGGCAGTGATTTTCGAAGAGTTCGGTATCGATAAAACCGGGGATGTACTCGATTCTGCAGCCGCTGGTGAACTGTTTGATGAGCTCTTTACTTCCGCTGTTCTTAATCCTGAAGGGGTTGATAGTACGGTTGAACAGGGTGTGGAACGTCTTCGGCATGAGATCATTGATGTTCGTAACTCATCGGTTCTCTACGGCATTTCTGACGAACCTGATCTTCAGGCGGCAGAACGGCTACGCTCCCATCCTCTGCCTCACTGGCTGGAGAGGATGATAGTCTGCTATCTGAACGCATATGGAGGCAAAGCAACACAAAAACGCACCGGGTGGGAGTTGACCTGGCCTGATGGCGATGTCTCTCATCGGTGCGTATTCAGCTCCAGAGATGCACAAAACAAGCCGGATACACTGTTGCTTAATCTGGAAAATAATCGACTTCGAGGGCTTGCACTCAACTTGCCGCAAATTATGGCTGCTCAGCCCATACCTTGCTTCTCCTTAAGTGGACTGCCTCCAACGATTTCAGGTTTCTGGGCTCTTTTTGAAATCCGCCTGCAAGCAGGGATGCACCAGCAAAGTCAGCTTATAAGAATCCCTCTCGTTCGTCGTCGCTACATCGCGGTTTTTCAGAGTGAAGAGGGTGACGTCTTTATGCCGACTGCCCGCCATATTTGGGATTCATTACAATCAGAAGAGCTGAAGGTACGTACTTCCATGGAGCCAGATCAATCAATTGTCATATATAACCGTCTTCTGAAGGTTTGTGAAGATGAGGGTAAAGAGTTGTTTGATGCATTGCAGCAAGAACATCAATCAGCTATTGATCGTGAAGAAGAGCGGGGGGATGTTGCGTTCAGTGCCCGGAGAAGGGCTATAGAAAGAGCTGGATTACCGGAGGTACGTCATTATCGGACAACGCAGAGTAATATTGAGGAGGCCGGTTGGCGCAAAGAGCTTCAGTCAGCAAAGCAGGTAGTTCCGGAGATTCGTCCGTTGCTGCTCATGCGCATCATGAAGGGAGGCTCACAGTGAAGAGCTGGAGAGAGAGTATTCTGAACGACTTTGTGCCGAATGTGAGCCGCCTCACTCTCGTTGCGGACCCTGACAGCCTGTTAACGGAAGAGACTCTCTCGCTTGAGCTGCGCCGTCGTGGTTTTGAGCTGATTGAATTCAATGATCCTGTTGAGTTTCGATATGCCTATGAATCAAAATACCGTGCAATTTGGGACAAGGGTGAGCATACAGATTTAGTGGTTATTCTTCGACTTCAGGATACAGAACTGGAATCTCTGCCTTATGACTTGCTGCAGGCCGGAAGAAAACTCTCGTTTAACCTTGGCAATCTTTTCCCAAACTTGAGCTACCCGGTTCTTGAGCAACTGGATCGCTCGTTTCTGGATGCATTGTTCGAAGCTCAGCATACATTTTCACCTGACCGTATGGGTGACAATGCGACCAGGGATTTTATCCTGCGCCATGTTTTCAGGGTTGCAGCAGAACTGATTGTATCCGATGTCGATCTGCTCAGGGTTCTGCTTCGCCTGCATTACAGTAAAATTGCTCTTCCTGAAATTTTGGCCCTTCGTCTGGTCCAGCAGCTCCGGGGGCAAGCAGGGTTTCATGAATGGCCACTGGATGTTATTGTTTCGGATGAGGAGGCTTTTTTTGCATTCCTTCAGGAGCGGTGGCCACTCTTTCTGGGCAGAATCAGTGATGACAGACAGCTTCGTGAAATTCCCATGAAGTACCGGGGGCCAGACTATCTTCCTTTTGATCATCATGACATACGGGTTTACATCGACAATCTTTTTGTTGAAGGGAAATTGCATCCAGTTCAAAAACCTGGAGTCTCCATTGATGTATCGTCCTGGATTCGGAGCGGTATTGTTGACTCAGGAACGGCTGATCAAACGTTACGGATTTCCCGGCTTTTTGAGATTATTGAAAAAGAGATGCCTGTCGAGGATTGCCGTTATTCTGATTGGATTACTTATGCCTTGAAATGGGCGGAACTGACGGCATTGGTTCATTGCGCTGAGGATGAGGAACGTAAAACACGGTTGCTGCAAATCGGTGATAAACTGAATGCCGCCTTTCCTCAATGGTTAAGCTCCCATTATTCAAGTATCATCAATCTATCGCCAAAAAATCCGGCGATGCTGCACCATGTGCCAAGAGGTCTGGCCCGAGAACTCGATGATGACAAAAAAAGTCGTGTTGCACTGCTCGTTATAGATGGTTTATCGCTGGATCAGTGGGTCTCTGTTCGTGAGATTCTCCGGGTTCAGAACAGCAGTTTAATCATGAGGGAGTCAGCGGTGTTTGCCTGGATTCCAACATTGACCTCGGTGTCAAGACAGGCGATTTTTTCAGGCAAGCCGCCACTCTATTTCCCGGCGTCAATACAGTCTACAAATAGTGAGAGTAATCTCTGGAAACAGTTCTGGGAGGATGCTGGACTCTCTCGTCTTGACATCGCCTATCAACGAGGTCTGGGCGATGGCGATGTTTCAAGCACTCTTGAAGCGACAGTGCATCCCGGTAAAACAAGAGCACTCGGGCTGGTCGTGGACAAAGTTGACAAGATCATGCATGGTATGCAGCTCGGTGCGGCAGGTATGCACAATCAGATCAAGCAGTGGTGTCAGGGAGGGTTTCTCAATTCGCTTATCGATTATCTTTTGCTTCATGGTTATCAAGTCTGGTTGACCTCTGATCATGGCAATATTGAGTGCCAGGGCAAAGGTCGTCCTTCTGAAGGTGTCATTGCTGAAACCCGTGGCGAACGGGTTCGTGTCTATCCGACGCCTGAACTTCGCACAACGGTCGCTCGTGAATTTCCTTTTGCCAGCGAGTGGCAACCGATCGGGTTGCCTCAGGGTTATTTCCCGCTTATTGCCAGCGGCAGGGATGCATTTGTTACTCCAGGAACGGCAATTGTCGGGCATGGAGGCGTTTCAATCGAAGAGGTTATTGTTCCGCTGATAAAGTTTGAGAGGGGTTTATAACATGAGCAAGCGCCATGAAAAACTGGGGATCAAGCAGACCATTCAGAAAGAGTGGATGGACAGGACGTTGAGAATGGTGCTGGCAGGAATGACTGAAAAGGAGATCCGCCAAGATCTTGACCAATATCTCTCCACGCAGAAGCAAAGCGGCGGTATTGGAGAGCGAGGTCAAAAAACTTATGGGATGGCTATAGGGATACTTGCCTCATGGTTTGCTCCAGAAGATGATCTTCGCGGGTTTCGAGATGAAGCGTTGAAAATTGCGCGTGTAATTCCAGAAGAAGAGTGGCTGCCACTGCATTGGGCAGTTATTTCGGCAGCATATCCATTCTGGTTTAACGTCGCAAAACAGGTTGGCCGGCTATTCAACCTTCAGGAAAGTGTGACCCAGGTACAGATTTTTAACCGTATCAAGGAGCAATATGGAGACCGGGAGACCGTTGACAGAAATGCCCGGTACACCGTTCGGTCTTTTGTTGCCTGGGGTGTTTTGCAGGAATCAGGTGTCAAAGGGTGCTATAAAAAATCTGATACAAGAGCAATTCTCGATAAAATGCCAGCTCTTGTCATGTGTGAAGCGGCCTTGCATGCTCAGCCTGAAGGGAAAATGCAGGTCAGCCAGTTGTTACACAATCCCGCATTATTTCCGTTCCGGCTGCCATCTTTGACCGGCGATTACATCTCGGGCAACTCAACCACCATTGCCGTTATTCGTCATGGTCTGGATGATGAGATATTGACTATTGTTCAATAGTACCTCGATTCAATATGCCAAGTGAACAAGATTATCAGAATCACCCAGTTTTTGCTCAGTTGGAGCATTACATCTCATTCTATGAGTCTCTGGCTTATTCGGTATTCTCGTTTATTCCCGGTGGAACAAGTGCTATTTGCAATATTGATTCAAACGTATATTCATCTATGCAAGGGACATTAGCATCAATCCATGCGATTCTTCAATGCGGAAAAATCAATGATGCCTATGCTTTGCTTCGGAAGTACTATGATGCTGCTATAATCAATATTTACTCCAATCTGTATCTTGAGGATCACTTCAGCATTGAAAACTTTGTTGTTCAGCATATAGAGAATTGGCTGAACGGAACAGTTCGTCTCCCTGAGTACCGAGTGATGTCTCAATACATTCGAACTTCACACAGAGTTACGCCTATTTCTGAGCTTATTTATTGTGATGAGCGATACAAACATTTGAGGGATCGTTGCAATGACCACACTCATTACAACTTCTATTATAACTTGCGCCTCAACGACATAGAGGTAGACCTGTCAACACGTATCAAGGCATTGGATGTCTTCGCCAGTGATGTGCGAGATGTAATGATTCTGCATGTCGCCTATCTGTTCTTCGCAAAAGAGTACTATATGGCATCGGACGACTATATTGGCTGTTTGGATTGTGGTGTAACGCCAGAACCCGATTCGCAGTACTGGGTTGCCCCCTTTGTTCAGGATTTTTTTGATCACATTGTAACGTTATATCGACCGGATATTGCGGCTCGAATCAGAGAAAATACGAGCATGCATTTGAAATAAAGTTTTCATCTTTTTCAATGGCCAAAACTTCATCGTCAGTCAAAGATGCGAACTCTTTCTGGTGTCGGCGAGGAGGAAGTTTTATACCGTTTTGGGTGATGAACATGATGCGGGATCGCGCCTCAAGCATAATCGATAATTGTCGAAAAATGGATGTTGATGTCGAATTCCTATACGCCATGACGCTTATTGTCGAATTAATGTGAAGCTTTTTCCGCTCACCGCTACTTACGACTACTCCACTTCAAACGTATAACCCCTCCGGTTCCGTTGCGCATCATGCGCTTTTAACCCCCTACGTCAATCATACCCGGAGTCCCGGATGGAATCCGACCGCAGGCCATTTATTCCAGCCTGCCGGCGGGTCTATCGTAAGCTATACTGGCTTCACGTACAGCAATCCGTAAGGTAAGCTGCGGGTGCCTGACCGCTCCAATCCGATCTGAAAAGACATTGTCAGTGGGTCATCCTTTTTTCCCCTCATTTTTATGGCGGGCATTCTCCTGTTCATTTCCTCTACTCTATACCGTCCTTTGTGGGTTCTCATCTTCGAAACCGGGTGAAAAATGGCTTGGCGATGCTATCAGAAGATTGAGGCTGCCGCCGGCAACTCCTCCCGCTGTCGCTGGGGCGGGTAGCCGGTGGAGGCAGCCCGGCGTTCAAGTCATGCAGTCAGACCGTCCTCGCTTGTTCCCTGTTGCTGTAGTGCACGTTCGCATTGCATCAATCTCTAACCTACGGAGGCGTTATGTCAGTCACTGTCTATGAAATCATCACCGGTCAGATGATTGCCCAGCTTGAAAAAGGCGTTGCACCCTGGCGTCAGCCCTGGAGCGTCGGTTTACCGAAAAACCTGGTTTCAGGGAAGGTTTATCGTGGTATCAACCTCTTTTTACTCTCCACGGCGGGGTGCGAATATTTCCTGACAAGAAATCAGGCTGAAGAACTGGGCGGTACCATCCGCAGCAAAGGGCTCCCGGTTGTTTTCTGGAAGATGCTTGAAAGAGAAAACAAGAAGACCGGCGAGAAGGAGCTTACCCCTTTTATGCGCTATTACAAGGTTTACCCTGCCAACGGTGTTGACGGCCTTGATGTCCCATCGCCCATCGGAGAGAAAAACAGCTCAATCGAAAGAGCTGAGGCAATTATCCAAAGAATGCCGAACCGGCCGGTGATCAATTACGGCGGAAACGATGCCTGTTACATCCCGTCTCGAGGGTTCCGGGACGCTCTCGACTAACTCTACAAACTCCTCTCCGAATTGACTGACAAAAAGCCAGAGTGAGATTGGCCACAAGCGGTGTGGCCAATTCACGGATTATGGGATGTAAGTGGTAGAGGCAATTAATACTTTGGTTTCTGTTTTTTCAAAAAGAAGCAGTTGTTGGTAGTGAACCGGTAACTCAGAGAACTCC
>Ga0172376_10002921_pt1 | contig 20606 bp, 10 predicted proteins | sample Lak35m_FD_121114 | JGI IMG/M metagenome (GOLD analysis project Ga0172376, IMG submission 121114) | Freshwater microbial communities from Kabuno Bay, South-Kivu, Congo - kab_092012_35m | ecosystem: Environmental > Aquatic > Freshwater > Lake | place: Democratic Republic of the Congo: South-Kivu... | reverse complement strand
GAAGAGCCAGAAGTACCTGATGTTCCTGAACTACCTGAAGTTCCACTTGTTCCTGATGAACCATCTGTACCTGAAGTACCGCTAGTTCCTGAAGAACCGTCAGTACCACTTGTACCCGAGCTACCCGACAAACCACTCGTTCCAGAACTACCTGAAGTTCCATTTACCCCACTACTTCCTGATGTCCCACTAGTTCCTGAAGTACCTGAAGTTCCATTCGAACCTGATATTCCACTACTTCCCGAAGTTCCACTAGTACCTGAGGTTCCTGAGCTTGTCGCAGCACCTGTGATTGTAACTGTAATATTTCCTCCACCGTCGTTGGTGACCGAAGCACCATTAAATGTCATGCCCGTTACCGCAGAAACCGTGGTAACTCCATCTCCGACTTGTAAGTCCGCACCACTGAAACCGGCAATGGAAATAGATGTTCCATCACTACTGTTGAGGGTTAAAGTTTTAGTACCAGTATTGAATGTTCCACCCGTTACTGGAGCTGTAAATCCTGTTATTGTTATAGTACCTCCCGTACTATTTTCCAACTCAACATAGTTAGAATTTGGCGTTGTTGCCGAGAAATAAGTTCCACCAGTGATTTGTACTGAATTAGATGTAACTATTCTCCATCTTGCCGTAGAGGCAGTCTCTCCCGCAACCCCTTCAATAGTTGACCCTGTCCAAGCATTAATAAGGGCTTGTCCCGCCGCGGAACGGTTATTCACCGTTGTCGTATATTCAGTAACAGTGATTGCCGAAGCGCCTGTAAGTCCTGTTACATTACCAAATAATGTACTATAGCTAGGTATATGGTACTGATAAACTTGGTCGGTTTCGTAAACATAAACCTGCATACCAAGTCTTCTACGACCTGATGATATATTATCAGAATTTAATTGGATACTGTCGGGTGAGAAAAGAGACCCAGCACCTTTAGTAAAAGCAATCGGGATTGTGTTTCCGGAATTTTGAATCAAACTTGGATATGTCGCAGCGGTCAATACAAGCTCCAAATCCGAGAGATTGTATACCTCCATATAACCCCCTGTCTGTAATACGGAGAAATTAGTCCCGAAAACGGAGGTGCTTGCGACCGATTCGGGTCCTGATAACTGAGATGAACTTATAGGGTTCTTATAGAGAGAAGACATTAGCGTTTTGGATTTTGATTCATAATTTTTTTATGTTTTGCTTTCACCTTTGATAAATATTGAAGAACCCAAAGGAAGGTTAGCAATTGCCGGAAGATTTAATAGTTCTGTCATCCACAGAACTCGGTATGTTCCTGCCGGTATAACACAACCCAACGGAACTGTAACATTAATGGAAGCATTGATTGAGTCAGGTACCCCACCATTAGAAATATCCGAGGAACATGGGGCTCCATATCCCGAATCTAAAGTCATGTTAGTCAATGTACCTCCAACACCTGCCAATGGAATCCAAACAGAGTAAACGTATTGAATATTCGGATTTACTTGGGACGTTGTTATTCTAACCGAACCAAACGTGTATTGAGCCTGAGGACATCCATAGGTGTCGGTACCAGCACCTGATGATTGTCTGATTTCACCATTAAGAGAAACTACGTTAGAAATAAAGTTACCCACACTACCAGACCAATCAGGGTATTGAACGTAGATACTCAAATCGTTAGCATAGTCAGGTCCTGCCGGGTATGTTCCTGAGTTAGAATAACCCCAATAACTCACTGAACCGTTAGTGAAGAGGTAACTTCCCAAGTTAGCTTGAGACGTTGAATCTTGTGGTTCGGGGAAGATGTATGCCGAATAAACAGGACCTGAACTTGAGGATGGAGTTGGTGTTGGGGTTACGGTACTTGTTGGAGTCACACTTGGGGAAACTCCCGGTGTTGGTGTAATTGTGGGAGTAATTGACGGAGTTGGTGTAGGTGTTGCCGTTGGAGTCGGACTTGGTGAGGCACTTGGTGGTATTCCGAAACAAACTGTAACGCCATCGATGAGTTCATTTCTTGTGACTCCGACGTAAAGAGGTGTTTCCTCTGTGGACCCCGTATAAACGGAAAAAGGTCCAATGGCATTTGATTCTACGGGAAGCCTTACAATAAAACACTGATATCCACTTACCTCTACTTGTTGTGTAACAGAGGTTTCACATCCTGTGGCATCATTAACTACAATTATGGACTCTAACGACATGGCATTTTAACAATAAATACAATGACCTATGCCTTTTTATCCCGAGATTTTTTTTAATTAAACAATTAAAGTCAATGAAGATTCAGGAGTACAAATAGCCTCAATGGCACTGAAGTCAAACGTACAACTCGATTCGGTCACAGATATATTCACAACGCAAGAAGCAAGTTGTACAGAAATGTCAAAACCACAACCGAAAGTACAATCTAGTATAGCAAATTTTTCACACCCGTTGCTATCAATAAGTTTGAGCATAATTGCGGGTGCTGAATTGAACAGGGATGGTGGATAAAACCTTGCCGCAGGAGGTATTACTCCTGTGTTGGTGATGGTACCCAATAGGCTTTGGTTGTTACCATAAACGTCAGCGACATAAACTAAAATTGGTACCGCCCCCGAAACCGATTCAATCCTTACCTGTGTCATAATTTCACGGACATGTTGAATTTAATAATGTGTATTCGGTCACAAATCCCGAACCATCAATCACCACCCAATAATTAACACTTGATGGGCCATAAACTGTGGTGAAGTTTCCAACAACATAATTACCTGCTGGCATAGGTCCAGACCCAGGAAGATTACTTATTCCAACGTATGTACCAACCATTAATGGATTGGCAAAATTACTTCCAACCGAAGAAGCCGATTGATTACTTCCCGCCCAAAAACTACAAATCAAAGTTTCCATCGCAGATGCGTTAGCCACGGAATTAAAATTAACTGAAGGTAAAGAATCGTAAGAAAGTTCATTCCAAAAAGGCGTGTCCAAATTCAACCCGGGTGTCATACTCGGAGTAGGAGTAAGGGTTCTAGTAGGTGTCACAGTTGGTGTAACCGAGTTAGTTGGTGTAACACTCGGAGTAACTGATTTAGTCGGAGTAATACTTGGTGTAACAGTTGGGCTAGCAGTAATACTTGGGGTAAGAGTTGGTGTTGCCGTAGGACTTGGTGTTGGAGGAACTGTAGATTCACAATCAATATCATAAACAATTACCAACTCAACTATAATCTGTTGGTCGATAATACTACTCGAGGGGTCTGCAATAATTTTGATTTGATTGTTAAGGGGGTCAATAATAACATCAACAATACCCACAATACTTTCCAACATGGATTCAATTGTGGTATACCATAGATTATCACTCGGTACATCAATCAAACTATAACCTGTGTAGAATGAGTTTGTGAGTACTGTCCCTTGAGGTTGAACTTGTACTTTGGCAATGAATTCAGCACTATTTAGAACACACCCTAAAAACCCTTGGGTTAAATCAGCAAATCCATCATTGAGAATTTGAATGATACCACACTTTGTAGGTGATACAATTGTGAACTCGTCGGTTCCCATGGTGTAGGTTTGGAAAGACACATAATTTTGAGTACACTCGATGGTGGTAAGTGCCCCATAAGAACATCCGTTAGTGTCTTCAATTACCAATGAATATGTCCCTCCAGTCAAACCATTTACTGTGATTTGTTGAGGATTACCCGCCACATTATTGGACCAATTGAATGTGAAAGGAGGAGTACCCGAAGAAATCAGAGCCGTTATACTTCCTTGATTACCCGTTCCACAAGAAGTTGAATACAACGAGAACTCAACAGGTGGTGAGGTTGTGATAGTGAAAGGTTGTGTTATACTACAACCTGATTCATCCGTTACGGTCATTAAGTGTTGTCCAACTGAAACGTTGTTGAACACTACCGTTGTCAAGTTGGTATCAATGATTGTATCAATTCCATCAATACTATATGTAAGTGGTAATTCAAAATCATCGGTAACAGTGACCGTAGCAGTGCCGTTGTTTTGGTTACAGGTGGCGGCAATTACATCAACAGAAACGACAAACTTGTCAACAGAGACTAAAGTAACTTCAGTTGTATAAACACATCCCGAGGTATCTTGTACAAAAACTGAATATGTACCAGGCCCTAAGTTACTAAATATGTTTACAGTTTGGTCTCCAACAATTTCTGTGGAGTCTCCATTAGGGTCAACAAGTGTGATGATGTATGGGGTCACTCCACCTACAATTGTAACGGTAATTTGCCCATCGTTTTGACTACAGTTCGAATTTTGACCTATTACACTGACTGAGGAAATACCACCTTCACTTTGAAGAGTTGTACCCACGTAAAGTTTACAGAGTCCCGCGTCAGTTACAGCAAACTCATAAGTTCCGTTTCCGATGTTTGATAAGGTAAACTGTCTCGAGTAAGATACAATTTGATTACCCGTTGACGCAGAGTAGTAGAAAGGTTCTGTACCACCCACAATTGTGAGTGTGAGTGAACCATCATTTTCAAAACAAGTTGGCGGGACGGCAACAAAGGAACCAAAAGCCAAAGCGTCTACCCTTGTAACGGTGCCCTGTTTTGTTGTAGAGCAACCACCTGAATCTGTTACTTGTACAGAATAAACACCCTCAGTCAATCCTGTAATTGAACTGGTAGTTTTACCATTGCTCCAAAGATAGGTGTATGGTCCAGTTCCTGTTTGACCCGTGACAAAGATTTTACCAATTGGAGTACCAGCATCATCACAAGATGCGTTCGGAACAACGTACAAACCAAAATCTAGTGGATTTGAATCTTGAATGATGAAACTCTGACTTGTTCCAAAACCACCACTAGTGTCTGTGGCAGTAATGTAGTAACTACCTGCACCAACATTCGAGAAAATTCCATATGGTTGTAATGAGGTTACGGTGCTGACTAACGTGTCAGAGGAATTATACAATCTATATGTTACCGTTGAAGATGCGGAAGTTGTTGTTGCGGTTACCGAACCGTTATCTAAACCACAAGTGGTGGGGTTGACATTGAGAATATCAACACAGATACATCCACCCACAGTGACGTTAATATAAAACTGCGCGTTGACAGGAACCGCCGAGTCGTTAGCTCTAACTAAATAAGTTCCGGCGGGTAAACCTGTTTTAATAGCGCCAGTTCCTAAATTTGGGCTATACCAATTGAAGGTGTACGGAGCAACTCCCCCCGTTGGAACGATTTCAACTCTACCGAGTCCCGTCTCACAAGCTCCTGTAATATTAAGTTGATAAGAGAAGGTCAATCCATTACCAAATCCTGAATTTGTTGGTGTGGGAGTTGGTGTGAGGCTTTGAGATGGACTGAGACTAGGGGTAGGGGTAATCGTAGGAGTGACAGTCGGAGTCTTTGTAATGGTTGGTGTAGGAGTCGGTGACGCACACGGATTTGATAAAATACACTCCGCACAATCTAAAAATTCATATGTGTCAAGTAATCCAAGACTGGCGTCCAAAGAAACTTCTCCTGTGTAGAAATAACAAATACCCCCTATACTCACAGAATTACCATAAGACCATACTGATGTTGGGACTGTATAAGTCAGACGAGCTCCAGTACAACAGTTTTCCCAATAAGCATTGATGAAACCATAGACATTACAGGGGTATGTTGTACCACAATCGTCACAATCATTATAGATTGTTCCAAATGTATATGTCTCCAAAGGATAACTTTCGTCATAAACAATACAAACAGAACACCCCGTATAAACAGATGTTTCCACATAAACACTTTCACCGACGGTTGGAGCAGTTACTCCCGTCAAATTGAATGTGTATGAAGATAATACTAAACTACCATCTTGTATTGTACAACAACCACTGAAAGTATATTCATCAGTATAATCATCAGTACACAAAGTACAGTTATCAAATGATATAGAATGAGGGTCCCCTATAGGTGTTGTCAAAGGAGCTCCGTTGTACTGATAACATTGACCATTTACCATAAAGACAACACCAGATGGAGTTGTCGATGGGATATCTACGGTTATTGAAATTTCAGGATTTGAACATTTCGTTAATGTTGTAGCAGAAAAAGAGGTAGGAATAGAGATACACCCTCCACCATGGTCGTAGCCACAAGCAGAACAATCAGTTCCTAACCCTCCAGTAAAACTCGTAAAACTATTACTTAAAGAGTAAGGATATAAGGGATTCGAATAAGACGCATCGGCAGTCCAACAAAGGGTACCGTAAGTCCCGTCAGTTGTTGTATAGGTATTTCCATCAACAAATGTTGAATTAGGTGTTCCGTTTACAGTTGGGTTACAAGGTAAGATTGCTCTTGTTGGGTCACTACAACAAACTAATGGAATACTATTACTACAAGGCATCAGGCACAGTCAATACTCAAGTTTATCCCAACACTCAGGGTTACAGACTCGACAACATTATTACTAACAGTCTTCAAGTTGGTTATCGTCAAGTTATTACCATTTAACGTATAAGTGTAGCCGTATTGGTACAATAGATAAAGATTATCAATTAAAGTTTGTCTCCAAAGCAGAGCACTCGGAGCATCGGCAATTCCAAATCCTGTGTAAAAGAACACGCTGAATATTGTTTGAGAACCTACAGTCAAAACCATGTACCATTCAGAACTAATTGTATTCTGAATACACTCATTGTAAGTAAGGTTATTCGTTGTTAAGAAATTATTGACTCTGTTGTTCAAAATAGATGAAAAGTCTGTGACTGTTTCATCACCATTCAGCCAAGGGTAGATGAAGAATGTGGCATACTGAGTATTACAGTCATAATCAAATATGTTTGAAATAATGTAACACGGTTGTGCAGGTACTGGAACAATCTGACAACCACGTTGTCTTCTGTATACAAACTTTTGTTTGTGGAAGATTGAGTTTTCAAGTTTGATACCACCCATCCAAAGAGTGGTTGCTGGTACCACCTGTTCAATAAGTCTAACCCAATATGGACCTAAGGCATCAACATACTCAATCAACTTTTGGTATGTGTATTTGTTTGTTGGAATACCCACGGTTTGTTCTGATTCCAAGTATTTCCAAAATATAGATTGTAGGGTTGGATAACCTCCCGTTTTACCATCCGTGATATAAAGACGGTTACGGGTGTTAATCATATTTTGCCAAAAGGTTTGACTGAATTCAAAAAAGGTTTTCTTCTGTGGTTCAGGGTCAATAAAGGTGTCGTCAATTCCACCAGGTGAAGGGTAGTTTGCCGTGAATCCTGACTCAGGAATTGGATAGTTGTATTGTCTCGACATGTCCCACACGTCGTAGGCAAAACCTTGTCCAACGTTGAGGTGAATGTCCACGTTTTTCGCGTTAAGGACAAGTTTCTCCGTAGAGGTGTAGTAGTAGGCTTCGTATCCCGCTTGGGTATCAACTCTTAATCGGTCATCAGTATCCAACCAAGATTTTTTGTTGTCGGGAACTCTTTGTAGTTTGTACCCATCCATCATGTATGGGAACTGTTCGTACCGGTTCAAATAAACTCCACCGTATGTAAATGGTTGAAGTGAGGTTTGTACGTCGAAGTTTTGTCCTGTGAATACATCCCCTGTTACAGTTACTTGGTCAGGACTTCTGTGTTCAGGAGTTTGTTCGTACCAACCCGCACCTTCTTGGAAGAATACTCCGTTGTCACCGAGAGGTGTCGGAGATTGTGGAAAACCTTGACTGTCTACGGGATAGTCGTTTCTTTGAACATTAACATCAGTGTATGTGGTGTTGGTTGTGAAGGCTGTGAAGATTTGTCCACGGATACTGAAGGTATCACCTGGTTGAAGAGCGGGCACTTCATTGATATAGGTTCCACCTGAAAGTGAGGCATATTGAATATCAAACTTAGCCATGTCAATTTTTTGGTCTGCCAAGTAGATGTATTCGTTGTAGTCAATTAAAGCATCTGGAGCTCCAATCAACCTTAACAAAAATTCAATTGAACGTCTTGTTCCTTTTGATTTGAAAAGGTAAGCCGAATTTAGAATCAAATTTCTGTAGAATTGGTAGTTCAATTCTGTTGGAGTTTGTGAACGAGCAAATCCTGGAAATTCTAAAGATGGTGTTGTCCCGAAAACACTACCTAAAAAATCTTCATTTGTAATTGGCGAGAAATTGTTTTCCCATCCCAATGTTTGGGACAGGTTGAATAACAATTGAGAAGGGATATCGTTTTGTGGAAAATAATTGACGTTGGTCATGTAAGCCAACGCATCGATGAATTGTTTTATTTGGTCAAAACTTCTTCCGTAGATTTGTAATACCTTTTCAACTTTGTGTCCCAAAGTATCGAATTCTTTCAACGAATCCGTAACCAAGAATCTTGAAATAAGATTGGTCTTGAATGAGTCCAAGTTGATTGCCAAATCGGCCAACTTGGTTAAGTAATCATCAAACTTAGCAGAACGGATATCCAAATTCCAAATACCGTCTTTCGGCCAAGTAGCTTGGACATAACCTGTGTAGAATTGCCCCGCCTCGTTTTGAAGTGGTACTTGGAAACTAGCGGTGTACTCAGGTTGAATGAGTCTGTTCATTAAGAACTGTTCGACCTCGTCCAAATCCTCTGAAAAAACTTTATCTACAGTGATGTTGTTCGGACGAACTAAGTAATCAATATCCGTGGTGGTGAGTCCGTCAAATGGGTTACCATCGACGACCAATTCAATATATCCCGAAGTCAAAGAAACTGACGGCGTAAATCCAACTACAGGGTAGTCAATACCTTCGTATACCAAAACATAACTCAAATAAGTTTTGGTAAGGTCTCTATACTCTGATGTGACAATCTCACGAACCATCATGTTTGTGGTAGCACTTACCGAGTATTCAATCATGAATGGATTGAAGATGTTGGTTGCCGGTATTCTAAATGTTGTTTCGTTGTCTACCGGGTCGTAAGATATGTTGGTGGCGGTACTTCCCGTTGTGAAATCCGGCATTGTATGTCTTACATCCAAAGCCGCCGGGAAAAAGTTAATGATTCTGTTAACAGAAACACTAAACCTTTTGTTCAAAGAACCATATAAAGAAAAGTTCAGAACTTGTGAGACATCATAGTTGGGATAAACGCGAAACTGTGTCTGTTGAATTCTTCTACTTTCGTTTACCGAATCCAAATCCAAATCTTCCAAAGAAATTGGATTGGAAAAGGTACCTATAGAAAAGGTTCTATTAACCTTTTCAGTAACTGCACTTGTGAAATCAAAAACGGATGTAGTAAGTCCTCCACCGTCAACAACCTGTAATCCTACAATATTGTCGAAAGTACCAAGACCTGAACCCGGTGCGGGTGGGTAAAAGAACTTATTACTATTAACCGCCATTATCCTGTTATCGTGGTGAAGTTTTTAGTATAATCAATATTAGCACCTCTATCTTGACGCACCTCGTAAAGAAGTTCGTTGAATTGGTCACGGATTTCGTAAAGGTTGTACTGTTTGTAGATGTTGTTCTGACTATCGTACATAGTGTAAACACCATCTTCAATACTCTTAGTCTGATTTCCGTAAAGGGCTATAGCAAGTGAAGATACGTCGTACTCAACCATATCAATCTCTATCGTTGTGGGATTGAAAAAGGTGTTGGAAATTACAATACTCTGACCAGGTTGTCCGATGAATGGAGTTGCGTTCGGACGGTTAGTTGGCGACGAAGAAGGAGTGAGTGTCAAGAAAATTAAATTCGACGCTCCATCAACATAACGATATCTGATTGCTTTTTGGGTTGTGTTTGTTTGGTTTACAACAACGGGTTCACAATAAAATGAAGAAGTTACAATTCTAAAGAAATTTGGAATTTTGGAACCATCGGAATTCAAATATTCCACTCTGAACCCTACGAGTCCCTGAGGTACAAATTTGTTTCTGAATTGGCTTGGTACGTTGTTGATATCAATGATGATACCTTTCACGTTGGGAAGAGCACTCAATACGCCGCAATCAGTAATTGAGGTTCTGATTTGTGCGGGACGAATCATGAGGGTATAAATCCCAACCGCATTGAATTCATCCGCAGGTAAGGTTAAGTTATAAAGACCCCCCAACACCTCAACACCAGCATTTCCACCTGTTTGACTATTATTGAAGTAAGGTCTTAGAATTGAAGGAGCATCCAAAGTTTTCAGAACGAAATCTTCGGTAACGTCCCTCGATGGTGTGTAGTTCAAAATAATTTCTACATCCTCCGGAGATACATCCGCCGGTCTAATTGTACCATAAGTCCCGATAGCCACTCTTAAATTGTTTTTTTTGTAAGTTTATTATTTCTTTTGTCCACAACAATGATATCTACCTTTCGGATGTTTCTATTGACCCATTTTATCTTTTTCAATTGAACAAAATCAAACTTTTTAGACCACCTATTTTTTTCTTTTCCTAACAAAATTTGGTAAGTGTAATCTGATTTTATTTCAACATAATGGTTGTTCACTTGGAAATCTGGATAGTACATTCCATATGGGGTTTTAATCGGTTCGCAATTTTTCGGAACGGTCTTATTTTCTTTTATCATTTTTTCCAAAAAAAATTTTTCGAAAGTTCCATTACAAAAAACTCCTTCGACTTCAAAAACTTTACATATTCCACCAGTTTGCTTTCTTGCTCCACTATTACTTAATTTTCTTTGAGCATTGGTCATATTTTGTACAGTTTTTTTTGGTAATTTAACACCTGTTTTCAAAATTCTCATAGCCTCAGCCTTACTTCTTCTGTATCCCGATGTTTGTAAAAACTTATCTATGAAAGAAACCGATAACTGCAAATTTTGAGCAATTTGAGTTGAGTTTTTGTTTTCATTATGATAAAACTTATAAATCTTTTTTTTCTGATTTTCTGTCAAAACTATTTTTTTCCCATTACTTCTACCTTCATTCAGAAGATTCCTTTCTCTCAACAACTGTAGGATAGGTCTTTTACTCAAATTAAAAATTTCACCAATTCTTGCACAACCCATACCTTGGCGATACAGTTGTTCTATTTTTTGAATCTCTTGCTCAGTGAAAATTATTTTTTTCATATTGATAAATAGTTTATCCCTTTTTTTCTATAATGAAATATCCATATCCGTAATTAACCATATCGGATAAATTTTCAACCTCACCCAATCTTCTTATTTGTTCATATGCAGTATTCTTTCCTCGTTCAACATAAATGTCCGTATTGATTTGTGGTTGGTCTACAATTTTCATCAATAACTCATCTTTCGTTATAGGAACCGCAGTTATAGAAACGTCGGTAAAACCACTACTATTTTGGAAGAAGATTGTTTGTCCATTTACATAGTCGTAATAATTGACATCCTGAATCGTGTAGGCCGTGTAGATTGGATTCATGTCTGTGATTGCCCCAAGTAGTTCGTTACCTTGAAACACTGGAACTCCAACCATATATTCTTGAGCAGAATACAAAGCAAGTTCCGTTACTCTTGAAGTTCCTTCACCCGACACAACAAATGGTACACTAACATAATCACTACTAACTTGTTGGGACACCGTATTTTCTTGGTCTCCTGTAAAAATGTAATTGTAACTCACAGGTGTGTTCGCCCAACTCCCACCCAGTGGTGTGAAATAAGCAGTCCCTTTCGGATTAATAATCACCGCATTTGTGTAGGGAACTTCGATTTTTTTGGTTACCGTATTAATTCCGAAGTTCGTGGTTTGTTTCAAAGTAATGGTGTAACCTGAAGGAGTGCTCGGGTATGTGTGACTCAAAGTATCCGTGACCATTGGTTCCAACGGAGAACCATCTCCCCAATCAACTTGATAGGCGGAAAACTCCAAATAATTTTTAGCCCTGTCTGAGGTGTTCAACACAGTGAAAACAAAGGGAGTTACCGTGTTGGATGAGAAGTAAAAATTCGTAACCACATCGGCTTGTTCCGCAGCACCATCGAACGGTGAATAATATCCCATATCGATGGTATTCTCGGTGAGAAGAATTGGAATAGTAAGACCGGTCATGACCGAGTTACCATTCGTACCCCCCGATAAGACCTGAGTCATAGAGGAATAGACACCAATGGTCACCGCAGTAATAGTTCCGCCTTGGTCTATCAAGGCAGTCTGAATACTCAAATCACTTTGAATATTTCCTGGTCCTACAACAAATCTATAGTCGGTCATGGGTCAACATATTCATACCATTTTATCGGGACAGTCGTTCCCACTCTTTCAAAACTTATGGTATCATATACCGTATAGGTTTGAGTTGGATAATCCAACCTAACTTGGTAGTAAAAATTAAACACCTGATTGGGTGAAAAAGTATTTGTGTTTTGTAGGGCTTGTGGACGATTAATCATCCTGATAAAAGTACCGGTCTTAGCGTCCCAAAACTTACAAGACATATAAAAAGTATCGACATTGACATATGTTCTTGTTTTAACCCAATAGATAAAATAACCCTTTTTGTCTCCAACCCAATCAAGACGGTATCTCGGTTTTTTGATTGTTACATCAGTACCCTGCATAACAACCGGCATTCTTTCCCCTTGTGTTGTTGGTAGAATTACCGTGAGGTAATTGATTTGATTACCTTCAACAGGAGAACTATAGAAGTCCAATTTGAAAAAACTATTTTTGAACCCGTTAGAAAAATAATAAATTTCATTGGTGTTGAATCCAGCCGCTCTGTAGTCAGGAACCCAATTACTCACACTTGAATTACCATTCAGAGTACCCCCTGAAAAGAAATAAAATTCATAAAGAATATCCGTTAAAATATCAGATGAACCTGGTATTGCGACAGGGTTTTCGTTCACAGACCTTTCTATTGGTCTCGTATGTCCCGAATGTGAAAATCTGTTTGTTTCAAAGTCAATCGGTTGACCAGCCACCTCAGCGGTAATCTGATTCTCGATTTCTGTGATTTCATTTTCTGTGTCCAACAATTCCCAATTGAGCATAACAGGAAGCTGAATCACTTGGTCCTGATTACGGGGAAGAGTTAGTTGTATTTTATTCACAGTCATCGATTAGTGGTTGTATATCAAGGTTTACACCATTTGGAATTGCTTGGTAATTACTTCCCTCGGAGAATAATTTGAACGTGGTATTTTCAAACGGATAGTGTGCCTGATTCAAATATGGGTAGTTAACACCCCTATTTAGATTATCAAACTCTCCATATAAATAAGGCTCCCTCCAACGAAACTGTTGGTCAGTAGTTGAAAAATACGCCCAAGATGGAATATTTTCCACTTGTTGCGCTGGCGATGTTTCAACATAGTCGGAATAATATTTCAAGGTCATTGGGAGATGTGGAAAATAGTAATAACCTTGGGGGTTTGAATTGGGTTGGTCTACGGTAGCAAAAATATTTTGGTTGAATTTGATTTTCTGAACGTAAGGGGACACAACTCTTTCCACTTGGTAATAGTCGTTGAACTCACAAAAATCCCCATCTAAAATATCCCCTTCATTCAAAACTCTGTTGTAGTAAAATGTGTAGGTTCTGTTTGTTGTTTTATTATAGGATAAAACACCAATGTTCGAGTTTGATAAAACATTGTTGTCATCCCACCAACTGCTCACATCTCTATTAATGTTAAACAACCAACCTTGTTTTAGTCCTACATTATTTGAAAAAGGTCTATTGAAATATCCACTGAAACCTTTGTTGACTATAGTTAAATATATTTCGTTAATTTCTTGTTTGAGGTTGTTGGTTAATCCCGAAAGAATCAAATCATTCGACAGAGTAAAATCATAATTAAATGAACTCGTTTTTTGAGAAATTCTTGTGACATTATTTGGAGTAATTGAACTAAATTCCAACTTCTTTTGGTTTTGAAAAGCATTCAATTCAAATCCTGTTTTGGTAATTTCGATGTCATTTTGATTTTTTAATACTCTGTGTTGTCTGACATAGTATTTTGAACGAGTTTCTATTGGGTTGTCTGCGTCAACAACTCGTCTAAATGTCCCTGTACGGCCGTTAAAAAATGTGTTTCCTGTGTATCCAACATTGATGATATTGAATACATAATCACTACTACCATAGTTTCCGTTACCCAAAGAGAATACATCAAAAATCCTTTGATTTTCATAATCGAAAGATAATTCAACAAATTGATTTTCTGTAAGTCCATGTGCCATCAAGCATTGAAAAGATATAACACTTGCCCCTCCTTCTACTGAACTAGATATTATAAATGGAATACCATCTTGAGCAACCCAATTGATTGTTTTATTATCATAGGTCGCTTGAAGTTGTTTTGTATAATCGTTTTGATAAGGGTAGGTAATGTAATATGTCCAGTTGTAGGTGTACGCACTTTTTGGTACGTAATTGAGGTGTCCTGTTGGGATATTCGGTCTGAAAAAATCAAATTCGTAATATTGGGGAAACCCTTTCCAAACACCACTTACTTTCGATTGAGTTGGTTCAACATAATACAAATCATCTCTGAAGGGAGCATACTCTGTAGTGCCAGTGTAGGTATTATCGTAAACAAAATCTATTTTGAATGTAGGTCTAAATCTAACACTTGCCTGTCGTTCGTCCTCATAAAGTTGTTGGAGACTTATAGTTGTATTACGAACATATTGAACCATTTCCTCTTGGTTACTTTCCAAGGGAATATTGATTTGTTGGTCGAGCGTTGGCGCCGACTTATACTGTAAACTAGATGGTATTATAGTAAAATCACTCATCTGATAAGTAAAAAGTTTTAAACCTGTCCATGGCGGTAGCTCCGTTTATCAAACCAAAATAGAATTGATTTGGAGCGCCCACTAAGAAAGTTGTCGGGTAATTACCCGAGTTTACACTAACATTTCCAACATTGTTCACATTGTAAATGTATCCTCTCGCATAGTTGTCATTAGATTGACTATTGGAACCTAAGAAATAAGAAGGTTGTCCCTGTTTTGTTCTGTCCAAACTTTGATAATATTCTGAGAAGATACTTGTACCACTAGTCGCCCAATTGTTATACTGACTTCCAAAAATGTTTGGTAATCCATTGGGTGGAGTTGTTTTCCATCTGTAGAAAGGCACCTTTTGTGACTTTATGCCATAAACATAAGTGAACGCATTCGACGCCGGTGTTGGTCTAAACAAAATCCGACCAGGTGACAAGAAATCTTTATACTGTAAATCTTCTGTAGTGGACGAATAAAACAACCCTAAAACAACTTCACCATTATTGGAGCTCAAGTAGACAATTGGATTGTCAGGGTCATTAGTCACGTTTCTGTAAACCTCTGAAGAAAATTTGATAACTCCAAACTCAGAGTTGATGGACATAAGTTGAGTTAAATCACCATCGACTCGTTCCCCTGGTCTTGAGAAGAATGAGTTTATCGCTAAGTTAGATAAAACTGTAGAACCGATTGGGTTATATGTCGCTAAAAGGGAATCAAAAAATCTCGAGGAAGTTATTCTTGAGATAACGAAGAGTGATATCAAATCTGAAGGGTCCCCAAAACTTGTTGTCGGGAGTTGATTAACAACATAACCAGTGTCTGATGGGTTCAAAGAAAGTTCCGCAAATATTTGACTCTTTGGACCTAGATTCATTACTGTCGTTGGAAACAATAAATTTCTAACATTTAATGACCCTGTTCCAAATTCAGCATTCCTACCTATAAATTGATTTGTACTTACGTTATAAGGACTACTTCTGTAGTAATAGTTATTTGTCTCATCATCGTAATAAACCAAATCTTTACAATATAATACCTGACTTATTGTATTGTTAGTTCCATACACAGGTTTTATTTGAATTGGGAAAGCAAATAGTGAACCATTAATCCAGTTATTAGTGAATGTTTGAGAGAGGATTCCACGACAGAGGGCATAGAATAATTTATATCTTAAAGACCATTCTGAAAATGCCCTCAAATCTTTTTCGATATTTCGAGCAAGCGATTTCTCAGTGTCTTCCCCAAATCTATAACAACCATTCTCAACATAGTCATTATCACAATTTGTTGAAACTCCGAAAGTAGTTCCCTCACCACTATAACAATACAAACTAACCATATTGTTACAACTAAATGTATCAACAACATTGACCTGAGCCGGTAAATCTTCGGTGTCAGGACTTACGATAGATGCCCCTGTTCCATATTGCTGCGTTGTCAAAGCTACCCCACCAGCAATAATTTCATAAAATGGAAATCCCAAGTTTTGTTGTAGAAGAGGCACAGTTCCATTCCAATCACCACCTCCGTCAAAGTCAGAGGTCGGTAAACGGTCTGTCCTCATTACGTTATTCACTTTAGAAGAAATGTTTGTTTGGTTGGCACCCGTAAATTTTGGGAGAAGAGCAATACTAAAGTATTCAATTTCAACATCGTTAGGTCCATTACCAGGTAGGTCTCTCATGTAATAGTAACTCACACCTGAAAGGTCGTCAGTTGATGTATATTTGGCTGGTGGTGTGTTTGTTCCAATACCTGTACCCACAAAAACATTGTTTGCCTGAACACTAGTAATACATTTTACGTTACCGATAGTGGGACGGTCAAATAAAAACGCGGCACTAGACAATGGTTGTAAAGGACCTGAGGGGGTATTCCTCATAAAGTAATCAGAAAAGTTTACGGTCGAGTCCAAAGCACTATAGTACCCCAAGTTAGGAGTTGTAAAAGCCGAAAACTCTGTGCCCGCCTCAAAGAAATAAGAAGTTTCATAAACACCATTCTGAGTATGTGTTTGAACCGAATTTCCCCCCGTTTGTAGATTTTGGATAGGAATATTCAATCTTGTTTCTGCAGTAAATGAAATCGCATTCTCGTTGGAATATCCAAACAATTTTCCTACACCATATTTGTTTTTGTATAGTGGTGAATATGGGTCAACCCCTCTTTGTAATATCAAAATATATTGGTCGTCAAAACCATCAAAAATATTTTCGTAATCATATGTCGCCGAAAAGCCGTTTTGGGGGTCTCTCCAATTTACAACTACATCCCTAGTGGGATAGAAAACCTCCACATCAGAAAGAAGAATATCAACAAAACTACCCGTTATTGGCGAATTATTCCATATTTGTCTTGCTTGCGATATAGTTAAACCCGTCAAAACTTGGTAATATTCCAAATCCATTGGGAAATCGTAGTTAGTTATATTGGAACCCTCACTCAAAGTGTAAGTGATTACGGGTGAGAGAGAGGTTTGAGTTGAAGCATACTGAACTTGAATTGGCCCCCCATTCGGAAGCTTGGTCGTACCTGTAATCCCCTGACGTAAAGAGTTATTACCTAAAGGCGCCGGCGAAAAGTAGTTTGGGTCCCTACTATTGAGTGGGTTAATAAATGTTAACAAAGTTCCTGGGTCAAAATTTCTTTGAGATAAAATTGTAAGACTACTATCGAAGTGATTAACAGTTGTATTTGATGGGTTATCAAATGACACACTTATTTTGTTAAGACCATCAAAAAACTTTTTTCGACCGTTAAATATGTTAATTCTCTCTCCTAATGGTAAATCATACGAATACGCGAAAATTCTTACAGGTGAATTGAAACTTCCCGTGACTTCGGGTAGAACCTCTACGGGTGATTCCGTAAATCTAACTTCACCTAATACTTGGAAATTTGTAGTCCTTGTTCCTATAGCCTGAGAAAAAATAGTGGCAACTGTATTTCTATTTGCCTCCGATGGTTGTCCTTGGTCATCAAAACTATATGGTAGTGAAGAATCTAAAAGACCCTGAAAATAAAAACTATTATTAGAAACAGGTGTTAATATGGTTTCAGCACCTGAAGTTGAAGTTGTGTCAACGTAAGAATCATTAGCACAGGCACACCCCTCACATTCGGGATACGTTAACATGGGGAGACCAAAACCTCTTAGTTGGTTCCCATCATTAAATGCTTTACCGAGAACTCTAACAATTTGGTATAACACTATGAAAACAGGAAAAAGAACTTGAAAAATTTGGAATATTATTGAAAACAAAAAATATAGCAAATCAAAGTTCTTAAACCCTTCGTTAACAGGGAATTTATTAACTGTAGAAGCACACTCATTATTGTCAATTTCCTTAATACCAGTAAATCTACCACGGCCAGTCAAAAAATCCAAAGCGGGAATGTTCCTTTTATATTGGTCAATTAAAGAAGAAACCGTGTAAACTTTATTGTAATCAAACTCATAAAAAGTATCTTCACAATTGAATATTTCAGTTTCTCTTTGTGTTTTCAGGGTTCCACTATAACCATCGGTATACCCACTCCAATCCAAACCAAAATAGTAAGAACTACTCAACTGACGTTGTACTGTCGTACTTGATGAATATGCCGGGTCTAATGTAGGATTTGTCCAACCGAACTCACGAACATTAGGTACTAAATAATACGCCCTTTTTACTTGTTCAGTATTTGATGGCGGTTGTTGCCACTTAACTTTGAATCGATATTTCGCTTTTGTTGGAATACCAATGGAGGGGTCATTACTTAGAATACGTGAGCCATCTTCAGCGGTTGTGACGTAATTCAAGTTCATTGGCACCTCTGTCAACCAAGTACCATTTTCATCTATAATATTTCCTGAGTTTTCAAGTCTATATTCTTCCAAGACAGGTCTCCCCTGATTGTCTTGGAAAATAGTCTGTCTAACGGCTAATATTTGACCAGGCCCCGCCTCCAATTCACATAGATTCCCGAAGTTATCTTTTGGTTTACATCCCGAACTCAAAATTCCTGGAGGTAGGTTACTTTGTACTTGTGGGGCGTTGATTTTATACTTATCAATTGTTGAAAACATGGACCCCATAAAAATGGACGATGGAGAAATTTCGATGTTCGCTTCGCTCCTTAAATCAAAGTCAACGCGATTGACCGCCGCTTGACACAATCCTGGGTCACCCCAAAATGGACTGACTTCAAATTGTTTCCTTAACGATACAATTTGAGGTAGAGTGTCGATATCGGAAGAGGATAAAAATCTATCGCCGGCAACTTGGGCGGGTGTAGCTCTACCCATTCTTATTAGGTCTTGAGGTGTAAGGGAAAACTCACCGATGTCACTCAAATCTAAATCCATAAGGACAGTCTGAACACCAACTGGAACACCAAAAATCATGTAGTCCCCACTTTCGTTTGTCTTTACCGTATACTTGTAGTACTTGTCATAAATCTCAGCAACAAGTGGGTCTTTCAATACATCCTCTCGAGTTGGGAAGGTTCCAGTAGCGGCGTGGTTTGTGTAGGATGGAGAATAAGGTAAAACATTAAATCGATAACCGTCAACGTTTCTGTCATCAGGATTAACAAATGGATATACCGCAACGATTTCCTCGTTGGCGGCATCAGTTTCTAATATCGGAACAAATATGGTTACTTTGGCATTTGGAACACCGAGTCCACCATTAGCAACCACACGACCTATTACAACTCCGTATTGGGCACAGTCTCTATTGTATACATCTGATTGACCTATCTGAAGGGAAAGAATTTCTAAAAATTCAAAGTCTTGGTCTAGCTCAAACGACAGAGATTTGTTGATACCAACTTCTGTGTTTATCCTGTATGATTTTCCCATTCAAACTTTTTAAAATAAATAGTTATTTTGGGTTTTTATATGAAAGCCCAATTACATAAAGGAAATATACCCTGAGGGAAAATTAAATAAAGAAGTTAGGAGAAAGAAACATTTTGGAAGTTCTTCACCTTCACTTTAATGTCTTTTTGTGGATATCTAACTTGATAAGCTTGGTTGGGTTGAGCAAACAAAGTATCATCAACTGGTTGAATGATTTTCAATTCAGGGTCGGCGTATCTCATTGATGTCTGAGCTGAAGAATACTGTCCCCCAACTTTATTCTCAACCACTAAATCCGCAACAGTAATTACCCCCGTTTGTTGCTGAACAATTGTTCTGAGTTCCGAAAGATAAACGTTCTGCCCAAGTTCTCTGATTTGTGGGTTCATATAAGCAGCAACTCTGTTAACAATTTCAGATATAATTTGTCCTGAGTTTTGAGTTGCGTCCAATACAACAGAAATCTCAAAGGCCAAGTCAAGGACCTCAGCCGAGGTAACCTGAATATAGTCATTCATCATTCTGTAATTTGATAGGTAACTAGCAACGTTTTGTCTCAAGGTATTTGACACAATAGGAGTTAATTTTCCTGAAGTATCGTAAGACAATAAATTGATAACAATTTTGTTGTTATTTTCGGTAATTGCCACTTTGGCGGGAGCTCCGAACTGAGCTGGCATCAATCTTAAAAGTGAGTCATAATCATTGACTGTGACAGCTCTTTTTTGAGCGGCAAAGTTAAACGTTACATAGTTTCTAACTTCTTCAACACTTGGTGGGTTTGCCCCTCCGATAGCCGCAGTCACGTTGTTACATCTCAAAGACTGAATTACACTATTGTTGATATTCTGAGAAGGACCGTTTACAAAGAATGTTACTGTGCCAACTTGGTTGATAACATTCGTTCCGAGGTTGGTTGCCAATCCACCCCCAACTCTATATTGAACAAACAGTGTTGTGTTCGGGATGAGGGTAGAACCCAACGAGAAGTTATTCTGTAGTGACTGAATTGTCACAGGAACTCCGAGGTTGGTAAAGGCATTGAGTTGGTCTTGAGCCGAGGTACTACCACCACCGAAGGTCATCTTCATGAATCCCTCAGGAGTAAACTCG
>Ga0172376_10002913_pt1 | contig 20625 bp, 17 predicted proteins | sample Lak35m_FD_121114 | JGI IMG/M metagenome (GOLD analysis project Ga0172376, IMG submission 121114) | Freshwater microbial communities from Kabuno Bay, South-Kivu, Congo - kab_092012_35m | ecosystem: Environmental > Aquatic > Freshwater > Lake | place: Democratic Republic of the Congo: South-Kivu... | reverse complement strand
GATCAGGGATTGGTACACCTGATACGTCGCGTGCTCGCGATTCTCGTACAGATCGAAGAAAGACGTGATGCGCACGAACTTGTCGGGACGCAGTGCGATGATCAAAGCGCCCAGAGCCGAGCCAGCCACGGCCACGGCCATCATCGGGAGCATCGGCGCACCGGCGAGGAAGAGCACGACGAAACCGATACCGAGCATGACCGCGCACGAGCCGAAGTCGCTCTGCACCAACGACATCACCGCGCCCGCCAGCACGAAAAAACCGAACGGCTTCATGGTGACACGCCAGTCGTGCATCCGATCCATACGACGTGACAGAAGGTCGGCGCCGTGGATGACGATGAACAACTTCATGAACTCCGACGGCTGGAATCGTTGATCGAACAGTTCGATCCAGGCGCGAGCACCGTTCACCTCCTTGCCGAGTCCGGGGAACCACGCCAACGACATCAGGGCGAGGCCACACCAAGGAGCGACACGAGCGAACTTGTGGAGGATCTCGAGCTTCAACTTGTAAGCGAAGACCATGCCCACGGCACCCATACCGGCGTAGAAGCTCTGACGGCGGAAGTACTTCCACGCCGAGTCACCACGATTGAACGAGAAGATCGAGGACGAGGACATGACCATCACGAGGCCGAACAACACGAGAATGATCGAGACCGCGGCGATGACGTAATAGCCCACGGGCTTGGGGTCCCGCGACGTGGCGTCCTGGTACCGCGACCGCAGACCACCCTCGCCCGTACGAATGCGTTGGGCGCGCTCGTAAGCCGCCCGTCGACGATCGGCGAGTTTGTCGGCGGAGCGACCCCCCGACTTCCCGCGGGACTTCTGACCGATCGCGATCGTCACTTTCGTGCTCCTGTCTTGGTCGTCGTGGACTTCTTCGACTTTCCACCCTTGGCCCTCGCCACGTGAGCCCCGACGCAACGAGTGAAATCGTCGCCTCGTTCCTGATAGCCGCCGTACCAATCGAAGCTGGCGCACGCCGGCGAGAGCAGCACGGTGTCCCCGGACGAGGCGAGAGAGGCGGCTTGTGCGACCGCTTCGGCCATGTCCGATGCGCGCCGGACCGTGCGGTGAGCGACGAAGGTTCGCTCGATCTCGTCGGCCGACTCACCGATGGCGACGACACCCTTGATGCGATCCGTCGCGGCGGCGAGAACACCAAGGTCGAGTCCCTTGTTGCGACCACCGGCGATGAGGATCACGTTCTCGAAACCGGCGATGGCGGTGAGAGCGGCGTGGGGTGTCGTGGCCTTGGAGTCGTCGAACCAGCGCACCCCACCCGCTTCGGCGACCAACTCGATTCGGTGGTGGGGGGCTTCGTAGGTGCGAAGAGCATCCGAGACCGCTTCCACCGAGGCCAGTCCCGGTTCGATGCACAATGCCGACGCCACGAGGGCGTTGGAGATGTCGTGCGGCAGGGCCCGTCGCATGTTCGTGGCGGCGATTATTTCCCCGGAGGGGCACTCGAGCACTCCGTCGCGCAGGCCGTACGTCGACCGATCGCCACCGATCTCGATGCGTCGGCAACGCAACGAATCGAGATGGCGTGACACGACGGGGTCCGTCACGACGCCGACGGCCACGTCGCTCGGACGAACGTTGCGCCAGATCCGAGCCTTGGCGGCCTCGTACGTCTCCATCGACGCGTGCCAGTCGAGGTGATCGGGGGCCAGATTCAGCCAGGCCGAGGACTGGGCACGGAACGTCTCGACGAACGCCAGTCGGAAACTGGTGGCCTCCACCACGAACACGTCGACGTCCATGTCGAGCGCCTCGACGAGGGGCACGTCGGTGTTGCCGCACCCCACCGCGCGACGACCCGACGCCGCGATCATCGCTTCGACCATGGTCACGGTCGTCGTCTTGCCGTCGGTGCCGGTGACCGCGATCATCGGACGGGCACCGCCCGGGCGCGACTGTTCCCACTCGTAGGCGAGGTCCAGTTCCCCGTACACGGCCTTGCGCTTGGACGCGGCGAGACGGAGGACGGCATGACCCTCAGGAACGCCGGGCGCCGGGGCGACCGAGTCGACTCCGTCGACAAGGGCCGTGAGCCGACGATCATCCGGGGCTTCGACCAGTTCGACGCCGAGCTTGGACATGGACGAACGCATGGCGGCGGTCACGTCGTCGTCGGCGGCCACGACCGAGTAGCCACGAGCGACGAGGGCCTTAGCGGTGGCCGCACCGGCGACTCCGATGCCGTACACGAGAACCCGCTCGCTCACGGCAGCACCTTCATCGCGGCGTCGCTGATACGCGTGAAGTCGGCGATGAACATGGCCAGCGAACCCGCCACGCAGATTCCGCCGATGATCCAGAAACGAATGATCACGGTGGTCTCGGGCCAACCGATCAGTTCGAAGTGATGATGGATCGGGGTCATCCGGAAGAAGCGACGGGTCCGGCCCGACGCCTTGAAGATCGTCATCTGGATGGCGACCGAACCGGCCTCCATCACGTTGATTCCACAGATGAGCGGTAGCAGGAAGTGAGTGTTGGTCGCTACCGCCAGCAGCCCGAGTGCCGCACCGATTCCGAGGGCGCCGACGTCACCCATGAAGATGCGCGCCGGCGCGGCGTTCCACCACAGGAATCCACCACACGCCCCGGCGAAGGCCGCCGCCAGCACGGCCAGATCCAAGGGGTTCACGGTTCCACCCGCGAGGACGCCGTACACCTCGGGGTTACGGAACGACCAGTAGCCGATGATCGTGTAGGCGAGGAATCCGAACAGTGCCGACCCGCCCGCGAGCCCGTCGAGTCCGTCGGTGACGTTGACCGCGTTCGTCGTGGCCCACATCATGGCCGCGGTCCACAGAACCCAGAGCCACCACGGGATTTCCCAACCGGGCCAATCAAAGCGGGTGAACGACACCGTCTCGGAGATGTCGGTCGCGGCGGCCAACCACCACGTCACCGAACAAGCCAAGCCGAAGGTGATGTAGCCCTTCTTCTTCCAGAAGATTCCCCGGTTGTGACCCTTGTTGACCTTGATGACGTCGTCGAGCAGACCCATACCGGCCATCACCAGGATGCCGACGATGATGATCATCGCTTGGTTCGAGAACGCCAGTCCGTCGCGCACGTGGGCGACGATCCAGCCGACGATGGCGGCGCCGACGATGCTGAGCCCGCCCATGGTGGGAGTCCCCGACTTCTTCTCGTGGTGCGTCGGGCCGTGATCTTCCTTGCCCAGTATCGGCTGGCCCTTGCCCCGATTCCGGAAGAAGGAGATGAGGAAGCGCGTTCCGACCAAGGACAGGACCATCGAGGTCACCCCGGCGATCATGACGGCGATCATCGGTGCCCCTCCAACAATTCGCGAGCGACGGCACGATCGTCGAACTCGATGATCTCCGTGCCGATGGTCTGGGTGCGCTCGTGCCCCTTGCCGGCGATCACCACCACGTCACCTTCGCGCGCGTACCGGAAGGCCAACGACATCGCTGCACGACGATCCACCTCGACCCCGATCAAACGATGACGCAAGTGGTCTGGCACCCCGGCCACGACCGAGGCGATGATGGCCTCGGGATCCTCGGAGCGGGGGTTGTCGGACGTGACGATGACCGCATCGGCCAAAGACGCCGCGGTCTCGCCCATGATCGGACGCTTCATCTTGTCACGATCACCACCGCAGCCGAAGACGACGATCACGCGTCCATCGGTGGTCGCCTGGCGCACCGAACGCAACATCTCCCCGAGTCCGTCGGGAGTATGGGCGAAGTCCACCAACACCGCGAAGTCCTGGCCGGCATCGACGTGCTCGAATCGGCCGGTCACGATCGGGGCGACGCGCAACCCTTCGACGATCACGTCGAGATCGACCCCCAGCTCTCGGGCCGCGGTGGCGGCCGCCAACGAGTTCATGACGTTGATCGAGCCGCCCATCGCCACGTTCACCCTGGCTCCTCGCCACGAGTACGAATGCGCCGTCGCCGACACCTCCGCATCCGAGACGTCGTCCATCGAGAACGGGATCATCGGGATCGACGCGCGATCGAGCAGACGCCGACCGTACTGATCGTCGGCGTTCACCACCCCGACCCGCAACAGGTCCGGCTCGAACAGGCGCGCCTTGGCCTCGAAATACGCCTCCTGCGTCCCGTGGAAGTCGAGGTGATCACGACCGAGATTCGTGAAGATCGCCAACGCGAACGAGGTTCCGAGGACACGATCAAGAGAAAGGGCGTGCGACGACACCTCCATGACCACCGAACGAACACCGTTCGCATGACGGGTCGCCAGGGTCCTTTGCAGGTCGGCCGCCTCGGGGGTGGTGAGCGTTCCCGTGAGCGTCCCCATCACGTCGGTCGACGTTCCCGAGGTCCGCAGGATCGAACCCAACAGATGGGCAGTGGTCGTCTTGCCGTTGGTGCCGGTGACACCGACCACCGAGAGATGCCGGGACGGATTGCCGAAGACCTCGCTGGCAAAAGGCCCGATCGCCGATCGGACGTTGTCGACCACGATCTGGGCCACCTCACCCACACCGTCGAGGTGGTGATCGACCAGGAGTGCGGTTGCCCCCCGCTCGATGGCGACGGAGGCGAAGTCGTGCCCGTCGCGCTGGACCCCGCGCACGCAACAGAAGATCGTGCCCGGCTCGACCTTGCGCGAGTCGTGGGTGATGTCGTCGACGACGGTGGCACCGGAACCCGAGACCAGTTCGGCGGTCAAGGAACCGATGGCGCGCAAGAGATCGCTCACGCTTCGAAGATGCGTCCCCGACGTCATGGTCACTCGGTCACCGCCGGGCAACCGGCGTCGTCGGCCGTCGGTTCGATCGAACGCTCGTGGATGGCCATGGTGGCGATCTTGGCGAAGGCGGGGGCGGCGGCGGTTCCACCGAATCGGTCACGGCTCGAGGGGTCCGGTTCGTCGATCGAGACCAGGATGGAGATGCGGGGGTCGTTCGCCGGAAGGAAGCCCACGAAGGTGGCGAAATACGCGCGGGACCCATCCTCGTTCTCGTAGGTGCCGTTGTCCTGGATCTTGTATCCCGTTCCGGTCTTGCCGGCCACCGAGATTCCGTCGATTCGCGCGCGGGTACCCGTTCCTTCACACACCACCGAGGCCATGAGGCCCTGCATCGTGGTGGCGGTGGTCTCCGAGACGACGCGACGCGACTCACCCGCTGGCGCCTCCCAGAGCGATCCCTTCTCGTCGATCGTCGCGCGCACCAGACGGGGCGACACGTACACACCGTCGTTCGCGATGACGTTCACCGCCGAGATCAACTGCAACGACGACGACGAGAACCCGTATCCGTAGGTGATCGTGGCGTTCTCCGAGCCGCGCCAGTTCTTGGGCTGCTTCAACATTCCAGCGGTTTCACCCGGGAACTGCAGGCTCGACTCCTTGCCGAAACCGAAACCTTCCAGGTAGTCGTACAGTCGGGGCGATCCGACCTCGCCGGCGGCCATCAGGGTTCCGATGTTCGAGGAGCGGACGAAGATGTCGCGCAACGACATGGGCTCGAGGTCGTGCGGGTACGCGTCCTTGATCGTCTTCTCGTATTCCTGTCCCTCGTCGAAGACGTACACGCCGGGCACGTCGTAGATGCGATCGGTCGTCGCGACACCCGAGTCGAGCGTCGCCGCCATGCTGAAGACCTTGGCCACCGAACCGGGTTCGTAGGCCTCCACCGCCGCCATGTTTCCCGCGGTGAGTTCGGCGATTCCTTCGGCGTTACGTCGAACGCTGACGATGGCGAGAATCTCGCCGGTCGTAGTGTCCATCACGACGGCGTTACCGCCCTTGGCCGCGAGTTCCTCGACACGGGCCAGGAGGATCCGCTCGACTTGATACTGCATCGAACGGTCGATGGTCAGCACGAGGTCGGTGCCCGGTCGCGGATCGTCCACGATCTCGGTGGTGCCCGGAAGACTGCGCCCGTTGGATGCCTCCTTCACCATTTCGCCGTCCTGACCACGCAGCATCTTGTCGTATTGCAACTCGATACCGGTGGCACCGACACCGAAGGGATCGGTGCGACCGACGACGTTGCGCGCCAGTCCCCCGGCCACTTCGACGCGTTCGGGCTCGACGATTCCGAAGATTCCCGCCAGATTCAACGACAACACGGCCTCAGCGACGTTCTCGTCGACGAATCGCTGCACGTACACGAAGGTGGTGCTCTGATCCGAGAGTTTGGTGACGAGGTCCGCCTCGGAAACCACGTCGATGCCCAACAATTGGGCCAGAACGTGAGCGGTGGCCGCCGGATCGATGATCGATTGCGGATTGGCGTAGATGGACGTCGACGGCACGCTGATGGCCATCTCGTTCCCGTCACGGTCGAAGATCGTGCCTCGGGCCGCCGGAATCGCAGTGAAAAGCTGACGCTGTTGGACTCCGTCCTCGCGATAGCCGGCACCGTGAGCCACCTGCACCCAGAAACTGCGACCGACCAAGCCGACCATGCACACGAGACCCAGTGTCACCATCACGTGGAACCGGGTTCGCCGCAAACCAGCGGTCGATCGGTTTCGGATCGTGGTCTCGGGCGTCTCGGCGTCGTCACCACGACCGAACAGCAGGCTCAGACTCTGCTTGGGTCCACGCTTCGCGGAGATCTTGGCCGACGTGGAACGCGCCTTGGATCGGGATCGAACCCCCGAGCTGGATTCCACCTTGGCACTCGAACGTGTCGACTTCACCGTCGCCCGCGACGTCTTGACTCGAGTTGTCGATGACGAGCTCGTCTTGCCTCGCGTGGTTCCCGAGGATACGCGACGCGAAGCATCCACCTTGCGTCGGGACTTGGGAACCTCGCTCTCCCGAGAGGTTCGACGCTTGTCGCTCATGGCTGGCCCCCGATCAGTGCCTTGACGGCGCCGTAGTTCTCGAGGGGGTCCTCGGAGTCGGACGTGTATTCGGGGTCGATGCCGCCGGTTGCCACCAGAACCGCAGCCACGCTGGCGGGGTCCACGGTGGTGAAGTCCGTGCCGGTGCCCGGAATCATCCCCATGGCGGTGGCCTCGACGACCAATCGGGCCGGATCACGCAGCGCGGAGCGCTCCAAACGCAACGCGTCGTAACGGTCACGCTCGGCCTGAATCTGGGCGTTGATCTTGTCGATCTTCATCTGCGTCTCGGCGATGCGGGTCTGGAACGCCACGACGAGGAACATCACCATGATCGCCAGCACCGCGACGGTCGCCGAGAGAATGATCACACGACGCATCCCGCTCGTGGCATCGCGTCGGGTGACGACACGGGCCACCGGGGACTTGGCCGTCCGCCGACCCTCGGCGGTGCGGGGCCTGACGGTTCGGGTGGACGGACGACCCGCCGGCTTCGCCGTCGGTCGTGAACGCGGAATGGTCGCAACGGCCTTGGCCATCAGATGACCTCCGCCACGCGCAAACGCGCCGAGGTGCTACGAGGATTGCGTTCCATCTCCGCCGCCGATGGTTTCGACGCAACGCGCACGAGCTTCACCGTGCGTTCGGCCCCACAACCGCACGGGAGGTGGCTGGGGCACTGGCAACCACCGGTGCTGTGAAAACGGAAGCGCTCCTTCACGATGCGGTCCTCGCCCGAGTGATACGACAGAACGGCGATGCGCCCGCCTTTGACCGTGCGACCGATGGCACGGTCGAGAGCCACCGGCAGAACGTCCAGTTCGGCGTTCACCGCGATGCGCAACGCCTGAAAAGTCCGCTTGGCCGGATGGCCCCCACGGCGGCGGGCAGGAGCCGGAATGGCCGCGGCCACGATGTCGGCCAGACGGACGGTGTCCTCGACGGGTCGGGCGGCGACGATGGCGCGGGCGATTCGCACGGCGAAGCGCTCGTCGGCGTACTCCCGTAGGATGCGCACCAACTCGGTTTCATCCGATTCGTTGACCAGTTCGTGCGCCGTCACTTGGTCGCGCACGTCCATGCGCATGTCGAGCGGGGCCGAGGCTCGATAGGAAAAGCCCCGTTCGACGGCGTCGAACTGGTGAGACGACACGCCCAGATCGAACAGAGCACCCGAGAGTTCGGTCACTGACGCATCGGCCATGGCGCCGTCGACATCATCGAAGCGACGATGTGACGCACGAAAGCGCCCGGCAAAACGCGACAGGCGCTGACTCGCGGCGGACAACGCCGCGGCGTCGCGGTCGACGCCGAGAATGGAGATGCGCTCGTCGGCATCGAGAAGGGCTTCCGAATGTCCTCCACCACCGAAAGTTCCATCCAGGACCACACCGGCAGGGATTCCGACGAAAGCGGCCACGATTTCGTCGACCATCACCGGTACGTGCGCGAACTCGATGTCGTTGCTCACGACTCGCCCCCGGCGATGGCTTCGGTGCCGGCCGACAACATTCGCTCGAAGCGACCCGGTTCCCAGATTTCCACGCTGTCGAAGGCGCCCGACACCACGACCTTGGCCCCCGGCAAGAGGCCGGCGTAGGTGCGTAGGTTGTCGTCGATGGTGATACGTCCCTGACCGTCGACGGCCACTTCGGTCATGCTCACCGCCAGTGCGCGCAACTCGCTCATGGTCTTCTCGCCCCGCTTGACCGCCTGGAGGGTCTCTTCTCCGCGGGCCGCGGCCACACTCGCCGTCACGACCACCACGCACTTGTCCTGGCCGATGACCAAGAAGCAACGGGGTTCCAGGCGGTTGCGGAAGGTCGGCGGCAACGCAACTCGACCCTTGGGGTCGAGCTGGCGCTCGAAACGACCGACAAAACCTTCCACTGACCTGCCCCTCACTGTGTTTTCGACCGGTGTGGGAAGTGGCGTCTGCCTCCACTTCTCCCCACCGCCCTCCATCTTGGACCCCAAAGGCCCCCAAAGTCAACCACATTCCCCCCTTTTCCCCCACTCCTTTTCCCCAGACCCCCGCAGCCGGGGCGCGTCACCCCCGACCAGCGACGGGGTCGGGGTCAGGAATTCCTCAAGTTCGCCGCGACCCCGAGCCGATACCTCGGCGTGCGTCTGACCCGATCGATCTCGCCGTGCGCCCCCCGCCGGCGTCGTGCCCGCTTCGCGCTGGCCGTCTTGGTGTCGCTCGGCGTACCCACCATGGGACTCGTCTCGACGCCGACCGCTCAGGCCGCTGGCACCACTGGTCGCACCACCGCACTTCCTCGCCTGGGCGATCGTGGCGAGTCGGTCCGCGCCCTCCAACTGGCCTTGATCGGTGCCGGACTGAGTGTCCGTGGCGGAGCCGACGGCATCTTCGGTCAGGGCACGGCGACCGCTCTCAGGTCCTTCCAGACGTCCAAGGGACTCGTGGCCAGTGGCGAAATCGACGCCTCCAGCGCCTTCCTCCTGGGACTCGGTCCGGCTCCCACCTTCCCGAAGCGCGGTGATCGCGGTGCGTCCGTGACGAAGATGCAGAACGCCCTCATCGGCGCCGGCCTCACGATGCGCGGTGGAGCCGACGGCATCTTCGGTTCCGCCACCACGGCGGCGATCGCCGCCTTTCAGACGGCGCGGGGTCTCTCCGCCACCGGCACGATCAACATCACGACCGCCATCGCGCTGGGCATCGCCCCGGCGAGCGCGACGTCGGTTCCGACGACGAGTCCCGTGACGACCGCACCGTCCACGACCGTGCCGGCACAGTCCACGACCGCACCGTCCACGACCGTGCCACCTGCGCTCGTCATCACGGTGGGCGAACGTGGTGAAGCAGTCGTGCGTCTCCAACGGGCCCTCATTGCCGCCGGAGTGACCGTGCGCGGCGGAGCCGACGGAGTGTTCGGCCCGGCCACCACGAACGCCATCATCACCTACCAGCGCGCGGTGTCGATCGCGGCCACCGGACAGGTGGATACGCTCACCGCCCAATTCCTCGGGCTGGTGGCCGCACCCGCATTGCCCGTGTTCGGCGACCGTGGCCCGAGCGTCAGTGACGTTCAGAATCGCATGATCGCCGCGGGTATCACCGTGAAAGGTGGAGCCGACGGGGTGTTCGGAGTGGCCACTCGGGTGTCGCTACGCGCTTTCCAGACCGCCCGAAAGATTCCCGTGACCGGCATCGTCGATCTGCGCACCGCGCTCCATCTCGGCGTCATCCCCGGCCTCGTCACGGATCATCCGGCCGGCACGTCTCCGGCCGGCACGTCGCCCGGCACGTCGACTCCTCCGAGTACCGCGCCCGTCACCACCGTGTCCATCGCGGTCTTCCCGGTCCTTGGCCCGTGTTGGTTCTCCGACACGTGGATGTCACCGCGGGCGGGTGGACGACGTCACGAGGGAGTCGACATCATCGCTCGAACCGGACAGCCGTTGTACGCCGTGGTCGACGGAACGATCACGCGACAGTTCTTCGACCGTCCCGGTTCGCTCGGTGGCAACGCTCTGCGCCTCACTGCGAGCGACGGCACCTACTTCCACTACGCCCATCTCTCGGCGTTCGCCGACGGGATCGGCCTCGACTCCCGGGTCGTGGCCGGTCAGGTCATCGGATACGTGGGCAACACCGGGAGCAGCTCGGCGCCCCACCTGCACTTCGAATACCACCCCGGAGGTGGAGCCGCGGTCAATCCCTTCCCCATCGTGAAAGCGGTCAACGGATGTCGCTCCACCACCCCGCCGACGACCGTCGCGCCGACCACGACCGTCGCGAACGGCGAATCGACCGCGCCGACGACCTCGGCACCCTGACCCGACGACGTACCGGTCAGCGTTCCTCGTCGATCGGGACCGACGGCGTCGCCGACGACAGTGCGCTCGCCAGGGATTCGGCGAACGACCGACGCACTCTCTCGACGTCGAACCCGACCCCGACGTCGAACCCGGCGTGCTCGATATCTGTGATCGTCGGTCCGTCCGGGATCAGGTCGACGAAGACCGAGGGCTCCCAGCGAAGCGACAGTGCGCATTGGAATCGAGCCCAGCTCCGCGTTCGCCGCTGACTGATGCCCACCACTTTTCGTCCGCGTTCGTCGAAGATCTCGCCCGGTCCACGCCCCGCGAAACAGATCAGCTTCGACCACGTCGTCGACTCCTGCGCTCCACGGTGGATCCACAGCGGACGATCACCGGAGTCGATCGACGACCGCGACAACGCGGCGAGCCACACCTCGCCGATCCACTCCGACGCCCGACCCACGTCGAGCCTCCAGGCCGCGTGGTCACGGGGCACGATCACGTCGACCCACAACGTGTGGTCCGGCGACACGAACACCAACCCCCCACCGCTGCGCCGCTTGACCACGTCCACGCCGCGCTGACGACAACGATCGAGATCCACGAGATCCTCGGATTGGGTCGAGCCGAGAATCAGCGCTGGCGCCGTCGGCTCGAACCACCACACCAGTACGTCGTCCCCGTCGGGTACCTCGCGGTGGTGGAAGTCCGCGGCCGACGCCGCGACCGGTCGTTCGATTCGAAGCATCCTGCTCAGGATGCCCGCGCCAGATAGGGCTTCCACGCCTCCGGAACACGGGGCACCGCCACCGTGACCCATGCCAACTCACGGGGTGCATGCGGAGATTGGTTGAGCCTCATGCCCGCTTCGTCGGGCGTACGGTCGCGCTTGTAGAGGTTGCACCGGCGACACGCCGCCGCCACGTTCTCCCAGATGTGTTGCCCTCCGCGAGATCGTGGCATCACATGATCGATCGAGTCGGCCTCGGCACCGCAGTACTGGCAACGATGGTTGTCGCGGGCAAAGATGGCGCGGCGCGAGAGTGCCGTCCGCCGGTGGTACGGAACCTTCACCATGTAGAGCAGCCGGATCACGAGGGGATTCGGGACCGCCAAACTCTCGGAGCGAATGAGGGTTCCGTCGTGTTCGACGACCTCGGCCTTGTCGTCGAGGACGAGGCACGCGGCGCGACGAGCCGGAACGACACTCAGTGGCTCGTACGACGCGTTGAGTACGAGCGCGCTACGCATGACGTACTCACCGGACCCTTCGCCGGCGATTCATCGTCCCGCATCCCATCGACGCACCCATTGCAGATATTTCAGCACATCGGACACCGTCGGAAGCGGCGATTCACCGCCGTACTGGGTCTCCATTCGGAAACGTGCGTAGGAGGAGCTCGGCACGGGCAAGAACGGAGGTCGACGCCACCAGCCTCGTGGTGCCAAACGACGGATCACCGTGACCGACACCGGCCAGTACGACGGCCGCAGCACGACCGCGATCGCCACGCGCGCGTACGCCGATGTTCGTGCCAGGACGCTCATGCCGACCGGATCATGAGGGTCGGGGCTCCTTGGGCAGTCCGAGAACCATCTCGCCGATGATGTTGGACTGAATCTGCGACGAGCCGGCGTAGATGGTCCCGGCTCGGGCGTTGAGGAACGAGCCGACCCAACTGGCGGTCGAATTCGGGGCCGATCGGTCGTCGGGCTGGAACGAGTTCATCGGTGCACGACCTTCGACCACCATCGACGCGGCACCCAGAATCTCGAGCGAGAGTTCGGTGACCTCCTTGTGGTACTCGCTCCAGTACCGCTTGAAGATGCCACCGTCAGGTCCGGGATGATGTCCGGACAGGAACTTCGTGAGCGTGCGCAAGCCGAGATACCGCATGATCTGGACCTTGGAATACGCCCACGCCAAACGTTGGCGGACACGCGGGTCCTGATCGACGCCACACTCCTTGGCCAGCGACAGGAGTCGGTCGAGTTCGGCTTGGAAGCGCACCGGCACCGTGGCGGCACCCTCACCACGCTCGTATCCGAGCAACGTCATCGCGACGGCCCAACCGTTGTTCACTCCGCCGACCACGTTGTCCTTGGGACACACGGCGTCGGTGTAGAAGACCTCGTTGAACTCGCTCTCGCCACTGATCATCTTGATCGGTCGAACCTCGATTCCGGGCTGACGCATGTCGACCAAGAGGAACGAGATCCCCTTGTGTTTGGGTGCGTCGGGGTCGGTGCGAACAAGCGTGAAGATGTGGTCGGCCAGATGGCCCGCCGACGTCCAGATCTTCTGTCCGTTGAGCACCCACTGATCGCCGTCGAGGACACCCTTCAACCCGAGGTTTCCGAGGTCGCTACCGGCGTTGGGTTCGCTGTATCCCTGGCACCAGATGTCGTCGTTGGCGAGGATCCGCGGCAGGTAGTACTTCTTCTGCTCCTCCGTACCCCATTGCAGCAACGTGTTGCCGAGCATGGTGATCCCGAATCCGTCGTTCGGGCCTCCGGTCGGGACACCGGCGCGGGCGAACTCCTCGGCCACGATCACCTGCTCGAGAGCCGACATTCCGCCACCGCCGTACTCGGCCGGCCAACCGGGCGCGAGATATCCTTCGCGATGCAACGTCGCGCGCCAACTCATCACCCACTCATGGGTCTCGTCGGCGGCTAGGTGTCCGATCCCGCGCCAATCGGCGGAGAGGTTCTTCGCGAGGAAGGACTTCACCTTGTTGCGGAACTCTTCGACGTCGGGTTCGTACATCGGACGCACGATGCGAACCTAGACCAAAACACGCCACGCCACCGCCGCGGCGCCGATGAGCGCGGACCGATCGCCGAGACCGAGAGGGACGATGTCGAGTCCGCGCGTGAAGCCGATGCGCGAACGGACCTCGAACTCGCGGGTCGCCGCCTCGAAGAACGGCGGGCCCCACCCGAGCGCCACGCTTCCGCCCACCACGACCCGTCGGATGTCGCACATCGCCGCCACCGAGGCCACCGCTTGTCCGAGCAAGCGACCATTGCGCTCGATCAAACCCGCCGGCGCGTAGGCCGGTGCGCGACCGGTTTCCTGTTCGACCGCCGTACCCGAGATGAAAGCCTCGAGACAATCGAGTCCTCCGCACCGACACGGGCGACCTTCGTCCCCGACGACGACGTGCCCGATGTGGCCCGCATTGCCCGAGGCTCCGTCGACCAGTCGACCCGACGACACGAGACCGGCACCGACACCCGTTCCGACGACCACCGTCATGAAATCCGAGTGGTCGCTCACCGCGCCCAGCCAACCCTCGGCCAACGCCAACGCCTTGGCGTCGTTGTCGATGTGCGTCACGAGATTCGTTACCTCGGCGATCGATCGCCGCAACGGGAAATCTCGCCACGCCGGGATGTGCAACGGCGACACGAGCTCCCCTCCCGCGCTCATCGGCCCACCGCAGGCCACGCCGCAGGCGACGAGTTCCAATTCGGACGTGGCCGCTTGCACGCGACGCATCAGCGTCTTCAGTGCACTCCACGGATCACGTTGCGGTGTGGGGATACGGTCGCGTCGCACGATCGTGCCGTCACGCGCCACCACCGCGGCGGCCAGTTTCGTGCCGCCGATGTCGACGGCGAGCACCCCGAGGTTCTCCTGCATGAGGTCACGGTATTCGGGCATCGGGCCGCCCGAGGCGATACGACCCCAGCGTCTAGCGTGTCGGAGATGACCTCGACCCCCTCCCGATCGTTCGCCGGAATGTTCGACTCGATCGTCGACAACGTGGGCACCGTTTTGCGCGGGAAGCGATCGGTGATCGAGCTCGCCGTGGTCGGTCTGTTGGCCGATGGACATCTCCTGATCGAGGACGTCCCCGGGGTGGGCAAGACCAGCCTCGCCAAGGCCCTCGCGACGTCGGTGGACTGCAGTTGGCAACGTATCCAGTTCACCCCCGACCTGTTGCCCTCCGATGTGGTGGGGGCGTCCATGTGGAGTCGTGAGCGCGAACGCTTCGACTTCCAGCCGGGACCGATCTTCGCCAACATCGTTCTGGCCGACGAGATCAACCGTGCTTCGCCCAAGACCCAAGCGGCGCTCCTCGAGGCCATGGAGGAGCGGCAAGTCACATCCGACGGAACCACCCGGGCCCTCCCCCGTCCCTTCTTCGTGATCGCCACCCAGAACCCGGTCGAACACGACGGCACGTATCAACTCCCCCAGAGCCAGCTCGATCGCTTCATCATGCGGGTCTCCATCGGGTATCCCGATCGTCGATCCGAAGTCGAAATCCTCGACGACACCTCGGTGAGAGGAGTCCGACTCGAGCCGGTCATCGACGCCGAGCAGGTCGTCATGATGATCGACGCCACCGAACACGTCCGCATGGTGGATTCGCTGCGCGAGTACATCGTCGACCTGGCACACACGAGTCGCCGCCATCCCGGGCTCGCGTTGGGCTTGTCTCCGAGGGCTTCGGTTCAGTTGGCCCGCGCCGTGAGGGCATTGGCCGCCGCCCGGGGCCGGGACTACGCCACCCCCGACGACGTGAAGGAACTGGCGGTGCCCGTGTTGGCGCATCGCGTGATGATTCGACACGAGGCGGTGACCCGTGGATTCGGCGCCGCCGACATCATCGGCGAGATTCTCGCCTCGGTCACGGCGCCTTCGGGGCGCTGAACATGCCGACCCGCGCGGCCCAGGCGTCGCTGCTCCTCGGGTCGCTGGCGCTGCTCTCGGCACGATTGTTCGGTCTGTCGGAATTGTTCGTTCTCGGCGCCGGAATGATCCTGGCGCCGATCCTGGCCGTGGCGATCGTGCGGAGACCCGCAGTGAGACCCGCTGTGCGGTGCTCCACCACACCACACCATCCCCGCGAGGGCGATCGAGTCCACATCGACCTCGATGTGGTCTCGCCTCGCCGATCACCGGCGTATCTCCTCAGCCAGTTCGTGGACGGACGAGTGGTGGCGCGCACGTACGTACCGTCGCTCGCCGCGGGCTCGCATCGCCGACTCTCGATCGATCTCGACGCCCGCGAACGCGGCGCGATGGTCATCGGTCCGACCAGATTCACGCTCGAGGACCCGTTGGCTCTGGCGCGCCGGATGTTGTTGGTGGATCTGCGACACCGGGTCCTGGTGCATCCCCGGCGGGTCCCCACCCCCGCTCCATCGCTTCGTTCGACCGAGGGGCACCTGATCGACGCGTTGCGGCGAGCACGAAGCTTGGCCCCGACCGACCGCGACTTTCGGGGGATACGCGAGTACCAACGTGGTGACGACGTCCGGCGCGTCAATTGGAAAGCCAGCGCCAAGAGGGACTCACTTCTGGTGAACGAGTACGAGCCCGACGGCAACGTGGTGCTCCAGGTCATCGTCGACGATCATGGCGAACGTCATCGCGGTCGGACGTTCGAAGTCGCCATGCGCATCTCCGCCTCCTTGATCGACATGGTCCCGAGTTCGGACGTTCGAGCGGTGATGTGCATCGGCGATTCGGTCACGAACGTCGGCGATCCGCTGGCCGCCCTCGACGCGCTCGCCGTGGCCACCCCCCACTACCGCGCCACACCACTGGCGTCGGATTCGCCGGACCCGACCGCGGTGCTCGCTCGCGTCGTCGTGACCGGACGCGTGGACGCATCGCTCGCGGCGACCCTCGAATCGCTCACTCCCACGTCGGGGGCGGCCGTCGTGATCGCCGGCGAGCCGATCGACGTGACGGTTCCTCGGGGTTGGCTGTCGGTGTCGTGCCCCAGCCTCGACGACTTCGAACGGCGTTGGCCCGACTTCGTGCGCGCGACGGGTCGCGGGAGCTGACATGACCGCCGAACCGCCGCGCGCAACGACGGGCTCACGTCCCTTCTCCACCGCCGTGCTGGCCACCACCTCGATCACGCTCGCGGTCTCGTTCTCGCGCGTCTTCGAGTATTGGGGCTACCTCCCGCCGTTGGTGAGTGTGGCGCTGCTCGCCCATCTGATCGCTTTCCAGATGCGCCAACGGAAGATCCCGGTCCCGGCGTCGATCCTGGCTCAAACCGCGTTCGTCTACGTCCTCAACGCATGGATACACGTTCCCGAGACCCTCTGGTACGGCATTCCACTCGGACGAACGTGGGCCGAGATCTCCACCCGCATCGGTGACTCGGCGGCCTTGCTCGGCGACGTGAAGCCGCCCCTCGAGTTCGCCACCGGATTCGGATTGGTGGCCGGCTTCTCCGTCGGCATGGCGGCGATCCTGGCCGACGGGTTCGCGTTTCGCGCCGCCGGTCGGGGCGAGGCGTTGGTTCCCTCGGCCGTGGTCTTCGCCGTGGTCTCCATCGTCGGCGAGGACCGCCACCGATTGCTCGTCACCACCGTCTGGCTACTCACGGCGATCGTCGCGGTGACCCATCTTCGACGCCACGACTCTGCCGCGGTTCGTACCTCGGTCGGACAGCGAACCCGAGCGTCGGTTGCGACCGTTGCCACGGCGACAGTCGTCGCATTGCTGGCCGCGGGAGTCGGACCACGAATCCCCGGTGCGGACTCCGAGCCCGTGATCGGACGCGACACGGACCCCGGACGGATGGTCGAGCCCTTGGTCGACGTTCGGGGCCGTCTCGGGGATCGTTCGGACACCGTGCTGTTCACCGTCACCGCCGATCGGCCGTCGTACTGGAAGCTCACCTCACTCGCCGAGTTCGACGGTTCGACGTGGGGAATCGCCGAGGACGAGCTGGACACGGCGGGTGGCCGATTGGGTGGAGGCTTCGATGCGAGTTCGTCGTGGATGGTGACCCAGACGTTCACCATCGAGAATCTGCGCGGCAACATGGCCCCCGCCGCGTACGAGGCCTCGGAGTTGCGGGCCGCGTCGCGCAGTCTGTACTACGCCCTGGAGTCGGGAACGTTGCTGGTGAACGGCGACGATCTCGGCACATCGGACTCGTACACCATCGTCTCGGCGGTGAGTGACCCGGCCGCTCCCCTGCTCGACTTCGTCACCTCCTTGACCCCACCGTCGACCAAGTACCTCGAGACTCCCGACAACGAGGAAATGAACGCGTTGGGCGATCTGGCGCGCGACATCGTGGACGGAGCGGATTCCGGGTATCGAGCCGCCATCGTCCTGCAGAACTACTTTCGGACGAACTTCGAGTACTCGCTCGACGTCCCCGCCCTCGGCGGCGAGCGAGCGCACCTCGACTTCATCGAACGTCGGGCGGGATACTGCGAGCAGTTCGCCTCGACTTTTGCGGCCATGGCCCGAGCCGTCGGCCTGCCCGCTCGGGTGGCGATCGGATTCACGCCGGGTGTGGACGACGGACGTGGCACGTTCACCGTGCGTAGTCAGCACGCCCACGCGTGGCCGGAAGTCTGGTTCGACGGTTTGGGCTGGTTGATGTTCGAACCGACCCCCGGACGAGGTGCACCGGATCGCGGTTACACCGGAGTCGAGCCCCAACAGGATGACTCCGCACCGATCCCGACCGAGACGACCACGGCTCCGACGACCGCGACCCCGAACCCGTCCTCCACCATCACGCCGGACACGTTGTCACCGACGACCACTCCCGGGTCGACCGACGTCGATGCTTCGTCGAGTTCCTCGGATTCGGGACCCGGTGGTTCGGCGATGATCCTCGTCGCCCTGGTTCTGATGGGGCTCGCGTGGCCCGTCGTGGTGCGCCGGATCGTCTCGCGTGTCGCGCGACGTGACACCACTCCTGACGTGCTCGTGCTGTGGCGTCGTCTGCTCGCCGAAGAGGGTTTCACGAGCGGCCGAGATCTCACCCCCGCCGAAATCGCCCGACGCCTGAACGCGTCGGCGATCGATCAGTCCGATGATGGCGTCGACACCGACATCGCCGGACGGCTCGCCCGAGCCGTCGAGGAACTTCTCTTCGCCGAACGGTCTCCGTCGCCCGAGGATTTCGACGAACTCGTCGAGCGGGTCGAGCATCGCATCGCATCGACGCGACCCCGACGCCATCGGATCGCGCGGCACTTCTCGCCAAACGTCGCCCTCCGATTCGCCGGCCGGCGCGGGACGAAATGATCTCCGCTCGCGCGGACTAGCGACGAGGGCCGCTCGCGCGGACTAGCGACGAGGGCCGCTCGCGCGGACTAGCGACGAGGGCCGCTCGCGCGGACTAGCGACGAGGGCCGCTCGCGCGGACTTTGCGAATCGCGCCGGCCACGTCTTGGAGCCCGGCCTTGCCCATGGCTCGGGCGTTGCGCTCGATCACGCCGAGGAGCGCCAACATCACGACGAACACAGCGAAGGCGGCGACGTAGTGGAAGCGCAGGCCCACCACCAGCAAGACCAGGCTGGCCACCAATCCCACGATGGCCCAACGGACGGTACGCACCGAATGGGTGTAGAGACCCGACGGTGACACCGCCTGAGCGAACCTTTCGTCGTTCTGCAACTCGGCTTCGATCTGGCGCAAGATGCGCTGTTCGTCTTCTGACAGGGCCACGGGTCACCTCCTTCCTTCATTGTCCCAGACCGAGCGACGCTTGGCAACGCACGTCGCGGAGGTATGTCACATCGTCTCGGGCTCGCTCGGTTCGTCGGCCGCGTCGGGCCCCCACGGTCGGGAACCCGGATTCGGTCCCCGGTCCCGCAACACACTGGCCGGGTTGATCGCATCGCGTCCGAAACGATCCCGGATGCGATCGACGGCGGAACTGGCCGGCGACCAATCACGATCGGTGTCGGCCGTGGAACGCCGGCCGTCCTCGTCGGTCAGATCCAGAAGCGACAGTTGCTCGACCGGCTCCACGAATCCGGATACCCCGACTCCCACCAATCGAACCCCGATCGAGGGGTCGATGACCTCGAGGATCTCGTCGAGGGCCCTCACCAACGCCGGCGCCGACGACACCGGAGACCCCGGCGTGACCGATCGGGTGATGTCCTCGAAGTTGGCGAAGCGAACCTTCAGGTGAATCGTGCGTGCCGCCGAACCGTGTCGTCGCAATCGGGTCGCCACGGCGTCGGCCAGACGAACGACCTCGATTCGTATCGACTCTCGATCGGTGATGTCGTGCGCGAACGTCTCCTCGTGACTGATGGACTTCACGTCCCGCGTCGACTCCACCGGTCGATGATCGATGCCGTTGGCGAGTTCGAACAGATGTCGTCCGGCGGACCGGCCGACCGCCACCTCGAGCGCGTCACGACCCAGGTCCACCAGATCACCCACTCGACGAACCCCGATGCGATTCAGTTTCGCGAACGTGACCGGGCCGACGCCCCACAGAGCCTGGATCGGGAGAGGATGCAGGAACTCCAGCTCGGTCCCCGGAGCGATCTCGAGAACGCCGGGACCCGGCTGAATCCCCGTCGAGGTGACGACGGGCTTGGCGCGCTTGGAGGCCAACTTCGCGATGAACTTGGAGGCGGCCACACCCACGCTGCACGGCAGATCGAGTTCGTCGGTGATGCGGTTCCGGATGAGATGCCCGATGCTCGTCCCGTCACCGAAAAGATTCCGCGAACCGGACACGTCGAGGAAAGCCTCGTCGAGAGCGATCGGCTCGATGTGCGGCGTGAAGTCCGCGAAGATTCCGTGCACCTGACGGCTCACCTCGGCGTACAGCGAGTGATCACCCGCGAGGAACACCGCGTCGGGACACAATCGACGCGCCTTGGACGACGACATGGCCGAGAAGACCCCGTAACGACGAGCCTCGTAGTTCGCCGCCGCCACCACACCTCGCGCCCCGGACCCCCCGACCACCACCGGTCGACCGGCGAGTTCGGGATGTCGGCGCATCTCCACCGACACGTAGAAGGCGTCCATGTCGACGTGCAGGATGGTGCGAGGTGTCGGGGACGACATGTCGTTCAACGACGTCGACCGAACCGGCGACGTCCGAGCAATCGATCGGTGAACCACAGTCGGTTCACCAAACCGAAGGCCTCGTTGATGATGTGGTGGCTCAACTTGCTCTCACCCACCACCCGATCGACGAAGGTGATCGGCACCTCCACGATGCGCGCGCCACTGCGCACCGCACGATGGGTCAT
>Ga0172376_10002911_pt1 | contig 20627 bp, 19 predicted proteins | sample Lak35m_FD_121114 | JGI IMG/M metagenome (GOLD analysis project Ga0172376, IMG submission 121114) | Freshwater microbial communities from Kabuno Bay, South-Kivu, Congo - kab_092012_35m | ecosystem: Environmental > Aquatic > Freshwater > Lake | place: Democratic Republic of the Congo: South-Kivu... | reverse complement strand
CCACTGGCGGTGCGGAGGCTGCGCGACAGCGGCAAGGCCTGGCCCTGGCTGCTGATCGGACTGATTCCGATCATTGGCGGCATCTGGCTGATCGTGCTGTTCTGTCAGCCCTCGCTGCAAGGCTGAACCCAGGCAACGCCCCCTGATGGACTCGAACCATCGACCGGCTGCTTAGAAGGCAGCTGCTCTATCCAGCTGAGCTAAGGGAGCTCGATGGGCATTGTGGCAGGCGCGGTCTGGGTTTCAGCACGGTTGTACAACCCCTAGGATGGCTTGCTGCTCACACGTGGTGCCAATGGCGGCCAGCCGGCTCACCGACAGTCAGAAGATTGAGCTGGTGGATCGCTACCGGCAGGGCTTTAGCAGTACCGATCTGGCCGCGCTTTATGGCTGCAGCCCCAACACGGTGAGCCGCGTGGTCAAGGCGGCGCTCGATCCGGCTGAGTATGTGCAGCTCAAGCAGCAGCGGGGTCGCATCCTTCCCCAGGGTGCTGCCGCGGCACCTGCCGTTGAGCCGCCCCTTGAGCAGGGCGTCAATGATGGGCTGGACCCCGCTGCCGAGGGGGCAGTCCTGGCGATCGACGATGCCGATGACTTCGGCGATGACGATGCCGAAGAGATCGATCCCGATGACGATCTGCTCGGCGATGGCGACGACGAGCCGTTGGCAGCCGTGCCGGTGCTGCCGCTGAGCATCAGCCTTGAGCCCGTCAAGGTTCAGGCGCTGGTCGCATCGTTGTTGCCTGACAGCCTCTACATGCTCGTCGACAAGACGGTTGAGTTGCAGGCCAGACCCCTTAGCGACTTCGCCGAGCTGGGTCAGCTCCCGCCTGAGGAGCAGGAGCGGCAGGCGCTTCAGCTGTTTGCCAATCCGCGCCAGGCCAAGCGGCAGTGCGGCCGTTCCCAGAGGGTGATCAAGATGCCCGATCCGGCCCTGCTGGTACGCCGCGCTTCCTATCTGCAGGTCAAGGGCATCAGCCGGCTGGTGGTCGAAGGATCGCTGTACGCCTTGCCCGGCGGCTGATCAATCGGGTTCCAGGTCTGGGCTGGCCAGCGCGGCGCTGCAACCGCCGCTGATCACACCGATCACCAGCGCCACCCCCACGACAAACCCAACCGGCAGCGGGGCACTGCGCCCCACCAGCAGATTGAGCTGGGGCCTGCGATCGAGGTTCTGAGACCCCAGGCACAGCAGCAGTAGCAGCAGCAGCCCCCCCGTCAGGCTGGCCGAGATCAGGCGCAGGCGCAGCAGCATCGCCACGGGTCGAACACGCTTCATTCTGGGCCTTGGCTCAGGCTTTGATCAGCGTCGTCGGCGTTGTCGTGCAGCAGGGCATACAGCTCCCGCCTGCTGTGGCCGCTCTGTTCAGACAGGTGGCGGGCGGCTTCGCGGCGGCTGAGCCCCTGCTCCAGCAATCTGCCCAGTTCTGCCCTGAGCTGGGTCGGCTCCCAGCAGGGGGAAGTGACCCTAGGCGCACCACCCAGCACCAGGGTGCATTCGCCCTGGGGGGGCACCCGCCTGAAGTGCTCCAATGCAGCGCCCACCCTGGGCCCCACCTGCTCTTCATGGCGTTTGGTCAGTTCCCTTGCCACCCGCAGCGGACGATCACCCAGCAGCTCGAGCACGTCTTCGAGCAGGTCCACCAGACGATGGGGGGCTTCAAACAGCACCAGGGTGCGCTCTTCGCCGGCCAGGGCGCTGAGGCGGGCACGCCGTTGACGCGGGCGGGCCGGCAGGAAGCCTTCAAAGCAGAAGCGGCCAGTGGGCAGGCCGCTGCTCACCAGCGCCGTGGTCACGGCGCTGGGTCCTGGCACGCAGATCACCTCATGGCCCGCAGCTCGGGCCGCCGCCACCAGCTCTTCGCCGGGATCGGAGATTCCGGGCAGCCCCGCATCACTGATCACCGCCAGGGACTGGCCTGCAGCCAGCTGGGCCAGTAGCTCGGGGATGCGACTGTTCTGGTTGTGCTGGTGGAAGCTAATCAACCGCGGTGACCCGTCGGCCTGGCGCAGTCCCAGCTGGTGCAGCAGCAGACCACTGCGGCGCGTGTCCTCACAGGCGATCGCGCTGACGCCGGCCAGCACCTGGCGGGCCCTGGGGGAAAGGTCCCCCAGGTTGCCGATGGGGGTTCCCACCAGATACAGCACTCCGGCGGCGGGTTCAGCCTCCTGCACAATGCACCCCAGTGGGGCACGGGCCCCTGAGCTGCGTCCATGATGCCCACAAGCCCTGTTGTGCCGGAAGGCATCAGCCTCGATGCCCTGCTGATCGAGCTGCGCCGCCTGAGCTGGGGGGCGGCCGACATCCTGCTGGCCTACGGCAGGGGTGAACAGCCTCCCTACGGCTACCCGCCTGCACTCAGCGTTGCCGACGGTGGCGAGGGACCGGTCAGTGCCGCCGACCTGGCCGTTAACAGCTGGCTGCTCGATGGCCTGGAGCGCGCTTTCCCCAATGCTCCCTGGACCCTGCTCAGTGAAGAGACGGCCAAGCAACAGCTCACCCCCGGTGTGCCGTTGCCGGCCGAATGGCTCTGGATCCTTGATCCACTCGATGGCACCAAAGATTTTCTCCAGGGCACGGGCGAGTACGCCGTGCATCTGGCCCTGGTGCACCGGCAGCGGCCGGTTCTGGGGGTGGTGCTACTGCCCGAGCTCGAGGAGCTCTGGTTTGGTCTGGGCACCCAGGCTTGGCGTGAGAACCGAGCCGGTCAAAAGAGTCCTGCCCGGCTCAGCACACGCCGTGACCCAGCTGAGCTGGTGCTGGTGGCCAGCCGCAATCACCGGGATCAGCACCTCGAGCAGCTAGTTGCAGCCCTCCAGGTGGGGCAGACCCGCTCCATCGGCAGCGTCGGCGGCAAGGTGGCCACGATTCTTCGGGGCGAGACGGATCTCTACCTCTCACTCTCTGGCGGCAGTGCGCCCAAAGACTGGGACATGGCGGCACCGGAGGCGGTGCTGCTGGCAGCCGGTGGCGCCTTCAGCCACGCCGATGGCAGTCCACTCACCTACAACTCCGGAGATGTGCGTCAGGCTGGCTGCCTGATCGCGAGCCATGGCCCGGTGCATGGCGAACTCTGCCGTCGGGCGGCGACCTGCATGGCGACCATTGATCCTGACTTTGTGCTCTGAGCGGCCCGCCGCGCTGGGATTCACGGGCCAGCCCACCCACGGTGAGGGCCAGCAGAGCCGCAACCGTTTTGCCGCTCGGCTTGAATCGCGCCCCCAGATTTGCCGAGACCAGCAGGGAGACTGAAGCGACGAAGCCCCAGAAGATCGCATCCCACTGGGAGCCACCCATGGTCAGTGGAGGCAGTTCAGTCGGGGCCGCAGAACGCTCGCGAGCGTTGACGCAGCCGTGAATGGCCTGTGGCGTCAGCGTGCTTCCTGAACCACAGGTCTGCCGCCAAGGATTAGGCGACCACCTCTGAATGAATAGATGTGAACAGAGCCCTCGCCAACCGTTGCCAGGGCTACGCGTTAGCGCTAGCCAGTGAATGAGAAGCCCCACATCGGCCGCCTGATTCAAGTCATGGCCAATCGTTCGATCAGCCCATCTCAAGCCGAGTCATGGTTGCTGGCGTCTTGAGAGCATCGGGTTGTCGTTGTTGCGGGACGATTCAACGCGGCTAGTCTTGTGATGCTGCTTCAATGCAGCTGAGGCGAGCTGAGCCTGTCATTTTTTGTTTTGGCGACCTGTTTTCTGCATTCTTTCAAACAAACCCAATGACTGTCGCAGCAGCTACGTCTTCGATGTTGAAGGGACGTCCTCTGACTCCGTCTGGAGAAGAATTCAGGATCTACAGTGGTTCTGCGCACCCGCTGGGTGCCACTGTCGACGATGAAGGCGTCAACTTTTCGATCTACAGCGCCAATGCCACTTCTATTCAGTTGTTGCTGTTTCGAGATCCGGGTGATCTGGAGCCATTCAAGATCATTGATCTGAATGTTGTCGGTAACAAAAGTTTTTTCCTCTGGCATGTCTATGTTGAGGGTCTGAAGCCTGGCGCTGGCTACGCCTATCGCGTTGACGGGCCACGGGATCCCCGCAATGGGCACCGTTTTGACCCTGAGAAGGTGTTGGTTGACCCCTATTCAAAGGGAAACTATCTGGGACTCTGGGATCGCGGTGCAGCCTGCCGCCCCGGGGACAATCTTCATCAGAGCATCCGCGGTGTGGTGATCGATACCCGCGGCTACGACTGGGAAGGCGACCAGCCATTGCGTCGTCCCATGGCAGAGACAGTTATCTATGAGATGCACGTCGGTGGATTCACCAAGAGCCCAACCAGTGGCGTTCAGCATCCAGGCACATTCAAGGGATTGGTTGAAAAAATACCCTACCTCCAAGAATTGGGTGTTACGGCAGTTGAATTGCTGCCTGTTTTCAGTTTCGACTGCACCGATGTCATCAAGGAGTTTGATGGCAACAAGCTCGTCAATTACTGGGGTTATAGCACGATGGGGTATTTTGCTCCCCATCAGGCCTATTGCATCAGCCCACAAACAGGCAGCCATGTCAACGAATTCCGTGACATGGTCAAGGCTCTGCACAAGGCGGGCATTGAGGTAATCCTTGATGTGGTGTTCAACCACACAGACGAAGGTAACCATCAAGGGCCAATGTTCTCGTTCAAAGGCCTTGATAACAATACCTATTATTATCTGACCGGGGCCGATGGTTCAAGAGAGTATTACTACGATTACACCGGCTGCGGTAATACCTTCAATTGCAACCATCCCATTGGTGAAAAGTTCATCCTTGATTGTCTTCGCTATTGGGTGCAGGAGATGCACGTCGATGGCTTCCGCTTTGATGAAGGTTCCGTTCTTACCCGCGGTGAAGATGGATCGCCGTTGCCCCATCCACCGGTGATTTGGTCGATCGAATTGGATGATGTACTTGGAAGCAGCAAAGTGATTGCTGAGGCTTGGGATGCTGCGGGCCTTTATCAGATTGGTTACTTCCCCGGCGCCCGTTGGGCCGAATGGAATGGTAAGTATCGCGACGCGATCCGTCGTTTTGTCAAAGGCGATCCCGGGGTGATTGGAGAGCTGGCATCACGGATCACCGGAAGTGCTGACCTCTATGAGTGGCAACATGAAGAACCGGTCAATAGCATCAACTTCATCACCGCCCATGATGGTTTTACACTTTATGACCTCTGCGCATACAACGAGAAGCACAATTGGGCCAATGGAGAAAACAGCAACGATGGCGTAACAGAAAATCTCAGTTGGAACTGTGGCGTAGAGGGCGAAACAGGCGATCAATTCGTGATTGACTTGCGCAAGCGACAGGTCAAAAATTTCGCCACTCTCCTGATGCTCTCGATGGGTGTTCCCATGATGGTGGGTGGCGATGAGTTCATGCGAACTCAGAAAGGTAACAACAATACCTACAGCCAGGATAATGATCTCAACTGGTTCGACTGGCAAAAGATAGCTGCCCCTGACTCCCAGGAAATGATTCGCTTCTGGAGGCTATTGATGGAGAAGCGTAGTGATTATATTCACCACTTCAAGGGTAAGTATTTCACCGGGAAAGTCAGCCGCTTCGGTGTGCCGGAGATCAGCTGGCATGGCCCACAGCTCAATCAACCGAATTGGGATGATCCGCATGCTCGCTGTCTTGCCCTGACCCTTGGTGACACAGCAGAGGACACGGATGGGTTGGCGAATGTTCACGTCATGATGAACATGTATTGGGAACCTGTTGAATTCAGTCTTCCACGTTTTGAGGGCTTGAATTGGCGCCGGACTATCGATACCGCCCAGCCGTCTCCCAACGACATCTTGCCTCTGGTTGAGACGCCCGTCTTTAGTGGTGATTCCTATCTGGTGACTGGCCGAAGCATTGTTGCCTTCACAACTCGGATTCCCGCGACTGAGGCGAGCAGCGCATGAACCACTAATTCTCTGCGACCCAACGCCTCGCCCAGCCAGCGTTGAATCGCTTAGCGACTATCGCCAATGCTTTGAACTGCTTGATCTGGCTCATTCCTTTAGTTTTTATTGCAGGCTTCTTCAATGAGTCTGTATTCAGCAAAGCTCATGAGCCAGTTGCTGGGAATCCAATTTTTCTACCTCCAAATCACTTACTTCAGTCATGACTGGCCAGCTTGACTTCTCTTTTTCTGATCTGATTGCAGGCTACATTCGTAAGGTCGACTTCCCTGATGTATTTGACAGTCAGGGCTTTGTTGACCTCGAGACCTCGGATGGGCGCACCTTTACCGTCAAGGTCACTTCTGCCTGCTATGCCGAATTGGTACGCAACCTGGGTGAGCCATTTCAGGTGGCGCCCAGCATGCGTGATCTGCTCAAGGTCGGTCGCTTTCTGCATGCCTATGGGCTTTTTTACCCCGAGGCCAATGGTCTGAAATTTGAAGCCAAGCACATTTTGTTGTTTGGTCGAACTGAAGATCATCTGCGCATCGAAGAACAGAATTGGTGGATTCATCAGATTCAGCAATTGCTTAACTTCTACCTCGAATCCCAGTTCCAGGTCAACGAAGGGGAGACTATTGACTTCAGAAACTTCCGCACTGATCTCAGCGCTGAGGGTAAGAAGCTCGATGGGGTCCAGAATCTTGACACTATCTCGCGCTTGGTCTATGGCTTTGCCACGGCCTACATGATGACCGGTGATGAGCGGGCATTGGAGGCTGCGACCAAGGGGACGGCCTACATGCAGAAGCATTTCCGCCATCGCAACACCACTGAAGGCATCACCTATTGGTACAGTCAGATTGATATTCAGTCTGATGGTTCCATCCGCAAGTACATGGGTTCAACAGCTGGTGGCGATGAGGGCGGTAATGCCATCCCTTGCTACGAGCAGATTTATGCCCTTGCAGGCCCGACGCAGACCTATCGTCTGACGGGGGACAAGAACATCCTCGTTGACATCGAGGACACGATTTCATTCCTTGATCGTTATTACAAGGACCACGGCCCCTACGGTGGTTACTATTCACACATCGATCCGGTCACCTTTGACGCCAAGGCAGATTCACTCGGCATCAACAAGGCCAAGAAGAACTGGAATTCGGTGGGAGACCATGCCCCTGCCTATCTGATCAACCTTTATCTAGCAACCGAGAAGCCTGAATACGCCGATTTCCTCGAATACACGTTTGACACCATCTGTGATCACTTCCCCGATTACGGATACAGCCCATTCATGAATGAGAAGTTCTTTGATGACTGGTCACGTGATCTGAATTGGGGTATTCACCAGGCCCGTTGTGTTGTCGGTCATAACCTCAAGGTGGCCTGGAACCTCACGCGTATGCAAAGTCTGAGGCCCAAGGAGAGTTACAAGACTTTCGCGCATCAGATTGCCGATGCGATACCAGGCGCAGGTTGTGACAACCAGCGTGGTGGTTGGTACGACATGATGGAGCGGACCAAGAAGGATGGCGAAGATTTCTATCGCCTTGTCTGGCACGATCGCAAAGCCTGGTGGCAGCAGGAGCAGGGGATTCTTGCCTACTACATCATGGCGGGTGTCTACAACGATAAGCCCGAGTACCTGAACTACGCCCGAGAGGGATCTGCCTTCTACAACGGGTGGTTCCTCGATTACGAACAGGGCGGTATTTACTTCAACGTCCTTGCCAATGGTCAGCCCTATGCGCTCGGTAGTGAGCGTGGCAAGGGCAGTCACTCGATGGCTGGCTATCACTCCTTCGAGTTGTGCTTCTTGGCGGCCATTTACAGCAATCTGCTTGTTAATCGTTTGCCGATGGACTTTTACTTCAGCCCCAATCCTGGAGCCTGGCCCGACAACATTCTTCGAGTTGCTCCGGATCTTCTGCCCAAGGGAAGTATCGAGCTGACAGAGGTCTGGATCAATGACAAGATTCATGAGGATTTTGATTCACAAAATCTGTTTGTCAGACTTCCGGTCAGTGATCAGCCGCTCAAGGTTCGTTGCCGGATCACTCCTGCTGGTATGGGTTTTGATGCCCATCTCCTCAGCTTCGAGAATGGTATTGCAACGTTCTCGCTCAATGGTGAGCTCAACACGTCAACACTTCGTTATCTCAAGCGTGAGGTTGAGAAGCTTAAGGATCTTAATGGCATGATTCTTGACATGATGAACCTTGCTTGCATCAGTGATACCGGTTGGAACTATCTGCTGTTTACCAAGCAGCGAGCTGGCGCCAGCTTCTCGGTCACCCTGCGCAATCTCTCGGAATCGATTCACCGTTCCTTGCTTGATGCGGAATTGGATGAAGAATTCACACTTGGCTGATGGCGATTGTTCGGCCATGCCCGCCATGGTCTGATGCGTGACCTGACAGCACCGGCCCCACTGCTGTAGCGGCAGTGGGGCTCTTTTGTTTGTCATCCCGCCAGTTTTGTTGGCTCACGCCTCTCACCACCAGCACCTTCCTTTTACTCCCGCATACCCGTGTCAGGTGAATCTCAGTTGCAGCAACAGATTGAACAGCTCAACAGTGACGCCATTCAGGCGGCGCGGCTGGGTGATGACACCCGCGCCGAGTCGTTGTGGTCAGCGGCTCTGGCACTGGATGGCACCCAGGTGAGCATCCGCGCCAATCTGTCGCGTTTGTTGTTCAAGGCTGGGCGCGACGGAGCTGTGCTGGCGCTGTTGGATGGGGTGCCCACGGCGCTGGCGTCACCCGCCCTGTTGATGCTGCAGGGGCAGAGTGCTCTGCGGCTCAGACGTTATGCGGCCGCGCACACCGCATTCGTTGCGGCCTCGCGACTGCTGCCCGATGATCCGTCGGTGCTTCTTGCCCTGAGCCAGGCTGCGATCGGTTCGGGGTTGTTGGATCAGGCTGTGACCTTGCTGCAGGGCTTGCACCAGCGGTTTCCCGCCGAACCCGAGCCGCTGCTCAATCTGGCTGTCGCCATGGGTGAGTCTGGCCGGCTCGATGCCGCCGCCGCCCTGCACGCCACCTTGCTGGATCGCTACGGCGACCAGGAGCCCGTGCGACTGAACGCCACGCGCTTCTTTCTGCAGCTCGGTGACCTTGAGCAGGCCGAGGCTTCATTTAAGCCATTGCGCGGACGTGTCGTCCAGAGTCTTGCCATCGCCCTGCTGAACGCCGAACTTGCGCTGGCACGCGGCGACCGTGATACGGCGCACGACGCGCTGACGGTGGCCCGTGGTCTGGATCCGCGCAACCTCGATGTCGCCCTTCCCCTCTTCTATGGGCTCTTCGATCAGGGCGACCACGACAAGGCCAAGGCTCTGATCGCCGACCTGTGGCCACCGCCATCGGATCAGCTGCCGTCGACACGCCTGTTTGCTGCCATTGCCGATTTGCCAGCCGAGGAGCAACGCGAGCTGGGACTGTCGAGGCCGTTGCTCCCCGCAGACCTTGTCACGACCCAGCCCCTGCTGGATCCCGCCGAGCCGCTGCTGGAGCATTGCCGCACGGCCCTGTGCTCGGAGCAGACGCTTCTGTATGAGCGTCCCGGTAAGCCGACCCGTGGAGGTTCCCAGAGCTACGAAGTGTTGGATCGTTCGGATGGCCCCTGGCCACAGCTGCAGCAGCGCCTGCGTGCTGCGGTGACACGCTGTGTCGCTGACTATGACGCTCACAGCGACTGGTGCAAGGCCTTTCGCTTGCACGAGAGAACGCCTGAGTCGCTGCGCCTGAGCGGTTGGGGCGTGGTGCTGCAGGCCGGCGGTCGGCAATTGCGTCACACCCATCCCGAGGCGGTGCTCAGTGGTGTGCTCTATTTGGCGTTGCCACCCCTCAACAGCGCTGCCGAAACGCCGGAGGGTGCTCTTTGGTTCAGCCCCCCATCCTGGAGAACGGCTTCAGAGGCGGGTCTCTTTGTGCAACCGTCAGTCGGATTGCTGGTGCTGTTCCCCTCGTTTTTGCCCCACGAAACAATTCCGTATACGAATGAAGGCCAGAGGATCTGTCTGGCCTTCAATGTCAGTTAACGGAGGGCATTAGTTGATCGGTTGTCCGTTGCAGGGGTTGTGCGCCGTGTGGCGTCAAGCCTCGGCTTCGCCTGCTGCGCCATCCTGTTGGGGGACGCCACGCAGGGTGAGGTTGATGCGACCGCGGTTGTCGATTTCGCGCACGCGCACCGTCACTTGATCGCCGACATTGACCACGTCTTCCACCTTCTCCACCCGCGCTTCGGAGAGCTGGGAGATGTGGATCATGCCTTCCTTGCCCGGCAGGATCTCGACGAAGGCACCGATGGGGATCACCCGGGTGACCGAACCGCTGAAGACCTCGCCTTCAGAGACGCGTCGGGTGAGGCCTTCGATGATGCGCTGAGCTTCTTCGGCGGCGGCACCGTCGTGGCTGGCGATCGTCACCACACCGCCATCTTCGATGTCGATCTTGGTGTTGGTGCGCTCGGTGATGCCCTTGATGGTGCGCCCACCGGGGCCGATCACGGTACCGATGAGCTCAGGATCAATGCGGAAGCTCAGCAGCCGAGGGGCATGGGGGCTCAGGGTCTCCCGCGGCTTGTCGATGGCTTCGAGCATTTTTTCGAGGATGTGCAGCCGTGCCGGCCGTGCCTGGTTGATGGCGTCAGCCACCGTGCCCATCGCAAGGCCAGTGATCTTCATGTCCATCTGCAGGGCCGTGATGCCCTTGTCGGTTCCGGCGACCTTGAAGTCCATGTCACCGAGGAAATCCTCGATGCCCTGGATGTCGGTCAGGATCCTGACTTCGTCGCCTTCGCGGATCAGTCCCATGGCCGCACCGCTGACCGGGGCCTTGAGGGGTACCCCGGCATCCATCAGGGCCAATGTGCTGCCGCACACCGACCCCATCGAAGTGGAGCCATTGGAGCTCAGACACTCGGAGACCACCCGCAGCACATAGGGGAACGATTCCTTGGGGGGCAGCACGGGCACCAGCGCCCGCTCGGCTAAGGCACCGTGGCCGATTTCGCGTCGACCGGGGCTGCGCATCGGCCGGGTCTCGCCCGTTGAGTACGGCGGGAAGTTGTAGTGATGCAGGTAGGTCTTCTCCGTCGATGGATTCAGGTCGTCCATCTCCTGGGCATCGCTGGGGGTCCCCAGGGTGGCGCAGGACAGCACCTGGGTCAGGCCGCGCTGGAACAGGCCTGAGCCGTGCACCCGCTTGGGCAGCACCCCGACCGCCGCCTGGATCGGCCGCACCTCATCGAGCTTGCGACCGTCGACCCTGACCCCGTCTTTGATGATCTGCTCGCGCATCAGCTTCTTGGTCAGTGCCTTGTAGCTGTTGCCCAAAGCCTTGCTCTGGCTGCTCACCGCCACGCGGACGGCATCGTCATCTTTGAGGCCCTCGATTTTGAGGCTCACATCAGCCTTGATGGCATCGAGCTTGTCGTCGCGCTCGGGCTTGGTCTGGGTGAACTCCTTGAGCACCTCAGCAATGCGTTTGCCGCACTCTTTTTCGAGAAAGCTGGGCAACGTGGTGTCCTCGCTGCGTGCCTCGGGGATGACCTGTTCGATGCCCAGGGTCTTGAGCAGATCGAGCTGGGCCTTGATCAGTTCATTGACTGCTTCGTAGCCGAAGTCGATCGCTTCGATCACATCCTGCTCGGGGAGCTGGTTGGCACCGGCCTCGACCATGATCACCCCTGCCGGCGTTCCGGCGACAACCAGATCGAGGTCGCTGCGCTCAATCTCGCGGTAGCTGGGATTGAGCACGAAATCGTCACCCAACAGGCCGACACGCACGGCGGCCATGGGCCCGTGGAACGGAATCTTGGCCAGCAGGGTGGCCATCGAGGCACCGGTCACCGCCAGCACATCGGGTGGCACCCGTTCGTCGAGCGAGAGGCAGGTGGCCACGATCTGTAGATCGTCCCGCATCCAGCCCGGAAACAACGGGCGCATTGGCCTGTCGATCAGACGGGCGATCAGGGTGGCCCGCTCGGGGGGGCGGCTCTCGCGTCGCATGAAGCTGCCAGGGATCCGCCCGGCCGCATAGAGCCGCTCCTCGTAATCGCAGATCAGGGGCAGAAAATCGATACCCTCACGACCGCCAGAGCGGGTGGCGGTGACCAGCACTGCGGTGTCTCCGCACTCAACCATCACCGCGCCCCCGGCCTGGGGGGCAAAACGACCTGTGGTCAGCCGGATCTCCCGACCATCGAAGGAGATCGACTGAGTTTGTCCTTGCACTGGGCTTTATGTCCTTTTGTTGTCACATCCCATTCTCGCATCCGGTGTCCTTGGGTTGCCGGACTTTTCTCTTTTTTCATGCTTTGCCACCAGCCCCGGTGGTCGTGATTGACCCCTCCGGCTACAAAAAAAGCGCCCGCGAGGGCGCTGATGCCGGGGAGCCGTGCGCTGGTGCTCACCAGCTCGACTTGACCACGCCGGGCAATTCGCCCTTGTGGGCACGCTCGCGCAATTGGTTGCGGCACAGGCCGAAATCGCGGTAAACGCCGCGGGGTTTGCCGGTGGCCCAGCAGCGGTTGCGCACCCGGGTGGGGGCGCTGTTGCGGGGTAGAGCCTGAATCTTGCGGTGGATCTCAAGCCGCTCCATCGGGTCTGCGGCTGCTTCGAAGGCGGCCTTCAGTGCTTCGCGCTTTGCGGCAAAGCGCTCGACCATTTTTTTGCGCTTGGTATCGCGCGCAATCATCGACTTCTTCGCCATCCGGCTCGAGTAATCCCTTGGTTAGCCATCCATCGTAGCGGTTCAGGTGCCCTGTCCACCTGCGCTCAACGCCCCAGCAGCTGCTGCACCACGGCCAGCTGGCTGGTGTCCTTGACGATCAGCACAAGGCTAAGTCCCACCAGAAACACGAAGCCTGATTGCATGAATGCCATCTGAAAGCGCTCGGGCAGAGGCCGGCCCCGCAGGCCCTCCAGCAGCAACAGCACAAACTGGCCCCCATCCAGCAGGGGCAGGGGCAACGCATTCAGGACCGCCAGGTTGATCGAGATCAGAGCGGCAAAGGCAAACAGGCTTCCGCTGTCCTGCCTGGCCAGGGAGGCCCCCATCTCGACGATCTTTACCGGGCCTGAGATCTGGCTTGCGGTGCTGCCAAAGTGGGTGATCAGGGTCGTGAAGCCTTCGATGGTGCGACGCAGCAACAGGCTCCAGTCAGCGCTGGCCTGGTGGATCACCTCCAAGGGCCCCCGTGCTGGCCTGAATACTTCGGTGCCGTTGGGCTGAAGCTGGGCGCCGATGCGGCCGATGCCCGCCTGTTCGGCCGGCGTGAGCCTGAGCTCAAGCTCCCGTCCCTGGCGATCCACCTGCAACGCCAGGGTGTGGCCGGGTGCGCTTCTGATCTGGTTCACCAGCAGACCGACGGCGCTCTGGCCGCCACCCAGGCTGCTGCCATCGAGGGCCACGATGCGGTCTCCCGTTTGCAGCCCCGCCACAGCGGCGGCCAGACCCGGCTGCACGCCGCTCACCACCACCCCCGCCCGGGCGCTGAAGCCCGCGGGGATGCCAAGACTGAGGCCCTGCGCCAGCAGCACCAACCAGGCGAGCAGCAGATTCGCCAGCACGCCTGCCGCGATCACCAGCGCCCTCTGACGGAGGGGGCGATTGCGCAGCAGATCGGGATCATCAGCCGGAATCGGGCTGTCGTCGTCATCGTCGGGAAAGCTGACGAAGCCACCCAGGGGGATCGCCCGCAGGGCGAATTGCACGCCCTGCACCCGCCGCTGCAGCAGCGCCGGACCGAAGCCGATCGAAAAACTGCTGACCCGGATGCCCTGCAGGGTGGCCGCCAGAAAGTGGCCGGCTTCGTGGATCACGATCAGGCTGGCCAGGATCGCCAGCGCGCTCAGTACACCCATGCTGTGAAGCCCCGGCCGGATGTCATTGTGCTGGGTTGATCACGGCACCGCCGAAATAGGGCGCTAGTGCGGCGGGCAGACGCACCGAGCCGTCGGACTGCTGGCCTGTCTCGAGCAGGGCGGCCATGGTTCGGCCCACCGCCAGCCCGCTGCCGTTGAGGGTGTGCAGCAGCTGGGTGTGTTTGCCCTCTTTGAAGCGGATGCTGCTGCGTCGAGCCTGGAAATCGCCGCAGACGCTGCAGCTCGAAATCTCGCGATAGGCCGCCGCCCCCGGTAGCCACACCTCGAGGTCATAGGTGCGGGTTGCCGAAAAGCCGAGATCACCACTGCACAGTTCGATCTTGCGGTAGGGCAGTTCGAGGGCCTGAAGCACCGCTTCGGCATCGGCGGTGATCTGCTGATGGGCCGCAGCCGATTGATCGGGATGGCAGAACCAGTAGAGCTCCACCTTGTTGAATTGGTGCAGCCGGATCAGCCCCCGGGTGTCGCGGCCGTAGCTGCCGGCCTCGCGCCGGAAGCAGGGCGTGTGGGCCACGTACTTGAGCGGCAGCGCATCGGCCGCGATCACTTCGCCGCGGTGCAGTGAGGTGATCGGCACCTCAGCGGTGGGGGTGAGCCAGAGGTCATCTTCGGCGCAGCGAAAGCTCTCCTCGGCAAATTTGGGTAGCTGGCCTGAGCCGGTCAGGCTGGCGCTGTTCACCAGGATCGGCGGCATTACCTCCTGGTAGCCCTTGCGGCCGTGCAGATCGAGCATGAAGCTGATCAAGGCCCGCTCCAGCCGGGCTCCGGCGCCCATCAGGGTCACGAACCGGCTCTGGGCGATGCGCACCGAGCGTTCGCTCTCGAACAGCCCCAGACGCTCGGCGATCTGCCAGTGCTCTTCGAGGGTTTCGCCTGCCGCCGATTGCCGCGGTGTTCCCCAGCGCAGCACCTCGATGTTGTCGCGCTCATCGCGGCCATCGGGGGTCTCGGCGGCGGGCAGGTTGGGCAGGGTGAGCAACTGCTCGCGCAACTGGATTTCGAGGCTCTTTTCGGCGTCTTCGAGGACGGCGACCTGTTGCTTGAGTCGATTGCCCGCCTCCCGCAGCGCCCTGACCTCGGGACTGTCGGGGGCGGCGCCGCCTTGAATCAGGTGGCCGACCTGCTTGCCGATGCCATTGCCCTCGGCCTGCAGGGTGCTGCGCTGCTGCTCCAGGTTCCGTTCCTCACGGGCGATCTGCTGCAGCCCTGAGAGGTCGATGCTTACCCCCCGGCGGGCGAGCTGGGCGGCAATCCGCTCAGGGTTGTCGCGCAACAGCCGCTGATCGAGCACGGGGCCAGTTGGGGCAAGGGTTGCCGGCAGCCTAAGGGGCCAGGGCTCAGAGCACCTGCACCACCTCGGCGACTTCGGGAATCGCCTCCCGCAGTTTGCGCTCGATGCCCATCTTCAGGGTCATGGTGCTGCTGGGGCAGCTGCCGCAGGCCCCCTGCAGTCGCACCTTGACGATGGGGCCGTCGATTTCCACAACCTCGACATTGCCGCCGTCGGCCATCAGGTAGGGGCGCAGCTCGTCGAGGTTGCGCTCCACGTTTTCCAGCGTGAGGGCACGGGGGTCGTTGGCCGGGCTGTTGGCTTCGGCGGTGGCGGCTTCGCTGCTCATGGGGTTGGCTGTTCACTGAACCCACCCTAGAAACCGGAGCAACGACCTTGATCGCCCGCGCCCGTGGCAATGCCATCCAGGAATGTCTGTTCGGTGCGATTCCAGGGGTGGCTTCTCCTTAGGATCCACCCATGACCGATGTGCCCGCCACCAGGATCCGCAATTTCTGCATCATCGCCCACATCGACCATGGCAAATCGACCCTGGCCGACCGGCTGCTGCAGGAAACCGGCACCGTCGCCGCGCGCGACATGCAGGAGCAGTTTCTCGACAACATGGACCTTGAGCGCGAGCGGGGCATCACGATCAAGCTCCAGGCGGCCCGCATGGAATACACCGCGGCCGATGGTGAGCGCTACATCCTCAACCTGATCGACACCCCCGGCCACGTCGATTTCAGTTACGAGGTGAGTCGCTCCCTGCAGGCCTGCGAAGGGGCCCTGCTGGTGGTGGATGCCAGCCAGGGCGTCGAGGCCCAGACCCTGGCCAACGTTTATCTGGCCCTGGAGAACGACCTTGAGATCATTCCGGTTCTCAACAAAATCGACCTGCCCGGCGCCGACCCCGATCGCATCAAAGAAGAGATCGAGGCGATCATCGGCCTCGACTGCTCGACGGCGATCGCCTGCTCGGCCAAGACTGGCCTTGGCGTGCCCGAGATTCTGCAGGCGGTGGTCGATCGGGTGCCCCCGCCCAAAGACCTGGTCAACGAGCCGCTCCGAGCGCTGATCTTTGACAGCTATTACGACGCCTACCGCGGCGTGATCGTTTATTTCAGGGTGATCAGCGGCACCGTCTCCAAAAAGGACAGGGTGCTGCTGATGGCCAGCGGCAAGACCTACGAGCTCGACGAGGTCGGTGTCATGGCACCCGACCAGAGGCAGGTTGACAGCCTGCACGCCGGGGAGGTGGGCTACCTGGCCGCCTCGATCAAGGCGGTGGCCGATGCCCGGGTCGGCGACACGATCACCCTGGTGAATGACCCCGCCGCCGAGCCCCTGCCCGGCTACACCGAGGCCAAGCCAATGGTGTTCTGTGGGTTGTTCCCCACCGACGCCGACCAGTACCCCGATCTGCGCGAGGCCCTCGACAAGCTCAAGCTCAGCGATGCGGCCCTGCAGTACGAGCCCGAAACCAGCAGCGCCATGGGTTTCGGTTTCCGCTGCGGCTTTCTGGGCCTGCTGCACATGGAGATCGTGCAGGAGCGGCTCGAGCGCGAATACAACCTGGATTTGATTGTCACCGCCCCATCGGTGATCTATCAGGTCAACATGCTGGATGGCTCGACCCTCATGGTCGACAACCCTGCCACCCTGCCCGACCCGCAGAAGCGCGAATCGATCGAGGAGCCCTACGTCAAGCTCGAGATCTACACCCCCAACACCTACAACGGCACCTTGATGGAGCTGTGCCAGGAGCGGCGTGGTGAGTTCATCGACATGAAGTACATCACCACCGACCGGGTCACCCTTCACTATGAGATGCCTCTTGCCGAGGTGGTGACCGATTTCTTCGATCAAATGAAGTCACGCACCAAGGGCTACGCCTCGATGGAATACAGCCTGATCGGCTACCGCAAGAACGAGCTGGTGCGCCTCGATGTGCTCATCAATGCCGAAAAGGCCGATCCGCTCACCACGATCGTGCACCGCGACAAGGCCTACAACGTGGGTAAGGGCCTGGTGGAGAAGCTCAAGGAGCTGATCCCTCGCCAGCAGTTCAAGATTCCGATTCAGGCGGCGATTGGCAGCCGCGTGATCGCCTCCGAGAGCATCAGTGCCATGCGCAAGGACGTTTTGGCCAAGTGTTACGGCGGCGATATTTCGCGCAAGAAGAAACTGCTGCAGAAGCAGGCCAAGGGCAAGAAGCGCATGAAGGCCATGGGCAAGGTCGAGGTGCCCCAAGAGGCCTTCATGGCCGTGCTCAAGCTGAATCAGTAGGAGCCTGTGGGAACACTCCTGACATGCGTCTTCAGGAGTTGCGCCCATGTGGCGATCAGTCCATCGCTGCCGCCGCCGCGATAATGAGGGGTTTGCCCTGCCCCTGGCGGTGGCAGGGTCCATGTTGCTGCTGCTGAGCAGCAGTTCGCTTCAGATGCTGGCCCTGCACAACCGCACCCAGCTGGCGCGCCAGCATCGGCGGCTGCAGATTGAAGACACCCTTGCTTCGGCCGCCCATCAGCAGATCGCCCGCCTGGCCGAGCATGGCAGCTGTCTGTTGGGCCTGGATCAGGCCCAGTGGTCTGCGGCTGCGGCGGACTGCGCGCTCAGTGCCGAAGCGCTGGCGACCCTGCAGCAGGGGCAGGTCGGTGCTGACACCTATCGCGTGGCGGCCTATCGCCCTTTGGGCGGCGACCCCCAGGTCACCAGCGCCGAGCTGGAGCTTCAACTCGGTGGGTCGCAGTCGTGGCGAGCCGGTTTTCGCCTGTCGCTGGCGCCGGCCGCCGCCGCAGGTCTGCGGGTTATCGCTGTGCAGGAGCTGGGTCTGCGGGGGGTGGGTGCATGAACCTGGCCGAAGTGATCGTCGCCTCGTCGCTGTTTCTGAGCGCCTGCGGCGGGGCCGCCCAGATCGGCAGCTCCAGCGCCCAGGCCATGGCCCAGAGCCGCCATCAGATCGATGTGATGGAGACCATCGAGGCCCAGCTGCTGGCGGTGGCACCGGTACTGCAGGGCGCAGCCCACGATGGGCCCGCTCACGACTGCGGCGGCGCGGCGCAGTGGATGCAGCAGCAGCTGGCGTCGGCGTTGCCGCCGCTGCCTCCGGGGGTGGAGCGGCAGCTCAGCCTCGCCGCGGGCGGTCAGCAGGTGATGCTCGTGTTGCGTTCCCCCGACGGCCTGCGCCGCGAACGGCTCTACAGCCCTGTGGGGTTCGGGCTGTGCGGCGGGCCCGCTGATCTGCCCCAGTTCCCCCAGGAGTCAGGTGATGCGTCGTCCTGATCGCGGCGGCGGCGGCATGACCCTGCCCGAACTGTTGCTGGCAGTGCTGGTGCTGGGCCTGATGGTGGCGGTGGGAGTCGGGGGCAGCAGCCGCAGCTTGGCTCGCCAGCGGGTCGAGGCGGCAGCCCGCCAGTTGGCGGTTGGGCTTGAGCAGGCCCGCAGCAGTGCCGAGGCCAGCGGTCGGCCCTGCGCGCTGGCACTCGCGACCAACGGCTGGGGTGACCCCGGCGCGGCGGAGGCCGGCAGCCAGCTGCCCAGCTGTCAACTCGGTGAAGCCACGCTGCGGCAGGGGGTACAGCTTCGGCACAACCTGCCGGGAGCGCTGCGCATCAGCAGCACGGGGCTGGTGCTCGATGGGGGCACCATGGTGCTCGCTTCGGCAGGTACCGATCTGCAGCGCTGCCTTGTGGTGTCGCTGCCGTTGGGAGTGGTGCGGTTCGGCCAGAGCAAGGCTGCGCCGGGTGCGGCCCCGCGCAGCGCTGACTGCGTTGTGGATCCCCTGCTGTGACAGCGATACTGCACTCACGGCGGCGCAACGGCGCGGCTGCCGGCTTTTCCTTGGTCGAGCTGCTATTGGCCTTTGGCCTGGGCTTCAGTCTGGTTGGGTTGCTGCTGCAGGCGGTGATGGCCGAGGGACAGAACGGCCAACGGCTGGCGCGGGTGCTCCGGGAGCGGCAGCTGGCCGATCGCGCGCTGGCCCTGTTGCGCAGCGATCTTCAGCGGGCCACGGTGGTGGCCTCGAGCGCGGGTCCGGTTGGCGAGGCGGCGGCGTGCAGCCTGGCGGGCCGTGCCGTGCTGCTGCATCTGGAGACCCCCGCAGGTCCGATCACCTACAGCGCCGGCAGAGCGCCGGAGCCCATCTGGCGTGGCACGGTGCTGATGCGTTGCGGGCCTGCATTCGGGCTCGATGTCACTCCCAGCAGCGGCAAGGCCCTCAACCGCGTGCTGCTGGACGGTCTTGCGGCTGATGGGGCCCAGGTGCTGCTGCAGGCCCCTGGCGCCCTGCGGGTAGAGCTGCATCAGGTGTTGCCCATCGCGGCCCATCGGCTTCAGTCGGTGCGGCACCGCCGCCTGCTGCCGATGCCATGAAAGCGCGTTAAGTTGCCGCCAACAAGGAGGCGCTCCGTTGCCCCAAGCTGGGATTCCCAAGGAACCGCTTGCCGGCCATGTGGTGGTGATGCAGCGCGTGCGGTAGTTCGATGAGCGCCGAAAGGAACAACGACGAATCCCCCTGCCCGATGAAGCCAGGGTGAACGTGACCTTGTTTCGGAATCTGTTGATTCATTGTTTTGCAGCCAAGGTGATCGAAATTGGCACGCGAGGGATGCGCCTGGCTGCTTCGGTTGATCAGGCCATCAGGCTGGGAGATCACTGCGAGATTTTGTTCAGTTCATCCCAGTTGAGCGTCCGCAATCGCAAGGTCATTCGTTGGCTGCAGGCCCATGAACTGATTGAGGTGTTCGGAGTCGAAGGGGAGACCTTGGAGGATTAGGCCTGATCAATGAGTTAAATCAGGCCGTATTGCTTGAGCGGCATGATAAATAATTGTCATCAGCCGTTAAATCTTGTATCTCGTGATTTAATGATCAATCTGCTGCTTGGACTCCTCCATTGGATGAGATCTCTGCCTTGCCAGTGACCCCACTGCCCGGATCTGTGTAGGTCATGACCTGGCTGAGCGAGCAGCTTCCAGTCACGTTTGCAGGCAGCTCAAAGCTTGATTCCTCTCCTGTTGTCAGCAGTGCTGCGCATGCCCGTGCTGCGGCCATTGCTCCTGAAAGCGCAGCATTCTTTCGTGCCTTCTGGGCCTGGTTCAAATAGGCTGGTATGGCGACAGCCGAAAGGATCCCAAGGATGACAACGACGATAAGGAGCTCGGCCAAAGTGAACCCTTGCCGCTGACGTTGATGTTTTAGGTTGGATTTTGAATCGAATTTAATCGGCATAACTTGTGATGATGAGCTGGTCAATTGAGTTGATGACTCTATTGTCATTTTGCAGGTGAGAGACGGCTGTGAACATGGGATTCTTGAAAATTATCTGTAATTTGCTACGCCTCTGCCTTGGGTTTTCCATGGCTCCCATTGCCATGCAATGAGGCGGGACTCCTTGATTAACGCAGCCACGACCCAGCTGTTTGATGGCGTTTGTCGATAGGTTCGGTGTCTCAGCACGCTGTTGTTTACGGGCCCCATGCGTCACCCCCCCAACCTGTCGGCCCGTCTGGCCCGCTGGGGGCTGGTGATCGTGGCGGCCTACGTGGTGGTGGCCCTGATGCTGCCGTTGCTGCTG
>Ga0172376_10002909_pt1 | contig 20638 bp, 12 predicted proteins | sample Lak35m_FD_121114 | JGI IMG/M metagenome (GOLD analysis project Ga0172376, IMG submission 121114) | Freshwater microbial communities from Kabuno Bay, South-Kivu, Congo - kab_092012_35m | ecosystem: Environmental > Aquatic > Freshwater > Lake | place: Democratic Republic of the Congo: South-Kivu... | reverse complement strand
AGGAGATTCATGAGAATGGCGTGCTCCTCCGGGTTGTTGACCGGCGTCGTCCCGCGATGGAACGGCGTGTCGTGCAAATAGGTTTCCCCAAAACGCAAGGTGAACCCGGGCAGGTCGGGATAACGGGTAAATAGTTCATCAATCTGCGCACGAACGACTTCCTTCGTCCGCTCCGAGCGGATCGAGAGCTTGCCATCGACCTTCATCTCTTCGCCGTATTTCTTCCACAGCGATTCGGGAACAACCAAAATATCAGTAAAAGGATAGAGCGGCATCTCGTGCTGACGGGCATACTCCAGATCCAAGTTCACGCTATGGGCGTGGCGTTCGATCCACATCCGTTCCGCGCTCGGGTCGGGAATCAGACCCGGATAGGCTTTGTCGTAGGTCAGACCGCACTGGGGGCTTAACTTGGGAATCTGCCCGTTGTAGCCGAGTTGTTTCAGGTATCCGGGCTCATCGTAATGCGTGACAAACTGCGGCTCGCCCGGATTGTGGTGGACCATGTTGAAGAGCAGCGGGAAGCGGCGTTCTTTTTCCGAATCCGCAAAGCCGGATGTCACGCTGCAGAGCAGCAGAATGGCAGCGGCGCAGAAGCTTAATGCTGCGCTACGGAAGCAATGGTTTTTGTTATTCGATTGCAGTTTATGAGGCATTGCTTGTTGGGGCGTTAGGGCTTGGAGGGGGATGGGTTTCTCCAGTCGTTTTCCGGTGTGTAGTTGGGATTGAGGGTTGCCATTTTTGATCCGCTGTCTTGGCGCCACTGCTCGAGCAGGCGGGAGAGTTTAGCGACGAGTTCGGGTTTTTCGGCGGCGAGGTCGCAGGATTCCCCGATGTCCTCGCGCAGGTTGTAGAGTTCTTTTTTTCCGGTTTCGAAAACTTCGATCAGTTTGTAATCCCCGGCGCGGATGGCTCCGGCGGGCCCCATGGTGTTGATGGGGTGGTAGTGGGGGAAGTGGAAGAAAAGGGCTTCGCGGGCCGTTTTGGTTGTCTTGTCCTCGAGGAGCGGGGCGAGATCGACGCCATCCACATGCTGGTCGGGCATCAGTGGCAAGCCGGCGAGCCCGAGGATGGTTGGGAAGAGGTCCGTGCTAACGACGGGCTCGGAAAGGCGCTGCCCCGCTTTGACTTTTTGGGGATAGCTGATGAGGAGCGGTTCTCGGATGCCGCCCTCGTAGAGCCAAGCCTTGCCAGCACGGAGGGGAAGATTGCAGACACGGAATCGCGTGTGGGAGCCAGTGGAGAGGCCGCCATTGTCGGAGAAAAAGACAACGATCGTGTTTTCCCTCAGCCCGAGGCGGTCGAGTTCCGCCATGAGGCGGCCGACATTCTCATCGAGACTTTCGACCATGGCCGCATAGGCGGGATTGTCCTGCCGGGCATTGGTGAGGCTTTGATGCTCGGAAATCGCCGGGGGTTTGGATGTGTCGAGGCCGAGGGATTTGGCTTTGGCGGTGTATTTTTCCAGCTTGTCCTTGCGGGGTTCGATCGGGGTGTGGACGGTGTAATACCAGAGATTCAGGAAAAACGGCTTGTCGGCGTGGTCCTTGATGAAGCCGATGGCTTTGGTGGTGAGAGCATCCGTGAGGTAGTCGCCGGGCTTGCCGTCCTCCATGTCCAGGACATTGGTGTCCGGGTGTTCCTTGCTTTTGTAGGGAAAGTAGTAGGAACCGGGCTGCCCGGCCCTCTGTCCGGCGATGTTGATGTCGAAGCCGTGTTTTTGCGGGAAGTTTTCGGTTCCTTTCTCACCGTGGCCTTGCAAGTGCCACTTGCCGATATGGGCGGTGGCGTATCCGAGCGAGCGCAGCGCCTCGGCGAGTGTGGTGTCCTCAGGGGCAATGTTTCCGACTACTGGGGGCGGATTAAGTTTGTAGGCTTTGCCGTAGGGCCCGTTGGTGCCGGCAATGTAGCTCATGCCGATGCGGCTCGGGTATTTTCCCGAAAGGATGCTCGCTCTTGTCGGAGAGCACGCCGGACTGGCAGCGTAGGCGTCCGTAAACATCGCTCCGCTCTTGGCGAGGGCATCGATATTCGGCGTCTCGTGAAAGGTGGCGCCGTAGCATCCGATATCGGACCAACCGAGGTCGTCCACGAGGATCAAAACAACATTCGGCGGGCGCTCGGCCGCAGGCGATGTCAACGAAATGCTGAAAAGGCCGATCACGATTAAGAGAAATGGGCGTTTTTTTTTCATGGGAGAGGATGGCGCTGCGACACTGCCGGGGCCTGCATCTCCAGAAACCAATCGCTGAGCAGGCTACCAGCGCGCATTCGGGTTTGCATGTGGGACAAATGCACCACGCTTATTTTTTTGAAGGCACCCATTGAACTGCGGCTTAGGATTCGCCGGGGATGGCGGTGAAGGAAATGGATTTGAGGCTGGCGGTGTCGAGGTTGCCCTCGAGGCACGCCACGCTCACTTTGTATTTTCCGGGCTTGGGGAAATTCAGCCAACCGATGGGAAATGACTGATAATTGCGGGAGGCGTTTTGCTGGTTTTGGATGGTCTCGCCGCCTTCCACCGCGACGCTCCAGACGAGGCGGTTCTCGCCGGCGTAGGTGAGGTCCACCTGATAGTCGCCGGGTTGGATCACATCGACCTCCCACGACGCGCTGGCTCCGGGTTTCCATTGGGAGACTTGATTGGTGTGCCTCCACTCGCCGAATTTTTCCATCCACCGTTTGTTTTTTTGCGTGGCACCGGTGACGGTGGCGAAGTCCGAGGTGATCTCGGTGGGGACTTCGGGATCGAGCCCGAAGCATGGGTCGACCTCGGGCTTGCCTTGGAGGTTCACCTGGATCACGGAGACCAATTTCTCGGGCGGCTTGGGTGGCAGGTTGAACGAGGTCCAGCCGTTTTCCGTGTGGTGGGTGAGCGTTTCCGGCTTCGCGCCGTTGAGGAGTTTCGCGGACTTGATGCCGGTCTTGAGGCCCGGCAGATGGAGTTTGCCCGAGGCGGGCCACTTGTAGACGGAGAGAAACAGCGTGTTGTTTTTCACCGTGACATCGCCCCATGGCAGGGCGTGATTCCATGGCGAGGGGGCGGTGTTGTAGACGACCTGCGGGTAGCGGCGAATCCACTCGCCGGCGGCGCGGACGGACCGGGCCGCGCGCTCCGGAACCGAGCCGTCACCGCGTGGGCCGATATTGAGCATGTAGGTGCCGCCCCGCGCGACAGTGGAGATCAGGCGCTCGAGGATGGTTTTCGGGGTCTTCCAGTTTTCATCATACCAAGCGAAGGACCATGAGTCGTTGGTGGTATCCACGGTTTCCCAGACGCCTGTCTGGTTCTGCACCGGCACCTCCATGTCGCCGAGGGAACGGTAGTCGCCGAGCCCGTGCCCGGCGCGGCTGCAGATCATGGCGTTGGGCTGGTTTTTGCGGACCAGGGCCACGAGTTCCTCCACATGTTTCTTTGGCATCCCGCCGGGCGTGTCGAACCACACGATTTCGATGGGGCCGTATTCGGTGGTGATTTCCTCGACTTGCGGCCGGCATTTTTTGGCGAAGTAGTCGTCGAACGACGCAGGCTTGCCTTCGGCATCTGTCGTGGGGCCTCGGCCGCCGCCGGGGGCGGTCCAATCCTGAAAGTGGGAATAGTAGACTCCAAACCCAATCCCCTCCCCCTTGCAGGCCTCGGCGAGTTCCTTCATGGGATCGCGCTTGAAGGGCGTGGCTTTGACCACATTGAAGTCGTTGGACTTCGAGTCATACATCGCAAAACCGTCGTGGTGCTTGCTGGTGAAGACGATGTATTTCATGCCCGCTTCCTTCGCAAGTTTGGCGATCGCCTTGGCGTCGAACTTGTCGGGATGGAAGTCGGCGGCAAGCTTCATGTATTCGGGCACAGGAATGCCAGCCATGCTCCCGTGCATGATCCACTCGCCGGTGCCTGCCTGGCGATTTCGCGGGCCTTCTCGATGCGGTCGCGTTCCTCGGGCGCCAACGGGGGCTTGCCGGAGGGCGCTATTTTGGGCTTCTTCGCCTCCGGTCCGCGTTGGCCCTCCTTCTCCCACTTCGTCCGGTAGTGGGCTCGGACCTTTTCCGTGAGTTCGGGGTCGCGGGCGGACATGGCCTCTTGCATGGCGTCGTGAAACTCCTTTCCCGCCGCCCGCAGCTTGGCCCTGAGTTCCGCGATTTTCGGGTCTTGGAGCACCTCGTCGCGGAGCGCCTTGAAGCGCTCGCGCGTTTCCTCGGGAAGCTTGTCGGCCATCCGGTCGTATCCGCGGCCGCCCCGCTCTCCATAGGGCTTGGCGGCCTGCTCCGGAGAGGCCGGTGAGGGCGATGCCGGGGATTGGGCTTGGGTGGAAACCGCGGTTGCGCACACGGCGGCCGCGAGAAGAAGACGGATTGGAGTTTTCATGTTCACTCCATCAAACACCGGTTCGCCAGAAAAGTTGCGCGCTTTTTTTCGCGGCCACAGACGCGTTGACGCCCCCGCCCGCCTCCGCTTTCATTCGCCCCCTATGTCCAAGGACGCCGCAGCCACCCGAATGGAAAAAATCGTCAGCCTCTGCAAACGCCGGGGCTTTATCTTTCAGTCCTCCGAAATTTACGGAGGCCTGAATGGATTCTGGGACTTCGGCCCGCTCGGCGTGGAACTCAAAAAAAACCTCAAGGATTTCTGGTGGCGACGCAATGTGCGCGAGCGCGACGACATGGAGGGCCTCGACGGCTCGATCATCATGAACCGCGCCGTCTGGAAGGCCTCCGGGCACGAGGAAACCTTCAGCGACCCCATGGTGGACTGCAAGGTTTGCAAATCCCGCAACCGCGCCGACCAGTTGCCCGAGAAAGACGGCCAGAAATACTGCCCGAATTGCGGCAGCCGCGATCTCACCGAGCCGCGCGATTTCAACCTCATGTTCAAATCCCACGCCGGTCCGCTCGAGAGTGACGACAACCTCGTCTACCTCCGCCCCGAGACCGCGCAGGCGATCTTCGTGAACTTCCGCAATGTCCTCGACACCTCGCGCCAGAAGCTCCCCTTCGGCATCGCGCAAATCGGAAAGGCCTTCCGCAACGAGATCAATCCCCGCAACTACATCTTCCGCTCCCGCGAATTCGAGCAGATGGAGATCGAGTATTTCTGCCGCCCCGAGGACGGCATGCAGCTCACCGACTACTGGCTCGAGCAGCGCCTCAAATTTTACGAGGACATCGGCATCCCCCGCTCGAAAATCCAAATCAAGGAAATCCCCGACGCCGACCGCGCCTTCTATTCCAAAAAAACCTACGACCTCGAATACGAATTTCCCTTCGGCGTGAGCGAACTCGAGGGCATCGCCTACCGCACGGACTACGACCTCTCGAAACACATCGAGCATTCCGGCAAGCCCCTCGATTACTTCGACGAGGTGACCAAGGAACGCTTCGTGCCGCATGTCGTCGAGCCCAGCGCCGGCGTGGACCGCACCGCCCTCGCGCTCATCTGCGAGGCCTTCGACGAGGAAACCGTCACCGATGAAAAGGGAAATTCCGAGACGCGCACCGTGTTGCGTTTCCATCCCCGCATGGCCCCGGTGAAATGCGGCATCTTCCCGCTCCTGAAAAACAAACCCCCGCTCGTCGAAAAAGCCCGCCAGATCGCCGCCGCGCTGCGTCCGCACCTGAATGTCTTCTACGACGAAGCCGGCGCCATCGGCCGCCGCTACCGCCGCCAGGACGAGGCGGGAACACCGTTTTGCGTCACCATCGACTTCGACACCATCGGCGAAAATGGTCCGGAGAATCAGGACACCGTCACCCTCCGCCACCGCGACTCGATGCAGCAAGAGCGCATCGCCATCGCCGACCTCAAATCCTACCTCCAAGAAAAAATCGCCTAAGCACCCCAAAAAATGGCGCGGCAGCGCCGGTAGGGCCGGGGCCTCCGGACCCGCCGCATCGGTGTGTTTGCAAAGCCCCACACGGCGGGTCCAGAGGCCCGCGCCCTACCACGCTTGCGTGTCCCCCCACCAAACTTTCCCCCTTTCCCCACCACTCCGCCTGCTCCAAATTTCCCGCATGAAAAAACTCCTCCTTCTCCCCCTTCTCGCGCTCCTCCTCACCGGCTGCGCGGCCATTGAAAAAGCCAACCGCCAAAACACCGAACGCGTCCTCACCGCCGCCGACTTCCAACCCGTTCCCGCGAACACCGCCGCGCGCCAGGCATCTCTCGCCTCCCTCCCGCCCTACAAAATCCACCGCAAGCTCCGTGGCGACGAGTTCCACTATGTCTATGCCGATCCCGAGCAAAACCTCGTCTACATGGGCAACCAGGCCGCCTACGCGAAATACCAGGACCTCCTCATCCAACAGGAAATCGCCGACGAAAACCTGAACGCCGCCCAAATGAACGCCACCACCGCCCAGCAATGGAACGACTGGGCGTTCTGGGGCTCGCCCGCCGCCATGCTCCCGCCGCCCCGCATTCGCGGCGGACGCTGATTCCACCTCACTCCCCGCCTCCATGCGGAGCAGTGCCTCCGATCAACTCCCGCGCTCGTTGGAGGGACTCGTCGAAAGTCGGGCGGAAATTTTCCCGTCCCACGGTTTCCAGAAAACCGGATTTTCTCAAAAGCTGGAGGGGTTGCTGGTGGATGCCACTCAAGACGACAAAGCCCCCGCGCGCCTTCATTCGCTCGACCACGCTTTCCAGCGCATTGAGTCCGGTGGCATCCATCACGGGAACCAGATGCATCCGCAGAATGAGCACGAGGGGCCATTCCTCCACCGTCGCCAAGGCGTCCTCCAATTTCTCAGCGGATCCGAAAAGGAACGGGCCGAAAATGCGGAACACCAGAACTCCGTGAGGGATCGCTTTTCCTTGGGCGATGTGCTCCGGCCGCTCCAACATGTCGTTCTCGGTCACACGACTCACTTCCGTGGTTTCGGCCACCCGCTTGATGAAAAGAATGGAGGCCAGCACCATTCCCACCTCCACCGCCACCACCAAATCGAACACGACCGTGAGCGCCAGAGTGGTGAGAAGCACCAGCGCGTCGCTCGGAGGCATCTTGTGAAGGCGGGCGACCTCGTGCCACTCGCCCATTCGCAAAGCCACGACCACGAGCACCGCCGACATCGCCGGCATGGGAATGAAGGCGGCCCATTTCGCCGCGAGGAGAACGATCGCCAGAAGGGTGAGCGCGTGGATCACACCGGCCATCGGAGTTTTTCCTCCGTTGTGGATGTTCGCCGTGGTGCGGGCGATCGCTCCGGTGGCGGGCAGGCCTCCAAAAAACGGACACACCAGATTCGCGATGCCCTGCGCGATGAGTTCCGTGTTGCTGTCGTGGCGGTCGTCGGTCAACCCGTCGGCGACCACCGCGGAAAGGAGCGACTCGATTGCGCCCAACAACGCGATTGCGGTGGCCGGTCCGACAAGGCTTCGCACCAGGCTCCAATCCCACTCTGGCAGCGAGGGCGCGGGCAACGAGGCCGGGATCGCATCCACTCCAAACTGACTTCCGATCGTCGCGATCCCGTGCGCTTCGTCCCACCCTGTAAGCGCCACCAGCACTGCGGCTCCGATCATCGCCACGATGGAGCCGGGAAGGAACGGCCAGTTCAATCGAGGCCACAGGAGGATTGTGGCAGTGCAAGCCGCCGCGAGTCCGAGGGCCCACAAATTCAACGCAGGCAGGTGCTCGAGCATCCACGGAATTTTTTCAAAGAACTCCCGCGGCATCGGCCCCGCCTCGCGGAACCCCGCAAAGTCGGGAATCTGCGTCACCATGATCGCCACCGCGATGCCCGTGGTGAACCCGCTGGTCACCGGCCACGGGATGAATTTGATGAGCGATCCCATGCGGGCGAGTCCCATCAAAATCAAAATCCCCCCGGCCATCATCGTCGCCAGCAACAAGCCCGCGTAGCCGTGCTCGGAAATGATCAACAGAAGAATCGGAACGAAGGCCGCCGTGGGTCCTCCGATTTGCACCCGACTTCCTCCCAGCATCGAAATCAAAAGCCCCGCGATGATCGCCGTGATGATCCCGAGCGCCGGAGCCGGCATGGGGGTTTGCGTGCCGGCCGGGATGCTGGCGATCCCCAACGCCAGAGCGAGCGGCAGGGCGATGAGCCCCACAGTGGTTCCGGCGAGAATTTCGCCGCGAAGGGAAAAACCGGCGGGCGGGTGTCGGAAAACCTTGAGTGCCCTGGGTTGGAATGGAGCCAGCGCGCGGAACACCTTCATACTCCCACCCGGCTCCCAGCCACCGCTTGGCGCGATTTCCGGGACGGGCTTTTTTTCAAAGGCTCGGCCGCTTCGGCTTCAGGAATCTCCCCGGGCCAATCCAAAATAACTCCGCAATGTTCGCAGACATCCGGCTGGTCCAAGGCCGATGGCTTGTTGTGTCCCTTCGGCAGTTGGATGTGGCAGCCCCCGCAAATGCCGTTCCTCACCGGCACCAGGCTGCGCTTGTGTCGTCGCATGAAGCTCAAATGCTTCTCCTGCATTCCGGAGGACAAATCTCCCATTGTCTTCTCGATGGCTTTTTGGCGCTCATCGGGACTCAGCATTTCCGCCCAGGCTGCAAGATGTGGCCCCTGGAGTTCATTGAGGCGTTGCAAAGTTTGGATCGTTTTTTGAAGATTTTTCATTTCAAAACGAATACCAGCATACCGGATGCCAGATATTTTATATTCTACATAATAATATCCATATGAATAAATTACATTTTATTTTTGAAATCCCATTGCGGTTTATAAAATCAAAATGGGTAAAACTTTGCTCGCCCTTTTAAAATACCGCGCAATATTTGCTCTATCAATCGCGCCCGTTTGCACATTCTGATTCTGGACCCCGAGAGGACTTTCGCGCCGGCGTTCCGCAAAATCCTTCTCGCCGAAGGTTACCGGGTCACGGAGTGCCGATCCCTCGATGCGTTTGTCGACACGGCCAAAAGGGACACCCCGAATCTTGTCATCAAAGCCTCCATGGCCTCGCCGAATTCCGGTCCCATGCAACTCCTCCGGAAGATCAGTCCCGACACCCAGATTCTGATCGCGGGTGGCAAATCCGGGAAGCCCAACGGGCCGGGCGTCTTCGAGCGGCTGCCGCTTCCCTGCCCCCCCGCCACTCTTCTCGACGCCGTTCGCCGGGCCCTCGAGAACCAACGGATCGTTGCGAAAGATCCGACGCTCATCGCGAGACTCCAACCGCGCCACAGCCCGAACATCCTCGCCGGAGAAAGCCCAGCGATGCGCTCGGTCCGCCAGATCGTCGAACGCGTGGCCGACACCGACGCGACGATTTTGATCCAAGGCGAAAGCGGAACCGGCAAGGAACTGGTCGCACGTTTGCTCCACGAACGCAGTCACCGCTCCCTGGGCCCCTTTGTGGCCGTCAACTGCGCGGCGCTCACCGATACGATCATGGAATCCGAACTGTTCGGGCATGTGAAGGGAGCCTTCACCGGAGCTTTCACCGACAAACCCGGCCGCTTCGAATTGGCAAGCGGCGGAACCCTTTTTTTGGACGAGATCGGCGACCTCTCTCGCATGGGCCAGGCCGACCTGCTGCGCGTCCTCGAGGATGGCATCTATCGACCAATCGGCAGCCGCACAACGGTGCGAGCGGATGCCCGCATCGTGGTGGCGACAAATCGCGACCTCGAGGTGGAATGCCGCGAAGGCCGTTTCCGGGACGATCTTTTCTACCGCCTCAATGTGGTTTCCGTGCACCTGCCGCCCTTGCGCGAGAGGCCCGAGGACATTTCCCGCCTCGCGATGGTCTTTCTCCAACACTTCTGCTCGAGACATTCCCGGCCCTTGAAAACCTTTTCCAAGGAGCTGGAGGAAACCCTTCGACGCCTGCCGTGGCCCGGCAATATCCGCCAACTTCGCAACACGATCGAGCGCATGGTGCTTCTCGCTCCCGGGAAAATCCTCTCGCCGTCCGATCTCCCCCCGCACCTCGCCACGGAGACCTCTTCAAGAAACGGGGACATCCGGGACATGCCCTTGGCGCGGGCGGAATGGGCCTTGATCCAACATGCAATTTCCAAGGCGGGCGGCAACAAGGCCGAGGCCGCCCGGCGACTGGGAATCAGCCGCCGCACGCTCCATTACATGCTGAAACGCGGAGAACCCCGAAGCGGACACTGATCCCGCGGCGGAAAATCGGATCGACGCGCGCAGGCGCTTCCGCGACATTCCCCGCCGCATGGCACTCGCCAAGGAAAGAGCGTTGGAGCGGCTTCGCGACGCCCGGGCCGCCGGGCGTCTCGCCCATGCCTGCCTGCTCAGCGGGCCTCCGGGCTCGGGAAAAAAATGGCTCGCCCTGGAGTTGGCCGCGCTCGTTCTGGGATCCCGCCCCGACCAGGTCGAGAGCCACCCGGATTTCCACCAGGTCGCGCCGGAGTCGAAATTGCGCCGCATTCTCGTCGACCCCATGCGCGATCTCGAGCGGAAGCTCTATGTGAAGCCCCTTCGCGGGGAATGCAAGGTCGCCGTGATCCATGACGCCGACCGCCTCCAACCCGAGGCGGCGAACGCGTTTCTCAAAACCCTCGAGGAACCGCCCTCCGGCTGCCACATCCTGCTCACCACCACGCTGCGCGACGCCGTGTTGCAGACCATTCTCTCCCGCTGCATCACGATTCCGTTGCAGAGCGGTCCCGAGGCCCTTCGTGACGAGGCGGCGTCGGCCATCGCCACCGAATTCGAAAAAACCCTTCTTGCGCCCGGCGCAGCGGGAGTTTTTGAATTTCTCGCGTTGGCCGGGATTCCAGCGGCCGACATGGGTGATGAGGGTGCGGTCGGGCCAGTCGGCCTTGGGGTTTTCGAGCAAGGGAACCAGCGAGCGCCCGCCGGGTTGGAGGGGTGAGGGAGGAATTTCGGCACCGGCCAAATCGCAGAAGGTGCGGTAGAGATCGATGTGGGCGGCCAGCGCGGGGATGTCGATGCCTTCCGCGAAATGCCCCTTCCACATCCAGAACGACGGCACGCGTGTGCCGCCCTCGTCGGGCGAGACTTTGCCGCCTTTCAGGCCGGCATTGAAGAGGGGGATTTTTTTCCCGTTAATCTTGAGGGGTGCCATCGCCATGCCGTTGTCGGTCATGAAGACGACGAGCGTGTCCTTCAGCATGCTGCGGGATTCGAGGTCGGCGAGGAGGAGGCCGACATTGTGGTCGATATTTTCAATCATGCCGTAGCGGGCGGCGGATTCCTGATCGAACCCGAGATCGAGAAAGCGCTTTTTGTATTCCTCCGGCGCGATCATCGGGTCGTGGGGGGCGTTGAGCGGGATGTAGGCGAAGAATGGTTTTTTTGCGGCGTGTTGGCGATTGATCCATGCCATCGCCGCGCGGAAGAACAGGTCGGTGCAGAAGCCTTTCGTCCAAACGACGGTGTCGTTGTGCAGAAGCACATTGTCGAAATAGGGCGTCTCGGAGTTCTCCTTGAAATCGCCGTAGATGAACTGCCCAATGCCGCCGGATCCGTGCATGAGCACCTCGTCGAATCCGCGTTGGCGCGGCAGATACGCTTGCTCGTCGCCAAGGTGCCACTTGCCGAAAAGGCCCGTCGTATAGCCTGCACGCCGCAGGGCTTCGGCGAGCGTGACCACCCCCGGCGCGAGTCGCTCGCGTTGCCGGATGGTGTGGGTGACGCCCACCTCGAACTCGTGCCTCCCACTCATAATCGCAGCGCGTGTCGGCGAGCAGGTCGGGCTCACATGGAAGTCGGTGAAGCGCGTGCCTTCGGCATGAAGGCGGTCGAGGTTTGGCGTCTTCAAATACGGGTTCCCCGTGCAGGAGAGATCGCCCATGCCTTGGTCGTCGGTGAGAATAAAAACGATGTTCGGCCGACTGCCCGGGAGCGGCTTGGGCTCGGCCCCGAAACACAGGCCTGTGGCGGCAACAAGGATGATGAAAGGGAGTTTCATGATCAAACTGGTTGGCCAAAAAGGACCCGCGCCGAGCGGGAGCGTGTTGTCATCAGAAGCTGGAAAACGACTACGCCAAAATGTCGCGGACGATGTGGCCGTGGACATCGGTGAGCCGGAAGTCGCGGCCTTGGTAGCGGTAGGTGAGGCGTTCGTGGTCGATCCCCATGAGGTGGAGGAGTGTCGCGTGGAGGTCGTGCACATGCATGGGTTTCTCGATGATGTTGTAGCAGTAGTCGTCCGTTTGGCCGTAGCTGATGCCGGGCTTCATGCCGCCGCCGGCGAACCACATGGTGAAGCAACGCGGGTGGTGGTCGCGGCCGTAGTTGTCCTTGGTGAGGACGCCTTGGCTGTAGGTGGTGCGGCCAAATTCCCCGCCCCAGATCACGAGTGTGTCGTCGAGCATTCCGAGGCGCTTCAGGTCCTTCACGAGCGCGGCCTGAGGCTGGTCGGTGTCCTTGCACTGCCCGCGGATTTGGGCGGGCAGGTTTCCGTGTTGGTCCCAACCGCGATGGTAGAGTTGCACGAAGCGCACGCCGCGCTCGGCGAGGCGGCGGGCCATGAGGCAGTTGTAGGCGTAGGAGCCGGGAACCTTCACATCGGGGCCATACATGTCGAGGGTCTCGGCGGATTCCTGCGAGAAGTCGGTGAGTTCGGGCACAGCCGTCTGCATGCGGTAGGCCATCTCGTATTGGGAAATCCGCGCCAGCACCTCGGGATCGAGGCTGCGGTCGGCCTCCATGTGGTTGAGCTGGGCCAAATGGTCGAGCATCCGTCGGCGGTCGGTGCGGTCGATGCCGTTCGGGTCCGAGAGGAAGAGGACCGGTTGGGATCCGCCGCGAAGGTTGATGCCTTGGTGTTCGCTGGGCAGGAAGCCGGAACTCCACAGGCGCGAGGAGACAAACTGTGCGCTGCCTTTGCCCTGGCTGATCATGACGACAAAGGCGGGCAGGTCTTCATTCATGCTGCCGAGGCCGTAGCTGATCCAGGAACCGAACGATGGACGACCGGGAAGCTGGAAGCCGCTTTGAAGAAACGAAACGCCCGGCTCGTGGTTGATCTGTTCGGTGAAGACCGACTTCACGACGCAGATCTCTTTCGCGATGCCGGCCGTGTAGGGGTAGAGCTCGGAAACCCAGAGCCCGTCTTGGTTGTTGTCGTATTTTTTGAATTGGAAAAGCGAGGGCGCGACCGGCAGTCGGGACTGGCCCGAGGTCATGCCGGTGATGCGCTGGTCGCCTCGCACCGACTTGGGTAATTCCTTGTCGAACTCGGCCGCGAGTCCCGGCTTGTAGTCGAACATGTCCATCTGCGACGGCCCGCCGTGCTGGAAGAGGTAGATGATCCGCTTGGCCTTTGGCGCGAAGTGCGGCGAGCCCAGAAAGCCGCGCTCAAAGGGGCTCTGAGCGGCCGCGAACGCATTGTTGTTCAGGATCGAGCCGAGCGCCATGGCACCGATGCCCTGCGCCATTTTTCCAAAAAACTGACGCCGACTGATGTTCAGGAGGTATTCTTCGACGGGTAGATTCATAGGTTTTGTTGGGTTGGATGGATAGCGAATCGCATTGGAACTCTGTCTAAAGCGAGACCGTCTTCGCGCGAAGGTCCCGGGGAGCGCGCCCGCCCTCGGGCGCACCGCCACGCGCCCTCGCGGGGCGATTCGAAAAAAATCCGGCCATGGGCCGCTTGAAATTCCCCATGTCGGGCGCGAGGCGCACCCGACGGCACCCGGGGCGGGCGCGCTCCCCGGGACCGGGCGCTGCCGCGCCTGTTTCCACAAGTCTAAGCGGACTTTGGATAGAGACAATCAATCGCGGGTAATTGTTTCATCGAGATTAAGGAGGGCCGACATGCTGAAAGAGAGGGCGGCGAGTTGCGGGACGGGCAGGTCCTTGCTTCGCGGGGTCTCGCCGTAGGAGAGGAATTTTTCGGCATTGCCGGGATCGGTGGAAAAACGCTCGAGGTTTTCGTTGGTGAAAGAAATCCAGCGATCGAGTTCCGGTTGATCGGGATTGCGTCCCGTCGCGAGGCGGATCCCGCGGCGCAGGCGGTCGGCGAGAGTTTCCTCCCAAGCCCCGTTGATGTCGGTGAAGAGCCGCTCGGCGAGCTTGCGGGAGAACTCGAGGTAGGTCTCGTCGTTCATCAGCACGAAGGCTTGAAGCGGGGTGTTCGTGAGGGCGCGCTTGGTGGTGCAGGCTTCGCGGCTCGGCGCGTCGAAAAGCTCCATCTGGGCGGGCGGCACGGATTGCTTCCAGAAAGTGTAGAGCCCGCGGCGGAAGAGTTTGTCGCCCGTGTGCCTCGTGTAGAAGCCGTAGTTGCCAATCTCGTTCATGGATTTTTCCTTCCAGATTTCGGGTTGGTAGGTTTTGACGCTCGGGCCGCCGATTTTCGCGTTGAGGAGGCCGGAGGCGGCGAGGGCATTGTCGCGGATGATTTCCGCCTGCAACCGGAAACGCGGCGCGCGGGCGAGGAGTTTGTTTTCAGGATCGGTATCCTGGAGATCCTCGCGGTGCTTGGAGGACTGCCGGTAGGTCGCGCTCATGACCATGTTTTTCATCGAGCGCTTGATGTCCCAATTGTTCTCGCGGAAATCCACGGCGAGGTAGTCGAGGAGTTCGGGGTGCGTGGGCAAGGCACTCTGCAGACCGAAATCCTCGGAGGTTTTCACGATGCCGTTTCGGAAGAGGTGCTGCCAAAGCCGGTTCACCTGCACCCGCGCGGTGAGCGGATTTTCAGGGGCCAACGACCACTGCGCCAGACCGAGCCGGTTCTTCGGGGCATCCCCGGGCATCGGCGGGAACGCCACGGGCGTCGTGCGTTCGCGGGGGCGATTCTTCAGCGGCTTGTCATACACGCCCCGGTCGAGCACGAAGGTCTGCACCGGCTTTTCCCTCTCCTCCATGACCATCACCCGGACGGCGTAGTTGTCCACATGCGCCTTCAGGTAATGCGCGCGGGCGACATCGAGACCGGTGACCTGGGTTTTTCCGGCGGCATGGGCCTTGGCGGCGAGCCACGGATCGGCCATCCAGGGTTTGCGCTCTTGGGATTTGAACAAGGCGAGCGGTTCCTCCAACCCGTGGGGGTTGTTGGCAGTGGCTACCGAGAGATTGTTGATAATCCCATCCGGGTAAGGAATCGCCGTGCCTTGGAATTTCATCTTCACGATGAGCTTGGTCCCCTTGGCGGGAGTGATGGCTTCCGCGAGTTGAAGGAAGACCGCGTGGTCGATGCCTTGAACGCCGAGTTTCCAGCCGTTGGCGGGATCGGCAGCCTGGGCGGCGGCGAGTTCGGGGCTCAGGTTGGCAAAGGTGGACTTCGCGAGCGTGACGGGCAGGGGGCGCTTTTTTCCTCCCTCTTCGATCTCGAGCGTGATGTCGGGAACGACTTTGCGAATCGTCGTTAGATCCATCCCGTAGACATGGTCCTCTTTCTCCGGTTGGAGATTCCACAGGTGGTAGAATGGATTGAGGGAATTGATGTTCACCGTGTTGAAGGCTTCGTTGGATGCCTCGAAGACCATGGTCACCGTTTCGCTATCCGTGACCGGAAAGACAGGAAGCAACGCCAGGTCACGGCCTCCGCCATTTACAAAGCGGTTTGTTGTCTCGGGGATATCGAAATTTAAAGCGGAAGGCCCCACATAACCATGCCCACCGAGGTGTTCGATTTTCCTGGTGGCACAGGAGGCGTCCACAAGTCGGAGGGGTGCCCATTTGAGGGCCTTGCTGTCATCGGGAATCAGGATCGCTTCGGGCGACTTGTCATCGCGGACGGGGGTCAGGGCGGCGAGGATTTGGTTGGCCTCCTCGGTGATTTGTTTTTGCTGCTCGGTGGGAAGTTGGACGAAAGGCGGGTAGGCCCGAGCCCGGTTGCCATCCTGATTTTCCAAGCCTTGCTCTTTAATGCTGTTGAAATAGGCCATCAAACTGAAGAAGTCGTTTTGGGTGATCGGGTCGTATTTGTGGTCGTGGCACCGGGCGCAACCGATCGTCATGCCCAGCACCGCCGTGCCGTAGGTGCTCACGCGGTCCACGGCGTATTCGATCAACCATTCTTCAGGAATCGCGCCGCCCTCGTTGTTGATCCCGTGATTGCGGTTGAAGGAAGTGGCGACCTTCTGATCCAGCGTGGGATTGGGAAGGAGGTCGCCGGCCAATTGCTCGGTGAGGAACTGGTCGTAGGGCATGTTTTTGTTGAAGGCGTTAATCACCCAGTCGCGCCATGGCCAGCTCGTGCGAACCATCTCGTGGTGGAGGGCATTGCTGTCGCCGTAGCGGGCAATGTCGAGCCAATCGATCGCCATGCGCTCGCCGTAGTGGGGCGAGGCCAAGGCCCGATCGACCATGTGTTCGTAGGCTTTGTCCGAGGTGTCGGCGAGGTAGGCATCGATCTCCTCGGGAGTCGGCGGCAGGCCGAGGAGGTCCATGTGCACGCGGCGCACGAGCGTTTCCTTGTCGGCTTCGGGGGAGGGTTGGATGCCCTTGGATTCGAGCTTGGCGAGGACGAAATTGTCGATCGGCGTGCGCGGCCAGGCGTTGTCTTTCACCTCGGGCACGGCCGGTTTTGCGGGAGCGACGAATGACCAGTGCGGTTCGTATTCCGCGCCTTGGCGGATCCACTCGGTCAGCGTGGCGATTTGCTCGCCGGTGAGCGCGGGCTTTTTCGCGTAGGGCGGCGGCATGATCTCGTGCGGATCCGTGGTGACGACGCGCTGGAGCAGCAGACTCTCCTCAGGCTTGCCGGGAACGACGCCGCGGCGGGCGGGCTCACCTTCCTTGGCCAAGTTGGCGCGGGAGTGTTCCTCGGTGTCGAGGCGGAACGGGCTGGTCTGGTTGTGCGAATCGGGCCCGTGGCACGCGAAGCAGTTGTTCGAAAGAATCGGCAGGACCTGGGTGCTGAAGGAGATTTTCTCGGCAGCGGGGGCCGGGGCGGCGACTGGCGCGGCGGGGTTCGCTGGCGCCGCTGCAGGTGCGGGCGCTTTTTTCTCCGAGGAATTGGCCGCTGCTTGGTCAGGCGCTTTTTTGCAAGAGGCCGATGAAAAGATCAGCACCAACGGAAGGATCGCGAAAGCGGTTTTTTTCATGATTGGGAAATCTCCAAGAATACGCTCGGGGCAGGCTTTGAGATACCGAGGAAGATGGGTCGCCGACGGAGATTCACTCCCCATCGAAAACCCTCTCTCCGTGTCAAAGTCTGGGACATAAATTTCTCTACTTCGCAGGCGTGGCGGGGTCGAACTTGATGGTTTCGCCTTTGGTGATGAATTGCACATTGAACCATGGCGGCGGGTTGGCGCATTGGCCTTCGATCCAGAATTCGGAAAACCCTTTGTCCACTGTGTAGTTGGTGGCCACGACAGGGAGGTCGTTTTGGAGGTTCCAGTTTTTGTCGTAGACGCCGACTTTGTCGCCGCCTTGATACCAGAGGTAGTGATCGCTTTTTACTTCGCCTTGGATCGCGAGCGTTCCGGCTCCGGCGTGGATGACGGGGTTTTTGATCGAGGTGGGTTTCTCGCCGAGGATCCGGAGATTTTCGATGAGGACTTTCGCGCGGGTGTTTCCGGGAACCTGCCCGAAGCCGATGGAGTAGCCGTGGAAGGGGCCGTATTGCGCCCCCTTCGTGCCTTGGCGCATTCGCCAATCGTTGAGCGCATGGGCGGCCTCGCTGACGGGAATGACGATGTCCTTCCGGCCGGTGAAGTCGATCGGAAGGGCATAGTCATTGGAGAGGCCGAGCGTGACCACGAGAAGCGCGCCGCTGCCGTCGCCGGTGACGGTGAGGCCGAGGCCGCGGGCGTTTTGCGTATTGCCTTTGAACCTGCGCGAAGGGAGACCGCTTTTTTGGATCAGGGGATCTTTGCCTGTGTTGTTCAAAGAGACGCTGAGCGCCGAGCCCTCGTCGGCGAAGACATGCTTGCCGGGACCTCCCATTTCCGCAGCTTTGGGCTGCAGGCGGAAGGCGTCCGCGCCCGTTGCGGCGGGTGCGGGAGCGGAGGGAGGAGTGGAACTTTCCACCTCCACGCCGGCGGCGACGAGGTATTCTTTCATGTCCTGGGTCATCTCTTTATTGGGAGCGGTGCTCAGGGTATCCGACACCGAGCCGGTGTAGCCGTTCATCACGCGAATGATGAATTGCGGCGCCTGGCGCTCGAAGGGGTTCTCCAACTTCACGCGCATGCCGGGAGAGACATACTGCCGGGGCATGAGAACATTGTATTCCTGATAAGTCGTCCAAGGCGCGTCCACCTCGCCACGGGTCATGACGGTGAAGGGCTGGAGTTCGTAGCCGGTCCCCGCGCGGCGGGCCTCGTAGAGGACCTTGGTGTTGAAGTGGTGGGAAGCGGGGTTCTGCTTGTAGGTCTTGGAAATTTGACTCCGCAATTCCGGAGTGAGCTTGCGTTTGAGTTCGCGCCAGACGGTGAACTGCTCGGAGATATATTCCTCGAGGCCGTGTTCTTGGATGACATGCGGGAAGATGCCAAACATCGGCTCGGGTTTTCCAAAAACGAATCCCGGCGTGTTGATCGACGCGGCGTGGCCCAAGGTGAAATGGTTCTCAATCGGGCTTGTGGCGAGACGGTTGTCGCGCTCCAGATCCAAGGCGGCATTGCCGGTGCCGCAGCCGTGATTGCTGCCTTTGTTGCGGAGTTTTTCAGCCCCGTTCTTTTTGAACCGATACATCAAATCCCAAGGATTGATGCTGCCACTCGAGGTGTTCGTAGTGATGGGCATCTTTGTGTTTTGGTAAACAAACATCGACCACTTCGGGAAACCCCACAGGAAATCGTCGTGGAATTCCTTGCCGTCGAATTCGTGGTGCACGACGCCGATGCGGTTGAAAAATTCCGCGTAGTCCCTGCCGGTGATTTCGGGCAGGTCGGTCCTGCTGTCCGGGTAGAAATGTTCACGAAGTTTGATGAGTCCAATGATTTCGATGCCGGCCTCGTGTGCCGCCGGTTCCGCCCCGCGCTTGCAGTCCTTGAGGGTCCAGACGGGTTTGTCGGTGTCGGTGATCGTGCATTGGATGATCTCGTCGCCAATCAACATATGTGAGCTTCCGGGCGGGCGGCTTGATGTTTTCCACGCAGAGTTCGGGCGGTAGAGCATGGTGGTGTCGGTGGCGGAAACGGATTGCTCGAGGGAGCCCTTGCCCCAGTTCGCGAGGCGCCGGTCGGTCTTTTTCCCCTTGCCCATATACTTCGAACCCTCCGGCGAGATGCCGTAGCCGAGCGTGTGCATCATGGTGCCGATGCCGTGCTCCTTGAGCTTGTCGATGAAGATTTTCAGATCCTCCTCGCCGCGCGGGAAGACTTTTGTGTTCACCCACAAGGCATCATGTTCTTTGGGCCAAAACCTCTCGCGCCATGTGTCGCTGTGCATGTAAACGCGGCTGACCTTCAATTTTTTCGCGTATTCGATGAGCGGATCCAAATCCTCGGGCTTCTCGGCGCTGATCACGAGGTGCGTGGTGTCCTCGGCGTTCTTATACCACTCCTCGGCCCATTGCTTCGCGCGCTCGTAGGTCCACTCGCCCTCGATTTTTGGATGCGGCACTTTTTCCTCGGTCCAGATGCGGAGCAGGGCTTCGTTGTGCTCCTCGTCGTTTCGCGGAACGAACAGGGCAAACCCGCCGAGCGGGTCGTGATCGCCGCGTTGCCAGAGAAAAGGCCATGTGGCCTTGACCATGGAGCGCACAGTTTCCTGGCGTCCACCCGCGAGGCACATGTAGTCGAAAGGAACCGTTTCCGGGAAAATGCCGGGTTTGAAATTCATCACGAAATTCAAGGTGGGTTCCGTGTCCTTCGGCACATCCTCGATTTTTTCGAGGCGGAACGAAATGAACCGGTCGCCGGCATTCACCGCGAGGGTCACACGGGTCTTGTCCCCGGTGGTGAGGATCAGCTTCCCGTCCTTGGATTCGGACGAAACGAACGGAGTGATTTTTTCCGCAGCCCCCGTGCCGGTGGAGAGATAAAACCCGGCCCCGCCCGCGTCGGGGCGGAGCAGATTCTCGCCATCGCCAATGGTGTAGGAGAGCGGCTTGGCGTCCGCCGACAGCAACAAAGTCACATCGCCGCCCTTGATCGTCTGCGCGCCCGGACCGCTCTCGCCGGTGTCGGTGGCGTTGATTTTCGGAGGGGCAGGCGGCTCCGGCGGCGTCACTGGCTGCGGTGAGCTTTGCGGCTTGCAGGAGGCGAGGAGACAAAGTGCCGCAGCGACGAAGAGAATCCCGGTTTTTTTCATGGGGTGGTTTTTAGGGTTGCTTGCAAAATGATTTCAAAGCGGTTGACGGGGAATGGACATTAGCGGTTCCAGCGCAATCCTGTCATGAGATGCAAATGCATCACAAGGTGCGTTGTCGCACTCAGAAACCTCCCGCAGAGGCGCTGGGACGCAGGGGGGGAAGAGAAACCGAAAATTTGAGAGCGGAGGGCGGAGATTTTGACCGCGAATGGGGCGAATCCACGCGAATACTTGGAGGGCTGACCGCCGTGTCGGCCCAAGATTCAGGCGCGAACGCGCCGTAATGGAAAAATACATTCTCTCACGGAGGCGCGGAGATCACGGAGGGGGGGAAGAAAACCAGAGAGCGGAAGGCGGAAAGCGGAAAGATTTTTTGCCCGCGAATGGGGGGCAGATGCACGCGAATTTTTGGTAGGGTTGGATCGCCGAGCCGACCCAAGATTCAGGCGCGGACGCGCCGTCTCACTGAGAGTGATGCGTCTCGGTAAGCTGTGCGTGTAGCGCCACTATTGGAGATGCT
>Ga0172376_10002907_pt1 | contig 20644 bp, 15 predicted proteins | sample Lak35m_FD_121114 | JGI IMG/M metagenome (GOLD analysis project Ga0172376, IMG submission 121114) | Freshwater microbial communities from Kabuno Bay, South-Kivu, Congo - kab_092012_35m | ecosystem: Environmental > Aquatic > Freshwater > Lake | place: Democratic Republic of the Congo: South-Kivu... | reverse complement strand
TGCTGCGGGCGCTGCGCGCGCGCGGCGCTGACGGGCTCGCGCTGAAGTGGCCCAACGATCTGGTCGCGGTCGCGGCGGACGGCGCGCTCGCCAAGGTCGGCGGCATCCTCGTCGAGCTGCGCGCCGAGGCCGGCGGGCCCGCGCAGGTCGTCGTCGGCGTCGGGCTCAACCTGCGCGCGCCGGCAGCGCTCGCCACGGCGGTCGCGGCGGAGGCCGCGCAAGGATCCGGCTCGACCGCGCTGCCACCCGCCGGACTGGACGGTCTCGGTGTCGCGGTGGGTGCGCGCAACGCCATCGCCGCGGCCGTCATCTCGCGGTGCGTCGAGGGTCTGGAACGCTTCGCGGGCGAGGGCTTCGCGCCGTTCCGTGAGCTTTGGCGCGGAGCCGACGCGCTGCGTGACCGCCCGGTGCGGGCGCAGGGCGGGGCGGTGCCGCTCGAGGGCGTCGCTCGCGGCATCGATGACAGCGGGGCCTTGGTGCTCGAGGATGCCGCCGGCCTGCGGCATCCGCTGGTCGCCGGCGAGGTGAGCGTGCGATGACCCGCAGCCGCGCGATATTTTTGGTGGCGCTGCTGGTGCTCGCCAACCTCGGTTGGTGGGCGTGGCAGTCGTGGTACGCGCCGCCCGCTCGCGGCTCGGTGCCGTGGCGCGCGCCGGGCGCCAAGGACGCGGAGCCTGCCCCCGCGACGCCGGGTCTCGCCACCGTGCGGCTCGCGGGCGAGGCGGCTGCGCCGGTGGACGGTGGCGCGTCGCCGTCTCCCGCCGCGGTGCCTGCCGCACCCGCTGCGCCGGACCCCGCGGCGACCAGCGAGGTCCCCGCGCCCGCGGCCGTCGTACCCGTCTGCTACGAGATCGGCCCGTTCACCGCGCTCGCCGACAGAGCCGCAGCGGAGGCGGAGCTGCGTCAGCGCGGCCATGCGCCGCGGCTCGTGTACGCCCCGGGTGTCGAGCCGCAGCGGTTCCTGGTGCGGATCGACGGTTTGCCGACCGCGGCGGACCAGGCGCGGGTGCTCGCCCGGTTGCGGGCCGCGGGGCTCGCCGATGTCGCCGGTCTGCCCGCCGAGCGCGCAGTGTCGCTCGGCCTCTTCAGCGGAGCCGCGCGCGCGACCGCGCGGTTGCAGCAGGCGCAGGCTGCCGGTTTCGCGCCGCGCATCGCACCGCAGTATCCGACCGATGCCGAGCACTGGTTGCGGGTCGACCTGGTGGCACCGTCGCCGCCGGGCACCACGCCCGCCCGCGCGCTCGGCGGTGCTTGGCGCGTGCAGCCCTGTGCGGTGACGCCGTGAGCGCGCCGCCGCGCCGCCGTCTGGGTCCGGTCGCGGCGGTCGCGTTGGTGGTGGGCAACATCATCGGCGCCGGTATCTTCATGCTGCCGGCATCGCTCGCGCCCTACGGTTGGAACGCCGTGCTCGCGTGGCTCGTCACGCTGGTCGGTTCCTTGTGCCTGGCCTGGGTGTTCGCGCAGCTCGCGGCGCAGCGCAAGGACGGTTCCGGTACGCATGGCATCGTCGCGGACGCGTTCGGCGAGACCGTCGCGTTCCTCACCTCCTGGGGATATCTCATCAGTGTGCTCGCCGCGAACGCCGCCATGGCGGTGACCGGCATCAATTACCTGCAGCGGCTCGTGCCGGCGATCGGCGCACAGCCTTATGGGCCGCAGGCGACCGCGCTCTTGCTGGTGGCGCTGTTGGCGTGGGGGAATGTGCGTGCGCTCGCAGGCGGCGTCCAGCTCGTCTCGACCGTCATCAAGGTCTCGCCGTTCGTGATCGTCATCGGACTCGCGGTCTGGTCGCTCGGCACGCAGGGTGGCGCCGCGCTCACGCCGGTCGATGCCGTGCCGATCGAGGCCGGCGCGGTGTTCGCCGCCATCGGCGTCACGATGTACGCGCTGCTCGGGCTCGAAGCCGCGGCGGTGCCTGCCGATGCCATCGACGATCCGGCCCGCAATGTGCCGCGGGCCACCATGATAGGCACGGCGATCGCGGGTGTGGTCACGCTGCTGTCGAGTTCGGCGGTGGCGCTGATGATGCCGCAGGCGACCCTCGCTGCGTCCACCGCGCCCATCGCCGATTTCGTCGGGCGTCTGGTCGGCGACGGCGCGGGCGCCTTCGTCGCGGTCTGCGCGGTGGTGAGTTGCTTCGGCGCGATCAACGGCTGGCTGCTCGTCACCGGCGAGCTGCAGGCGGCGATGGGCCGCGCCGGATCCCTGCCGCGATGGTCGACGCGCACCAATGCGCGCGGACTTCCGGTCACAGCGCTATGGGTCGGCGCCGCCGTGACGGGCGTGTTCGTGCTGCTCGCGATGTCGCGCGGTGGCGTGAAGGCCTTCGAGTTCCTCGCGCTGGTCGCGACGGTTTCGGCGCTGTTCCTGTATGTGGTGGTGACGCTCGCGGCCCTGAGGTCCGCGCGCGATGGTCGGCTCGTCGCGCCTGCAGCGCTGTGGGTCGCCATCATCGGGGGTTTGGTGTTCGCCGCGGTCACGATCTGGGGCTGCGGCCTCGAGGCGCTGACCTGGAGCGTGGGACTGCTCGCGCTCGGTTGGCCGCTGCGACGCTGGGCTAGGCTAGAATCAGCCCGCGGAACGCCGGGTTAGCACAGGGGTAGTGCAGCGGTTTTGTAAACCGTTGGTCGGGGGTTCAAATCCCTCACCCGGCACCGCTTTTCGAGGAGTCGCAGCATGAGCCGGATCGACCGTCGTCAGGCACTCGCGCTCGCGCTCGGCGCCGCGCTCATATCGCCGCGCGCCAAGGCCCTGACCGTCCCAGCGGCCGGCGGCGCGGCGCTCATCCCGCTCAACTACAACGAGAACCCGCTCGGTCCCGGCCCCAAGGCGCGCGAGGCCATGATCGCGTCGCTCGGTGACGGTTGGCGGTACGCCGACGGTGATCCGCTGCAGCGCTTGATCGCCGCCATCGCCGCCGACGAGAAGGTGGCACCCGAGCGCATCGCGGTCGGCTCGGGGTCGGGAGAGTTGCTGCATATCCTGGCGCTCGGCTGGGCCACCCGCGGCAGCGTCACCTGCGCTTGGCCGACCTTCGGGCAGTTGATGGGGTTCGCCGAGAAGGTGGGCGCGACCGTGCGGCGCGTACCGCTCGATGCGCGGCTGCGGCATGACGCCGCCGCGATCGACGCCGCGACCCCGATCGGCACCTCGCTCGTCTATCTCTGCAACCCGAACAACCCCACCGGCACCGTTCTGCCGGCGGCGGAGCTCCGCGAGCTCTGCCTCACGCTCGCGGCCCGCACGCTGGTGGTGGTCGACGAGGCCTATATGGATTTCGTCGAGCCGGGTGCGACCGAGAGCATGGTGGACCTCGCGCGCGGCGACGCCGACGTCGTCGTGCTGCGCACCTTCTCCAAGCTGCACGGTCTGGCGGGGCTGCGCGTCGGCTACGCCATCGGCCGTCCCGACACCATCGAGCGCATGCGCTCGCTCGAGCTCGTGAGCCCCAACATGCCGGGCGTCGTGGCCGCGACGGCCAGCCTCAGCGACCGGGAGTTCATCGCGCGCTCGCGCGACAGCGTGATGGCGGACCGACGTCGCGTCACCGCGGCGTGCCGCGGACTCGGCATGCAGTGCAGCGACTCCCACGGCAACTTCGTGTTCGTGCGCACCGGGATGTCCGCCACCGCGTTCCGCGACCGCATGCGCGGACTCGGCATCGAGGTCGGTCGGCCGTTCCCGCCGTTGACGGATTGGAGCCGCATCTCGCTCGGTCTGCCCGAGCAGAACGACGAATTGATCGCTGCGCTGACCGCCCTCAAGTCGGGCGGTGCGCTGCCCTCGGCCTCCGCGTCCGGGCCGCACGACGGGCGGCCGGAGGCGCGCCTCTGGTCATGAGGCGCCGCGGGTTTCTGCGTCTGGCGGGCGCCGGCACCCTCGGTGCGGCGATCGCATGGCAGCAGGCGCTCGCGGGCGCGGATGACCGCGTACGGGCCGGCGACTTCGATCCGACCGAACGCAGCATCGCCGATCTGCAGTCGTTGCTCGGCGGCGGGTCGCTGACCTCCGCGGCGCTGGTCACCGCTTACCTCGCGCGTATCGCCCGTCTCGATGCCGCAGGGCCGTCCTACCGATCGGTGCTCGCGCTGAACCCCGATGCCTTGGCCTCGGCGCGCGCGCTCGATGCGGAGCGCCGCGTCGGCAAGCTGCGCGGTCCGCTGCACGGCATCCCCATCCTCATCAAGGACAACATCGCGACGCGCGATCCGCTGCCGACCACGGCCGGATCGTTCGTGTTGGCGCGCGCCTTCCATCGCAGCGATGCAAAGTTGGTCGCGCGGCTGCGCGCGGCGGGCGCGGTGATCCTCGGCAAGACCAACCTCAGCGAGTGGGCGAACTTCCGTTCCACGCGCTCCAACAGCGGTTGGAGCGCGGTGGGCGGCCAGACCGGCAACGCCTACGATGTCGCGCGCAACCCTTCCGGTTCCAGCTCCGGGTCCGGTACAGCCGCGGCGCTGAGCCTTTGTGCCGCGGCGGTCGGCACGGAGACCGACGGTTCAATCCTCTCGCCCGCGGCGGTGAACGGGCTGGTCGGCTTCAAGCCCTCGCTCGGTGTGGTGAGCGGTGTCGGTGTGGTGCCGCTGTCGCCGCGTCAGGATGTCGCGGGGCCGATGGCGCGCAGCGTCGCCGATGCGCGCGCGCTCGCCGAGGCGATGTACGAACCGACGCGGCCCCGCATCGGTGCCGCGATGGCGGCTTCAGGCGGAGCGTCCGGGGCGACGCCGCGGCGGCTACGCATCGGTCTGGTGCCTGATCCGACCGACATGCGCGCGGAGGTGGCGGTCCGCTACCGCGCCGCCCGCGATGCCTGGCGCGATCTCGGTGCCGAGGTGATCGATGCGCCGCTGCCTTCGACCATCGCGCAGGCGGGCGACCCCGAGTTCACCGCGCTGCTGTACGAGTTCAAGGCGGCGCTCGATGCATATCTCGGCGCGTTGGCGCCCGGGATGACCGAGGCGTCGTCGTTGGCCGCGTTGATCGATTTCAACCGGCGCAACGCTGACCGAGAGATGCCGCTCTTCGGGCAGGAGATCCTGGAGATGGCGGCTGAGAAAGGGCCGCTCACCGACCAGGCCTATCTGGATGCCGTCGCGGCGCTGCGCAGGCTCGTGGAGACCGAGGGCTTGGAGCCGTTGTTCCGCGACCTGCGGCTCGACGCCCTCGTCGCGCCTGGCGCCGGTCCCGCCGCGCTCATCGACCCGTTGCTCGGCGACCGATGGGAATCCAACGGGCCGCCGCTCGGTTCCGCTGCGGCGATCGCCGGGTATCCGAGCATCACGCTGCCGATGGGCCTCGCCAAGGGCATGCCGATCGGCATGACCGTGGTGGCGCCGCGCCACGCCGAAGACGCGCTGCTCGACATCGCCGCGCGCTTCGAGCGTGAGAGCGGGCTCCGCACGCCGCCCAAATCTTTGGGGGCTTGATTTTCCGGTCCGACAGGACTACTATTCCACTGTGACATCAAGAGACGGGACTTCGGTCCCCGCCAACCTGCCCACCCGGGCAAGGTGGTCGCCGCAAAAGCGGGATGTGGCTGATTCCAGGCAATGAAACGGGTTCGACGACAGACCTGAACGAAGACAGACGCGCGGTTCGCCGCGCGCCGGCAACGGCCCCCGTCAGTGGTCGGACTCCGGAGAAGCCCGCGTTCCGGCGGGATCGATGGGAAGGTCGGCGTGCACCCGACCGGTGAGGACCCGGGATGACCGGGGCGCGGATCCTGTCCGCGCAGCATCGACCGCATCTGCCTGATCCTCCACGCGTCGTCCGACGCGCTTACCGATGTCCGGAACCTCTCCCCGAAACCTCTCCAGGAGACACCTATGGACCCTGATCCCATCACACTCACGCCGCATCTTTCCTGCGGCCTTTCCCGTCCCGATACGCTCGCCGTGCCCGCGGCGTCCGACAACGCGCTCGCATCGCTGCTCGCCGTCGAGCCGCCCGACGAGCTGCGTGCGGCGCACTGCGCTTGGCACTTCATCTCCTTCGCCGCGCATGTGCAGCAGCTCGTCGCCGACCCGGTGGAGGTCCGCGTCATCGATGGCCAGCGGCATGTCCACATTTTGGGCCAATGCGTGCTGTCCACCGACGAGACCGGCCAGCTGCGGTTGCGCATCTGGTGGCGCGCCGGCGAGGACGACCCGTACGAGCTGCATGAGGTCGAGTCGCTGCGCACGCCGTTCCTCGATTTCCCGCGCACCGATCTCTGGCTCGATAACCTGCGTGACATGCTGCGGCGTGAGGCCGCGGAGCGCGGTGCCACCAAGGCCTGGGCCGACTGGGCGTGGTCCTGGGTCCATCTCAAGGTGACCTCACGGGTGGATGTGCGCCGGCTGCGCGCTCGGATCCGCGGCGCGCTGCAGCTCGACCGCGAGACCCTGCGTCTGCTGCGGCTGCGGGCCGAGCTGCATCCTCGCGCCGTGTGGTCGGTCCCCGACTACAACCTCGAGCGCCGATGGCGCGACACGACGCTGCTCATCGAGCGCGAGGCGCCCGCGCTGCTGCCGATCTGGTAGGGGCTGCGCGGACGCTCCGACCTCGATCCGCGGCTCGAGGCGAAGAAGGCGCTGCGGCGCATCACCCGTGCGGTCGGGATCGCGCCGCAGCAATGGCGTGTGATCGCCGGTGCGGGACGGCGCGGGCTGCGGGTGTACCGCGCGGTCAGCCGGGAGTTCTTCGTCGGTGACGACGAACGGCGTGCGAGCGAATACCTCATGCTGTTCAAGTTGCTGGTGCCGACACGCTTGCCTTCGGTGGAACTCTTCCGGCAACTGCTCGGCATGACCGGCACCCGTTGGGATGCGCCGCCCTTCGGCTACGGGCATGCGTTGGAGCGGCGCAAGCTGCCCCTCCGTCACGTGATCCGCGTGCTCGAACGCCGCAATGCGGACCGCGTACCGACGCCGGCCGATGAACTGCATGCCGTGCTGACCTGGATCGCCGATGTGCCGGTCGGCGGTTTCACGCCCTCGGAGCGCGCCGGCGGCTGGGCATGGCTGCTGCGCCAGGCGCTGCAGTACCGGCGACGGATCCAGTCGCATCAACAGCGCGGCGGCCCGCAGTCGTGGCGCGCGCGCTTGCCTGCGTTCCGTCACGGCGGCCTCGAGGTGCAGCCGATCGTCTCGAGCGACGAGGTCTGGTCGGAAGCGATCGAGATGCGCCACTGCGCCGACCAATATGTCGAGGAGTGCATCGACGGCGTTGTGCTGATGTTCTCGGTGCGGCGTGCCAGCGGCAAGCGTCTCGCCACCATCGCCTTCGTCTCGGGTCCGGCGGGGTGGTCGCGGATAGGCTGCGCCGGCAAGGCGAACAGCGAACCGCCGCAGCAGGTGTTCGAGGTGGCCGAGCAGCTCGCCGCGCGGCTGGCAGCGGTCCCGACCGTCGTCCCGGCATCGTTGATCTTCGTCCCGAAGGTCGGCCAGCCGGGTGGAACCCATCCACAGGAGGCAGCATGAACCGATCCATCCATCTGTTGTTGGCCGCCGCGGCCTTCGCCGCTGAACGGCATCGTCGTCAGCGGCGCAAGGATGCCGAGGCCACCCCGTACATCAACCATCCGCTCGAGGTCGCGCGCCTGCTCGCCGAGGTCGGTCGCGTGCGCGATCCCGAGGTCCTGGCCGCGGCCTTGCTGCACGATGTCATCGAGGACACGCGCACCACGCGCCGCGTGCTCGCGCGCCGGTTCGGGGCGCGGGTGGCGGGGCTGGTGGTCGAGGTGACCGATGACAAGAGCCTGCGCAAGAAGGTCCGCAAGCGCCTGCAGATCGAGCACGCGCACTGTTTGTCGCGCGCCGCTGCGCTCATCAAGATCGCGGACAAGACCGCGAACCTGCAGGACATCCGCCGCCGACCGCCGAAGGGTTGGAGCGCCGTCCGGCGACGCGAGTACTTCGCGCATGCCGCGGCGGTCGTCGAGGCATCGCCCGTCAGGCGGCATCCGTTGCTGACGAGGTTCCGGCGTGTGGCCACGCGGCGGAGACCCGCCGGGCGCCGCCGCGCGGTCTCGTCGCGGCTGGCATAGACTGGCGGCAGCGCCGACCCGTCGGCCGGATTCCGCCATCCCGAGGTGCCGTCATGACCCGTCACAGGCCCGCTGCCCGTTCCGCTGCCCCATCCAGTGCGCCGCTTGCTGCGCTCGCGCTCCTCGCGGCCTGTCTCACGCCGGCCACCGCCGATGCCCAGACCACCCAGCAGGATGCGACACCGCCGCCCGCTTGCACGGTCGGGGTACGCGCCGGGCGGCTCGTGGACCCGGTGGCAGGCAAGGTGCGCAGCGCGCAGGCGATCCGCATCGGCGGCACGCGGGTGCTGGCGGTGCTCGCGGACGGGCCCGCCGCGCTCGCCGATTGCGCGCGCGTCGTCGACCTCTCCGGTGCCACGGTGCTGCCGGGGCTCATCGACTCCCATGTGCACCTGACCTCGGACCCCACCATCCTGCGTTACGAGCGGCTCGGGCTCTCCATCCCGCGGCTGGCGCTGATCGGCGCGGCCAACGCGCGGCGTACGCTGCTCGCAGGCTTCACCACCGCGCGCAACGTCGGATCCGATGGCTACGCCGATATGGCGCTGCGCGATGCGATCAACGCCGGCGATGTGCCGGGTCCGCGCCTCATGGTCTCCGGCCCCGGCATCGGCATCACGGGCGGACACTGCGGCAGCAACCTGCTCGCGCCCGAGTTCCGTCAGACCTCGCTCGGCACCGCCGACGGTCCCGATGAGGTGCGCAAGGTGGTGCGGCAGAACGTCCGCTACGGCGCCGATGTCATCAAGTATTGCGGCACCGGCGGCGTGTTCTCGAAGGGCACCCAGCCCGGCATGCAGCAGTTCACCCCGGAGGAGGTCGCAGCGCTGGTGGATGAGGCGCGCATGCACGGCCGCAAGGTCGCGGTGCACGCGCACGGCGCAGCCGGCATCAAGGTGGCGCTGCGTGCGGGCGTCGACACCATCGAGCACGCGAGCCTGATCGACGACGAGGGGCTGGAACTCGCCAAGAAGAGCAAGGCCTACTTCTCGATGGACATCTACAACACCGACTACACCCAGTCGGAGTCCAAGCGGCGTGGCGAGCTCGAGGAGTTCATCCGCAAGGACCAGATGATCGGCGAGATCCAACGCCGCAACTTCGAGCGCGCGCTGAAGGCCGGCATCCGCATGATCTACGGCACCGACGCCGGCATCTACCCGCACGGCGACAACGCACGGCAGTTCGCGGTGATGGTGCGCTACGGCATGACGCCGATGCAGGCGATCCAGTCCGCGACCGTCAACGCCGCCGATGCGCTGGGGCTCGCCGGGCAGGTGGGGGAGATCTCGCCGGGCGCCTACGCGGACCTCATCGCGGTGACCGACGATCCGCTCGCCGATGTCCGCGCCCTCGAGCGCGTCTCGTTCGTGATGAAGGGCGGCGTCGAGCAGCGACGCTGACGGGCGGGCGCATTTTCTGAGCCTGCGGGAGCGCATGATGCGGGCATGACCCCGCTCCGTCCGCCGCATCCCCACCCGCGCTGCGACCCGCAAGGTCGCACCGTGCTCATCACGAGCCCTTCCATCCCGTCGCCGCTCGAGCAGTGGCGGGACGCGACCGCCATCGCGGTCGCCGTGCCCGACGGGTCCTTGGTCGAGACGCTGAACGGCGTCGCGCTCGCGCGCTGGGCCGGTCCCGTGTCCTGGGTCGAGCACGACAGCATCGCGGGCGACGGCTCTGGCGGGTCGTCGCCCTTCGACGATGCCGCCTTCGATGAACCGCCGTTCCAGCCGCCCGCATCGCTCGCGCCGGCCGCCGGCGTGGTCACGCTTGAACCGGACGGCCGCGCTTGGCTGGTGGCGCCGACCAACGGCTACGGCGGCTACAAGCTCACCTTCCCGAAGGGCAAGCTCGATCGTCTCGGCCGTCGCGTGAGCGCCTGCAAAGAGGCTTGGGAGGAGTCCGGTCTGCAGGTCGAGCTGACCCGGTTCCTCGCGGATGTGCCGCGCTCGACCAGCTACACGCGCTACTACCTCGCGCGGCGCATCGGCGGAACGCCCGCCGACATGGGCTGGGAGTCGCAGGCCGTGTGGCTGGTGCCGCGCGCGCAGCTCGCGTCGGTGGCGAGCCACCCCAACGATCGGCCGCTGCTCGCGGCGCTCGACGCGCTCGGGGTCTGAACGATGTGGATCTGTCTCTCCGATGCGTTCCTCAGCATCGTCGACAAGGGTGACCCGACGCATGCGACGCTGCTGGTGCGTGCGCGCCGCGCGGGCGACATCGAGCGCGTGTTCCCCGAGGCGGCGGTCTCGTCCGAAGGCGGCAGCGACTACGCCTTCCGCGCCCGGCTGCCGCGCGAGCGCGTCGCCCTGCGCATCGCCGAAGCGGTGCAGGGCATCGATTACGGCAACTTCAAGGCGACGGTGACCGAGCGCCGCCGCCACGATGTCTACATGGACATCTGGTCGGTGCTCGCCCGCGACCAGGACGGTCTGCTCGGCCGATAGACGGCCAAATAAAACGGCCGGGACCCTCGCGGATCCCGGCCGTCGGTGGCGCGCCGCAGTCCGGCGCGCCGAGGAGGGCGGTCAGGCCTTCGGCTTGCGCGCTTCCTCGATGACCTTCTCCGCGACGTTGCGCGGCACGAGGTCGTAGTGCGAGAACTCCATGGTGTACGAGGCGCGGCCGCTCGACATCGCACGCAGCTGGCCGATGTAGCCGAACATCTCCGACAGCGGCACGGTGGCCACCACGGCGATGCTGGTGCCGCGCTCGAGCTGGTCCTGGATCGAACCGCGGCGGCGGTTGATGTCGCCGATCACGTCGCCAAGGTAGTCGCCCGGCGTCACCACCTCGACCTTCATCACGGGCTCGAGCAGCACCGGCGAGGCCTTGGGGATGGCTTCACGGAAGCAGGCCTTGGCCGCGATCTCGAAGGTGAGCGCGTTCGAGTCGACGTCGTGGTAGCTGCCGTCGAACAGCGTCGCCTTGAAGTCCACGGTCGGGAACTTCGCGAGCACGCCTTCTTCGAGCTGCATCTTGAGGCCCTTCTCGACCGAGGGCACGTACTCGCGCGGCACCGAGCCGCCGACCGTCGCGTCCTCGAACTCGAAGCCCTTGCCGCGCTCGAGCGGCTCGAACTTGATCCACACCTCGGCGAACTGACCGGAACCGCCGGTCTGCTTCTTGTGGACGTACTGCTGTTCGATGGGCTTGGTGAAGGCCTCGCGGTAGGCGACCTGGGGCTCGCCCATGATGCCTTCCACATTGAACTCGGTGCGCATGCGGTCGAGCGTCACGTCGAGGTGCAGCTCACCCATGCCGCGCAGGATGGTCTGGCCCGTCTCGCGGTCGGTCTCGAGGCGCAGCGAAGGATCGGCGCGGACCATCTTGCCGAGCGCGGCGCCGAACTTCTCGAGCTCGCCCTTGACCTTGGGCTGCACCGAGACGCTGATGACGGGCTCGGGGAAGCGCATGCGCTCGAGCACGACCGGGTGGTCGGTGTCGCAGAGCGTGTCGCCGGTGTCGGTCTCGGCGAGCGAGACGAGGGCGATGATGTCGCCGGCGCGGGCCTCTTCGATGGGGTTCGCTTCCTTGGCGAACATCTCGACCATGCGGCCGATCTTCTCGCGCTTGCCGCGGGTGGTGTTGGTCACCGACATGCCCTTCGTGAGCACGCCCGAGTACACGCGCACGAAGGTCAGCGCGCCGTAGGCGTCGTTGATGACCTTGAACGCGAGCGCCGAGAACGGCTCGTCATCCGAGCACAGGCGCTCACCGATCGGGTTGCCGTCGGCATCCACCGTCTTGATGGCGGCGACGTCGGTCGGCGCCGGGAGGTAGTCGACGACGGCGTCGAGCACCTGCTGCACGCCCTTGTTCTTGTAGGACGAGCCGCAGAGCACCGGGTTGAACGCGGAGGTGATGGTGCCCTTGCGCAGGCAGGCGCGCAGCGTCTCGACGGAGGGCGCCTTCTCCTCGAGGAGATAGGCTTCCATCGCCGCGTCGTCCATCTCGAGGCAGGTGTCGATGAGCTCCTTGCGGTACTCCTCGACCTTGGCGAGCAGCTGGCGGTCGGTCGGCACGGTGATGTTGAGCTTGTCGGCGAGGTCGGGGGTGACATCGAGGATCTGCCACTGGGCGTCCTTGTCGTCCGAGTCCCACACCAGGGCCTTCATCTCGACGAGGTCGATCATGCCCTTGAAGTTGTCCTCCGAGCCGATCGGGATCTGCACCGGCAGGGGGCGGGCGCCGAGGCGCTTCTTGATCATGTCGACGCAGCGCGTGAACGAGGCGCCGCTGCGGTCCATCTTGTTGACATAGCAGAGACGCGGCACATCGTAGTTGTCGGCGAGACGCCAGTTGGTCTCCGACTGCGGCTCCACGCCGGCCACGCCGTCGAACACCACGACCGCGCCGTCGAGCACGCGCAGCGAGCGGTTCACCTCGATGGTGAAGTCCACATGCCCCGGGGTGTCGATGACGTTGATCTTCTTCTTGCGCCAGAAGGTCGATACCGCGGCGGACTGGATGGTGATGCCGCGCTTCTGCTCCTGCTCGAGGTAATCCGTCGTCGTCGAAGTCTTGAGGTCCTTCGTGTCGTGGATGTCGATGATGGTGTGCTTGCGGCCCGTGTAGTACAGGATGCGCTCGGTGGTCGTCGTCTTGCCGGCGTCGACGTGGGCGATGATGCCGATGTTGCGGATGTCGGCGAGGGGCGTTGTGCGGGGCATGGCGGTTTCCGTTAGGGGGATGTGAACGGGGCCCTTCCAAACGGTCGGGCCCCGGGTCAATTTCCCATGATAATACGAATCGGGGGGTCGCTTCGACTGGGGCGGGGTCCGGGGGCGGGGTCCGGGGGGGGTGTCAATGGCGGATGACGGCGGGGCAGGTGGCGTTCCGGGTAGCCGGGATCGGGCGTTGGACGCCTTCCGGGGGGCGACCGTCGCCGGGATGATCCTGGTCAACAACCCCGGCAGCTGGCAGCACCTCTACGCGCCGCTCGCCCATGCCCCTTGGCATGGCTGTACGCCGACCGACCTCGTGTTCCCGTTCTTCTTGTTCGCGGTCGGCGCTTCGCTGGCGCTGGTGATGCCGGCGTTGCAGCGGCTCTCCGCAGGCGGCTTCGCGCGGCGCATCGCGCAGCGCTCGCTCATCATCTTCGGCATCGGTCTGCTGCTGAACGCCGCGCCCTTCGTGCGCTGGGATGAAGCGGGGGTGCTGGTGCTGCGCGACCCTGAGTCCCTGCGCCTGCTCGGGGTGCTGCAGCGCATCGCGCTGTGCTTCGGCGCGGCGGCGGTGGTCGTCTGGTGGGGGGGTGTACGCGCCGCGCTCTGGGCGGCGGCGGTGCTGCTGGTCGGCTATTGGGCGGCGATGATGCTCTTCGCGCAGGGCGCGGACCCGTATTCGCTGGAGGGGTTCTTCGGCACCGCGCTCGACCGTGCGCTGCTCGGACCGACAAATCTCTATCAGGGAGAGGGCGTGCCCTTCGACCCGGAGGGCCTTGCCAGCACGCTGCCCGCCATCGCGCAGGTGCTGCTCGGCTTCGTGGTCGGCGTGCGGTTCGCACGCCGTGCCGCCGACCCCGCTTGGTGGCGGCCGCTGCTCGTCGCCGCCGTCGTGCTGGTCGCGGCAGGACTGCTTTGGAGCCTCGCGCTGCCGCTCAACAAAAAGATCTGGACCCCGAGCTATGTGGTCTTCACGACCGGTCTTGCGGTGCTGGCGATGGTCGCGCTCGCCGCGCTGCTCGACGGCAGGACGGCGCGGGGCGGTACGGGTGTGCTGGTGCGCGGCTGTGAGGCCTTCGGTCGCAACGCGCTGTTGGTGTTCGCGCTGAGCGGACTCGTGCCGCGCCTGCTGTCGCTATGGCGTCTGCCGGCCGGTGACGGCAGCTCGACGCTGACGCCGTTGCAGTGGCTGTACCGGCACGGCTTCGAGCCGTTCTTCGCCGACCCGCGCCTCGCTTCGCTCGGGTATGCGGTGGTGACGGTGCTCGCCTACGGACTGCTGGCGCGCGCGCTCGACCGTCGCGGGATCTACCTCCGGGCCTGATGCTACGGGCCGGATGGCCCGGCCGCCGGATGGTCAGCGCTGGCGGACGAGATGGCCGGGGCGGGCGTCCGTGACCGCGCCGTCGCGTGCGACGGCGGCGCCCGCGACCCAGGTACCGAGATAACCCTCGCCCTTCTGCAGCAGACGGCGGCTGCCGCCCGGCAGGTCGTCGACGAGCTGCGGGGTGCCGCAGGCGAGACGCGCCGGGTCGATGAGGTTGAGGTCGGCGCGCAGGCCGGGCGCGACGATGCCGCGGTCGGTGAGCCCGAGGTGGCGGGCGTTGCGGCGGGTCAGCATCTCGACGGCGTGCTCCGGCGCGATCCGGCCTTCGGTGCGGTCGCGGCACCAATGCGCGAGCAGGAAGGTGCTGCTGCTGGCATCGCTGATGGTGCCGACATGCGCGCCGGCGTCCGACAGGCCATAGAGCGCGCGCGGATGCGCCAGCATCTCGGCGACGGCGGCGAGCGAGCCGTCGTTGTAGTTGAAGATGGGGAAGTGGATGAGCGCGCTGCCGTCGTCCGCGGCGAGGTGGTCGTAGATCGCTTCTAGAGGGCTGCAACCCCGTGCCCGGGCGCGCGCGAGGAAGCTCTGCGCGAGCGTCGGCTCGTAGCCGGCGTCGAGCGGGAACATGCGCGCGCTGATGAGGTCGATGCGCGCCAACATCAGGTCGACGATGGGCGGCACCGGTGTGCCGTCGCCGGACAGCTTGCCCGGACGCTCGGCGAGGATGCGGGCCTTGCGTGCGGGGTCGCGCAGCGCCGCGGCGCGCGCGGCCCGCGGCAGCGATGCGACCTCGACATAGCCCGGATGGCCCATCAGCGGATGGAAGCGGGTGTCGAGCCCGAGCAGCACGCCGATGCCGCGCGGTGCGGCCTGCAGCCAGAGCGGCAGCCCCGCGGCGACGGCCGCCTCGGTGCGCGCACGGATGGCCTGCCACTGTGCGCCGCCGGGGTCGCGCTGCATCCAGGTCATCGAGAGCGGCCGGCCGGCTTCGCGCGCCAGCAGCTCCACGAGGTCGAACTCGGCGTCGAAGCGCTCCGGGCCGTGCAGCAGGTCGAAGTCGCTCACCATCTGCAGCACACCGCGGTCGCGGCCGCGGAACACCTGCGCGAGCCCGGCGAGCTCGGCTGCGGTGGCGTCGGCCGCCGGCGTGGCGAGGCCCGCGGTGGTGCGATGGTTGTCGGTGCGGCCCGTCGAGAAGCCGGCCGCGCCGGCGTCGAGCGCCTCGGCGAGCAGCCGCTGCATCGCCGCGATGTCGTCGGCGGTGGCGGCCTCGTGGGCGAGGGCGCGCTCGCCCATCACCGCCATGCGCAGCGGGTCGTGCGGCACCTGCACCAGGAAGTCGAGGGTGTGCGGCAGGCGCTCGAGCGCCTCCATGTACTCCGGGAACGACCGCCAGTCGAAGCGCACGCCCTCGGCCAGCGCCACGCCGGGGATGTCCTCGACGCCTTCCATCAAAGATATCAGGCCATCGACGGCGCGCTGCTTGTCGCCGGGAGCGAGCGGCGCGAAGCCGACGCCGCAGTTGCCGAACAGCACCGTGGTGACGCCGTGGTGCACGCTCGGGCTGAAGGTCTCGTCCCAGCTCGCCTGCCCGTCGTAGTGGGTGTGCAGGTCGACGAAGCCCGGCGTGAGCCAGGCGCCCCGCGCGTCGATGCGCTCGCGCGCCGCGCCGGAGATGCGCCCGACCTCGCGGACGAGGCCGCCCTCGACGCCGACATCGGCGGTGCGCGGCGGTGCGCCCGTGCCGTCGATGAGCGTCGCGCCTTCGAAGACAAGATCGAGCATGGTCGGCTCCGTGGTGAGCCGCTCAGGGCACGGGTCTGAGGTCGACGCCGACCGGGCAGTGGTCCGGCAGCTTGCGCTGCCGCGCATCGCCCGGGTCGTAGGTCAGGCGCACGAACGAGCCGGGCACGCGCCAGGCGGCGAGCTTCTCGCCGAGGACCACATGGTCGATGTAACTGCGGTAGTTCTGGCCGGGGTGGCAGTTCTGGAAGCGCTGGGCGAAGGCGACGTTGACGAGGCGCGCACCCGGCGGGTCGCCGTCGTCGATCTCCGCCCAAAGATTGCGGACGCCGCCCGCCTCGTTGCGCGCGGGGCCGCTGCCGCCCAGCAGGTCGTGGTTGAAGTCGCCGAGCACCGCGAAGCGCCGGCCGGCGGCGGCCTGCTGGTCGATCCAGCGCTCGAGCACGGGCACCTGGCGGCCGAGGATCGCGCAGGCCTCGCGCGGACCGTCGACCGGCGGTCGGGCGCAGCCCGACTTCAGGTGCACCGACAGCAAGCGGATCTCGCGCGGCTCGCCCGGGTACACGATCAGCTCCGCGCCGCGCCGCACGCGGCCGTCGAGCGAGAGCTCCACGAAGTCGGGGCCGCAGCGGTGCGGTACGCCCTTGCGGACGGCGAAGCCGGTGTTCTGCACCGCCTCGCGGCGCGTGAAGCAGAAATCGTGGTCCTCGAACACGCGGCGCGCGGCATCGACGCCGTCGACCTCCTGGAGTGCGATCACATCGGCGCGCAGCTCGCGCACATAACGGGCGATGGTCCGGTAGTCGTCCGTGCTGCGCTCCTTCTGCTCGGCCACGCTGCAGGGGATGAAGCGACGGCGCGGACCGGGCGAGGCGCCCTCCGGCACACACTCGTCGGCGAGCTTGCGGAAGGCGTTCGGCGCGATCAGCCATTCCATGTTCCAGGTGGCGATGCGCAGGGTGCCCGGGGCGACGGGAGCCGCGGTGCGCGCGTCATCCATGGCCGCCGCGGCGCCGCCCGGTTCCGCGGCAGGGTCGGGGGCGGCGGTCTGCACGCCCCCCTGCTCGGTGCAGCCGACGAGGGTCGGCAGCATCCAAAGCAGGGCGAGGCGGGCGAGGCGTACCGCGGGACTTGTCGCGAGGGCGCTTCGCGGCGACCGGTCGGGGGGATCCAACAACATACGAAGCATTCTGGAGGTCCCCGCAGGCGTGCGCAATCCGCCGGCAGCGGTACCATCGATGCGCAGGACGGACCGCGCGAGCGGCCGCGGCGCGGAACTTCCGCGGCGCGCGCTCGTCGAACGGGACGACGACCCATCAACCGGAGGGAAGCCATGACGTACTGGATCATCGCTGCAGCGCTGCTGGTCGGCGGCGTGCTGCTCTTCAACCGTCTGGTCCGTTTGCGCAACGAGTTCGGCAACGCGTTCGCGCAGATCGATGTTCAGCTGACGCGGCGCTACGAACTGATCCCCAACCTCGTCGAGACCGCCAAGGCCTATCTGCGCCACGAACGTGAGACCCTGGAATCGGTGGTGCTCGCCCGCAACGCCGCCGCCGACGGTCTGCGCGCCGCAGCGGTCGCGCCGGGGGATCCGGTGGCCATCCGTCGGCTCGAGGGCGCCGAGTCGGACCTGCGTGGCAGTCTCGGCCGTTTGTTCGCCTTGGTGGAAGCCTATCCGGACCTCAAGGCCAACCAGAACATGATGCAGCTCAGCGAAGAACTCTCCTCGACCGAGAACCGGGTCGCCTTCGCCCGTCAGGCGTTCAACGACGCGGTGATGCGCTACAACACCGCCCGCGAGACCTTCCCCGGCAACATCGTCGCGGGGCTCTTCGGCTTCCGGGGCGCCCAGTTGTTGCAGATCGGCTCCGAGGCCGCGCTCGAGCCGGTGAAGGTGAGCTTCGGCTGATGGATTTCTTCGCCGCGCAGGCCGCCGCGCGGCGGCGCAGGCGCTGGCTGTCCGCAGCCTTCGGCTCGGTCGTCCTCGGCGTCGGGGTCCTGCTGCCCGCCGCTGTGGCCACCGTCGCCCCCTCGGAATGGACGCCGCTCCTGTGGGCGGTGGGTGCGCTGTGGGCCGGATCGATGCTCGTGCCGGCCTGGTCGACCGCCGCCTCGCTGGATGCCGGTGGCGGCACGGTCGCGCAGCTCCTCGGTGCCCACGCGCTGCAGCCCCCCTTCGCCGATCTCGGCCGACAACGCCTCTACAACATCATCGAAGAGATGGCGATCGCCTCCGGCATGACCGTGCCCGATGTCTTCGTGCTCTCGGAGGACGATTCCATCAACGCGATGGCGGCGGGCAAGGATGTGACCGATGCGGCGATCGTGGTCACACGCGGCGCGGTCGAGCGTCTGGACCGCGAACAGCTGCAGGCGCTCGTCGCCCACGAGTTCAGCCACATCCAGAACGGCGACATGGCGACCAACACGCAGATGATCGCCTGGATCGCCGGGTTGGCGGGGTTGTCCCAGATGGGCGCGAAACTCGCCGAGTTCAGCGGGCGCGTGCGGTCGCGCGAGGCGGGGCAGTTGCTCGCGCCGGTGCTGCTGACCGCCCTGGCCATGGCGGTGGTCGGCGCGGTGGGGCGTTTCTTCGCCACGCTGCTGCAGGCCGCGGCCTGTCGGCAGCACGAGAGGCTGGCGGACGCGAGCGCGGTGCAGTTCACCCGTAACCCGGACGCGCTGAAGCGGCTGCTGTTGGCCGCAGCCGGCGGTGCGCCCGAGCATCGTACGGACGGCGGCGGGACGCGGGCGATGTTCGCGCATCTCTGGTTCCTGTCCGCCGGCAGCCGGTGGCTGCGCACCCACCCGACCATCGAGGAGCGCATCCGGGCCGTCGACCCGCGGTTCCGCGTCGAGGTGCTGCAGACCGAGGCGGAGCGGGCGTGGCAGGCCGGGGAGCGACGGCGTCTGGCGGCGATGATGCCGCGCGGTGCCGAGGACGCGGGCCAGACGGCGCGGAGCACGGCGGTGATGCTCGAGACGCTGCCCTATCTCGCGCTGGCGGCGACCCCCGACTTCGTGGTCGGCAAGGTCGGCCACCCCGCGCCGGCCGAGCTCGCGCGGGGCGAGGCGTTGCGGGTCGCGTTGCCCGAACCTGTGGCGCGTTGCGCGGCCTCGGCGAGCCTGGCGCGTGCGCTGACCTGCGCGGTCCTCGCCTCGGGCGACGAGGCCCGGTGGTCACGGCAGATGGACGTGCTGGCGCGGGAACTCGGCGAGGCCGTCCGCGTCGAGGCGGCGTCCTTGCGCACGGTGGCGGATTCGCTCGATCTCTACCTGCGGCTGCCGGCGATAGAGGCGGTGTTCCCGGGCCTGCGCCGGTTGTCGACGGCCGAGCAGCACGGGCTGCTGACGGCGCTCGAGGCGATGGGACGCGAGGACGGGCGTGTCGAGCTCTTCGAGGTCTGCCTGAATCTCCTCGTCCGGCACGGTCTGCTGGACGAGCAGCTCGGCCGCTCGATGGTCGGTCGAGGTTCCCTGTGGCATTCGGGCGAGGCGATGCGGACACTGCTCTCCATCGTCGCCGTGCACGGGGCGCAGGGCGACGAAGCGGCGCAGCAGGCGGCGTATCGCGCAGGCATGGACTGCCTGGCTGGGGCCGCTGCGCCCGCTCTGGCGTCACCGCCGAACTGGTCGGTGGCGCTCGATGCCGCGCTCGGCAGGTTGGCTGCCCTCGACCCGATCGCCAAGCGTCGCGTGGTCGCGGCGCTGACCGCCACGGTCGCCCACGACGGTCGGCTGACCCTGGCCGAGGCGGAGCTGCTGCGCACGCTCTGCGCCATCCTGCGCTGTCCGCTGCCGCCGCTGATCCCCGAGGTCGTGGCTGCACCGCCCGACGCGCCTGCAGCGCCGCCGTCCCCGCCAGCGACCTAGCCCGCGGCGCGCAGCGCGCGGTCGATGTCCTCCTTGAGGTCGTCGATGTGCTCGAGGCCGATCGACAGCCGCACCATGTCCTCGCTGACGCCCGCCTTGGCGAGCTCCGCCGGCGAGAGCTGGCGGTGCGTGGTCGAGGCGGGATGCGTGGCGAGCGAGCGCGCGTCGCCGATGTTCACGAGCCGGATCACGAGCTGCAGCGCATCGAGGAACTTCTCGCCGGCCGCGCGGCCGCCCTTCACGCCGAAGGTGAGGATGCCCGACGCCCGGCCGCGCAGGTACTTCTGCGCCAGCGCGTGCTGCGGGTGGTCCGGCAGTCCGGCGTAGTTCACCCAACCGACCGACGGGTGCGACTTCAGGAACTGCGCGAGCGCGAGCGTGTTGTCGCAGATGCGGTCCATGCGCACGGGCAGAGTCTCGATGCCCTGCAGGATGAGGAACGAGTTGAACGGCGACAGCGCCGCGCCCATGTTGCGCAGCGGCACGACGCGGGCGCGGGCGATGTAGGCCGCGGGGCCGAGCGCCTCGGTGTACACCACGCCGTGGTACGACACATCCGGCTCGTTGAGCCGCTTGAAGCGCTCCTTGTGCTCGGCCCAGGGGAACTTGCCGGAGTCGACGATCGCGCCGCCGATGCTGTTGCCGTGGCCGCCGAGATACTTGGTGAGCGACTGCACGACGATGTCCGCGCCGAAGTCGAACGGCCGGCAGAGATAGGGCGAGGGCACGGTGTTGTCGACGATCAGCGGCACGCCGTGGCGGTGGGCGATCTCCGCGAGCGCCGCGAAGTCGGTGACGTTGCCGAGCGGATTGCCGATCGACTCGCAGAACACGGCCTTGGTGTTCTTGTCGATCAGCCGTTCGAAGTCCGCCGGCTTCGAGTAGTCGGCGAAGCGCACCTCGATGCCGAACTGCGGCAGCGTGTGCGCGAACAGGTTGTAGGTGCCGCCGTAGAGCGCGCCCGAGCTGACGATGTTGTCGCCCTGGCCGGCGATGGTGAGG
>Ga0172376_10002906_pt1 | contig 20650 bp, 22 predicted proteins | sample Lak35m_FD_121114 | JGI IMG/M metagenome (GOLD analysis project Ga0172376, IMG submission 121114) | Freshwater microbial communities from Kabuno Bay, South-Kivu, Congo - kab_092012_35m | ecosystem: Environmental > Aquatic > Freshwater > Lake | place: Democratic Republic of the Congo: South-Kivu... | reverse complement strand
GTAGAGCCGGGGTCCGTGGACGAACGGCTCCTCGACCGTCTTGAGGAGGACATCCCCGGTCGCGAGGGCCACCTCGTCTACGGGGCCGACGACCACCGAGAAGGGCTTGTCACCGACCGTGGGGGTCGAGAGAAGCTCGACTAGCTCTCGGGCCTCCCCCTTCCGAAGAGGGTCCCCCGACCCGTCTCCGAAGCTGAGAACCCGTCCGTGAAGTCGAGCCTCCTCGTGGGCGACCGACTCGGAAGCGGGACCGTGGACCAGGAGACACGACCAGCGAGGTTCCATCGAGGGAGCTTTACGCTTCCCTCCCGGATCAACCCGGAGGGAAACCCGTCAGCTTCAAGCTCCACTCTGAACCCGCGATCTTCTCTCGGAGAGCCGCCTCAACGAGAGAACGACTCTGAGGGTTCCCCCACCCCCCCTGATAAGGAGGAGTCTGAGTCGAGAGCTTCCCGAGTACGGGAGCTACGAAGCCTTCCCAGAGTTCCCAGTACCAGGAAGTGAGAAAGTTCCCCGGACCGACGTAAACCGCAGGAGAAGGACCAGACCGATCCGACCCTCCCGTGAAGAGAGCGATCCGCTTCCCCTGAAGGATTCCCCAGCTCTCGTCTACTAGGCTCTGAAAGCTAGGACGAGATCGGTACGAAGAAGCCATACCCCCGGATCATCACTAGGAAGTTACCGAGATCCCCTCAGAAGGTTTCTCTTCCTCGGATCTTCTCAGAAGGTTCCTACCTACCTCCTCAGAAGCTAGCTCTCCCTACCAGTCTCAGAAGCTATCCCTCTCTAGGGATCCTTCTCTTCTAGTAGTTCTCAGGGATCAGTTACCAGTAACCAGGACCATCGAACATCTACTCGTACTTCGTCTTGTATTCGTTCTACGTCGTCTATCTCGTCTACATCTACTTCGTCTAGTACGTCTACGTCTACTTCGTCTTCATCTACGTCTATCTATTCGTCTAGCTCTTCGTCTTGTAGTAGTTCGTCTAGTCGTTCTTCTTCGTCAGTAGCAAGTAGTTAGTAGTCTTCGTAGGGGAAGGATATTCACAGAGATCAGATACCTACCTACTTCCCTTCTTCTCTTCCTACTCCCTTACGGGTAGTCGGTAATCCTCTGGTCTCTGTATCCTCTCCGGGGAGAGGGAGACCATCCGTCAGGATCGGGAGGTCGTATCTGATGAGAGTCTGTTCCTGGGAACTACTCCTGGGAGCCTCTTGCGTAGGCTATCTCTGACGAGGACTTGGGAACCGGAGAGGGAGTCTTGGGTTCTGGGAACCTGGGAACCTTCTCGGGTGTTCGCTCGGTAGCTCTCGCTGCCCGTAGGCTCTACGGTCCTTTCGGACCTGGACCCCGTAGACCCTCCCTGTCGGTCAGGAGGATCCTCTGTCCCCGGTCCATTGTTACTTCCCTGGGGAGGGAGTAGGTCCAGACCGGGAGGGAATCCACACCCTCTCTGGGGAGAGGGGAGCGAACGGGGGGAGAGATACCCGAAGGAAAGAATCTCGTCTAGAGAAAATCGACCGGGAGGGAGCTTCTGGGCGATGGGGGGTACGGGTAGCCGGGAGACGGAACGCGAAAACACCCCCCGGTCCGACCCGCTAGGCGGGAAGGGACCGGGGGGCGCTGGGAACGGGTCGCGGAGGCGTTCGGGAGGGTTAGGACGGGGAAACGGTCGTCCGAGAATCCCGGAGGCTTATAGAGCCTCCTAGACGCCTTCCTGAGCGTCCGGGGGAGGACGAAGCGAGAACCCCGACTCCCGGAGGGTCGTGAGGGCCTCGTAGTAGACGGCTCGGGCGTCGAGGGCGTCCTTGAGGGCGGAGTGAGCGCCGTTCAGCGAGATCCCCAGATGACGCCGGAGCTTGTCGAGGGAGAGCCCCGGACCCGTCCCGGTGCCGTTCCACGCCGCGTAAGCGAGCGTGACCGTGTCGAGCCGGTGGTACGGGATCCGCACTTCGGATCCGAGACGGGAGAACGCCGCCACGATGAACCCGCCGTCGAACGCGACGTTGTGGCCGCACACGATGCTGCCGGAGGCGAGCCGACGGGCGATCTCCGGGGCGACCTCCGCGAACGTCGGAGCCCCCGCCCACGCCTCGGGCGTGTAGCCGTTGACTTGGAGCGCCTTCGGGTCGGCGTCCTCGATGCGCTCGGGGGCGATCTTCGTCGCCCATGACTCGATCACCGTGCCGCCGCCGTCCGGCGAGACGGACTCGGTGAGTATGGCGATTTCGATGATCTCGCCCTTGACGGGGTCGAGCCCCGTAGTTTCAACGTCAATCCAAAGGCGATTGGCGGGGCGGATCTTGTGAGGCTCGCTCATTGGGTGGTTCTCCTTTCAAGAGTTTGATTTGAGAGGCAAGTCCGGTCGGGTCGTCGCAGTCGGCGTCCGGGGCGGGCGGTTTCTTCTTCTTCCGAGTCGGAGCGTACCGACGAAGATACCGACCGTGACGGCGACGACCACGAGGTAGAGCGCGATCACCAGTCATCGTCGCGGGCGTCGCGGTAGCAATCGCTACATACGCCGTTGCGGTAGATGCGGGGCCAACCCTGACTATTGGGGCGCTTGCCGCACTGCTTGCACGAGTAGTGGCGAAAGGGCTTCGCGGGCTCGCTGGAGCCCTTGGCGACCACCGCAAGGGCAAGGGCGAGGCGGGCCTCGTCAATCATCCAGGTCTTCGCCGCCGCGTCCCAAGAGCCGCCGAGAGCGCGGAGTTGGTCGCGCACCGGGTAGGTGTTCCCGGTGACGGGAACACTCTTGCCGGAGAGCGCCGGGAGCGACTCTGCCCCGGACGGTGCGGGTTGCTCGGCGAGGAGCGCCTCCAGCTCGCCCCGCTTCGCGGTGCCGACCCACCACGCCTTGGCGTCGGCGTCCCACTTCGCGCCGATGCGCTTCAGCGCGTCCTTGATCGGGTAAGTGTTGCCGACGGCGTAGAGGCGTTTGCCCTCGGGCTTGATCGTGAAGGTCGTCGTCATGTGTATCTATCTCCTTTGAGTAGTAGTTACGCGCTTCGCGGGGCGCGGGTCGCGAGCACCCGCGCACGGGCCGTGTCCGCGTCGAGGCGCGGACCACCCGGAACGAAAGGTCGGACATGGCGCAAATCGCGGAAGGGGTGAATCTCAACCGATTCCTCGGGGGACCATCGGCGCAACCCCCAGCACGCTTCGCCGTCCCCCTTCTCAACAAGGACAAGGGCAAGTTTCTCGCTGATGGAGCACTCGCAGTACCCGTCCATGCGCTCGCGGAACGCCGCAACATGGCGGGGGGCGACGGCGTAGACCGTTCCGGGGCTGTTGCAGAGCATGAAGTAGTTGTTGTTCATATTGGCTTCCCGGACGGGGCTCGACCCTCCTTGGGGGGAGGGGAGCCCCGTTTCAACCCCTGCCACGGGGCCATCATCAGCGGGGATTCAGGCGACGAGGGTTGCGATGTCCTTCGCGCCGGGGAGGACGGTCTTGCCGCCCTCCGCGCCGTGGAAGGCGACCGACCCGGACTTGAGGCTGACCGCCTCGCCGGGAAGGAGCCGGAAGGTGCGGTAGCGAGCCGCCGGAAGGTCGAGCGACCGCTCCAGGTACGCCTTGGCGCGGGCGACCGCGCCGCGCTTGGAGGCGACCTTGTCGCCGTTCGCGCTGCGCTCGACCACCTTGGAGGCGATCGTCACCCCGGCGAGGTAGACGGTCCCGGCGACCGGGGCCTTGGGGTCAGAGGGCTGCCCCGCCCCGGTGTAGACCTTGCACCCCGGAACGAGGTCGCCGTCCACGGCCAGGGGCTCGTAGACGTGGGCGCTGGTGGACTCGTTGACGCCTGCGAGCGTCTGCTCGTAGGCGGTGAGGAGTCCCTTGCGCCCACGGCCCGTGCCGGTGCAGGCGTCGATGAGGTCGGTGGCGGTGATCGCCGCCCCGGTCTGCTCGCAGACGACGCCCTCAGCGGCCATCGCCGCGAGCGTGTCCGAGACGAAGCTGGGGCTCGCCATCGCCGCCTTGAGCGCGGCGGCGGAGCGGGCGACCATCCCCTCGTAGCTCACCCCCGTGAGGAGGGTGTACTCCATGAGGTGGTCGCCCTTGCGGACGCCGCCCTGAACCTCCCCGGCGAGCCGGGTGGCGAACGCGACGAAGCGGGGCGAACCGCCCGCCTCCGCCGCGAGGTTGAAGAGGTGGCAACCGACAACCGACGACTTGGCATTCGTGGACATGAAAACCTCCAAATGAAAGGGGCCAAATGAAAGGGCGAGGGGGATCATCCTCCCTCAGCCTAGTACCGAGCGGGCCGGTCAGAACTAACTGACAATCGACCGGCCAGAAACGAACACGCCCAGAGGACCGGTCCTCCGGGCGTCGGGCGGGCGCTGAGTCGCGGCTTCCTGTCGCTCTGACTCTCCTGGGCTGTTCCCGCCCTCTCAGCCTAGTACCGAGCGAGCCGGGGGAAACTAACCGAAAAAACGACGAAAGTTGTAAGTACCCGTAATCGTTACGCTTTTCGGTGATCGGTTCGGGCTTCGGTCGATTTCCGGTTAGTTCCGTTGTCCCCGTTCGGTACTAGGGCGAAAGGAGAGAGGTACATGAGCTGGCTGTATTACGATGAAGAGACGGGTGCGTACTCGTACCCGGAGTCCTCCGACGCGGAGAGCCGCGACCCGGAAAGCGACGACGCCTTCCCCGAGGGGTCCGATCCGGACGAGTCGGAAGACGTACCGGGTTCGGGCGAGGGCGAGCCGGTCGGTCCCGACGACCTCTCCGACGACGGCGACGCGCTCGCCTCCGTCGGTTGGGGCACCGACGAGGACTACGGGGACTACGGGGGCTACGACGGGGGGGACGAATGGTGACCCCGCCGCGCAATCGGCGGGTGCCCTACGTCGCCCCGCCCGCTCGACCCGTTCCGCGCAACGTGCGCCGGGGCGCGGAGCCCGCTCCCGTGCGGAGCTTCGCGTGGCGGGCGAGCCTCGTCGCCGCTCGCTGCGTCATCGTCGGCGCGTTCCACGCGCTCTGCATCCTGATGGACAACATCTAACCGAAGCGTAAGGAGGTTCGCGATGTGCATGTGCGGAGATACGGCTTGCTGGTCGTGCGGCCCCGCTCAGGGGTACGACCCTGCGATGCAGGCTGCGTGCGAGCGGCTTCTCGCGGAATTTCCCGCGCTCGCCGACGCGGACGAAGCGGCGGAGGGCGCGATCAGCATCGCGCTCGTTGAGAAGATCGTCGCGACGGACCGCGATGCCCGCGAGAGCGTGGCGAAGCTGGTCGAGCAGCGTCTCGCCGATCTCAATCTGAGTGAGGGCGACCGCAAGCGGGTCTCCAATCTCGTAAACGAGATCCGCACGGGCGAGATCCCGTGGGATCCCGAGGAGGACGAGCAGCATCGGCGCGACTACGCCGAGTGGTGCGCCGCCCGCGACCGGGAAGACCTCGCCTTCCAGATGGAGGCCCAGGCCTCCGAGGACGGACCTACTTCGGTAGGGTAAAGAGCACGCGGCGGTGCGGGCGATCCCCCCCCCAGCCCACCGCCGTACTTCCGAGCTGGCAGGAGCAAACGCCTCAACCGCACGGCGGGCCAGACAGCGGTGACACCCCGGAGAGACGGGGACTCAAGTTTAGTCCCGGTGAGGTGAGAACGATCGCCACGCAGTATGTGGCTATGGCACCGGGGTGGTAGTCGGAACAGCAATGCGATGTTGACGGTTCGCTCTGAATGGGGGCGGTCCCGAGTCGCGCCGAGTGTACCGGCGAAAGGCTAACCGGAAGGTGGCAAAGCCCGACCCGTGGATCTGCTAGCACGGGACTAAATCACCAACGCGCCCCCCGGAGCTTCGGCTCCGGGGGGCGTTTTCGCGTTTATTCCGCGCCGATACCGTGAGCCGTTCGCGCATCGCTAGTGCCATGACCGTCGAGGTTCGAGGAGCCATCATGGCGACCTCGCCCCGCGTCAAATCAGAACAAGCGAAGGGCGAGCGAGAGCTAGCCGAGATTCTAGGCGAGGTCGAGGCCGAGGCGCTCTTTGAGAACCGCCGGAAGCGCGACGGCGACAAGGCGCATATCACCATCGCCAATCCCGGCGACGCCAAGAAAGCCGTAGCTAACCTCGCCGCCCAAAAGAGCGTGTCGAAGGGCGAGGCCGAGCGCCAAATCAAGGAGCTATCCCTCGCCGGAGCCCCCGACAACTTCCGGGTCAAGGGCCTCGGCAAGGCTGAGTCCGGCGGCAAGGTCGCGTATTTCTTGGTCGTGGATTGGCCGGGGGGCCGAGAGTTTCGCAACATTATCGGCCTCGATGCGGGCGGGCAGGATTTTCATATCACGCTGGGGTTCGGTCCCGAGGGTGACGTACACGGGGTCCGTAAAGACCGTATTATGAACGCGAGCAAACTAGCCATGAAGCAAACATCCCTGCGTTCCAAGCTCATCCGTCTCGCCCGTGAGAACCCGTCGCTTCGGGAGAGTTTTCTCCCCCTCTTGAAGCAGGCCGCGACCGGAAACGCCGTCTTTGATGTCGCTCAAGAGCTTCGCGGCGAGCACGAGTTCGTCCAAGACGACAACGTGTTCTACTATGAGTACGAGAACCTCGTTGCCGAGGCCGTGAAAGACGCGATTCGCCGGTTTCAAGGCGCGGGGTTCTTGGACTTCGCCGAAGAGGACGGAGTTCTGATCGGCTCCCGTCCCGGCGGCATCGAAGTCGAGGCGTACTTCGACTCGTCGGAGGATGCGGGTCGCCCTTGGACCAGCGTCGATGTCGAGGTGTACGACCCGACGATGCGTTCAGCGGCGTGGGGCATGGGGCCGATGCCCCGGTCGAGCTACATCCCGAAGAACGAGCCGACGCTCGCCCGCGCTCCCGGACTTCCGGAGGGGCTAGAGGTCTACACCTACGAGAAGGCGAACGCTCGCGGCCAAGTCGTCTACTATGGCGTCGCGTTCGCGGGGAAGGCGCAAAAGCCTCTTTGGAACTATGCGTTCCGGGACGGCAACCAGCGTGACAAGCAAATCTCCGAGACGACCCGGAGCATCGAGTCGCAAATCAAGGCAAAGCAGCAACGCAGCGAGGAGCGCAAGCAGTTCACCCACGGGCTTCAAGTGGGGGACATTCTCTACTCGTCGTGGGGCTACGATCAGACTAACGTCAACTGGTACGAGGTCGTCGGCGTCCCGACTGAGAAGATGATCCTCGTGCGCGAGATTGAGGGTCGGACTCTCCGTTCTGACGGGTACGGGTCCGATGAGGTCATCCCCGCTCCCGGCAAGTACATCGGTCAGGTCCTGAAGAAGATCCCGACGGGTCGAGCCGGTCATATCTCCGTCAAGATCGACAACGTGCAAACGGCTTGGAAGTGGGACGGCAAGCCGCAACGCGAGACTTCCAGCGGGTACGGCCATTGAGCGAGCCTACTGAGCTTGCTTCGCACGGCGACGGGGATGACCCGCTCCGGCTCCAAGTCCGGGTGCTCGTCCTCGCCTGCTACTGGGCGAACCTACTCGACGCGGTGTTCACGGCGAACCATCTCGCCAACGGGGCCATCGAGTGGAACCTCATCATGCGGTTCCTTTGGACGACGCATCCCGTGCTCTACGCCACGGCGAAGTTCGCGTTCTTCCGGCTCGGCATGGAGTTCGTCGAGCGGTCCTACCCGGACCTACGGCACCGACGCAACGCCCTCGCCCTCGTTGTATTGGCGTTCACGCTCATCAACCTGTGGCACCTCGTGTCGGGCACTACTTGCGTGGCTTCTTGGAGTTGCCCGCCTGCGTGATGACCGAGTAGCTGAGCGGGGCTCTCCGACACTTTTTCGCGGGGGCGTAAGCTAGATACCGACCATGACCAACTCTACAGGAACGATTCAGACTCTCATCTTCAGCAAGCTCGACACGCTCCTCCGGGAGGTGCAGGGATTGTCCCGGCGGGTCGCCAAGCTAGAGACCCTCATCAACCTCGTACCCGTTCCGGAGGCTCCGCCGCCCTCGGAGGGGAAGAACCCCGAGCTGACCGCAGCGGGAACGCTGTTCGATACGGACTCGTTCCCATCGGACATCGGGGACAAGCTCGCCTACGCGACCGGATACCTCGCCGGACGGATGGGAATCCTCGCCGACAAGACGGCGCTCGATTTCGGTCCGCCCGAGTACCGGGACGGCTACGCGCTAGGTCAGAGCGTCGCCACGGGCGAGAGTGACCCGCCGTCCTGGGACAAGACCCTCTGATACCGACGGGCGACGCGAACGGGCGAGGGCGCTTCGGCGCTCTCGCTCAACTCGTCCCCCAACTCTAGGAGCAAGTCCCGTAGCGAGGCGCTACGGTGGTTTGCAGACTTGCCAAGCGCCTTCTTCAAGAACGTCTCCGGATCGAACGCGAGCACCTTCTCCCCGTCGAGAATCGCCGCCGTGAGATTCTGGTCTACCGAGCCCGTAGCGAGAAACCGGAAGATGATCTCCGGGTTGATGTACGCTTGGCGGGTCGTTGAGGCTGAATCATGCGAGAGGGCTGACTGGGCCTTCAGGATGGCCGCGTCGAGGGTCTTGACGATCTCCTCGGTGACCCGAGCCCGGAGGTCCGACTTCTTGAGCTTGGAGAAGCCCCGGATACGCCCATATAGGCCCGCCTGCTCCGAGCGGAGAGCCCCGAGCATTTCCTCGGTCGCCTTGAGCTTACGGAAATCCGTAGGGGCCAATCCGTCAAAGTGCTCCCGGAAGTAGCGTTGAAGGTCCGTGTAGTCGAAGGGCACGCCCTTCTTCGTCACGAAGACGTACTTCGACCCCGAAGACACGGCCCGTTGAACGTACTCGTTGAGTACACGGAGAATGTCCCCGTCGCTCAAGCTCGCCGTGTTGATCGAGCCCTTCTTGCCGACGAACTCTAGTTGGGCGAAGTTGTCGCGCACGAACTTGATGTGGCCGGGGCCGAGCGTGATCGCACCGAAGGTTTCGATCTCGACCTTCTCGCCGTTGACCGTCTTGAGAGCCGCGTTGCCCTCTTTGCCGGGACGGATACCCGTCTCCATCATAATCGCCGTGACAAGCGCCGCGAGACGAGTCAACTCGTCGCTCGACCGGAGGTCGGCTTTGACCTTCTTGACGATGGAGTTGTACTGAGCGACGAGCAAGTGCATCCGCTCGATTTTCTTACCGAGCGTGAGGTGCTCATTCTCAAAGCGGTCGGTGATCGCTTGGATCTCGCCGGACGGGTCTACCTCGACGACGATGTTCGTCGGTAGGAACTCCCGGATCTCGGCGGGGATAACCTCGCGGAGCGGGGCCTGGGCCTCGCTCATCACGATAGTTTGGAAGCCCTTGAAGGCTTGGTCCTGGACCTTCTTGAGGGTGTCCGCGAAGGACTCCCGGTAGATGAGATGGTCCCGTAGCGCGTACACGACGGCGTTGCGCCACGAGTAGACCGTCTCGCCTTGGTCCTCGCGCCCGACCCACTTGTCGAGGAACTCGTTGAGCCGAGAATCGAGCTTCACCGCCTTGACGAAAGCGCGTCCTCGCCGAGAGAGAGATTCTTTGTCTTTTCCGGGGAACTCAGCGAGGGCTACATCAGCGGCGGGCTTCAAGAACGGGAGAACCGCCTTTAGAGCTTTCGCGGCTCCGGCGACGTGCTTCTCCCGATCCTTCTCGTCTTGAAGGAAGCGGGCCGACTCATCCGTCGGACGACGAGCTACCCGTTCCATGTGCGATCAAAGTCCGCAGTTGGTCGCGTGATCCGGGCAGACGTTCTCCCGGAACCACTTGTTGTACCGGCGACGCTCCGCGCTCCCGTTCGCCCCCGCCGGAGGCGACTCCGGGTGGCTATTGTAGGGGATGCTGTCGTCCACGGGCTTCGGTCGATAGTTGGGTCCGCCCCAGGTACGGCCCGCCATCACATCAGCGTCCCACTCGGAGGTCAAGTCCTCGGCGAGGGTGTCTCTGTCGTCCTCGGCGGCTAGGAACGAAGTTGCCATGCGGTTCGCGACGGCCCGATCCCATGCAAGAATCTCGTCAACCGTCGGATCAACAAAAGCCTTCTTCCCGGCGGGAGCCTTGCTCGCGACGGGAGGCTTCTCAGCGACCTTCACGGGCGCGGACGGGTAGGAGTCGAGGATGAGGTCGCTGTGGGCGCACTTCGCCGCCTTCGCGTGCTTCTTGAGGAACGCTGCGCCGTCCTCTTGCTTCTCGCCGAACTTCGCCGCGAGGTCCGCCGCGAGGTGGCCCGCCGCTTGGTGGAGATTCGAGCAAGCGTTCATCGCGAGCTTCGCCGTCCGGTCCTTGAATCCATAGAGCCCCGACTTGGATGCAGCCGTCTTCGGGGCGGGACCCGGTCCGATGTCTTCCATCGCGTTGCGGAGCATCCTCGCGGTCTTGAAGCCGCGCTTCGCGTGCTCCTCTAGGAAGGGGGCCGTATCCGCGTCTGCCGTGTAAAGCTCCTTCGCGAGCTTCGTGGCGTACTTGGCGAGCTTGCCCGCCGCTCCGGTGCAAGACTTCTCCGCCGACTTCGTGAACCCGTAGAGGCCACCGGCGGCGGCGGCGGTCTTGTCCACCCCACCAAGGTTGCCGGATGATCGAATCAAATCTCTCGGCGAAACGCCCAAGAAAGTCCCATTGTCGAATTGCACATAGATCATTCCGCCCCCCGGTCCGGGCATGAACGTGCTCTTGCCAAAGGGAGTGAGGATCGCCACGGTCTCACCCTCAGTGCCATCTACAGGGAGATCCGTGCTGTACAGCATTCGTGAGGCGGGGTTTGCCTTCACAGACACACGAGTACCAGCAGGAATCGCCTTTGAGGGCAACTTGGCAGTCTTGAACTGGTCCGCGTGCTCCTCGTTCTGACGCTCCCACTCAGCGGCGTCCTCGGCGCTCATGTTCTTGGTCGGGTCAGCGGGCTTGCCCTTCTCAAACTTGGAGTCGCGAAGCATCTCCGCGAAAGCGTCCGTCGAGAGGAGTACCCGCGCTGCCGACTTCTTCATCTCGTCCATGACCTTCTTCACGGACTCGGGCGGGTTCTCGTTCATCTCCTTGAACTCGGGGCCGACGACCTCGGATACCTCGTCCACGGTCATCGACTTGCCCGCCGGGAACTTCGCCGTCGTGAGCATCCCCGCGTAGTCGTGGGCCGAAAGGAGTCGAGATTGTTGCGAGGCGCGCTTCGCGGCTTCCATAAGGCTCGCCTTACGGAGGAGCTTCGCGTACTTGAACGGAACGTCGCCCTTGCCCTTGAGGAGCTTCATAAGGAACGAGCGGTCTGAGAGGAGATCCCGGATCGGACCTACGTCGCCCTTGCCCTTGGCGAGCCAGCCCGCGATCATCGGGGTGAACTCTTTGACGACCCTGTTGAGATACGCCTGGTTCGGCATCCCCAGCGCCCGAGCGATCTCAGCCTCGTTCTTGTACTGGCCGGTCATCGCCATGTCGATGTACTGGAGCATCACCCGCGCCGCGCCGGTATCCGCGCCCTGGACCTTCGACCTCAGCCAAGCGAAGAATCCCTTGGAGATCGGATCGTTGGCGTTGTTGAAGATACCGTCGATGACCATCTCCCACTCGGTCTGGTCGAACCCGCCGACCGCGCCCGGATGGACGGTCTCCTCAATGAGAGCGGACTGCTCCCTTTCGAGCCTGCGGCGGTTGCTGATCACTCGGATGTAATCGACCGCCTCGTCGAGGACGAAGTTGATCGGGAGCCCGACAGCTTTCTTGGGCTCGATCTCCCCGCTCAGAATCTTCTCCGCGAGCGGTCCCGACTGGGCCTTGAGTCCGGCCCGCCAGAACGGCGGCTTCGTATCATCCGACATCGCCTCTGCCAGAATGTCGTCCGTTGACACGTCGCCAGAGAGCCGAGACATCACCGACTTGTAAACGGGGCGGTAGAAACCCGTCTCCGCGTCCGACCACCACGTCGGGCTCACGCTGGGGGACAGTTCCTTCGCCGTCTGCTCCAGAAACTTGAGCTGCGCGCCCTTGCTCGTCAGTCGGAGCGCGGCGTTCGCAGGTAGACCCGCGAATCCCGCAAGGTACTGAGCGCGGGCGAGGATGTCCATCCCCGTGAAGAGGGCCGAGGCAGCGAGGCGGAAATCGGAGGGGAGGTCGGTCATGAGGGTTCCGTCCGGAAGGTTCGGGGCGCACGTTCGCGAGCGCGATACTAACCCGTCCGTATCGAAAACCTAACGACGACGCTTTCGGAGAGAAATATCTAGACTTCTCCCGAAGCGTAAGGTAGGGTTGCCCTTGTCTCGACCCGACCCGAGCGGTCCCAGTCGAGACGAACCCCAAACGCTCAAGGGTCTGAGACCCCCGAGCCTCGCTAACGGAGCCTCCCAAATGTCCCACGAGACCGTCTCGTTTTCCGTTTCTGTTGATGAAGCCGTCGTCGCTCTCGGGGGAGAGCGTACCTGTAGCCCGCTCGGTCGGGCGCTCCTCGCGGTCCGCGACGAGGAGGCGACTCGCCCCAACCTCACGGCGGGCTGGCTCAGGACACACGGCGTCCGTATCCGGGCGATGCTCGTGGGGTTCCTGACGACGAAGCTCTCGACAAGCCGCCGGATGGATCTCATCGAGGACCACGTTCAAACATTCCTGTGTCGGCTGGTCGAGCGCGATACGCTCCGCGAGTACCTCATCGAAGGCAAGGAGCCCGCCTCCTCGGTCCTGCGGATCTGGCTGGTCCAGAGCGCCGCGACGGAGATGCGCGGGTGGGGCGTGGACGCGAGCCTCCGGGTTTCGCGGGGCGCGAAAACCAACCGCGACCGTCTCGTGGACGCGGGCAAGAAGGAACCCGCCCCCGTCGTCCACGCGAGCCCCGTGAAGGAAATCGTGTCCGTCTCGGAGTCGGGGGACGTGTCTACGGACCTCTCGGACGTGAAGTCGTCGCCGGAGGAGGCGATGGCCGACCGTCAGATGATCGAAATCTACCGGCGTCGAATCCTGGAGAAGCTCAACGACCGCCACGCGGCGGTGTTCGACTCGCTCCTGGAGGGGGCGAAGCGCCGCGAGGTCGCCGCCGAGCACGGGCTCACGACGAATCAGGTCACGGCGATGCTCGACCGGATCCGAGAGGTCGTGATCGACGCCTGATCACCCGTTGCGACGGAAAAGGCGATCGGCCTTCTCCTTCTCTTCGCGGATGTCGTCGAGGGCCTTTTGACCGCCCTTCGTCTTCTTGGCGTTCGGAAGCGCGTCCCGCTCCAGGTCGATGAACTCTTGGATCGTGTTCCGGTAGTCCTCATCGACGTATCGCTCGCGCTTGTGCGTCTCTAGGGCGCTCCGAGCGTAGTCTTGTAGTACCCCCGCCTCCTTCAAGAGAGGGAGGAGGTGAACCCGCAACTCAGGATTCGCGTGGGCGAGGCGGATTACCTTGGATCGAAGGGTCATGTCAACCTGCTAGTTGTTCCGCGACCATATCCACGACGAGATTTTTCCGCATACCCGCCGCCGCGATCAGTTCCGCGACGCCGTACTGGTAGAGGAATCCGAGCGCGAGATCCCTCGCTACATCGGAAACGTCGCTTCCAGGGTTATCCGACATCCAGTCCTTGCGAGCGTCCTTCGCCCAGGCCTTCATTAGGGCGTCGAGCTTCTTCCTAGCGACGGCGAGCGAAGGTCCCTGGGGGGCCTCAGGAGCGGGCGTAGTCACGACCTTGCGAATCGTTCCGCGACGCTTTAGCTCTTTGAGAGCTTGGTCGGGGAACCGGGGAGACTCTCCCGCCAGGAGGGAGGTCATAATCCGGTCCCGAAGGTTCTTCGGAACGTCGGAGACGATCATGATCGCAGCGATGTCCTGAGCGATCCCAGACCAAAGCGTGCCTGTTCGGTCGCGAAACTTCACCTCGGTCCTCGGATACGCGGCTTCCTTCAAGAGAGGGAGGAGCGCCGGACGGAGGTCGGGACGAGCGTAAGCGAGGCGGATTACCCTGGAGCGTAGGTCGGACATTCTATCCTCATCCCAGGTAGGCGATAGCTTCAACTCCCGTCTCTAGCGTGTCCCAAAAGAACGCCAAAGCCGTGTTCTCGACCGAGGTGGGCGAGAACGGGTCGTTTTGATTCGTGAGGGCGAGCCGGACGTTTAGCCGCCCCTTCGGTTGTTTGAGCTGGAACGAGTTGATTACCTCGTCCCACTCTAGGCCGTGTTCCGAGAGGGCGTTGTTAGCCCGCGAGAGAGCCTCGCCCGGAGTACGGAACCGGGTGTTGCCGTCGAGCCCCGCCTTGATGAGCGTCCGGTTGACGAGCGACTTCACCTTGGAATCGAGGCGGGCGTCCGCCGCCGCTAGATAGCGGGAGGCGACGCGCAATACAGAGCCGGGATGGGTCATGTCTCAGCCTCGTCGCCGAGCGAGGTGGATCGGGTTCGCCTCGGGGCCGTGATGAAGGTCATCCCCGTGGGACTCGTGCATCGCCCAACCCGCTACCGCCTTGAGGTGGTCGGCGGCGGAGTTGATCTTCGACTCGGCCCAATCCGGGAGGAGCATACCGTGGGGGATCCCCTCGTAGAGCATCTCGCTCATCCGGTGGAGCAGAAACAGGTTCTGCTTCGTCATGTAGTTGCCGTCCGACCCCGCGCTCACCCCCGTCTCGGCGAGGCGAGTCGGAAGTTGGTTGATCGCTTGGTCGGGATCCATCTCCGGGTTCGCCGTCATGAAGGCGGCGGCGACTCGGTCCGCGCTGCGGGCGACTCGATGGTATCCTGATTGGAGATTCTTTAGCAGCTTCTGTTGACCTCTCGGGGAGATGGAACGCCAGATCTTCCTATTCTTCTCATAAAAGTCTGCGTCGCTCAGCTCCTCATCGCCCGAGAAGCTAGTCGGAGATTCATACCTTAGCTGTCCGATGTAGGAGTCGAGCATCGCGTCAGACATCTCAGAGAACACCGCCGGAACGTCGCCTACCTTCTTCGTCGCCGTGAAAGTCACGAGCGCGGACCAAGAGGCGAAGAGACGGTTCCTGGGGGTCATCTCCGGGTTACGGATCCTGACGTTGGTCACTTTCGCGTTAGCGATGTTCTCCCAGTCATCTTGTTCTCTTTGGAATACCTGCGAACTTAGCCAGCTATCCCCAGTTAGGGGATCCTCATAGCGATCCGCGATTTCTTTCTCGATTGCGGGTTCAAGCCTCTTCAAGGTCTTTCGGAAAAAGTTGAAAACATCTGGAGCGGCTTGGGGATTGTCCCTCATGTAAATCTGAACTTCATCCAAGTTGCGGTCTGGGAATTCAATTCCGGCACGGTGGCTCTCGATAACCGCGCTGATAATCATCTCGCTGCCCCTTCCAGGACGGACGGAGAAATTATCAGCTTTCGCGCCTGAAAATTCAACCCAAATCAACCTTTTACGGTAGTCTTTCTGCTGAGATCGCAGGAAGAGGGCTTCGAGGTCAGAATCATTCGATAGACGGTACATTAGGGTCCCTCATTCCGTTTCGCTGAGGCACTCGGCTTGTCGGTAGGTCACGGAGGTGCCCCAATCACGCGCAGTGGGAGAGTTGCTTACGGACGTAGTTCTTAATCGCCGTCAGCTCCTTGCGGAGCTTGTTGTGATCGAGATCCGGGGCGCGACCGGGGGAGGTACGGGCCATGCCCATGAGCCCCTGGATACGGTTCATCGGCGTAGCGAGAGCCTTGGCGAGGAGGTCTCCCATGCTCCGGTTCGTCTCTACGTCGAGAGCCTCGGGGTTCCGCATGAGGCCCCCGATAATACGGTCTGCCGCCTGGAGGTCGGCGAGGAGGTCGGCGAGGTCGCTATCCTCCGAGAGCGTCTCCAGCGCTCCGTCGATCTTCTCCATGAGGTCGCGGAGCGACGGGATACAGCGAGTAGCCGATTGCGTGCCCCACCCGAAGCCGACCGTGCGGGTCAGGCCCACGGGGTACTGGCCGAGCGGGAGCGTCTCGCCGGACGCCGGGGAAACGTGCATCTTCCGGTTGAAGGCGTCCTTGTAGCCCTTGCCGGTCTTCTCGCGGTAAGTCTTGGAGAGCGACTTCTGGGCGTCCGCGAGCGAGTAGAACGTCTCGATCCTCTCGTCGCCCCGGCCCGTGTCCCCGCGATCCGTGAGCGCGCCCCAACGCTTCTTGAGCGTGAACATCCCGCCCTCGGGCTTGATGATCATCTCGTAATACTTGGAGTGATTCTTGGCCGAGTCGATGAAGTACATCATCGCGCCCATCCCCTCAGCGACGGCGCGGGAGTTCAGCCCTTCGCGCTCTAGCTGGGGCTTGTGGGCGAGCTTGACCTGGAGGCTCGCGAGGCGAACGTCCCCGTCCGGTACGAGAAGCGGGAGAATCTCCGCCCGGAGCGCGGGGTTCGCATGGGCGAGCCGAATGAGATTGGAACGAAGGTCGGACGAGGCCATCTTGGATTCTCCTGCGGTGCCGTAGTCGGGGCGGGTCATGAGGGGTTGGGCGAGGGTCGGCTCTTCGGCGTAGCGGTCCGCCGACCAATTCTGCTTGTGCTTCGGGGGCTTACCGCCGCGCCCCTTCGCTGAGTCGTAGTCGCGGGTGTGGTGTTTGCCCGCTCCGTGACCGGGAAGTCCGGCGAAGCCCTGCTCCTTGCGGGCGAGCCAGTTGGCGCGGGCGACCGCGTCTTGGACGGAGGGCTTCTTCTTTCCGGCTTGGGAGTCCATGCGCGTAGCCTACGGGTTCAAGATACTAGATAAAGACCGCGAGCGAACGCGACCGTTTAACCATTTTGCTCCGTCCTCAAGCTCTCGCCGGATTCGGTAACGAGATCCTCGTCGTCCTCCGTCACGAACCTGTTGGGGTCTTGCGGGGTGGGATACGTCTTTCCGAATTGAAGGGGCATCGTAGTTACCTCTTAGTTACCGGAGGTCGATAGAAGGAACCTTGAGCTTCACCGGAACCAAGCTCGCTCTAGGGCGGTGAGTACCCGTCGGCTCGCCATGACCTGACGACCGTCGGGGGTGATCTCCCGCTCGATGGCGAGAGCCGGACGCCGGACGAGGTAGTTCGGCCACTTCTCAGACCACTTGCCGTAGAACTCCGACTTCGGCACGACGCGGACGGTTTGCTCCGGGTCGGGGCAGTTCGGATCGGCGACGTGGACGTTCTCGTCGGCATCTACGTCAAAGACGCACGAGGCGTGGGACCAATCCCGGCCCTCCGGGTTCCACGCGATGAGGACGGGTACCCCCCGGTCGGTCCACGCCTTGAGTTGGCTGAGCGTACAAGGGCTCACGAGCGTCGCCCGCATCCCCCAATGCTGGGCGCACGCGATAGCCTGCTCCCACGTCGCCCCCTGCATGGGCTTACAACCCATGACCCGATTGACTTCGTCCTCATCGCACTCGAGGCCGTTCGCACCGAGCGCCATCGACATCGACGCGGCCATGCACGAAAACTGAGTGCGTTGCCGGATGGGGATGATGGGAGCTTTCGCGATCTTGTTCATGGTCAGTATTTCCCGACGCCCTTCGGATCCCATTGGGGAGGCACCGTCTTACCGTCGCGCCACACCTTCTCGGGCTGGGTCTTCAAGCCGAGTTGGGCGACGGCATAGTCGAGCACGACGTGCTTCCAAATGCCGTAGCCGGGGTCGGACGGCTTTTGGCCGTTCGATTGCCGGTGCGCCCACACATATTGGAGGGGCGAGCCGAGCTTCAGGCCCTCTTCATAGAGGTACTTGAGCGCCGCCCGGAACGTCTCGATGGCGAGGTCATCGAGCGGGGTCGCCCCTCCGCCCCAAGTAGACTGCTCATCCTCGCGCTTCGGCGTAGTAGGATCGTCGGGCAAGCCGGGGTACTTCCCCTCGCACTCCAGCCCGTAGGTGAACTCATTGAGCGCGTTGCCGTGGTAGACGTACCAAGGGAGCGGGAACGCCGTCACGAACGTCCCGTCCCGGAACGCGAGCGCGTGGCACGGCACGTTGAGTGCTCGACGATTACGACGGTTGATGTCATTCGACGGGCCGAATACGCAAGCCGTCTGATGGATACCGATGCCGGTGACGATCTTCGGGTCGCGGACGATGACCTTTCCACGGGCGGTCTTGACGATGTTCGCGGGCTTCCCGTTCGCCATCGTCTTCGGCGGCGGGGGGTTCTTTTGTTCAGCGCACAGGTCGATATGCTTGATGGTCATGTGCGTCTCCCGGTCAGGCCGTCCTCGTCGTGAGCGAGGCGGTCCAGTTCCAATCGGCGGTGACGATAGCGGTGATAACCTCATTGGGCGTCGAGTAACTCGCGTTCCGGCCCATGAGCGCCCGGTCGCTCGCCGCCGGATACGCCACCGCGTCCATCGCCGTCGAGTACCCGCCCCGGAAGGTCGTGACGCCGAGGGTGTTCCCCGCCGCGTAGAACGTAGCCGAGCCGGGAGCGAACGGACCCGCCGTGCCCTCTAGAGAGAAAGCGCCCTTGGTGCCGATGGGAGCGCCGCCGTGGGTTCCCGAGACGGTGTTACCGAGCAGCGCGACGTAACTGAAGAAGTCGAGCAGGCTCGCCTTGTCTACCGAGAAGGCGACGAAGGCGTCCGTCTCGTTGACGTTGCACCCGTCTACCACCAGCGAGAGAAGGGTCGCCGACTCGCTGAACGACTCACAAGAGACGAGCTGGTACGTCATGGTCTCCCCCAACAGGAGGGTCACGTCCTTCACCCGGAGGTAGCCTCCGAGGAGATTCGCGCCGCCCGTAGCCCGGATAGAGAGCACCCGCCCATTCGATACTCCTTGGGAGATTTGTGTATCGGCGAGGATGCCCTGCCCGTTGCTTCGGGACACGACGACCAAGTACGCATCGTTCGCAGCAGGACCGACGTAGGCGAGTTCGCAGTTCGCAATCTGCCAACCGTCGCTTTGGAGGACAACCCCTAGCTCGACCGTCTCGACCCGCACCGCCTCTAGGTAGTGGCCAGAGGAACCCGCCCCCGCTGAGATTGTTACGGCGTTCTCGACGCCCGTGTTGATCGTGCGGCGCTGTTGGACGGTGAAGTCCCGTAGAACGACGTTGTTCGCGGAGACGTTGAACACGGTCACGGGGTCGGCTCCGGTCGCCGCCGTTTGGAACACCGTCGAACCGATACCCGCGCCGTCGATGGTGACTTGCTTCGTGACCGAGATCGTCGCTCCGACCAAGAACGTCTGCGCCGAAACGAGGAGCCGGTCGCCGTTCACGACGGCGGGAGAGGCGAGGGCCGTCGCCACGTCCGGGTAGGTTTCTCCGCCGAGCGTGCCGACCGTGTAGGTGATCCCCAACGGGGGCGGGGGAGGGATCGGGTCTAGGAGCGCCGGACCGACCGCCGTGTTGCCCGTGACCCGAAGAAGTAGATTGCCACCCGAGATCGCGAACCCCGCATCGAGCGTCGGGTCGCTCTCGTGCGACCACAAAGTGGTAGTCGCTCCGACTTGAGACAAACCCCCATTCTCTAGGTAGGTAGCGACCAACCCGTAGGACGCCGCGCCGGGGTCGCTCGTCTTACGGGCGGTGACCCGAGCCTCTAGGGTCGTGACGGAGTTGAGGGCGGGCGTCACCGAGATGATCGTCGTCGGCGTCGCGTCGGTCGTAGACACCGCGCCGGTCAATCCTCCGGGCGGGGGAATCGGAGCCCATTGAGCCCCGTCCCAAGCGAGTACATCCTGAGCCGCCGGAAGCGAAGCCGAGACGGGTTGCCCTTGTAGCGCGGTGACGGTTGCTGCGGCGCTACCCGGACCCGTCGCGGTCACGTCCCCAGTGAGATCGGTGATGCCCGTGACGGCGGGAGCCGAGCTTACCCAAGCGAGCCCGTCCCACGTCAGGACATCGCCGGGAGCCGCGCCCGGATCGAGGGAAATATCCGGGGTCGCTCCCCCTGAGCTAGAGAGGGGCGAGCTAGCCGTGACGGTCGTGACCGGGACCGGAGGGACCGCGTAGATCCACGCTTGCCCGTCCCAAGTGATGACTTCCCCCGCCGCCCCGCCGGGGGTCAGGGAGATGTCCGGGGTCCCCCCTCCCGACGAAGCGAGAGGGAGGCTCGCCGTGACGCCCGCGACCGCACCTCCCCCACCGGGAGCGGGAACCCATTGGCTCCCGTTCCAAGTGAGTACGTCCCCGAGATTCGGCGTGCCGTTCGACTCGGGGCCGATAGCGCCGATCTGGAATCGAACGCTTGCAGCGTCGGCTCCGACGGGGAAGATGAAGCGTTGGGTCACGAGGCCCTACCTCAAGGAAGCGGAATGAACTTCGCGTCGTCCGGTACGGGGGTAGGTAGGGGCGGGGGAGGGGGAGGGGGCATTTGCGTAACGAGGTTCATAGGAGGCTCCTCAAACGGCGGCTCCCGCCGCGTTGATCCATCCGGTGCCGTTCCACCAGATTGGAAGTCCGAGGGTCGTGTCGAAGAAGGTCCGACCCGCATCCCCTGCGACGAGTCCGGCGGGCCGAGATCCGGTCGCTCCCGTTTGCCACTTGTGGAGGAGCGGCGTGGAGGCAGCGTCGATTTGACGGGCGTTGAGTGAGATTTGACCGCGCGTACCTGTGCCCGTAGGAACGCCCGTGGTGAGGGCTAGGTTTCCGCTGTTGCCGTTTGCCGTGGTCCCCGAAGCGACATCGACGTTCCCGCTCGTGCCGGTCCCCGTCGCGTTGGCCGTCCTCATGTCGAGGACGCCTCCGTTCACATTGGTTCGGATGCCGTATTGATCGGGTTGTAGGAACACTCCGTATCCCGCAGCACTTCCTGCCGGGTCGTAGGAGGAGTCAACGGTGCCGACGTAGAGGTCCGTGCCT
>Ga0172376_10002903_pt1 | contig 20662 bp, 13 predicted proteins | sample Lak35m_FD_121114 | JGI IMG/M metagenome (GOLD analysis project Ga0172376, IMG submission 121114) | Freshwater microbial communities from Kabuno Bay, South-Kivu, Congo - kab_092012_35m | ecosystem: Environmental > Aquatic > Freshwater > Lake | place: Democratic Republic of the Congo: South-Kivu... | reverse complement strand
CGGGTTCTTGACTGAGCATTTCACGCTGAAGTCGCTCAGTGCTTCAGACCGCCTGCAGTTCAATGAGCCCGATCGCCAAATTCCCGGACGGCAACGACCGCGTTTGACGAAAGTCGAAGCCGAGTCCGTCGCGCAGCAAGTCGTGAAGTCAGAGGCTGACTTGCAAAAGGTGCTGACAGCTGCGGAATCGCTCGTCGGACGTCGCGAGTTAGGAGTGAAGTCAACGTGCGCGAAGTGTCACTTGCCGGAAATGCTTTCGAAGTCAGTCGAAGCTGCGGCAAGTTGGTCGATCGCGAAGCCAGCCATTCCGGCGCGCTGGCAAGCACACTCGGTCTTCAGTCACAAAGGCCATCAGATGTTGAATTGTGCCGAGTGTCACGGGCTTGCTGACCAAGCCGCAAACTCCGATCGCACTGAACTGCCTCAACCGGGCGTCTTTCACAGCAAAGACACAGGGGATGTGTTGCTCCCTGGAATCAACCTATGCCGAAAGTGTCACTCTGATGCGCCTGCTATTGCGACAGGCGGATTGGGTTCTCGGACCTTGGGCGCTCGCAGTGGATGTGTCGAATGTCACGACTACCACAGTCACAGCCAGCCGAGCTTTATCGGTCATAAGAATCCCGTCTTTGGGACGAGTGAAGTGCCGCTTAGGGCGCTGTTGAAAGGACGATCTAACGATGATGCGAAAGCAGATAGTCGATGAGTGGGCCAGCCGGCGGCTGAGTCGACTGACATTGCGCGTCGTCAAGCGACTCATTGGCCACGTTACCTCGCAGCGACGGTAGATTGATCCACATTCTTAAGAGACTCCCCTATGAGTCGATTCCGCATTCAACTTCCAATCGCAGTGGCCAGTCTGTTGGCCGGGATCGCGGTATGCTGCGGGTTTGAACCTGGTCGCGATGTGGTTGTGCCGACTCCGCCTCCGGCGCAAACCAAGCTCAAGCTGCCGCAGAGTTTTATCGGGACATCGTCTTGCACCGCTTCCAGTTGTCATGGCGGTAATCCTGCGAAGCAGATCACCGGTAGTGAGCACACGGTTTGGCTGCAGGAAGATATGCATGCCAATGCTTTCAACGTGCTTTTCAACGAGACGTCGCAGCGGATGGCCAAACTGCTCAATCTCGAAAAGCCCGCCCATGAGTCGCCGCTGTGCTTGAATTGTCATGGCCCCGTTGCGGATGCACCCTTTCCGACGTCGTTGTCAGCTCAGCATGCGTCGATCGCGATCGACGGAGTGAGTTGCGAGGCCTGTCATGGCGCGGCTTCGAAATGGTTGGGGCCGCATGTGCGCGCGGATTGGAAAGCGAAGTCGGTTGAGCAAAAAGCCGAGTTCGGTTTCCGTGATACCAAAGACTTTTGGCAGCGCGCGAAACTATGTGCTGACTGTCATGTCGGAGCGGCGGGTCGTGACGTGAATCACGATCTCTATGCTGCTGGGCATCCGCGCCTGTTCTTTGAGCTATCGGCCTTTCAAGCGATGATGCCGACTCACTGGGACAAGCATGCCGATCGGGCTCGTGCTGCGGGAGTGGGTCAAGTCTCGAAAGGCGCCGTCGTTGAACGCTCGCCTTTGGATGCTCAGTTGTGGGCGATCGGACAAGTGGCTTCGGCGGAAGCGGCGCTCGACTTGCTGATTCATCGCGCCAAGACATCGGACGCAGTGACTGATCGAGCGAGCGAAAAATACCCGTCGGGCAATGCCGTTGCCTCTTGGCCGGAGTTGGCTGAGACCGCGTGTTTTGCTTGTCATCACGACTTGGCATCGCCGAGTTGGCGGCAGGCGCGGGGCTACAGTCATCGTAAACCGGGTGCGTATCCGTGGGGGACATGGTTGTTCCCGCTCGTGCCTCAGGTTTCATCGCTGAGTTCTAATCGGATCAGTAGCAGCGACGGGGCGCTCGCGGCATTAAGCACTGAGATGTCAAAACCATTACCAGGTCGCAAAGCAGTGATCGGTCATGCAGAAGCGTTGCAGACTCGTCTCAACACGTTGGGTCAAGAGTTGAATACGAAATCGCTCTCGTTAGATGCCGTCTCGGGTATGTTCGTCAAAGTGGCGACGGATGGTGCGGCGCTCTCAAACCAATCTTGGGATGAGGCGACGCAGGTCTATCTGGGATTGGTGGCGCTGAATCGCGCCCATCAAGATTTGAACGGGAAGACGGGATCAGCGAGCGATACCGCAATCCTATCGCTACGTGATGTGCTGAAGTTTGAGCCGGGCTACGACAGTCCGCTTAAGTACCTCAAGCAGTCGGATACGAATCTGGAAGACAAGCTGAAGCAGATTCGTTTGGGGTTTGAGGGGCAGTGAGTGAGTTGGTGTTTGGTATTCTGTGTTTGTGGCCAACGGGATTCGTTCCCGAGGAACGTGCCCGAGTCTTCGTGTGGGTGTCCTGCCCGTGCCGAATTCGCCTTGGCAAACAACTCGGAACCACAAATCAGGCAGTACGGACTGGCAGTCCATGCGACTCCGTCAAGCTCCTAGCTGAGCCGGGGAACGAGTGAATGACGACAAGAGTGAGGACAACGATGACGTTCAATTGGCGCTGGTTGTGTGGAATAGCTCTCGGGATCGGGCTGGCTTCGGCGAGTGTGCAGGCTCAGGACAAGCAGCCGCAGTATCTCGGAGTTGCGACGTGCGTCGCTTGCCATAACCAATCGTTGCAAGCCGGTGCTCCATCGTCGTTGTCGGCACTGGCTCAGAACCGCGAGCTGTGCGCGCTCGATGAAGTGAAGGCGTTTGAGTCTCAAGACAAGCACATCAAAGCCTTCGAACTGCTGAAAGGTGAACTCGGGCAGAAGATGGAAAAGCTGCTCGGTTACAAAGTCACCGAAGACAAACGTTGCTTGGCGTGCCATTCGAACTGGCAATGGAAGAAAGGTTTCGACAAGCCGGAGTTGTTCGAGTTCGGCGTCACGTGCGAGTCCTGTCATGGGCCGGCTTCAAAGTGGAAAGATCCGCATGACAAGCTCGACTGGCGTAAGGTCAAACCCGAGGACAAGGAGCAGGACTCCGGTTTCATCGATGTCCGCAATCCGATCCGTCGTGCGAAACAATGTTTCTCCTGTCACATTGGCAATCTGAGCGAAGGTAAAGTTGTTACTCACGAGATGTACGCCGCCGGGCATCCGCCACTGCCGAGCATCGAAATTGAGACGTTCGTGTCGCAGATGCCCTCCCATTGGCGAACGGTGCGTGAACGCGGTGAGTTTACGAATCAGAAAGAGTTCTTCGCTGCGAACTTCCCTGATCAGAAAGATCCGCAACTCGATCTGCCGCGTACGAAGTCAACGTTGATCGGCGGAGTCATGGCGCTGCGCGAGTCACTTAATCTGTTCGGTGAGCAAGCCATCGATCAGCAAGAAAACTCGGTTTGGCCGGAGTTAGCAGTCTTCGATTGTGCGGCCTGCCATCACGATTTGAGGTCGAAGAGCTGGCGCCGAGAACGCGGCTACGGCAAGTCGATTCCTGGTCGTCCTCAGTTCTTCGCGTGGCCGACCGCGCTAGTGAAAGTCGCCGTGCGTCATCGAGCTGGTGACGACGATGCGAAATTCCACACGGCATGGGCCGAGTTCGATGCCAACTTTGAAAAGCTTCGCCGAGTGCTCGACAAGCAACCGTTCGGTGTGGCTGCTGAGATTCGGGCAGTGACACATGGAGTGGATGGCAAGGGTGGACTTGTGGCATGGCTCGATCAATTGGCCGACGAGATCTTCAAGAGCCCGGTGCGAGATGTCGAAGCCAAGCGTGCGTTAAAGGCAGTTCTGGCGCTTGATACGCGAGACTATCCCGATTTCCACTCGGCGCGGCAGACCTTGTGGGCCTTCCGCACAATCCAATCCGAACTGCAAGTCGAGTATCCGAAATTCAAACCGCGTGCCGACGGTGAGACTCTGAAAGCGTCGCAAGAGCGGGCGTTGCAAAACCTGGCCCAGTTCCGTGAGTGGGAGGCGGGCCCCAAGATTGATTCGTTCCGCAAGACCGATGAATGGTTCGCGAAGTATGAATTCGCAAGCAAGCTGTGGCTAAAGCTGCCGGCCGGAGTGGACTATGTCATCGCCGCACAACTGCCAGACGCACTCGATGCGGCGGCTGATTACGACCCCGACTGGTTCAAGGCTCAGTTGGCAAAGTTCGCAAAAGAGCGACCACAAGAGTAACCCGTCCGCAGGTGCGCATGTCAGAAAGTGATGGCCCGGCAGTTGCCCTGTCGGGCCTTTTCTTTTGTTCGATGGCTGTCACGATGCGGCTCGTTTGGAACCGGTTTCAGTTCGAGAATTCATGAGATGATCAAGATCGTTGACTACGGCATGGGCAACCTTCGCAGTGTGCAGAAGGCGTTTGAGAAGTTGGGCGCGCCGGCGGAGGTCGTCACTCATTCCCATCAAATTCAGGATGCCGACAAATTGGTGCTCCCCGGCGTTGGAGCGTTTCGTGATGCAATCGCGGAACTCAAACGCAAAGACTTCGTGCAACCGCTTCGCGATTATGTCGACTCCGGCAAGCCATTCCTGGGGATCTGTCTGGGGCTCCAATTGCTGTTTGATGTCAGTTACGAAGATGGTGAGTGGGAAGGACTCGGGATAGTGCCGGGTAAAGTGGTGCGGTTTGAGGATCAACCGGATCTGAAGATTCCGCATATGGGTTGGAATTCGTTGGAGATCGCGCGATCGGTTCCACTGTTGGATGGGATCACGAATGGCTCGTTCGTGTATTTCGTTCATAGCTACTATGTGGTGCCGCAAGACGAATCGGTCGTCATTGCTCGCACCGAGCATGGTGTGAGGTTCACGTCGGCGATCTCTCGCGGAAATCTCAACGCGACTCAGTTTCATCCCGAGAAGAGTCAGAAGGTTGGGATGGCGTTGCTCAAGAACTTCATCGAGCGGGTCTAGTTCGAATTGCGAGGCCATCTTGATGCAACTTGATGAGCACGCGACGTCAGAGATTCGCCGCCATATCAGTGTGATCGTTGCTGCAGTGTTTGTGTTGATCTTGGCGACATCGCTGGTTGTGCGGAGTGACGAGCGAGTTGCCCTGCGTTGGTGGCCGTCATGGCCGGCGCCGGAGACATGTTTGAGCCGGACTTGGCTACAGATCGATTGCCCGGCCTGCGGACTGACGCGGAGTTTTGTCCTGCTGGCTGCCGGGGAGTTTGCGGAGTCTGTTCAGCGACACCGAGTGGGATGGCTGATGGTGCTATTTGTGGTCTGGCAGATTCCTTACAGGTTGTTGCGAGTGCGAACGATTGTGAAGACGGGTATGACTCGGCTGACGACACGGTGGCCACAGCGTTGCACATTTGCCGCTACGGCTATCCTGGTCGTCAATTGGATCGGCAAACTCTGCGGTTGGTGAGCATGTTGAGCACACGTGAAGGCTTGCTTGGGGTGGCTCCTGACGTGGTGGAACTGCTGCGAATGGCAAAGTCGCTCGCAAGAAATTGCCTGTCCTGACCGATCAGGCTGTTGACAGATCAAAGTTCCCAAGTTGAACTGCTCTCTGTCTGCTCCCGCCTGAATGTCCTACCTTCTCGCCCCGACGCCGCAGCCCAAATAAAAGCACTGTGCCGCGCATCATGGAGCGGTGCCTGCCGTCTGAATCACCTTTAGCCGCTTTCTCTCCCCGCTTCCCATTGAAGGATTTCGTATGTCGCTGACTGGCAAAGATGTCGTCACTTGGAATGAAGATCCCGCTCATTTCAGCCGTCCGTCTCGTCGCGATTTCATCCGCGTCGGGGTCTGCGGAGCTTTGGGGCTGACTTTGGGAGACATGCTCAAGCTCGAATCACGAGCCGAGCAGAAGTTCTATGAGACCAAAGAAGGGCAAGCGAAAGCCATCATTCATGTCGTTTTGCCCGGAGGTATGGCGCATCAGGAGTCGCTGGATCCAAAACCAGAAGCACCGCTTGAGTACCGAGGTCCCTTCGGTGTCGCGAAGACGAACGTGAAGGGCGTCGTCCTCAACGAGAACTTCAGTCAGCTCGCCAAAATCACCGACAAGCTGACCATCGTCCGCTCGATCGCCGGTAAAGAAGCCGATCACGGCCGCGCGAGCTATGCGATGTATACGGGCTATCGAAAGAGCCCCGCGATCGAGCATCCGGCAATGGGCTCGGTCATTTCGCACGAACTTGGTTCGAAGCACAACATGCCCCCCTATGTCGCGGTTCCGAACGCGACTGAGTACGGCGGCACGGGCTATCTCGCTTCTCAGTTTGGACCGTTCGGCATCGGCAGCGATCCGGGTCGCTCGGGCTATCAAGTCCGCGATCTCATGTTGCCCGCAGGCGTCGACGATCAACGCTTCACGAAGCGTCAGAAGATTCGCGACGTCGTCGACGATCACTTTCGCAAGTTGGCCAGTAAGGCCGAAGCACTCGGAGCGATGGACGAGTTCTATCACCGGGCTTACGCGATGATCTCGTCGCCCGCTGCTCGTGATGCGTTCGACATCAATAAGGAAGACGGCAAAACGGTTTCGCTCTACGGCGACAACGAAGCTGGCAAACGAATGCTGTTGGCTCGTCGGCTCGTCGAAGCGGGTGTCAGATTTGTTACCGTCACTTACGGCGGCTGGGATCATCACGCTGGCATTGAGAACGCGATGCGTCGTCAAGCTCCGACGCTCGATCAAGCACTCGCCGGGTTGGTCCGCGACCTCGATCAACGCGGCATGCTCGATAGCACGATCGTCATGCTGACGAGCGAGTTCGGACGCACTCCGAAGATCAATGCGACGGCCGGTCGCGATCACTACCCGCGCGTGTACTCGATGCTGATGGCCGGCGGCGGACTCAAGAAGGGTCTCGTCTACGGTTCGTCGAACAGCACCGCGAGCGAGCCGGAAGAGAACCCCGTCCGCATCGAAGACGTGCTCTCGACCGTCTATCACCAAATCGGCATTAACTCGGATAAGGAGTTGATGGCGCCCGGTGCTCGCCCGATCGAAATCATCGACGGCGGCGAAGTGGTGAAAGACTTGCTGGCCTAGTTGGCGCTGCAACTGATTGCGAAACGCCAGCGATGGATTCGCCGACCGGCGTTCTGTCGCTGGCGTTTCTTTTTTGGAGTGCGGCGATTCATCGCCGCTTTGCCTTTGTCGCGGAGCGACTCTTTTTCTTCTTCGCTACGAACGATTGCTGGCTGCCATTCGAAAGCGAACGATGAAAGAAAAGAGCGGCTCCGCCGCAATGGCAAAGCGGTGATGAATCACCGCACTCCAAGATGAGTCCCCTAAATCATTCTGTTTCTGGACTTGAGGCAGAGCCTCTCGTGCTTGCGTTCCGAGGCAGAGCCTCGGAACGAGTGAATTTGAATTACCCCCTTCTCTGTTTGAGGAGACCGTCTGTGTTCTTTCGGAAGCTCAGTCTTGCCTCTGTTGTTGCTGTTGCTGCGTTTTCAACTGTCGAGGCCGGTGCTCCTCGATTGGCTCGGGTCTCTCCGCCGGGGGGCCAGCGCGGGACGACTGTCGAAGTCCAATTTGTCGGGCGGTATCTCGGGGATCCACATGAGGTGCTCGTCTATGAGCCCGGCATCACCGTCGAGTCCGTCAAGTACCTCGAAGGCGAGACGACGGTCGGCGGTCGGAAGGAACGAGTCGAGGCGGGGACTCGGGTGCTCGTCAATTTGAAGATTGATGAGAACTGCGCTCTCGGGCCGCACGGGTTGCGACTGCGAACGGCAGGCGGATTGTCCGAGTATCAACGCTTCTTCGTCGGGGCTTATCCGACGGTCGAAGAAGGCGAGATCAACAATGTCGTACGCAACGACAAGCGCGAGGCGGCGAAAGAAGTGCCGCTCAACAGCACGGTCTTCGGTCGCATGAATGAAGCGGCTGACGTTGACTACTTCGTTGTTGATGTGAAGCAGGGGCAGCGACTGTCGGCAGAGATCGAGTCGACTCGCTTAGGCATCGAACGCGGCGTGCCCGACCTGCATGTGGCTTTTATTACAGCCGATGGGAAGCCGCTTGCCGCTGCGGATGACTCGGCGTTGTTCGTGCAAGACCCGGTGCTGTCGGTCATCGCTCCGGCAGACGGCAAGTACTTTGTTGAGGTCCGCCATTCGACGTTCAACGCAGGTAGCGAAAGTTACCGGCTGCATCTCGGCAGCTTTGTCCGACCGACGGCGATCTATCCGGCAGGCGGGCAAGCGGGACACGAACTCGAAGTGAAAGTCATTGGCGATCCGAAGGGCGAGTGGTCGCAGAAGGTGCGTCTCGCTTCTCAACCGACTGACGATCAAGGCTTCGTCGCGATTGATCCCAATGACAAGTTGTCGGCCCCGTCACCGAACGTGCTGCGAGTCTCACCGTTCCCGAACGTGCTTGAGGCCGAGCCCAATGACACTGCCGAAGCCGTGACGAGCACCGGCAGCGCGGCTCAAGGAGCGGTCGCGTTCAACGGCATCATCAGCAAGCCGGGCGATGTCGACTGCTTCAAGTTCGCGGCGAAGAAGGGCGAGCGTTTGAAGATTCACGCGCTGGCCAATGAACTCGGCACGCCGCTCGATCCGTCCATTTGGATTAAGCCAGTGAATGCGAAGTCGCCGAACCCGATCGCCCGCGCAACGGACTCGCGTTCGAGTCAGCTCGGGTTGCCTCAGAGCTACGGTCAGACGCGCAGCACGCGCGACCCGATCATCGACTTCACCGCTCCGGCCGATGGCGAATATGTCCTCGGCATTGAGGACGAGCAGAGCAGCGGTGGTCCGAGCTACGTCTATCGCATCGAAGTGCAGCCCGAGACCGATGCCGTCTTTACTTACATCCCGCTCGAACCCGAGAACCGCTTCACGCCGCAAGCACGGCAGGCCATCAATGTGCCGTCGGGCGGCAAATACAATGCGACGGTCGCGATCGTGAATTCAAATAAGCCTTACGCGGGCGAGCTTGAACTCGCGGCGATTGGCCTGCCGGACGGCGTCACGATGAAGGCGTCGAAGTTCACGGCCGGAGTGAATCAAGTGCCGGTCGTCTTCGAGGCCGCTGAGGGCGTCAAGCCGCAGGGCTCGCTGATTGATCTCGTCGTGCGACCGGTCGGTGACAACAAGCAACCGCTCGTCAGTGGCTTCCGGCAAGTCGTCGCGATGAATGCTTACGGCAACAACGATTTTTATCTGCACTTCCATCTCGACAAGTTGGCCTTCGCAGTGACGCAGCCCGCTCCTTTCTCAATCGAGGTCGACGAACCGAAGTCGGCTCTCGTGCAGAACGGCGAGATGACTTTGAAATTCAAAGTGAAGCGCGCCGACGGCTTTGATGGTCCGGTCAACGTCGCGATGGAATGGAAGCCGAACGGCATCAGCGCGAACATTCCGGCCTCGGTCAAAGCCGGACAGAACGAAGGCGAGTACTTGATCGGTGCCGCTCGCAACGCGACAGCGGGGAGCTATCAAGTCGCCCTGACAATGGTCAGCGGCGGATCTCGTCCCGGCTACAACGACACTTCGGATCGCGTCTATGTCGCGTCCGCTCCCTTCAAGTTGACGATCGCTGAACCGCACATCGACGCGAAGATCCCGCGAGCCTCTGTCGAACGCGGCAAGACCTCGAACGTGACCGTGAAGCTCAACCACTTGAAGCCGTTTGAAGGCAAAGCGAAAGCAACGCTCATCCGCTTGCCGCGCGGAGTGGAACTCGTCGAGCCAATGCGCGAAGTCGGCCCCGAAGACAAAGAGGTCACCTTCCAATTGCGAGCGACCGACGATTGCCTGCTCGGCACCTATCAAGGAGTGACGCTCGAAGTCACTGTGACCGACGAAGGACAAGCCGTTCGCCAATTGACGGGCTCGGGAGTCCTGCGCATCGATGCCGAGCGCGGAGTGAAAGCCGCGATGAAGTAATCTTGGAGTGCGGCGATTCATCGCCGCTTTCCCTTGCGGCGGAGCCGCCTTTTTCTTGCCTGCTCGATTGGCGGCCAACGGATTTAGTCGAAACGAAAACAAAGAGTCGCTCCGCGACAAAGTGAAAGCGGCGATGAATCGCCGCACTCCAAATTTGAGGATTGGCATATGAAGAACTTTTCGCGACTCCTTTCAGTGGCGGTCGTTTGTTTGAGTGGCTCGGCGGTTTGTTTGGCGGATGCGGGCACTGAGCTGCGGGTGTTTCCGAACGAGATCATTCTCAAGGGCGCGGATGCTCGGCAGACGGTCGCTATTCAGGTCGTTAATGCGCAGGGCATTACTCGCGATGTGACGGCTTCGGCAAAGGTCAAACTTGCCGATGGCAAGCTCGCGAAGATCGACGGGCAGACGCTTAGTCCGAAGGGCGATGGCAAGACGGTGCTGCAGGTTGAACTCGGGCAGATGAAGGCTGAAGTGCCGGTTGTTGTCGTCGATGCTGAGAAGTCGCGCGACATCAGCTTTCGATTGGATGTGCTGCCGGTCTTCATGAAGCACGGGTGTAATAACGGTTCCTGTCACGGAGCCGCTCGCGGCAAGGACGGCTTTATGTTGTCGCTCTTCGGGTATGACCCCGTTGGCGATTACTACCGGCTGACTCGGCAGATTGTGGGACGACGCGTTGATCTCGCGGTGCCTGCGAAGAGCTTGTTGTTGGAGAAATCGACGGGCGACGTTGATCACACGGGCGGGCAGCTCTTCACGGACGACAGCGCGGACTACAAGAGCTTGCTGCGTTGGATCGAGGCCGGTGCTCCTGATGATTCGGGCGATACTCCGGAGCCCGTCGGCATCGAGCTGCTCCCGGCGAAGAGCGTCTTTGCGGGGAAGGACGGGACTCAGAAGACCGTCGTGATGGCGAAGTACTCGGACGGTTCGAAGCGCGATGTCACTCGGCTGGCGCTCTTCATGTCGAACAACGATGCGGTCGCGACGATCGACAAAGAAGGCAACGTGAAGGCCGGCGGTCGCGGCGGCGCGTTTGTGTTTGCTCGCTTCAACAAGTTCACCGTCGGTAGCGAAGTGCTCGTTCTTCCGAGCGAGAGCAACTTCCAATGGCCGGAGACGAAGGAGCACAACTACATCGACGGGCTCGTCTTCGACAAACTCAAGAAGCTGCAGATGGCTCCGTCGAAGATCTGCAATGACGAGACCTTCTTGCGTCGCGCGTATCTCGACTTGATTGGCTTGCCGCCGTCGCGTGAGGAGTACGACGAGTTCCTCGCAGATGGCTCGGCGGATAAGCGAGCGAAGCTGGTTGACAAGCTGCTGGATCGGCCCGAGTTCGGCGACATCTGGGCAATGAAGTGGGGCGAGATGCTCCGGATTCGAACCACTCAGAATGCCGCTCAGTACGGACGCGATGCGAAGGCGATGTGGTCTTATGCCGCTTGGGTCAATCAGCAAGTCGCGGCCAATCGACCGATCAACGACATGGTCGCGGAGCTTGTCGTCGGTGCGGGTAGTAATTTTTCCACTCCGACCTCGAACTTCTATACGTCGGTCGAAGCCATCACTCCGCAGAAGACGGCAGAGGACTTCGCTCAAGTGCTGCTCGGCACGCGGATTCAATGTGCTCAGTGCCACAATCACCCGTTCGATCGTTGGACGATGGATGATTACTACGGCTTCACGAGCTTCTTCGCCGGTCTGCAACTGAAGCGCGGCATCGAAGGTCGCGAGGTCATCGTCACCAATAACAACGTGCGGAACTCGGTCGATCATCCGGTCGATGGCCGCAAGATGAAGCCGAAGTTCTTGGGCGGCGACGTGCCGGAAGTGGAAGGGCAAGACCCGCGTCGCAGTTTGGCTCAATGGGTGACCGGGGCGAACAACGAGCAGTTCTGCCAAACGATGGCCAATGTGATTTGGGCTCACTTCTTCGGACGAGGCATCGTCGAACCCGTTGACGACGTCCGCATCAGCAACCCGCCGAGCAACAAAGAGCTGCTCGAAGCACTCGGCAAGAAGCTGGCCGAGCATGGCTTTGATCGCAAGAAGCTGGTGCGCGACATCTGCAACTCGCGGACGTATCAGCTCTCTGCCGAAACCAATGCGACGAACGAACTCGACGAGGCGTACTTCTCGCATAGCTATGTGCGTCGTCTGCGAGCGGAAGTGTTGCTCGACACGATCTCGAAGATCACCGGCACCGAGGACCGCTTCCCGCAGTCACCCGCCGGGACGCGAGCGGTGCAGCTCTACTCCGGCAATCTCTCGACCTACTTCCTGACGACGTTCGGTCGAGCCCCGCGCGAGTCCGCGTGCTCCTGCGAAGTGAACCGCGAAGCGAGCCTGTCACAAGCATTACATCTCGTGAACGGCGACACGATCACGCAGAAGGTTGCGCAGAGTAAGTTGCTCTCGTCGTTGCTGGCTCAGAAGGCTCCGACGGACAAGATCATCGAAGAGCTTTACATCCGCACGTTGTCGCGCAAGCCGACGCCCGAAGAGGTCACGAAGCTCACCGAGCTAGTCGAAGTGGACCTCAAGAACCCGGAGCGCATCGCCGAGTTGGCCGGTCTGCAAGCTCAAGTCGACGTGCAATTCAAACGCGGCTCAGATCAGCTCAAAGCCCTGAAGGCCGAGTACCAACAAAAGCGTGACGACGGTCAAGAAGAGGCCGCCCTGACGGGCCTCGACGGCCAGATCAAGCTCTTGGAAAAGCAACTCGCCGGCATCCGTCAGCGGTATGAAGGCAACGCAACGCTTTTGGTCTACGCCGACATCTTCTGGGGCTTATTCAACTCAACCGAGTTCGCCTTCAATCACTAAGCCGAGTTGTCTTTCCTTCACCTTGGAGTGCGGCGTTTCAACGCCGCTTTGAGCGGTACTCCGCTCCTTCGAACGCAGGCAAAGACATTGAACCGGAGCAAACAGAGGTCGCAGAGAAAGGCTTGGTCGTGCGACCTCTAGGCTTTGCTTTGAATGGTTGGCGGTCTTGAACTGCCGAGTCGATTAAAGGCGGCTACGCCGCAAAGCGGGGATGAATCCCCGCACTCCAAAGTGAAGGAGTCCTTTGTTGAGCCAAACGCAAATTGAATTACTCGCTGATGCCTATCTCGCCGGTGCCGCTCAACTGCAAGCGGCGGTTGCGGGGATGACGCGCGAGCAACTCATGGCTCGACCGATTGCCGGGAAGTGGAGCACGCTGGAAGTCGTCGCTCACATCGCGGACTTCGAGGCGGTCATGGCCGACCGCATTAAGCGAGTGGCCTCGCACGACAACCCGACCATTCTGGGAGCGGACGAGAATCTCTTCGCCGCGCACCTCGGCTATCACGATCGAGACCTCGAAGAAGAGTTAGCCGTCGTCGCGGCCCTTCGAGCCTCAACCGCGAGAACGATCCGCAGCCTGCCTGCCGCAGCACTGAGCCGCATCGGAACTCACAACGAAGCCGGAGTGCTGACGCTCGAACAATGGATCCAGCGAGCGATCAATCACATCCCCCATCATGTGAAGTTCATCGAAGAGAAACTGGTGGCGCTCGGACTGGCAATGGATGATACAAGATAACTAGGGACGCATTGAGAAAGTCGACCAAAGGCATCCCTGTTTTCGAAGAGGTGCCCAGCCTCTATGTCAAATTGAACTGCACAGCGACAGGAGTGCTGTTGATGGACGCCCCACCGTTGCTCGTACGAATGATGTCAGACGTAATTAGCAATCGGCTTGGTCGTCCGGCTTCTGTTCGTCGAGTAAGGAACCGAGATGAATGGTACGTCGGAGATCCTGTTTTCTCCTTCGTGCAACATGGCATGAAGAAGGGGGCAACGGGTTATCGAGTCGGATATTATGTTGATTTAACGAACGGCAGTGTGCTCTTCGGAATGGTCCATTCGCCGGTCATGGCACAGCTCTTTAAGCGAAATCTCGTATTCTCAACTTTCGAGTCTGTCATCGAACGAACCGCACATTTTCGAGACGAGCACTACGTTTATTGGTCGTCCCGATTTCGACGTGGAGATGACTTCCAAAACGGTGCAATTCAATGTGCATCGCTTGAAGAGTTTCTTACCAGCTTACGAGAATTTGATGCCAAGCACGGATTTGTGAAGGATTTGTTTCCCTCGATTGGCAACAGAGGCAATGGTGATGGGCGCGCCCGATGGGCAGGTAATACCTTCTACCTTCTGTTGTCTGACGACCTAAAACAGTTCAGCAGCGACATTAAGGTGGAGCAGTTGGTTGATCTCTCATGGCCAATCTTTCTATGTCTTTATCCTGTCGAAGCCCTCACTCAGCGAACAGCGTCTCTCGCACGAAACCTTCGTACGGCGAAAATTGCCAAGGTTTGCGAATTCAATGTCATTAAATTACCGCCCACCTCGAAGATTGCCGCCGATTGCCGAGGTGAGATTCAGGGGGCTCATATAATACCGGACGCGAAAGGCGGGTCCGACCGTCCGGAGAACGGTCTTTGGTTGTGCGAATACCACCATCGTGTTACGGAAGGGCGACTCATAGGGCGGCGAGTTGGTCTCTCCGTCGATGTCGAGTTACTATCAAATAAATGGTAATTTGATCGCAGTCTCTATTCAGACGCCGCCTTGTCAATGTGTAGGGAACACCGCAAAAGGGGCGTCGAATTCGCAGATAAAGCGGGTAACGCGATAGGCGACAATGCGAACTGCACATCACTTATCAGCTTCAGAAAGCTCATTTGCCATATATGCCGGGTCGCGTCTGGCATGCTTAACGAATTACTGTTTTCGCAGGACTCATCATGTTGATTCGAATTGCTCTTCTGCTTGCGGTGTGTGGCTCGACGGTGTTGGCTCAGGAGAAGGGGAAGGATGCTCCTAAGGGCACTAAGGAAGTGCTGACTTACAAGGATCATGTGGCTCCGTTGCTGAGGAAGCATTGCGGCAACTGTCATAATCCCGACAAGGCGACGTCGGACTTCAATGTCATGACGTATTCAACGCTCATGCAGGGCGGGGCCAGCGGTGAGGCCGTGCAGCCGGGCAGTCCCGATCAGAGTTTGCTCTATAAAGTCATCGCGCATATCGACGAGCCCTTCATGCCGTCGAAGCAGCCGAAGTTGCCCGATGCCGAGATCGCGCTCGTGAAACGCTGGATCGAAGCGGGGGCTCCGGAGACGGCGGCCAGCGCGGCGAAGCTCAGCAGTCGCAAGGTCGAACTGGATGTCGCATCGGTGACAGGCGGCAAGCCCGAGGGACCCGCTCCGATGCCGGAGAAGCTCGCGGCGGTCGAACTGCCGAAGACGCTGAGGCCGCATCCTGTCACGGCGATGGCCGCGTCTCCGTGGGCGCCGCTGGTGGCGGTCGCGGGGCATGAGCGGATCTCGCTCTACAACACCGAGACATTGGAGTTGCTCGGAGTGCTGCCCTTCCCCGAACGCATTCCGCACGTCCTCAAGTTCAGCCGCAATGGCAAGCTGTTGCTCGCGGGCGGCGGACATGGAGCGGACTCGGGCAAGGTCGTGCTGTTCGATGTGGTGACCGGGCAGCGACTGCAAACAATCGGCGAGGAAGCTGACAGCGTGCTCGCGGCGGATATCAGTCCCGATCACAAGTTGGTCGCACTCGGCGGACCGGCGAAGCTCGTGAAGATCTTTGATACGAAGACCGGCGAGCTGAAGCACAAGATCAAGAAGCACACCGACTGGGTGACGTCGATGGAGTTCAGCCCCAATGGCGAGTACCTCGCGAGCGGCGATCGCAACGGCGGCGTCTATGTGTGGGAGGCCGAGACCGGCGGCATCGTCTTCACGTTGGGTGATCACAAGGACTGCATCACGGGGCTCTCATGGCGAGCGGACTCGCAGATGCTGGCCTCAGCGAGCGAGGACGGTCGCGTGATTTTGTGGTACGCCGAAGACGGCTTCCCGACGCGGACGCTCACCGCGACCTCGGCCAACAACGCCGCGAAGATCGCCCCGCCGCGCGGCAAGTCACTGGGAGCAACCGGAGTCGAGTACGCCCGCAACGGAGCAATCGCGACGATCGGACGTGACCGCAGCGCCAAGATCTGGGGCAGCGACGGCAGCGTGAAGTACTCGGTCGAAGCGTTCTCCGACCTGCCAACCCGAGCCGTCTTCACCCACGAAGGCGAGCGTCTGATCGTCGGCGACTACACCGGCAAAGTGCAGGTTTGGAACGTCAAAGAGAAGAAGCTGTTGGGTGAGCTAGCGGCGAAGTAGCCGGATTGAGTTCACGCGCAGACACCGTGACGACCCGCAGCAGGCGCCCTGCTGCGGGTCGTTTTGTTTCACGAGGCATTGATGAGTCGCCATTGAAATGACTGCTATTCGCTCAGCACTGCTTGTGGCTTGGGCAGGATTTGGTTGGAGGCCATTGGCAGCGTTCGCAGGTCACTGCTGCGTGGAAACCCACAATTCATAGTGTTTTTCTCACACTTGCCACCTTGTTGCGGCCGCGCGGACGTTATGGCACGCTCGTTGCCTTAGCAGGCCGATGCCCGTGTCTCTGAGTTTGATGCTCGAAGGATTCGCTCTCTGACGATGCTCGGATTCAGCCGACTTGCGAAGGGAAACCATGAATCGGCTAACTGCTTTCTCGACTGCCATGACCTCTGATCGACGTGCGTTTTCCGATCGGTGGATGGCTCAACTAGCTCCAGGAACTCGCCCTGATTGGCTGCTCGCAGATGCGAAGTCCGCCAGCCAGCAGCGGCGGTTTGCAGGCTGAGGTGGGCTTGGCCAATTCATCCCGGCGACCATTTGTCGCTGATGACGGGCAGGCGATCCCAACGATGTCGCCTCTCTAGTTCTCGGGGAACAAGGTATCCGAGCAAATGCTTCGAAGAGAGCGACTCTTTGCGTAGCTGCGCTCTCGGTGTGTCCGCATCCCGAGTGGAACCAATACAAGGAATTTGTTGTGAGCACTGCTTCGAAAGCGACTGAAATCAACATCGCGTCTATCGCTACGCCTCAAATGCGTGTGTTTCACGTGACGTGGATGGCGTTCTTTCTCTGTTTCTTTGGCTGGTTCGGACTAGCTCCGATGTTGTCGGTCATACGGCAAGACCTCGGACTGACGACCGATCAAATCGTCACCACCAACATGTGGGCGGTGGCCAGTTGCGTCTTGATGCGATTCATCATTGGTTGGCTGTGTGACTCGGTTGGACCGAGGATCACTTACTCGGCACTGCTTGTGCTTGGGGCGATTCCGGTGATGTGCGTGGGGTTTGTGGGCGACTACACGAGCTTCCTGTTGATGCGGATCGCGATTGGGATGCTTGGGGCATCATTTGTCATCACTCAGTTTCATACGTCGCAGATGTTCGCTCCGAACTGTGTTGGGTTTGCGAATGCGCTCACCGCCGGTTGGGGCAACTCGGGAGCGGGGGCGGTTCACTTCTTGATGCCGATGTTGATGACGACTGCGGCGGCCATGTTGGGATCTGAGTCGCTCGGTTGGCGAGCGGCGATGGTCGTTCCTGGAGTGCTCTTGCTGTTAATGGGAGTGGTTTATTTTTGCCTCACTCAAGACGCACCGGGCGGGTCGTTCGCGGAACTGCGAGCGAAGAATCAGATGCCGCCCAAGAAGGATGCCGCAGGAGCCTTCTGGGAAGCGTTTCGTGATCCTCGTGCGTGGATGTTGTTCTTCATCTACGGCGCGTGCTTTGGAATTGAACTTGTCATCGATTCGAAGATTGCGCTGTATCTCACGGACTACTTCGAGATGAGCGTCGGCATGTCAGGGCTCATCGGTGGTCTGTTTGGCGCGATGGGTTTGTTTGCTCGACCGCTGGGTGGTTGGATTGCGGATCGGGCGGGACGAGCCGGTGGTTTACGCGGTCGCGTGTTGTGGATGTTCCTCGCATTGCTTGGGCAAGGCGTGCTGCTGATGGCTTTTAGCCAGATGAGAGGTACGGGTTCGATCATCGCTTTGCTCGGAGTGACGGGACTGTTCGTACATATGGCTTGTGGAGCGACTTACGCGGTCGTGCCGTTCATTAACAAACGAGCCACTGGAGCGGTGTCCGGCATCGTGGGTGCGGGCGGCAATGCGATGGCGGTGACGCTGATGTTTCTCTTCAAGCCGGATCTCGTCGGCTTCGGTTGGCCGGTGGCGTTCTTCGTCATGGGAGCCATCACTGTCATTGTCGCATTCGCGGCATTCGGCGTGCGGTTCTCGGAAGAGGCGGAAGCCGAATTTCGTGTCGGACAGATGCCGGCACCTCAGCCCCAGTTGGAAGGTGCGGCTTAGAGACGAGTTGCTCTGGTAGGAATAACGACCCCTCTCACCTCTTTGGAGAGAGGAGAACGAAGACAAAGGCGACTACGCCGCTAAGCGGTGATGAATCACCACAGTCCCAGGTGAAAGAAAGCAGTACTCAGCATGATCTCTCCCGCACCATTGCCACAGGTTTCGGCTCATGAACGCAAGACGGTTGTCGTTGTTGGTAACGGCATGGTCGGACAACGCTTTTGCGAGAAACTGATTGAGTTCGATTCGCGCTGCGAATGGCGGATCGTCACGTTCTGTGAGGAACCACGGGCGGCCTATGACCGGGTCGGCCTGACTTCATTCTTCGCTCATCGCGATGCCGAGAAACTCATGCTCGCGCGACGCGACTGGTACGAAGAGCACGGTGTCGAATTGCACCTTGGTGATCGGGCTTGCGAGATTGATCGCGATGCCCGTGTGGTGCGGTCGCAGAAGGGAGTGCGGATTCATTACGACGTCTGCATTCTGGCGACTGGCTCGTACCCGTTTGTGCCGACGGTACCGGGTATCACCAATCGCGGTGTCTTCGTGTATCGCACGATCGAGGATCTGCAGCACATCATTGAGTACTCGAAGAAGGCGAAGTCGTGTGCGGTCATCGGTGGAGGGTTGCTTGGACTCGAAGCGGCCAAGGCAGCGTTTGATCTGGGCATGAAGACGTCGGTCATTGAATACAACGGGCGGCTGATGCCTCGACAAGTCGACGATGCCGGGTCGCGCGTGCTCGTGAAAAAGATCGAGGCGCTGGGAGTTGACGTGCTGCTCAACAAGGGCACGAAGACGATTCTTGGTGATCAGCATGTGGAGGGCATCGAGTTTCAAGATGGGGCAAAGCTCGACGTCGAAATGCTCATCGTGTCGGCAGGCATTCGACCGCGTGACGATATTGCGAAGGCCTCCGGCCTGAGCGTTGGCGATCGCGGTGGCATCTCGGTCGACGATCATCTGCGAACGTCGGACCCGAACATCTTCGCGATCGGGGAATGCGCATTACATGGCGGAATGGTGTATGGGCTTGTCGCCCCCGGCTATGAGATGGCCGAGATCGTCGCCTCGAACATGACCGGCGGCGAGCGCATCTTTAAGGGCACGGACCTCTCGACAAAGCTCAAACTGATGGGCGTCGATGTCGCGAGCTTCGGGCAATACGAATTCAAACCGGACGCCGCGACGCCGCTGACCTTCGAAGACACCTTCAATGGCATCTACAAGAAGTTGTTCTTCAGCAACGACGGCAAACGCTTGCTCGGCGGTATTCTCGTGGGAGATACCAACGAGTACGGAACGTTCTCGGCGTTTGCGAAGAGTGATGCTTCATTGCCATGTGCTCCGCATGAGTTGCTCGTCGGTAAGAGCGGTGGGTCGGCATTGGGCGGAGTTGAGGCGATGCCGGAGTCCGCTCAGATCTGCTCGTGCAACAACGTCAGCAAGAAGGCAATCTGCGACGCGATTGCGGGCGGATGTGATTCGGTCGCCGGTCTTAAAAAATGCACCCGAGCCGGCACTGGCTGCGGTGGGTGCGTGCCGCTGTTGACCGACCTCTTCAATGCGGAACTCAAGAAGGCCGGCAAGACGGTCGTGAATCATCTTTGCGAGCATTTTCCGTTGTCGCGTACGGAACTGTTTGCGGTCATCAAAGTCGGCGGACTCAAGACGTTCGATGCGGTGCTGAAGAAGTACGGCAAAGGTTTTGGGTGCGAGATCTGCAAGCCTGCTGTTGCATCGATCCTTGCGAGCTTGTGGAACGAGCATGTACTCGATGAAGAGCATAACTCGCTGCAAGATACGAACGACCGCTTCCTGGCGAACATGCAACGCGGCGGTCTCTATTCAGTCGTGCCACGCGTGCCCGGTGGTGAGATCACTCCCGAGAAACTGATCGTGCTCGGTGAGGTCGCAAAGGAATTCAATCTCTACACAAAGATCACTGGCGGGCAGCGCATCGACTTGTTCGGGGCTCGCGTGCAGGATTTGCCCGATATTTGGGAGCGGCTCGTGGATGCCGGCTTCGAGAGCGGGCATGCGTATGGCAAGTCTTTGCGGACTGTGAAAAGTTGCGTTGGGACAACATGGTGTCGGTTCGGCGTGCAGGATTCGGTCGGTTTCGCGATCCGCATCGAGCATCGCTACAAGGGCGTGCGTGCTCCTCACAAAGTGAAGATGGCGGTCTCGGGTTGCATCCGTGAATGCGCGGAAGCTCAAGGCAAAGACGTCGGGCTCGTTGCGACCGAGAAGGGCTACAACCTCTATGTCTGCGGCAATGGCGGGGCTCATCCACGACATGCTGACCTGCTTGCAGCGGACCTTGATGAAGAGACCGCGATTAAGTTCATCGACCGCTTCTTCATGTACTACATCCAAACGGCGGATCGGCTGACGCGCACGTCAGTGTGGCTCGAAAAGCTGGAAGGCGGGATCGATCACCTTCGTGATGTTGTTGTGCATGACAAACTCGGTATCGGCGCGGAACTCGAAGCGATGATGCAACGCCTGATCGACACTTATCAGTGCGAGTGGGCGACCGTCG